>WNFL01347770.1_pt1 | contig 20224 bp, 25 predicted proteins | sample 5400361 | NCBI WGS metagenome assembly WNFL01 (sample SAMN13153351, study PRJNA577476) | soil metagenome | isolation source: 40 cm soil on Douglas fir-dominated hillslope | place: USA:California | collected 2013-09-17
AGTTTGAAGAAGCGGAGGTATGGTCACGGCGGTGAGGAGTAAAGGTGATCTGGCTCATGCGCCGTCAGAAGTAGGACCGTTTCTAAGCTCGAATGCGCGCTCCACTCCGCCAGCTAAAATCGCCCTGTACAATCACTTTGAATGGGGAGATGTTGCGGAGATGGACGGTCAATACACGCAGCACGGGTTGTACCCGCTCTCAGCCCGTCAGTTCAGTTGGTGTGCTTTATTTTCGCGCTCCTTCGATAACGGTAACGATAACGATAACGATGGCGATGGCGAATCGGAGAGGTCAGTGCGACTGCTCAGTGCCTGGTGCCTGCTACGTAAGGAGACTGTCGGCACTACAGAATAAAGGGATTCGCTTTGCTCGCCTTGTACTCCAAGTGCTTGTAGCGGATCCCAACAAATACTAGATTTGTTCGTACTAGGAAAACCGGCCACGTGAAATTCATCACAGGTCCATCCACTCAAACCCAGAATGCTCTCCCTCCGTATTGCTGCTCGATTGACACGAACAACCCATTCGCCAATGGCTCCTCGTCGAATGATTGGGGGTCATGGTATTTATGAAAAAGGAAACCCCGATTCTCCTGTCCCCGAGCCATTGTGGGGCCAGAATGAAAGGTCAGTTAGACGAACTATATGGTTGGTATCCTCAGCTGATGGGTACCTAAAATAGGTACCATAACTCATTCTTGATACACCCAGACCCGGATATCGACGCGACTGTTAATCACAACGAACTAAACCACCTTCGCAACATCGCCATTCCACATTCTCAAGGAAAATTCCTGAATTTGCTGATCAAGATCATCGGGGCCAAGCGCGTCTTAGAAGTTGGGACACTCGGAGGGTGAGCGGGTCAAAGTGCCTAAACTTATTTTATTCCTGACCATCGCGTCTTCGGCTCCCGTCAACTCCGGTGTGATAACGGTGTTACTTGAATTCCAGCTTTTCAGCACTATGGATGGCAAAGGCGCTTCCTGACGATGGGAAACTCGTCACTCTAGAATTGGATCCCCGAGTAGCAAAAGTGAGACCTCAGAAACTTATGTTACGCTCCACCTCATGTTGCTCCACAGGTCGCTCAAGAGAACATCGATCGCGCACATCTCTCTTCCAAGGTTGACATCCTTGTCGGCTCAGCGTTGGAAACACTCCCAACCGTATCGCCTCCGTTTGACCTCGCATTCATCGACGCCAACAAGGAGGCATCTCTTGAATACTATTTAGAAGCCAAACGTTTGGTTCGCTCTGGCGGAGTGATCGTCATGGACAACGCGGTGCAGGACTTTACAGTGGCCATGCCAGAGAAGAGTAACCCCAAAATCGAAGGCATGAGACGATTGCTAAACCACCTGAAGACAGACAAAGATGCGGATGGGACGACTTTGACAACCATTGCGGCTGAGAGATTGGACGGCTTCATATTCCTGCATCGGAACTAGGTTTCGGTCATTTGTTGCTGACGCGGCCTGCTGTGCTGCCGTGTACACTAGCTTAATTCCGTTACCGTCCAAGTACACTGCATTTAACTGTTCTGGACGAGGACCATATCAGGACTTCAGCGATTGCATTAGTGAACTTCTTTCATCAGGATTTGGGTTTCTCTATGTTTGCATATTGCCGTATGTCCGCCCAGCTAGATAATTTTATAATGCACGTGTTGGACTTGTGTCCGGCGCTCTGTCCTCCACCGAGCGTGCGATTCCTGTGTGGAACGCCGTGCCATTCACAAGCTTCTTCATAATTTATCCTTTGCCATGAATAGAGCTATTTACACCTTGAACCGAGTACTGTTCGTACCCGGAAGTGAACAACGGATCCGAGCAATCCAATCGAGTCGGACGACGAGCAAGGCGATACCTGTGCTGCTGTCAACTGCGCACGCATTACTCGCGTAAAAAGAGTTTATCATGGGAGGTCGCACCGACCAATGGCCCAGCTAGGAGTATTTAGAATGTGAGGATAAATGGGGCGGCTACAGCGACTATGTGGACTAGAACGAGATGAACGCCTTCCACCTCTCTATCTCTGTGTCAGGGAACGCGAGGATGGTACCACACTAGTCGTGCCGGCGATTGGACCATACCTTGCCAGTCCATGCCTGTCAGGCGCATATCATGAGGGCGAGCAATAGCGCTTCCATGACCATGACATTACATTTTTTAATACCACACATTACTAGATTGATTGGGTTCTTTCAACGCGGAATCCGTCGAGCGACCAAATATTTACTTGCTGCTTGGTCCCGTTTCGGAATGCCACCAACAGGCCCACCTACGGCCGCTGTGGTGCAGGCGCGGATTGCACAGGAGGCGCACCTGCCAGTTACCCAGGTATTCCGACGTCTTGAGATGGTCGGCAAAGGCGCGTACGGGTCTGTCCATAAAGGTGTCCATGTGTCAACCGGATTCATTATTGCGCTCAAGATCATCGATCTCGACATTGCAGACGACGATGTGGAAGACATTAGAAAAGAGGTTGCTCTTCTCAGCCAGCTCCGTGGCGCGGATAGAAACAATATAACAGGTTATTATGGTTGCTGGCTTGACGGTCCCCGGGTTTGGATTGCAATGGACTTCGCACAAGGAGGCAGCATTAGAACTCTGGTATGGTTTCAGAAATCCGGTGGCTTCGGGTGCTCACCAGTCAATGCTAGATGAAGGCTAGCAAAGGAGGCATTGTCGACGAACGCTATACCAAACTCATCACCCGCGAGCTGCTTACTGCACTCTCATTCCTCCATCGTAACAATATCATCCATCGCGACATCAAAGGTGAGTGTGGCCGGACCAAGTTACCCGCGTAAGATTGAATTCAAATTGACGACCACCTTCGCGTAGCCGCCAACGTGCTATTGACCTCTGATGGAAGGATACTACTCTGTGATTTTGGAGTTTCCGCTCTCATGGCCACTCCGTATTCGAAAAGAACGACTTTCGTGGGGACCCCCTATTGGATGGCACCGGAAGTTATAAACAGTGGATCACAGTATGACACCAAGGCGGATATTTGGAGCTTGGGCATTACCATATATGAAATGGTCATGGGTGCGCCACCCCATGCAAATCAAGAAGCCATGCGGGTTTTGGTGCTCATTCCCAAAGTGAAACCGCCGCGACTACCTGAGACTCTGGGGACACCAGACATGCGAGAATTCGTTGCTAGTGTTCTACGGGAGCTCCCTGCAGATGTGAGTCCAGTATCGAACGCCGTGTTGAGGATTTGACTTACAGTCATGTAGCGACCAACAGCAGAGGATTTACAGAAGTCGCGATGGATGAAGACAGTTGCAAAGTCGTCTCTCAACCCTCTGCGCGAGCTCATAACCCGTTATGAGGAGTGGCGGCAGCAGGGTGGCGTCCGTGAAAGCCTTGTCGGGGACTTGGCCTGGGAGCTGGAGGGGTAAGCCGCACCGAATTGTTTGCACACCATGGATCTTACATCTCCTATAGCGAGGATATTAGCATTCCCGACAATAATCCTTGGGAGTTTGATACATTACGAGGGCCATCTACTACGATGGACGCGCCCCTACAAGAGGAAGAAAGCAGCCCTGATCGCCCGCAGGAGCAAACTCCGCGATCAAAAACTCAAGCACCGCGGTCACTCCGATTGCTCTTCGAAGACGCAAGTACGCCGCCTGACCTTTCTGCCTTCCAACAAACACGATCTCGAAGAGTAATAGTGCCACCTGCTGACCCACCTGACTTGGACGTTGGCGCAGCCCCACGACGAGCGCACGCCTCAACCCCAACGCCGGATGCAAACGACGTCCTGGAGTCCTTGATCGATGACGGCCGTGACTTTTCTGAGATGCATACTGCAAAGCAAACCGATTTCATGTTCCCCCTTAATGGAACGGACCCACAAGTTCCCAACACCCCGCCACCCCAAGACTCAGTTAGTCCTACCGTTTTAGGGCAAGCACCAAAACTCAATTACCGGGATATTCGGGGTGCAAAAGGGTTCGCCAATATTTCTGTACCCGCGAGACGACCGTCCCAATCGAGCATCCCCGATGTCCGGGAGGGCTCACCTCCCCCAAAGTCTGCACGAAGAGTGTTCAGTGACGATGAGAAGCGTGAACGGAACCCACGTCCTAGGAACGTGGCCTCCCCTGCCAATTTCACATTCCCGGCTGCACCTGCTCCCCTCGCCAATTCGCCACCAACCTCGGCAGTCCAACCGATTCACCTCTCACCCACAGCGCACCACCATGGGATGAGCCATTCAATGGACACCAGCAGCCCGAATGGCGTCCCGCCACCGATATTGAGAACACATACGGCACCGCAATTGTTGACTGACCAACACACGCGGCTTCCTAGTCTGAGAAGGGCCGCGTTGGCGCGGCAACATTCCGCGGGTGTTACAGACTTGCCTGGGCCTGTACGACCCCGGCCATACAGGAGTGCGAGCACCAGTCAGGACGGTCACGACGGCGCAGGGAGTATGCTGAATGTACCTAAACCATCAGGTCTCCGTGGTTTGCTAAATGTATGTCATATTCGAGCCTCACTGATCTCACTGACCTGTTCCATAGCTTTCACCGATGGCTGTAGAAGACAGTTTAGGGGTGGACTTACTCCCCCCTTCACCGTCAGCAATGTCCCCTAGCCACAGACATTTTACACCGTTGCCATCTAACCTCTCGAACAGCATCACGGCAGATGGTCCCCCACCAACAAGCGTGGGAGGCGTTGATATGCCCATCTCATCCTCATACGTCCACTCCTCAGAACCGTCCAGTCGGTCACATTCCCACTCCCGGAACCCATCCGCCGCGTCTCCAGAGGGGCCGGATATCCGACCGCTTGATTATTCCCTGCTCAAGTCAAGCGAGGCGGTTCATGCTGAGTTGAGTCACACAGTATCGGATCTTATTCAGTGGCTGAGCGCAATCGAGCATAAACTCAATGGTATGCTGGACCCCTCATCCGAGCCTTCCAAAGTTCCGTTGGCTAATGGCACGACATATGACATACTCGATGGAGAGATTTGAAGCCATTCGGGCGTGAAAGGATTCGGGTGATAGGTCGAGCTGCGTCTCATCCTATGATTCACCGGTTTGGTTTGGACTGCCGCTTTGGCATCCTACTGGTACTGTATTGCTACCTACTGCGCATTCTCGTCTTTTCATCCCCTATTTTCCTTTTACTTCCAATGGATGTCGCGTTTGTCCTAGTTTTGCTTTCGCCTTTATTCTCCTCCCTGCGTTCTTCCTCTACATTTCCTGCATCTGAACATCCCATTCGTCCTCGCAGAATCTAAATGTACTTGTTGTCTTGCAGATATCTTACGATCAATCCAACGCTCTCCGTTACTGTCTTCTCATCCGTCTTGATGTGCACTTCGGGGCTGTCGGGTGCCTCGTATGGCGCGGAAATACCGGTGAACTCTGGAAAGTTGGCACAATAACACAAAATGTTAGAAGGGGGAAGCGATCGACCACGAAATAATGGACCTTTTATCTCTCCAGCCCTCGCTTTCTTGTATAGTCCCTTTGGATCTCGCTCCTCCACTACGGATAGTGGCGCATCTACAAATACCTCAATGAACGGGATGTTTCCCTCAGTGTGCAGCTTTCGTGCCAGTTCGCGATCGGCCTTGTAAGGTGAGATAAAGGCAGTGATGGTGATGGCAGCCGCGTCTGAGAAGAGTTTTGCAACCTGTTCGCCCGTTTAGTACGAATGGCGGATGGGTTCGCGTAAGAACGCGCCCAGCCGATTGCGCCATCCCGCGTTCGTTCGCGTTTCGGGTCGGATTGGGGAGGGAGCCAGACGAGCCAGACGAACCTCTCCAATGCGTCGTATATTCTCATTGCGATCCTTTTCGCTAAAACCAAGGTCTTTGTTCAGCCCGAATCGGATGTTGTCTCCGTCTAGTCGATAGGTGAACCGCTTCAAGTGGAGAAGATGCTGTTCGAGTGCTACTGCGATGGTGGACTGTCCCTACATCAGACGGTACTTTATATTGCTATAAGGGGTCTATCCGCTTACCTTCCCACTGGCACTGAGGCCAGTAAGCCAGATTGTCAGGCCTCTCTGGCCAAGAAACTCATGGCGTTCTTCAGAAGTGACTGCACCTGGATCGCGATTGACGTCAAGATATGCTTGGGATATTAATGGGGTGGTATACCTGGATGGAAAGTGATGTTGGTCGCCATTGTTTAAATTGGCAGAGACTGTGTTTGGGCCTTTACTGTCAGAAACAAGAAAATGCAGTTAGAGATTTCTTAACAGATTTTTGTGTATGAACTACATCCCAAATAGTGCGCCTTAGCAAACTGTTGTAAATTACTATAAAAAGTCAAGCACCACGTACAGGCTCTCTTTGGGCCTCGAGTCGCCTGTGGCACTCGACCTATCCACGCCACTTGAGCGTGTGTTTACCCATGAGTGGGGTAATATTAATAGCGGCATGGAATCATTATTTCATGTCCGCCGTGAATCCCTAAAATCACTAAATAAGGAAGTTTACTCGCCATATGCATGTTCCCTTCATGGGCCACCAGGCAACTGAACCGGTAGTCAAGGACGTGGCACGAAAAATCACGATGGCCCGTGAGTCACGGCAAGTCGGACTTTCGCCTCAGAGGGCGGGTCTTTGCATGTTTGCACGTGGCTTAGTCCTTTTCGCTTCTCGTCTTTCCCTTCCCAGGCTCTCGTTTCGCCCAGGAGACACCCCCAACCCAGCCATGATGTCAGACGCGATGGCAGTGGAATATCCGCTCTCTGCTGTCGCACCTCCGAGCGAACACGAAGTCCTCGTTTCGCGGGCGAATCTTTCAAGGATTCGTCGCGCTTCGTCCCTTCCAATGGATATCAAACGAACATATAGGACTGGATACGTCTACGACGAGGGAATGTTGAGTCACAAGCACAGCACGGAGGAGCACCCCGAACAGCCTGACCGAATCAAGCGCATCTTCGAAATATTCCAGGAGAATGGACTTATAGCGCGGATGCGTAAACTCCCCTTTCTGCCTGTGCGACGCAATAGGGTCATGCTGGTCCATTCCGCGGATTTGTGGGAAAAGGTTCACAACATTGCAGGCGAGCGAGCTTTTGAGTCATGGAAAATGATTCTCATATCTAAACTATTTTACAGCGATGACCCAGCAGGAAATTCTTGAGACATTGGGGTACTACGAGCAGTTATCGCTCTACGTCCATCCACAAACACCGGCAGCTGCGGAATTGAGCTGTGGTGGAGTCATAGAAACTTGCAAACAAGTTGCTAGAGGAACGGTTAAGAACGCCTTTGCAATCGTTCGGCCTCCTGGTCATCATTCAGAGCCCGACGAGCACATGGGTTTCTGTTTCTTCAACAATTGTGCTGTTGCCGCGCGAGTACTGCAAGTCGAGGAAAAAATAAACAAAATCTTAATTCTCGACTGGTGAGCCCCTTTATTAATCCTCCTTGGCTCAACCCCCTGATCTTTGATAGGGATGTTCACCATGGTAAGTGAATCTGATGGCCTCCCAGGACCATGCTTCTGAGAATACCCCAGGGAATGGGACTCAGAAGGCCTTCATTGACGATCCAAATGTCCTGTACATTTCAATACATCGATACGATGACGGCAGGTTCTATCCTGGTGGACAATTTGGCTCTATGACTTCAGTCGGCGAAGGGGCGGGGGTCGGAAAGTAAGCATTTCCATTCGCTTCTTGATTGAGTGCTTTAACGTGGCAAAGATCCGTCAATATTCCGTGGCCAGACGCCGGAATGGGAGACGCCGAGTATCTGTACGCGTTTCAGAAGATTGTGATGCCCATTGCGATGGAATTTGCTCCCGATTTTGTGATAAGTATGTTATTATCTTTTCCCCCTGCATAGCCTAACGCCTGCTCCGGTTTAGTATCAGCAGGTTTCGATGCAGCTGCAGGCGATGAGCTTGGTGGCTGTGAGGTAACGCCAGCAGGGTATGCGCACATGACCCACATGCTTTCATCACTGGCAGGTGGTAAAGTCGTCGTCGCCTTAGAGGTAGAGACGATTCTGATGCGTGAAAGGTCTAGGAGGCTGACTGCATCATCAGGGAGGCTATAACCTTGATTCTATAAGCAATTCCTCGCTCGCTGTTGCCCAGACTCTCCTCGGTGAGGCACCGCCTGCTCTGAAGCCTATGGTGGCAAATACGCCGGCCACCGAAACCGTTCATCAAGTCTCGCTAGTTCAGTCGAAATACTGGAAATGTATCGTCCCAAAGATTGTTGAACCCAATCCTGGTATTTCCTGATTCCCGCCGATTTCCCTCTCAAACCTGACATAATATTCGCAGAATTAGACACCCGCCAATACCCGATATCCTGTGTGTTTTACATGAGGATAAAGAGGTGCCGACGTATACTTACAGCGGCTTTGTAGATCTACTAAAGCAGCACCGAGCACACCACATGTACAAGGAATACAAATTGATCGACATCCCGTTTGCGGAGAAGCAAATGGAAGAGCTTTTTGGTGGCCTGCTTCTATGCTCGTGAGTTGCTTCACCGGTTTTGATGTCAATTGGCCCTGAATCCGCAAGCAGTGAAGACATCTTTTCCAACGAGACGATGGTATTATTTATCCATGATTTGTAGGTCCTAGTGAGATACCATTACACACATGGTAAACTCTTAATTCCTGCAGTGGTGATCTACATGTCGATCTCTATGGTGAGGCTTTATGCGATGTGAATATGCAAAGAACCTTCCTGGTCGGTCTGCTACATATCTCACATGAGAGGCGCTTACACCACGCAAGAATAACGCAAGTGACGCCGTGGCGTCCTGGACGTTGCACGAAAACAAGTTCTCGTTGATGGACATCAATGTTTTTCCGAACCCCCTTATTCAATCATCATCGGTAAGCAATAACGCGTTCCAATCTGTTCTCTGCTCTGATCAGCATCCAGCGAGAGGACCAAAGATATGAGATGCTACAGAGGCGCAAATGTCTGGTCTATGCTTGGGACAATTTTGTCGAGTACGCCTTCATTTTGAAGTGTTACTCAGCATATTGAATAGTCTTACCGCATCAGGATTAGCAACGCCAAGAAGGTGTATATCATCTCCTATGCAGGCGCTGGTTACCCATTGGTCGAATTCCTGAATACAAGGGGTTCGTACTACTTTTCACTTACAAGTCGCGTCTTATGCGTACTCCGTTAGAGGTCAAAGGTAAGGTGGCTGGGATTATCCAGGTGTTGGCATATGGCCATCGACCATCGAAGGTGAAATCGAGTTCTGATCTCTACGATTGGTTCATGGAGGTACGATTTATGTTCAAAGTAGAGCCGTGGTGCCTGATGTGTTCACAGAATACGGTGACATATATCGCGGGGTTGCAAACCCTCGCCGAACTGGGGTCAACGAGAGGGCTTGGCCGTACAGAGCTGATCAGTCAAGAGAGTAAGTCCATGGTCGGAGAATTATGGCTGCTACTCACCCCTTTTGCTATCAGCGATTCGAGGAACCGACGCCCTGGCAAAATGCATTCCTCACCTGAAGAAGCTCGTTGCATCTGGAAGGCCATTTGGGAGTGCCCCTACCCCCTCGCAACCGCACTATCGTTTTGACCTGCCATTGACCCTAACTCAAGAGGTCGGCATGGCCAATGGATTTGCGGTTTGAGCAGGTGCTCTTAACCCGTCTAGTAAATCTCGTATATTTGTTGTTTGCCTCACTTTTCATGTGATACATATTTAATCACCTCCTCTCTATGGGACCTATGGTACTTCAAGGAATGAAACCAACCCTGAGCAGAGCGCAGCTTGCCGGTGATATTCAAGGGAAGAGTAGATCAATATGCCCACGCGACTCAGATATTACGGCTACCACCTTACTTGTCATTTCAAACATCCCACCACCCCTGTATGCCACTAGATCGCCCTGTTCTTTCACCTCGAGTCCCAACAGCTTCTCGAGGTTAGTCGAGCCAATGGCAATAGCCTCTTCGTCTGAGATGAGGCCACCAGCGTTAATTGCAGCCCAAGCAAGTTCGAAACGTTGGTTCCGTCCTGCCGACGTTTCTTCAATTCCGAAGCCGACGGTCACGTTGTACTTTAGGAGTGTGGTGAAAGCGGTATCTTTGCTCAATGGCAATCCAGGTTCGCTGCAAATGTTCTAGTCATGAGTTGCGGTGATAGCAATGAACGGAGTGACTCACATTCTTCGACCTCCCCAGGTCATCGGGAAGGCTCTAGGTCTGGTGAATATGACACCAACACGGGCCTCACCAAGTTCCTTGGCAAGGAGATGGGCCTCCGCTCCACCAGAAATAACAAGCCTGACGAGGCCGCCATCGACGATGCCTTCCACTTCCTCCTTCAGGGAAAGCAGAGTGGCAATTACATCCGCATTTTGTGTGTCGACTACCAATGGAATCTCACCCTTTGCGGCCTTATTGAAATACACGCCGACGTCACCTTGGCCGTTGCCAAGAAGGAGGGAGCGAAGAGTGGCGATCTGTGTGCTGACGCTCAGCTTCTTGACATCATCGATGATGGAAACGTGCAGCGCTGCCACAGGTTTGATGATTGCGCCGGTGGTGAGCCTGTTAGACGAGCCCAGAGAGAACGCGGCACTCAATCCACCTAAGAACATGCGATGCTTCGGGGGAGAAACGGCGGAAGTGACACCAGCCCGGTAGGCAATCCTGTAAGAGTATGGGCAAATGTAGGTCTGAGGCGAAATGGACATTCTGACTGACAAAGCATCCCGAGTTTCAAACTTAAGTCCGTCAATAGCCCGTGCCAAGTACTTATCACCTCCGACAAGCGATGGAACTGAGTCGACGAGGGGAGCAGGAGCCACGCCATCGTTGGTAGATGCTTCTGCAGTAATTTCCTCCAAACCCAAAGGCGCGCCGTAAGACAGAAGACCTTGCGCAATACTACCGCCTTCAAGGTCCACAATAGGGACGCCCGCCATTTTCGCCCTCATAACCTCGCATTGGTCGTTGGAACCGGCACAGACGACCTTGCCATCATGGACGATGACGACACCGTTGTCCCCGTTGGCGAGTTTGTTCAAGGCAACTTCACCGCTGGTGTGGTTACGCGCGCAGAGGCTGTTGACCCTGATGAATATGGCGTCTTTTGAAGGCCTGGCGGGCTTAGAGGTGGAAGACCCTCATATTTCACGGCATCTTTCGCCTCCCTGTCGAAATTAGGAACCTTGGGGTACGACTGGTATTGCTCAGGTTTGACCAGTCCTTGTGGTTTCTCCAATTGCGGAATACCGTCGATGAACACTTGCTAAATGATATCTTTGTCGATGAGAATGTGAATACGTGAATGGCGTACTCACCAACGGAGTCGCTCCGAGTGCCAAGGGGTGGGAATCCCAGACGACGATATCTGAGAGACGTCTTATTCGTGACAAAGAAAAGCGATATAGGATATATACCAGCATCGTATCCGACCCTCACGTAGCCGAGGCGATGTCCAAAGCCGGCAACTTCTGCGGGGGTAGTAGTGACAGAGGAAAGGGCGAGATCCGCCGGCAGCCCGTAGAAATGTGCTTGCTGTGCCTCGTAGAGGAGGTATCGAGAGTCCAAGACCGGGTGATCGGACTATAGGGAACCTGTTTAGTAATGAAGGACCTATTTGAGGAAGAAGTCGTCAAACCTTCATAACAACTTGGAAACCCTGATCCGCAAGAATGCGAGGCGCGAACTCGAACCCGCGGTAGGCTTCCCGCTTGTAGCGTGCGAGGGTGGAAAAAAGGGCGACAGCCGGAGGGGTGCCGTACATCTTCTTGAGGAGGTCGGGGACGAGATAAGCCTCGTGGGCGTGATGGAAGGCTGCGATAGAGAATTTGAACTCGTTGGTGAGCTGAAAACATGAATGAATAATTTGGGTAACGAGGATATTGTAAAGCCCGTACTCTGATCATACCATCAAAGTCAACTGCTTCGTAGCAGTGGTTGTTGACTTTGACGCGTCCCCTTAGCACATCAACAAGGGACTCCCACTGTAAGCTCTCGGGGAACTCTCCGAGTTTATGCCAGCGCCCCTTTCTAGCCTCCGCACAGTAAACGTCCTGCCTTTCCTTGATCTTTCGGGCCGCATCGTACGCTTGGCGGAATGCCCATTGAGTGTCCATGCGCGTGAAACCGTAAACCATGGACGGGTTTTCGCCACAAGCGTGCCTGGACGCGATGCAGATCAGATAGAGGCCGTAGTATAGGGAAGGGGGTCCCACTTCATATGACGCCAGCGTGGAGGTCTGGTGTACTTGAAATCACTCCCGTTGAGCGAATGAGGGGGCTCAAGGACCATTGAACTTGGCGACCGTTCTGCCGTAGGTCGAAGTTTGATGGGGAAAGCTTGGCCACCAATTGCATTGGCAGATCCAGGAAGCACGAGGGCGGTCGTAACACCACCAGCGACAGATAATTTGAAGGCATCGTCATCTATCTGCCACTATGAGAAGAGGGGGTAGCCTTGAAAACCCATACGTACGAGTGTTGAGACCATCCAGTGAACGCAGCCATGGCTGGGCGACGCCTTTGAACGAGTTGGTGTCCCCAGCACCTGAAATACGTGAAGTCCATGAGAGCGAAGAGGGAACCAATGGTAGATACCTTCAAGCTCGGGGACCTACACGAAATAAGTCCTAGTTGTAACGAAAAGGAGGGCGTGGCTTACTGAATCGACACCCAAATGGGAATGCATGTCGAAAATCCCAGGAGTAACCCATGCGCCTCGCGCGTCCACCTTTGCGATCTTTTCATACGCTCTCGTGTCAAGGTTGACTCCCATTTGCTTGATGAGACCCCTGTTCGTTAAGAATAAATGTCACACCAATTGCAGACACGCCCGTCGCATGTGGAGACGGTAGGGTTATACCTACTTGTCGAGGATGATATCTGTTCTTGCGAGTGGCTCTTGGCCTCTGCCAACCCAGATAGTAGCATTCTTGATGAAGATAGGGAGCGTCCCCCGGACATAGCGGTCCGACTCTGTGCGGCCGAAGAAATCTTCTGGAGGACCAGGGGTCTGTTGAAGATGCTGGCACATTCCCAGAATTTCGTCTGCGTCCGGAGGGGGTACATGCCGCCCCTTGTACGAGTTATCGTGAGAGAAAGTGCTTGCAACGATGACGGTAGACAAGTAGAGGCCAGCAACGAGTGCTAAGGACTTGAGTACGTGATTCTGGGCCGTGATGAGCCCCCTGACGCGCGCAGCGACCGACGTGGAAGACTTCATCTTGCTCCGGCGCTCCCTCGACCCAGCGTCGCCCAAAAATGGCATCAGCCCAGCGGCCAAAGCCACCCGTGGTTCAACCAGGAATCAGCTCGATCCTGGTCAACCCAGTACAGGTTCGGATGCCCTGCCGAGTCGTTTCTACGCGTCTGCCAAATTCACACAAATTCTAGCGTGGGAACGGAGTTCTCAATCACATCAAGCATGTGGCGTACCAATTCTCAGAGATTGTTCCGGACTATCAAGTAGGGGCCACAACGTGTGTCCTCTTCCTCAGGTCAGCACATAAACAGCAATCGCGCCGATGTCTCTAAGACTTGAGACTGCCGAATAGTCTTAAATATCATCGACTTCACCCTGAGTACATTCACGGAAGGATTGAGAAACTGCACGGATTGTTTTCACTGCGAATTCTCCTTGTCGTGTGCGACATTGTAGGTAGCCGCCATCCCACTTGAACGATCCCCGATACCTAAATACCCTTCCAGACAGAGCACCAGGATTCCATACGAGAACTCACGAAAGTGGGCGTGCCGAATCTGCCCACACGTCCCACCCAATTGACTGGGCCTTAGATTTGCTTAATAAACAACCTGACCATCATGACTGCGTGGAAGTTGGTGCATAGTTCTTTATTTGCAGAGCGCCCCTTATGTTTTTTTTTCCTTAGTCACGAAGAGGCCGGCATTTATCTCTCTACCTACAAACTCTTCGAACACAAGCCTCCTGATATCATCAAGGAACGAATCGACAAAGATTATACCTCAATCCTTCAAGCGACCCTCACTTCCGTGAAGGGTATCAACAAAACAGATGTCACAACTCTGCGAACAACTTTCGGGGTATTGAGTCCATTATACCCGTGTTGACCATCCCTTTGATTCTTTACTTCTTTTAGTCATTCTCAGATATTGTCCATGCTTCCGAGAAGGAGTTGCTTCAATGTCCGGGCCTCGCGCAAACCAAGGTCAAACGACTAAAGGACGCTTTCGATAAGCCTTTCCGCCCGGGAGTGACTACCCTGAAAGCCAAGACTGCCCAGAGTCTTCTGGGGAATTCATCACAGCCTTCTACCTCAGCACCACCACCGCCCTCACGCCCCCGTCCACCAGTAGTCATACCCTCCGCTGGCCCTTCGACTGCAGGTCTTTCTCGAACCTCTAAGCAAAACTCCCCGCCAAATTCACGCTCCCATAGTCCGGATTGGCCAGAATGGGATATCGAACTTGACCTCAATCCTTGGACCGATGACGACATCGCCTCCAAAGATCTCGAACCAACACGTAAGCGACAGAAGACAGATAACACTACAACTATGTCCTGATCCTATCCAATCGATGGATTACGGACACCTCCGAAGGTGCGGCGACGGAGTTTACAAACGTCTTTGTGAACCCGGACGCCGCGGACCGGTGATTAGGTCAATGCAGTCGTCAGTCTCCGAACCCGTTCCTGTGCAAGTAATGGGTCAGGTGTCGCCTATAGCTAGTATATAAAGTGCCCTGTACTGTGTTAGTCATGTATCATTATCGGTTCCCATTCCCGTGCCATGACGAACGCCATTCCGCGCAAAATCACAGACGACCTCTGGATCTTCTCTCGGTACGTATATCTCTACAACCTTACAGCCTCAAACTTGACAAGGCGCTGCAGTCCATTCAGGCGCTTCGGGTTTCTTCCACTTGGTGGCCGGAGTGTCGCTATTAAGCTCTCAGATGGCACCGTTTGGGTTCTTGCTTCCACTCCTCCAGACGACCAAACTCGCAAGGAAATTGATTCTCTTGGAACGGTGACGTATATTGTTTCACCCAACACGGATCACCACTTCTTCCTCGGTTGGTCAGCGTTTCCAGGAGTGTTTTAAGGCAATACTGAACCCCCTGTGAAGCTGCTTTCAAGGAGGTATACCCTAATGCAAAGCTTGTGGGACCTGCGGCTTTGGCAGAGAAGCGAAAGGATCTCAAGTTCGATGCATGTATGTGGTCCTCTTCTTGAGGTCTTTGTTATACTCACGCACTGTGATCCAGTAATCGGTGAAGATGCATCCGGATCCCTCGGCTACGAAGAAGACATCCAAACCATGTAAGCTTTCCTTCTCCTGCCTTTCGCCTACTCACCCTATTGGTCACTCTAGCCACTTCTCTGGCACTGCCCTCTCGGACACGGCATTCTACCATGCAAAGAGCAAGACCCTCGTAGTCGGCGACCTGATCTACAATCTCCCCAACACGGAGTCGATGCCGGAGTACAGAGCCTCGCTTTGGAAGTCACTCTCTCCCGGCGGATTGGCGCATACCAAACTTATAAGTGGTGCTGCCAAGGATAGAACGTCTGTTCAGACGGATGTGAAGACAGTCGCGGCGTTGGATTTCGATCGAATTATCCCTTTGCATGGGGTGAGTATATTTATTCAATATTGTATAGATATACACGATGTTGACTCTGTCGGTAGGACATTATCGAAACGGGTGGACTGGAAAAATGGAGGATCGCATATGCGGCGGCTAAATTGTTCTAATTGATGTAGAAACTGTCCCAACCATAATGAAGTATATTACAATAATGATTCATTCCTCTATTCACATTTTTTACTATGTGGTGGACAAGGGTTGCTGGCTCTTCAGCTATGACACCAACTGACCGCCTACCTGTCGAGATATGGGAAGACATACTGCTCCTCGCGGTTGAACCAGATGTCGGTCCTACTGTATTTGCAACAACCTGTACGGCGTCCACATTTATCCACTTCATCACGCAAGAAAATCCTTCATACATTGAATATATGAGGCGCCGAGCGACGCTTCGCCAGGTGTGCCGCGCCTGGAACGAAACCCTCCTATCCACCGATTCCTGGTGGACTCACCTTTCCACACCAATCCGCTCTCAGCGAATCCTCGTCTCCTCTTCTACTACGGATCAAGTGCCCACAGTTAAACGCTTGTCGATGAACACTAAGGACCGCGAATGCCTCGAGCATTGGGTCAATTGGGCTTCGGACGTCCTCCAACGGGTGCAGGCACCACTGATTACCTACGATGTCAAATTCCCCTCCTGTGATGACGGCATTGATACCTGCCGCCAACGAAAAGGACACGCACTTGATGATTTTCTCCCCAGAGTCGGTTCTAAAATGGCTCTCCGCAGCCTCCGGGTCGTTTTTCCATCTCTGAACTATTGCCGTGCAATCTCCTTTCCTCACCTCAATGCCAACTTCAAGAATCTCGTTTCTCTGTCCCTTTGCAATTTGATTATGCTCTCCCCACAGGAGCTCACACTTCCCCATCTTGAAGTCCTTCAGCTAACCAGATACATAGGGCTTCCTCCCTCTCCGACCCAGGGGTGGAACCTCCCCCGCTTGCGGCATGTGTGCGTTGATGGGGACCTCCACACGCTCTACGTCAATAGGTGGCTCAAATTCTTACTACGTTATGCTTCCCAACTCGAAACCCTCTTTCTGAGTGTCGATTATCCCTGGGAAGATTTTCCCCTTGACTTTTGGGATTCTTTCACCGCCCTGCAATTGTTGGGGTTGTTAGACAACGTATTGACCGACCGCGGCTGGGGTGGTTGGATCGCGACACCCCCACGTACGCACCCGTTTAGGTACCTCGTATGCAGATATTGCAGGGATGTTGTGGAGACGGTGGACTCACTGGAATCTATGTGGACTTATCACCAAGGAGTGGGGTTGGTGATAGAGAGAGGTACCCGTGGGCAGTACTATCTGATCGAAGATATCGAGGAGAAAGGATGGAAGACGAGGATGACGAAAAGTGATGGGATTCTACCTGACAGAAGGCAATCTCTTGACTGACTCTTATCTCTGGCAATTTGTAAACGCTACGGTGTGTAGGAATATAGCATACCATGCTCTACAGTGCATGTATTTACCGACTGCGCAAGGCTGAGGACTGCGTCCCGGACCTGCGCCACAGCGCGAGCGAGATAACTATCGTAAGCAACGGCGCAGCTGGCTTTGCGCAGTTGTTCCGACCCATGTTTTAAAAAGAGCACCCGCGAAGGATTCCAAGCAGCACACGGACCAAACATCGAGCGCTTCGTCAACCATGGAGCGCGTTCCCGTCGAGGTCTGGCAACAAATACTCCTCAAGGTCATGGATATGGACGAAGCGCCTATATTTGCGACTAGTTGTACTCCGTACACTTTTTTCTACTTCGTGAACCAGCAAACTCGGGTCCACAGGCACCGGAAACTCCAGTTCGACTACCTAGAGCAGCGTAGATGTCTTCGACTGGTCTGTCGGACGTGGAATGAGTTTGTCCTTTTCACCAGTCACCGCTGGCTGCAACTGGATGAGGGGAGCGCGATGTATGAGCTAGACTCGACGATAACTACTCCCGACGCCGGAGGAGTGGGACCCGTCGAAAGATTATCTACGACGATCAGCTCGGAGGAGTTGGCGACCCCTATCCTCTCTTGGGCATCTCATATTCTTAAACGCCCCGCGAATCAGTCCCCCTTGCGGGCTTACACCCTCCGGCTCTTGGAAACGCCTGTGCGGGGGTACAACCCGTTCGATGATCTCCTCATCGGAACAACGACGACCCTGGACCCCGAATGCACGAACACAAACACGAACACGACGCTACGCTCGCTCTCAATCACTACATCATTCGGCTCAAACGCGTCCATCGCGCTCCCACAAATCTCTCGCATCTTCACAGGGTTGCACTCACTCTTCCTGATTAACACAAACGCGACGCCGGCGCAGACATTAACGCTACCACATCTGGAAGTATTATACGTGCACCACACGCTCCCAGCGTTTGCGATTCTGCAGCGGCCAATGGAAGCATGGGACACCCCAGCGCTGCGTCACGTCCACCTGGGTCATTTCAGCACTACGGCGCAGCTGACGGGTGTACTCGACGGTTTTCTGGGGCGGTACGCTCACCAGATCGAGAGCCTCGTCCTCGTTGAGTCCTTTAAGTCTACCACGTCCTTCCTCGACCTCCCTCCCCAATTCTGGGCACAGTTTACCGCGTTGCGTCTGCTCGGCTTCAAAGCTGCCACCCTCGAGCGTGAAGACTGGTCCGGGTGGTCCGTTGTGCCTCCCCCTACGCACCCGCTTCGATACCTCGTGTGCTGGTCCCATCCTTCGCCGGAGTGCACTGTCGATCGTGTCCGCCCCAGATGGACCTGGCATGCTGGCGTGAGATTGGTGGCTGGACAGAATTCCTCAGACAGTTATTATGTAGTGAAGGATATCCGAGACGGCCAGTGGATTGCAAAAATGGAAAAGACTTATGGGATTTTACCAGAAGAGTAGGCTGCCGGGCTTGATATCTAGGACGTTTCTACAGAAAACCGAATCGGTGTAATAGTGTGTATTGAACAACTCATTATCCAAAGAGAAGAATATACCTGGGTGATTAATACGACGCGCGAATCGCGTTCACAGTATGAGATCATTTGTGCAGAAACTAGCCGGTTTACATTGGTGCAGGCTTCTCTTGACAAATTTCGCACGGTTGGTCTCCTAGTAGGAGCAAATCTAGTGTTAGTTTGGATCCGCTATATACAAAGACTTGGAGTGCATGACGAGCGAAGCGAGCCCGTGATATTCTAGAAACAATACTGCACACATAGCTTCGCGACCTACGTCCTCCGCGAGCAAGCGCTGAAAGCTCGCGCTATCTGTTCCAAATCCTGACACACATTGACCTCGCAGTTGGCGCTAAGAACAGCGACCGTATAGGTGCCAAGGAGGACGGGGAACATATACATCTCCTGCTTGATGACGGCTCCATTCGACTGGAATACCCTCGCCATGATCCCGTTCTCCTCCATGTAGCCGTCAGGGTCGTGAGGTGGACGTGAAAGGGGAGAAAAGGACTGGCCGGTGGACATCCCGTGGGCCAAGAGCTTGCATCTCAAGCGAGGAGGAGTGCCATGACCTCGTTCTTTACTTATCGAATATCGAAATGAGGCCTGCCTCAAGGCGAGTTCTTCGTGCTTCGTGCAGCTAGTGCCGCTCAGAAGGCAGCAACGGTTGGGGTCTCACTCCCTCGATATCTTACCCGAATTAGGTTGTCTGCTTTATTCCGTTAGAAGATGCACGGCACCCCTCCAGCTGCCACCATTGGTGCTGCACGCTACAAGGCAGGAAGCCAACCGTGGTTTCGAGTTTGCGCCCGGCATTCCCGCGGATCGTGATATCCAGACAAAGGTTTGAAGGAAATTGATTCTCTCCGAACGCTTGCATATATTGTTTCACCCACCGCTTCCCTTTGGGAGGTCAGCCTTTCAGGAGACTTTTGAAGGAATACTGACTCCCCTGTGAAGCTGCTTTCAAGGGGGTATACCCTCCTGCGGCTTTGGCAGAGAAAGGAAAGGATCTCAAGGATTACCTTGGAGTCTTTATTATACTCAAATTCTGTGGTCCAATGTTCAGCAAAGATACATCCAGATCCCTCGGCTACGAAGAAGACAGTTTTCATCTCCCAGTCACTTTACTTTCACCCGCTCACAACATTCGTCACTACGTAGTACTCTAGCCTCTTCTCTGGCACCGCCCTCTCGGACACAGCATTCTACCCAAAGAGCAAGATGCCCCCGGTCGGTGACTTGATCTACAAATCTCCCAACACGCACATGTACAAATCCTCGCTCTGGAAACCACTCTCTCTCAGCGGATCGGTGCATACCAAACTTATACAAGGGCTGCCGAGGATAGATGCGAAGATGGCCGAAGCGTTATATTTTGATTGGAGTATTCCTTTGCATAGGGTGAGTAGATTTGGTGAATATTATCTAGATGTGCACGGTGTTGACTATATCGGTAGGACATTATCGAAATAGGTGGACGGGAAAAGTGGAAAATTAATGCGTATGTAATGCTTTTGTGGCCGCTAAACTGTTGTAATTGATAGAAGCTGTCCGATTCATAACGTTCTATGTACATATACAAACGCATATTATAGATTCATCTGTCTCATCGTGAGGGTGGTTGACAAAGGTCGCTGGTACTTCTCTCCCAGCTCTTCTGCAAAGCC
>WNFL01254935.1_pt1 | contig 20220 bp, 17 predicted proteins | sample 5400361 | NCBI WGS metagenome assembly WNFL01 (sample SAMN13153351, study PRJNA577476) | soil metagenome | isolation source: 40 cm soil on Douglas fir-dominated hillslope | place: USA:California | collected 2013-09-17
CGGCGAAGGCCCTCATCGTTCTAGGCTAAACGGGCCCTCGCCGCGAACAGTGCTAGTTCATCTTCCCCGCGCCGACCGGCTTCTTCTCATGCTCCTCGGCCTTCTCCGCTGCGTACTGCTGCGACCAGAAGACGACCTTTCCGTTCTCGACGTCGACGACAACGGTGTCGCCTTCCTTGAATTCGCCGGACAGCACCTTCTGCGCGAGTGGGTCGAGGATGAGCCGCTGGATCGTGCGCTTGATCGGCCGGGCACCGTAGACCGGATCCCAGCCCTCCTTCGCTACGAACGCCTTTGCGTTCGTCGTGAGCTCGAGGGTGAGCTTTCGCTCGGCGAGACGCTTCGCGAGGATCTGCACTTCTTTCTCGACGATCTCCATGAGCTGCTCGGTCACGAGGTTCTTGAAGATGACGATCTCGTCGACGCGGTTGAGGAACTCGGGACGGAACTGTCCGCGGAGCGCATCCATGACGCGCTTCCGCATCACCTCGGGCTGGTCCGCGAGCTCGGTGATGAACGTCGATCCGACATTGCTCGTCATGATGATCACCACGTTCTTGAAGCTGACCGTCCGACCATGACCGTCGGTGAGACGGCCGTCATCGAGCACCTGCAGCAGGACGTTGAAGACGTCGGGATGCGCTTTCTCGATCTCGTCGAGCAGGAGTACCGCGAAAGGCCGGCGCCGGACCGCTTCAGTGAGCTGCCCTCCTTCCTCGAATCCGATGTACCCGGGTGGCGCGCCGATAAGGCGAGCGACGGTGTGCTTCTCCATGTACTCGCTCATGTCGATGCGGACCATTGCCTTTTCATCGTCGAAGAGGAATTCCGCCAGCGCCTTGGCGAGGAGGGTCTTGCCCACGCCCGTCGGACCGAGGAACAGGAACGAGCCGAGCGGACGGTTCGGATCCTGCATACCGGCGCGCGCGCGCCGCACCGCGTTGGCGACCGCGGTGACCGCCTCTTCCTGTCCGACGATGCGAGCGTGGAGGTTGTCCTCCATCCGCAGGAGCTTCGAGACCTCGCCCTCGAGGAGCTTGGTGACCGGAATGCCGGTCCACTTCGCGACGACCTCGGCGATGTCCTCGGGCGTGACTTCCTCGGTGAGCAGCTTCGAGCCGCGCTGCAGCGACGCGAGCTTCTCCTCCGCTTCGCGGACCTCTCGCTCGAGCGCGGCGAGAGTCCCGTATTTCAGCTCGGCGGCCTTGCCGTAATCCGCGGCGCGCTCGGCTTTCTCGATGTCCATGCGGACCTGCTCGAGCTGGGACTTCTTCTCGCGGATCTGCTGGATCGCCGCCTTCTCCTGCTGCCATCTCGAGCGCAGGCCCTCGGACGATTCCTTCAGGTTCGCCAGCTCCTTCTCGAGACGCACGAGGCGCTCCTTGCTGGCCTCGTCGGTCTCTTTTCGGAGTGCCTCGCGCTCGATCTCCAGCTGGCGGATGCGTCGGTCCACCTCGTCGAGCTCGGCCGGCATCGAGTCGATCTCCATGCGGAGCTTCGACGCCGCCTCGTCCACCAGGTCGATGGCCTTGTCCGGCAAGAACCGGTCGGAGATGTAGCGCGCCGACAGCGTCGCGGCGGCGACGAGCGCGGAGTCCTGGATGCGCACGCCGTGGTGGACCTCGTAGCGCTCGCGCAGACCGCGCAGGATCGAGATCGTGTCCTCGATCGATGGCTCGCCGACGTACACCGGTTGGAAGCGGCGCTCCAGCGCGGCGTCCTTCTCGATGTGCTTGCGGTACTCGTCCAGCGTCGTCGCGCCGATCGTGTGAAGCTCGCCACGCGCGAGCATCGGCTTGAGCATGTTCGCGGCGTCGACCGCGCCCTCGGCCGCGCCGGCCCCGACGACGGTGTGGAGCTCGTCGATGAACAGGATGATCTGGCCCTCGCTCGACGCGATCTCCTTCAGGACGGCTTTGAGCCGCTCCTCGAACTCGCCACGATATTTCGCGCCCGCGAGGAGCGAGCCGATGTTCAGCTCGAAGATGCGCTTCTCTTTGAGGCCCTCCGGGACGTCGCCGCGAACGATGCGCTGCGCGAGTCCTTCAACGATCGCGGTCTTGCCGACGCCCGGCTCGCCGATGAGCACGGGGTTGTTCTTCGTCCGACGCGACAACACCTGGATGACCCGTCGGATCTCCTCGTCGCGGCCGATGACCGGATCGATCTTGCCCTTACGCGCGAGGTCGGTGAGGTCGCGGCCGTATTTCTCGAGGGACTGGTACTTGCCCTCGGGATTCGCGTCGGTAACGCGCTGGTTGCCGCGCACGTCCTTGAGCGCGTTGAGCACGCGCTCGTGCGTGATGCCGAGGCGCTTCAGCGCCTGGCCGGTGTAACCGTTGTCGGCGGTCATCGCGAGCAGCAGGTGCTCGGTCGAGATGTACTCGTCGCCGAGCGCGTCGGCTTCTTTCTGCGCCTGCTGCAGCACGCGACCAAGACGCGCGGACGCGCCGATCTGCACGTTGCCCGATACCTTCGGCTGTCGCTCGAGCTCGGTGTTCAGCGCCGCGGTGAGCTGCGCGGGCTGAACGCCAAGCGCGGTGAGTACGCTGGGCACGACCCCGCCCTGCTGCTCGAGCAGCGCAGCGGCGATGTGCTCGACGTCGATCTGGCTGTGTCCGTTCTCGGTCGCGCGCTGCTGCGCGCTGATGATGGCCTCTTGCGATTTCTCGGTGAGCTTCTTCGGATCGATCATTTCCACTACCTACCTTGGGCTGTGTTAGTCGTCTGCTATTCCTCGCGTCACGCGCGCCCGCGCCATGATGCGCCGACGCGCATGAGCGGCCGTCACGCTACAGAAGTCCCTTGCGGGGATCCTCCCCAGCACGCGTTGTCGCGAGCTCGTTGACCAGCTCGCGCTCTTTGTCGGTCAGCTTCGTCGGCAGCACGACCTTAACGGTGACATAGAGATCGCCGTGGCCACCGGTCGTGCGCGGCATCCCCTGCCCCGCGAGCCGGATGGTGCGGCCGTTCTGCGTCTCGGGCGGGATGCGAAGCGACACGCGTCCTTTGAGCGTCGGCACGGTGACCTCCGCGCCGAGTAGCGCCTCGTGCAACGCGACCGGCAGATCCATGCGTAGGTCGTCTCCGTCGCGCTGGAACACCGGATGTGGCCTCACACGCACACGGAGGAACAGATCCCCCGACGGTCCGCCCGCGCTGCCCGGCGCGCCCTGTCCTGCGAGGCGGATGCGCTGACCATCCTTCACGCCCGCCGGGATCTTCACGCTCAGACGACGTGTCGTTCCATCGGGAAGGCGCATCTCGACCGAGCGTTCGGTCCCCTTATACGCCTCGGCCAGCGTGATCTCGACTTCGCTTTCGACATCCGTTCCGGCTACCGCCCGGCGACGACGTGTGGCCGGACGCCCGAAAAGCGGTCCGGTGTCGAAGTCTGCCTGCCCCTCGCCGAACAGCGTGCGGAAGAAATCCGAGAACCCTCCCGCGTCGCCGCCGTTGAAAGGGTCCGCGCCGGGTTGGCCCGTGTAGACCCACTGGAATCCACCCGGCTGCTGTCCGCCTTGCCGGAAGCGCTCCCACTCCGGACCGACGGTGTCGTAGCGCTTGCGCTTCTCGGGATCGGAGAGGACCTCGTTGGCCTCGTTGATCTCCTTGAAGCGCTTCTCCGCCTCGGGTTTCTTGTTGACGTCCGGATGGTGCTGGCGCGCGAGCTTGCGGTACGCCTTCTTGATCTCCTCGGCGCTCGCATTCTTGGAGACGCCGAGTGTCTTGTAGTAGTCCTTGTACTCGACCGGCATAGCTATTTATCGCAGGGGCGGAACCCCCTGCAACCCCCCCTTCAGCAACGGGGCCACCCCTGCGACCCCCCCTTCAGCAACAGGGCCACCCCTGCAGCTCCCCCTTCGCTAGTGGGCGGGCGGCGGGACGACCGTCCCGTGCGTGGCGGCCTCGATCTGCGCCGGCGTCACCGTCGGCCCTCCTGGCTGGAGGGCGATCTTCAGGACCTGGTCGACGTTGTCGACCGTCTTGATCTCGATCGTGTCGAGGACTTCCTTCGGGATGTCGATCAGGTCCCTCTTGTTCTTCTCGGGGAGGATGAAGGTCTTGATCCCGGCGCGGTGCGCCGCGAGCAGCTTCTCCTTCACCCCACCGATGGGGAGGACTCGACCGCGTAGCGTGATCTCGCCGGTCATCGCGACCTCGCGTCGCACCCGACGGCCCGAGAGGGCGGACACGATGGCGGTCGCCATCGTCACGCCGGCGGACGGGCCATCCTTGGGGATGGCGCCCGCGGGAACGTGGATGTGCATCGCGTGATCCTCGAAGAATCCCTTCGGGATCCCGAACTCGCGCTCGTGGCCTCGCACGTACGAGAGCGCCGCGCGAGCCGACTCCTCCATGACCTTGCCGATCTGGCCGGTCAGGGTGAAGTCCTCGTCCTTTCCGTCGATGACGGTGGCCTCGACGGTCAGGACATCGCCGCCGGCCTCGGAGACCGAGACGCCGGTGGCTGCGCCGACCTGATCCTCTTCCTCAGCGAGTCCGTAATCGAACCGCTGGGGACCGAGGTACTCGGCCACCTTGTCGAGCGTGATCTCGACCTTGTCGCTCTTACCTTCGGCGATCGCACGAGCGACCTTGCGGCACATCGTGCCGATCTCGCGCTCGAGGTTTCGAACGCCGGCCTCACGCGTGTAGCGGCGGACGAGCTCGCGGAGCACCTCGTCACCGATCACCAGCCTGCCGTCCTCGAGCCCGTGCTGCTTCAGCTGTCGGGGCACGAGGTAGCCGGTCGCGATGTGGAGCTTCTCGTCCTCGGTGTAACCCGGGAGCCGGATGATCTCCATGCGGTCGCGAAGCGGCGCGATGATGGTGTCCTCGACGTTGGCCGTCGTGATGAAGATGACCTTCGAGAGGTCGTACGGCACCTCGAGGTAGTGGTCTGAGAACGTGTTGTTCTGCTCGGGGTCGAGCACCTCGAGCAGAGCCGAGCTTGGATCGCCGCGGAAGTCCGCGCCGACCTTGTCGATCTCGTCGAGCATGAACACGGGGTTCACTTCGCCCGCGGTCTTCATGTTCTGGAGGATGCGGCCGGGGAGCGCGCCGACGTATGTGCGGCGGTGCCCGCGGATCTCGGCCTCGTCACGGATGCCGCCGAGCGACATGCGGATGAACTTGCGGCCCATCGCGCGCGCGATCGACTTGCCCAAGCTCGTCTTGCCCACGCCGGGCGGGCCGACGAAGCACAGGATCGGGGCGCGCAGGTTCTGCGAGAGCTTGCGCACCGCCATGTACTCGATGATCCGGTCCTTCACCTTGGGCAGGCCGTAGTGATCCTCGTCGAGGATCTTGGCTGCCTGCGCGATGTCCCAGTCGTCGTTCGCGGCGACCTTCCACGGCAGCGACACGAGCCAGTCGACGTAGGTCCGGATGACGCCCGTCTCGGGCGACGCCTGCGGGATCTTCTCGAGCCGGCCGAGCTCCTTGAGCGCCTTCTCCTTCACCGGATCGGGCATGCCGGCCGCTTCGATCTTCTCGCGCAGCTCGCGCACCTCGGAGCCCTGGTCGTCGTCGCCGAGCTCCTTCTGGATCGCCTTCATCTGCTCGCGCAGGATGTACTCGCGCTGCGTCTTGTCGAGCGTCTGCTGGACCTCGCTCTGGATCTTCTGCTTCAGCTCGAGGATCTCGTTCTGCTTCGCGAGGAACACGCCGAGGAAGCGCAGTCGCTCGATGACATTGCGCGTCTCGAGCAGCTGCTGACGCTGCTCCAGCGTGAGGTCCGGGCTCGATGCGACGAGGTCCGAGAAGTGCGCCGGGTCATCGGTGTTCTTCGCGGTCATCGCGAGCTCGGGCAGGATGGATCCGCCGTTGTCGACGTAGCGCTCGAAGAGCGCCTTCACGTTGCGCATCTGCGCCTCGCGCTCGACGGGGTCACCGAGCTCCTCTTCGATCGGCTCGAAGGTGACGCGGAAGAATCGCGACTCGGGCTGATATCCGGTGATGCGGACGCGCTGAGCGCCCTGGACGATGATCTGCGCGCTGCCGTCCGGGATGCGGAGCAGGCGCACGATCTCGGCGACGGTGCCCACGTTGTGGATCTGCTCGGGCTGCACGTCATCGATCTCGGCGTCGCGCTGAGCGACGAGCACGATGAGGTGTCGCTCCTCCGCCATCGCGGCGTTGATCGCGGCGACGGACTTCTCGCGGCCGACACCGAGTGGCACGACCAGCTTCGGGAAGACGACCGCCTCGCGCAGGGGTACTACCGGTAGATCGCTCGGGTACGCGCTCGTTGGTGTGGTCGTCTTCGTTTCGTCAGTCATTTTGGTCCTCTGTTTCTTTTCGCGGTTCGGGTCGCCTCGGAAGTCGCCTAACTGAATATGCCTATTTAGAAGCGCGTGCCTTCGTTTCGGTCGCGTTTTGGTCTCTCATCGGTAGCGTTCGGCCCATCACCCGCGCCCTCATCCTCGGCCGCGAGGTCCGCAAGCTCGCGCATGAGGTCCTCCATCAGATCTGTCGCATCGCGCATGTGAAGAAGCAGCTTCACGCCCGCGAGGTTCACGCCACGTACCTGCGTCAGATATCGGATCACGCGTACCCGCTGCAGATCGTCATCGGAGTAGAGGCGGATGTTCGTCTCGGTCCTAACCGGTTCGAGCAGGCCCTCCTCCTCATAGATCCGCAGCGTCCGTGGATGGCAGCCCGCAAGGCCGGCCGCGATGGAGATCACGTAGACGGGCCTGTGCCCACTTGCCATTTGCTTGTGTATAAAACCTACCAATGCCGTTGTCAAGAGTTCTATCAGGGCCAGGGAAGCCCGTCGCGGCGGCCACCCGGCTAGCTGGCGCGCGTGCGGTCTAGACGCTGTGGCGTCGTCAGGCGACGGGCACGCTGAACCAAAAACGTGTCTGGTCGGGCGAAGATTCGGCGCCGACTCGACCGCCGCCGAGCTCAACGAGAGATTTCACGATCGCTAAGCCGATCCCAGCGCCGCCGCTGGCTCGGTCGCGGGACTTATCGACGCGATAGAAGCGCTCGAAAACGTGCGGGAGATCCTCGGGTGGGATCCCTCGTCCCGTGTTGGAGATGCTCACGAGCACATCGGCCGCGCGCTGTTCGGCCATCACGCCGATGCCCCCGCCGTCGGGTGTGTAGCGCACCGCGTTCTGGAGGAGATTGGCCAGCACCTGGTCGAGATGGTCTGGGTCTGCTCGGGCGCGCAGCATCGGCGGCAACATCAGGTCGAGACGCAGGCCGCGCCGCTCCAGCGCCGCGGAGTGAAGCTCGACCGCCGACTCGATCGCCTCGCGCAGATCGATCTCGCGGATCGCCCCGGGCCCCCGCGCCGTTGTGTCGCCCTCGGCCAGCGCGTCGAGGGCGCGTGAGAGCCGAACGAGGCGATCGACCTCTTCGTGGAGCGAGACGAACGTCGCGTGGTCGGCGGTCAGCACGCCGTCACGGAGCGCCTCGAGATACCCCTGCAGATTCGTGAGGGGCGTACGCAGCTCGTGCGCGGCGTTGGACACGAATTCGCGACGCATCCGCTCCTGCTCGCCGATCTGCGCCGCCATCTGATTGAAGGAGTCCGCCAGCGAGCGGATCTCCTCCGGGCCGCGCCGCTCGACACGCACCGCATAGTCACCCTGCGCCACGTGCCGCGCCGCGCCGCTCATCTCTCTCAGCGGAGCAGCGACGCGACGCCCGAGAGCCGTCGCGAGGACGACGCTTCCGATCGCCGCCACGGCAAGCGCGCCGACGAAGAAACGCACGACGCCGTCGGCGAACATCGCTTGTGCGCTGGCCAGGGTCTCGCCGTGATCGACCATAAGCTGCTCGAACGAGCGACTGGCGAAACCGAGCGTCCCGACCGCGAGCACGATGGCGACGGTCGCGGCAACGACGAGCACCGCGAGAGCGATCTGTCCCGCCATTCCCTTCATTCGTCGATGAGCGCGCGGTAGCCGGAGCGGCGTGCCGTGGCGATGTACCGAGGATGGTCGGGGTCGTCTCCGAGCTTCTCGCGGAGTCTTCGGATATAGACGTCGACCGTCCGATCCAACACCTCCGCCTCGCTCTTGCCGTAGAGCGAGTCAAGCAGCGCTTCGCGCGTCACGATCCGCCCGCGCGCTTTGACCAGGGCCACAAGCAGCGCCAGCTCGGAATGCGTGAGGGCGACGCGCTGCTCTCCGCGGAGGACCTGTTGGCGGTCCACATCGATGGCCAGGTCGGCGAGCGTGAGCCGATCGGCGGCGCCGTCGGTCGGCGCCGAGCGACGCAGAAGCGCCTTGAGGCGGACCACGAGCTCGGCCGGCGAGAAGGGTTTTGGTAAGTAGTCGTCCGCGCCGATGGCTATACCTGAGATGCGATCCGCCGTGGCGCCGCGAGCCGAGAGCACGAGGATCGGCACCCTCGAATCGGCGCGCGCGGCCCGTATGACCGCGAGGCCATCGAGTCCGGGCAGCATCAGATCCAGCACGACCGCGCGCGGAGAGCGCTCTCGTATCGCCGCGAGTGCAGCGATCCCGTCCGAGGCGGTCGTGACGGAGAAGCCCTCACGCTCGAGATACATACGGACAAGCTCGAGGATCTTCGGATCGTCGTCGACCACCAGGATCAGTACGTGCTCCGGCGCGCTCGCCATGCTCAGCATGTTCGCACGGTGACAGCGTTCGATGACATTTACGTGACAAGACGCTCCCGATGGAGCGGTGTCGGTGTCATCGCATTGTCATCGGCGCTCGCGAGGATGCGCGTCATGCCTGTATGACGGGCGACAACAAATGGGAGGACCACCATGGCGCGCATCCTTACTCGCATCCTCGCGTCCGCGGCACTTGCCGCGCTGATCTTCGGAGGCATCGCAAGCGCTCCGGCCGCCGCTGCGGGTGGCAGCGCGGGGAACGTCTACACCGAGACCAATGCCGCGTCGGGAAATTCCATCCTGGCGTACGCACGTTCCGCGTCCGGAGCGATCTCTTGGAGTGGAACGTATTCCACGGGCGGCCGCGGCAGCGGGGCAGGCCTAGGGTCGCAGGGCGCCGTCACGGTGAGCGGGGACGGCCAGTGGCTCTACGCCGTCAATGCCGGAAGCAATGACATCTCGGTATTCGCGGTCGACGGTGATGGCCTCGCACTGACGGACGTCGTCGGTTCGGGCGGCACGCAGCCGGTCAGCATTACGGCAAGCCACGACCTCGTGTACGTGCTGAACGCCGGCACCGGGACCATCTCGGGCTTCTCCGCGATGAAGGGAGCGCTCACGCCGATCGGTGGGTCGACGCGCTCGCTTCTCGGCACAGCGCCGGCGCAGATCCAGTTCTCGCCCTCCGGCACTGTTCTTGTGGTCAGCGACAAGGGAACGAGCACGCTTGAGACCTTCGTTGTGGCAGCCGGCGGTGTGGCCGGCGCGCCGACGATCCACGCCTCCGCAGGCTCGACGCCTTTCGGCTTCGCGTTCGGCCTGCGCGATCAGCTCTTCGTCTCCGAGGCCGCGGGCGCTCCCGCCGGTCTCAGCGCGGCGTCGTCATACCAGCTCGCCACGGACGGAACACTGACGACGATCACGTCCTCGGCGCCGACAACGCAGGCCGCTGCGTGTTGGCTCGTCGTGACCGGCAACGGCCAGTACGCCTTCACGGCCAACGCCGCGAGCGACTCGATCTCGAGCTTCACGATCGATCAGGATGGCAAGCTCAGCCTCGTAGCGGCCCAGGCCGCACACGGCACAGCCGCGCATACCACGGATATGGCTCTCAGCCGGAACAGCCAGTTCCTCTACGCGCTCGATGGCGGCACGAGGACGATCAGCGCCTACCGTGTAACGGCGGAAGGACACCTCATGCGCATCGACGGAGCGACCGTTCCCGCCGGCGCGGCGGGTCTCGCCTCGCGTTAGCGAACGACACCGAGCTGCGGCGCACGGGAGTGGTGCGACAATCGCCCTCCCGTGCGCTTCGGCTGTCTGGGACGGCGACCGCTCGACCGTGTTGCCCATCGACCCCCTCGCGGGCGCCGCGATGCCGACGGTCCTCTACGTCCGGCGTGACGGATCGAGCATCGTCGGGCGGCCTGCGATCGACGCCTATCTCACCGACAACCGTCAGCGCGGCCCGGTGACTCGGGAGTTCAAGCCGCTCGGCGTAAAGATGGAGTCGTCGAACCCGCGTCAGAAGACGGTCGAAGCGGTCATCTACACCGACACGTCCTCACCGGGGCGCCTCTTCCAGGCGCTGAAGACGTTCCTCGGCGATCCACTCGACGTGCAAACGAACGTCTTCGGGGAGGAACGGGGCCTCGAGGACCTCATCGCGGTCGTCCTGGCGCACGTGCGCGAGCGCGTGCGAGAGCTCGTCGGCGAGCTGCCCGACGAGATCACGGTCGGGCGACCCGTCGAGTACATCGGCGGCCCGGCGGCCGAGGCTCGAGCTGTATCGCGGATGAGGCGCGCCGCGGAGCTCGCAGGGTTCGGCGAGGTGCGCTTCGCGTTCGAGCCGGTCGGCGCGGCGCACGCCGCGGACGTCACGTCCGGTTTGACGCTCGTCTTCGATTTCGGGGGAGGCACGCTGGACCTCGCGGTCGTTCGACGCGAGGCCCGGCGACAGGGCGGCACCCTGGAGGTCCTCTCGACCGCGGGTCGCAACATCGGTGGCGACCGCTGCACCGAGCGGCTCATCGACGACGTGATCGCGCCGCAGCTCGGCTCGCGCGCCACGTGGACACCGAAGCGGCTGCGCCTTCCCGCGTTCATGGTGAACGCGCTGCACGACTGGCACGCGCTCTCGGCGCTGAACGAGAAGCCACTTCTCGAGGCGCTCGACGATCTCGTCCGCCAGGGCGCTCCGAAGCGCGAGCTCGCTGCGCTGCGAAGCGCGATCGAGCTTCAGCTCGGATACGAGATCTTCATGACCGCGGACATCACCAAGTGCGCTCTCTCGAGCGCGCCCGCGGCGATCCTCACCTATCACCACGCCGCGCTCGATGTCGACGCGCGCGTGACGCGCGGTCGATTCGAACGCCTCATCGACAGCCTGCTCACGGAGACGGATACGCTCATTACGGACGTGCTCGTCGGCGCGACCGTGAGGTCATCCGACATCGTCGAGGTGGTAACCACCGGTGGCTCGAGCGCGATCCCCGCGTTCCGCGCGCTTCTCGCCCGGCGGTTCCCGAACGCGCATGTTCGTGACGCCGCGGCATTCACCAGCGTCGCCGCCGGTCTGGCCATGCCGGGTGTCGAGGAGGCCGCACTCGCGCGGTGACGCCGCGTATGCTCGATGGCATGCGTCGCGTCGTCCCGTACGTGGTGGCGCTCGCGGCCGTTGGGATCATCACCGCGCTCATCGGTGCGGTCGAGTCACGCGGTCACGTCTCCAACATCTCGATGCTGTATCTCATCGTCGTGCTCGCCGCGGCGACGCTCGCGGGCCGCGGACCCGCGATCAGCGCGTCACTCGGCGCATTCCTCGCGTTCAACTGGTTCTTCGTCCAGCCGCTGCACACGTTCACCGTCGGGGACCCCGAGGAGTGGTTCGCGCTCGTGATCTTCCTCGTCACCGCGGCGATCACCGGCCAGCTTGCGGCGGATCAACGCGATCGAGCACGTGAAGCGGCGGAGCGGGAGCGCGAGACCGTCGCCCTGTACGAGGAGCAGGGTCGTTTGCGCGAGCGCGCGACCGAAGCCGAGGTGCTACGCCGAGCGGACGAGCTCAAGACCGCACTTCTTGGCGCTGTATCGCACGACCTTCGCACGCCGCTCGCGTCGATCATCGCCAGCGCCGGGAGCCTGCGGCAGCCGGACGTGATCTGGACCGACACGGAGCGCGAGTCCTTCCTCAGCGACATCGAAGGAGAGGCGCGCCGCCTCGCGCGCATCGTCGCGAACCTTCTGGATCTCTCGCGGATGGAATCGGGCAGCCTCCGGCCCGAGCGAGGCTGGTACGACCTGGCGGCGCTCGTCGATGACGTGCTCGGGCGGCTGCGCGCCATGACACGCGACCACCCGGTACATGTCCAAACGAACGAAGAGATGCCACCGGTGCCGCTGGACTACGTCGAGATCGATCAGGTGCTTTCGAATCTCGTCGAGAACGCGGTACGCCACACGCCCGCCGGAACGGAGATCTGGATCGGCATCGAGCGCGTGGCGGATGAGGCAGTGGTGACCGTCTCTGATGGCGGGCCGGGCATACCCGAAACCGCACTGGGGCAGCTCTTCGACCCGTTCGTCCGCGCGGCGCAGCGGAAAGGCGGGCCCGGCGGTGTCGGGCTCGGTCTCGCGATCGCCCGCGGCCTGGTCGAGGCGCATGGTGGACGCATCACGGCCGCAAATCGCGCAGAGGGTGGCGCGACGTTCCGGTTCACGTTGCCGCTCGCCTTGCCCGCGCGCACGGCGGCGCTCGCGGGGACGCGGTGAAACAGCCAACCGGCGCGCATGTCCTCGTGGTCGATGACGAGCCGGCCCTCCTTCGCACGGTGAGCGCGAATCTCGGGCGTCGCGGGTTCCGCGTCGCACTCGCCCGGACCGGGGAGTCGGCGATCGCGCAGGCCGAGGATCATCCGGACCTGATCGTCCTCGATCTCGGACTACCCGACACCGATGGGCTGGACGTGATCCGCCGGGTGCGCGCTCGGTCCGACACGCCGATCATCGTCCTCTCCGCGCGCGACTCTGAGCGCGAGAAGGTCCAGGCTCTCGAGCTGGGAGCGGACGATTACCTCACCAAGCCGTTCGGCGTCGATGAGCTCGTCGCACGCGTCCGCGTCGCGCTGCGACACTCCGCACGGATCGGTGGTAGCGAGCCGGTGTTCCGCACCGGAGCGCTCACCGTCGATCTCGAGCGACGGCGCGTGACCGTCGACGGTGAGGAGGTCCGCCTCTCCCCGACGGAGTACGCGGTGCTGGTGGCGCTCGTCCGCAACGCGGACCGCGTCGTGACTGACGCGCAGCTGCTGCGACAGGTGTGGGGACCGGAGTACGGCGACGAGGACCATTACCTCCACGTGTACGTCGCGCGCCTGCGGAAGAAGATCGAGCGCGATCCGCAAAAGCCGCGCTACCTGATCACCGAGCCGGGCGTCGGGTACCGGCTGCTGGGCGAGGACCGCTAGGCCGGCCGCTAGCCGAAGAGCGCCTTTCGCACGCCGGCCTCGTCCTTCGTGGGCGACAGAACGACGATCCGGTCGCCGACCTGGAGCTTTGTCGTGTCGTCGGCGTGCACCACGATCCCCTTGCGCACGATGCCGCCGATGGCTGCCCCCTCGGGCAATCCAAGGGAACCGATCGTCCTGCCCGCGGACGGTGTGCCCGCGGCGATCTCCGCCTCGATGAGCTCGAGGTGTGAGCCGGTGAGCGGCATCAGTGGCATGAAGCCACCCGATGGCAGTTCCTGCTCGATGACGTTCATGATCACGCGTGTCGACGAGATCGTCTCGTCGATGCCGAGCGCTTTGAAGACGATCTCGTTCTTCGGGTCGTTGACGCGCGCGATGACCCGCGGCACGTTGCATTTCCACTTCGCGAGCTGGCAGATGATGAGGTTCGCCGGATCTTCGCCGGTGACCGCGATGACGGCATCGGCCCGCTGGCAGCCGGCCTCCATCTGATAACGGCCCTCGTCGGCCGGCGCGTTGAGCACGACCGAGCCGAGCTTCTCCTCGATCACCTGGGCGCGGCGACGGTCGCTTTCGAGGAGCATCACCTCGTGTGAGGACTCGAGGAGCGCCTTGGCGAGGTGGAAGCCGACCTCGCCTCCGCCGGCGATGACGAAATACATCTAGCCGAGGTCCCCGGCCATCGCGGCCTCAGCCTGCTTGGATTTCTCGATGAGCACCTTCCCCACCTCGGCGTCGCCCATGAGCATCGCCTCGAGCAGCGTGCCGAGGATCGTGGTGCGCGACACCGTGCTGATCTCGTGCTCGCGGTAGAGCGCGGCGCGGATCGGATCATTCACTTTGGCGATGACGCGCTTCACGCCGAAGATCTGGCGCGCGATCTGCGCCGCCATGAGGTTCCGGTTGTCGCCCTGGGTGAGGGTGAACACGGCGTCGGCCTTGTCGATGCCAGCCGTGCGCAGCACCTCGAGGTCGGTCCCATTCCCGAGCAGCGTGGTGCCGCCGAAGTCCTGAGGTAGGTGGACGAACGAACCACGGTCGAGGTCGACGATCGTGACCGCGTTGCCAGCTTTGTCGAGCTGACCCGCGAGGAAGGCGCCGACCCGGCCGCATCCGACGATGACGATGTTCAACGTGTCTCTTCCTGACGATACGCGAGCACCGCGCAGTGCGCTCCGACATACACGCCCTGGACGGTCTTGCCCACGTACACCCGGCCTAAACGCTTGCGGAACGGCATGCCGAGGAGGATGAGGTCTGACTTGCGATCGCGCGCGGTGTCGATGATCGCGGCGGCGGCCTCGCGCGCCTGCACGAGCTCCGTCTCGATGTGAGCTCCGGCCTGCTCCGCGACCTTGACCGCTGCCTCGAGGACGCTCTCGCCTCGCTCGCTTTCGGGCTCCATGACCGCGTCAAGTGGAAGATTCCACCGCACCTCGATCACGTGAATCGCGACGATCTGCGCCTTCGCGGGCTTCCCGAGGACGACCGCCACGCGAATGACCTCGGGGTCCACGCTCGTGCCCGCGAGCGGGACGAGGATGCGTTTCAACTGCATGGCTCGCGGGAGTTTACCGCGATAGGTCCTCGGGCCCGTCGCGCGTCACACCGTGGCCGGGGTCTTCCGTGTGATAGGGAATGTCGATGACGATCGTGTTGGGACGGAAGAGCAGCGACAGCTTGAGCCGCAGCGCCGTTTGACTGTGAAGCATCCACTCCCACCAGTTACGCGGCACGAACTCCGCAAGCACGACGGTGATCGGACGATCGTCGCGCTTGTCGATCGCCTCGATGTACCGCAGCAGCGGCTGCAGCAGCGAGCGGTAGGGCGACTCGATCACGTCGATCGGCACCTCGGTGGTCCAGCGCTTCCAGCGGCGCTCGAACTCCTTGGCGCTCTCCGCGGTCGTCGCGATGTGCACGGCGCGCACGGTCGGTGAGATGGACCGCGCGAACGCGACGGCCTGCAGCGTCGCGCGATCGAGCCGCGCCACGGGGATGATCACGACCGGAGGCTTGATGTGCGGGATCGGCTCGTCCGGCCGGTCCAGCGTGAGCGAGTCGTGCACGGTCCTGTAATGGCGGTTGATCGCATAGAGCAGACCGACCAGGATCGGCATGACGAGGAGCACCATCCAGGCGCCGTAGAAGAACTTCGTGAACACGACGACGACGAGCACCGTGCCGGTGACGACTGTGCCGAAGCTGTTGATGAACATGCTGAGCCGCCATCCAGGATTGCGAAGGCGCCACCAGCGCCTGACGAGGCCGCTCTGCGAGAGCGTGAACGCCGCGAAGACGCCGATCGTGTAGAGCGGAACGAGCTCGGTGACGCTGCCGTGGAACGCCGCCAGCACCGCCGCCGACATGAGCGCGAGCGCGATGATGCCGAACGAGAACGCCAGGCGCTCGCCGCGGAAAGCGAACTGCCGCGGCATGAAGCGGTCATCGGCGAGGACCGAGGCCAGCCGCGGGAAGCCGCTGAAACCCGTGTTCGCGGCCAGCAGCAGGATGATCGCGGTCGAGATCTGGACCAGGAAGTAGAAAGGCGTGCGGTCCCCGACGATCGACCGCGTGAGCATGCTGTTCACCGTCTCGAGCTCGGACTGGTCGGGGACGATTCCGATGTGTGTCGCGAGGTAAGTGATACCCAGGAAGAGCGTGCCGAAGATCGCGCCCATCCACACCAGCGTGATGACCGCGTTCCGCGACTCGGGAGGCTTGAAATTCGGCACGCCATTCGCGATCGCCTCGCTTCCGGTGAGGCCGACCGAGCCGGACGCGAACGCGCGCAGCACGATGAGCGGGGTGAGGAGCTCGAGGCCCTCAGGCTCGAACGCGTCGCGCGGGACGACGGCGTCCGGCATGTCACCCGACAGGATGCGGAACATGCCGTAGGCGATGAGCCCGAGGAGCGAAATGATGTAGATGTACGTGGGCGCCGCGAAGATGACACCGGCCTCGCGGATCCCACGCAGGTTGCCCAGCGTCAGGAGCGCGATGAGGCCGATCGACCACAGGACGCGGTGGTCGTGCACCGCAGGTACGAAGCTCGAGATCGCGGCGACGCCTGCGGCCGATGACACCGCGACCGTCAGCACGTAGTCGATCAGCAGGGCGGACGCGGCGATGAGTCCGGGGATGACGCCGTGGTTGTCCTTGGCCACGATGTAGCTGCCGCCGCCGTTCGGATACGCACGGATGACGCGCGACTCGGAGAGGATGACGACCGCGAGGACAACGCACACGGCGATCGCGATCGGCATAGTGAGGGCGAGGGCTGCTCCGCCCGCGATGGCGAGGACGCGCATCGCCTCCTCGGTGGCGTACGCGGACGACGAGATGTTGTCGGAGGCCATGATCGCGAGACCGGTCTTCTTCGACAGCCGTTCGCCCGCCTCCTCCTCGGAGGTGAGGCGCGCGCCGAACAGGACGCGGCGCGCTCCTTCGTAGGCGCGGCCGAGCCCACCTTTCGGAGCGTCCACGCGCGGCGTCGCGACGTAGTGACCGCCTCGCTTGCGGAACTCGCCGGCGGCCGGGCGCACGATCCGGACATAGCGGTCGCCGGGACGGGTGCCAGACTTGGTCGAGCGTCCTTCGAGTGAGGGCGGATCGCCGCCCTCGCCGTCGTCGCCCTTACCCGTCCCCTCGGTCATCTTGGCGGTCGAGGGGTTCGGGGTCGTCCAGGTGATATGGGACGTCGAGGACCGATGTATTCCTCCGAACGAAGAGCCGTAGCTTGAGTAGGAGTGCGGTCTGATTGTGCAGCAACGCTTCCCACCAGTGGCGCGGCACGAATTCGGCGAGCACAACGATGATCGGCCGGCCCGGACCGTCGCGATCGATCGCGTCGATGTACTTCAGCAGCGGCGGCAGGAGCGCGCGGTACGGGGAAATGATGGTCTGGAGCTCGATCGTCTCGCCGACGACGCTCGCCCATCGCTTCTTGAAGGCCTTCGCGCCGCCGACGTCGTACGAGATGTGCACCGCGTGGACCTCACCGCCGAGGCCGCGGGCGATGCTCAGCGCGCGCAGCGACGCGCGGTCGATGCGACTGATGGGTACGACGATCCGCGGCTCGGTCGCGCTGAGATGCACCGGCACGGTCGAAGCGATGAGCAGCTGATCTTCGATCGTGCGGTAGTGACGGTTGATCGCATACAGCATCGTGACGAGAACGGGCATGATCGCCACGACCATCCAGGCGCCGTCTGCGAACTTGCCGACGCCCACGACGACCGCAACGACGCCGGTCGCCACCGCGCCGACCGCGTTGATCGCGGCGCTCGGCAGCCAGCCGCGGCTTCGTTCGCGGAGCCACTTCCGGACCATGCCCGCCTGCGAGAGCGTGAACGCGATGAACACGCCGACCGTGTAGAGCGGGATGAGATCGCTGACGCTGGCGTCGTATTTGACGATCAGCAGCGACGAGACGATCGCGAGCGCGATGATGCCGGTGCTGAACGCGAGCCGATCGCCGCGCTGTGCGAACTGCCGCGGCATGAACCGGTCGGTGGCCATGATCGACGCGAGCCGTGGGAAGCCGTTGAATGCGGTGTTCGCCGCGAGGACGAGGATGATCGCGGTAGCGGCCTGTACGAGGTAGAAGTACCAGCTCGTGCCGACGAGGGATTTCGCGAGCAGGCTGAGCACGGTCTCGGTCTCGCTCATATCCGGATGGATGCCGATCGTCGTGGTGAGGTAGCTGATCGCGATGAACAGGGTCGCGAAGAGCGACCCCATCGCGATGAGGACGATGCTCGCGTTCTTGTCGGCCGGTTCCTTGAACGCCTGCACGCCGTTGGACACCGCCTCGGTGCCGGTGAGCGCGACCGAGCCTGACGCGAATGCACGTAGCAGCAGGAGAAGGGTGAGCGCCTGCGTGCCCTCGGCAGGAAAGGCGACGAGCGGCGGCGTGCCTACCGGGAGTGTGCCGGTCGCCGCGCGCCACAACCCGATCGCGAGAAGCCCGAGGACGGCCACCACATATAGATAGGTCGGGGCCGCGAACAGGACGCCCGCCTCACGGATGCCGCGCAGGTTGCCGACGGTGAGCAGCGCGACGAGGAGCACCGAGATCGCGACGCGCTCGGGGTGCAGGTCGGGTATGGCGCTCGTGATCGCTGCGACACCGGCCGCAACGGAGACCGACACGGTGAGGAAGTAGTCGACGAGCAGCGCGCTCGCCGCGATGAGTCCGGGCAGGACGCCCAGGTTCTGACTGGCGACGACGTAGCTGCCGCCGCCCTGCGGGTAGGCGCGGATCACCTGGAGATACGAGAGCACCACGATCGCGAGGATCGCGACGATGGCGATCGTGAGCGGCATGGTGAGCGCGAGCGCACTCGCGCCGGCAAGCGCCAGGACGCGCATGGTCTCCTCGGTCGCGTATGCCGACGACGAGATGTTGTCCGAGGCAAAGATCGCGAGACCGGTCTTCTTCGAGACGCGCTCGAGGTGCTCCTGGTCCGACGCGATGCGCCTCCCGATGAGCACCCGGCGGACGTTCGCCCACGCGCGCTCCGCGCTGCCGCTGGGCTGAAGGGCGTCCTCGGTCGCGACGAAGCCTCCGTCGGTGCGCTTGAACTCGCGCGGACGCACGATCCTGATGACGCGGTCGCCGGGTCGCCTGCCGCGGTGTTCTTCCCGGCGTTCGAGGCTCAACTGAGGTCGATTCTAGGTCGCCTCGTGTTTCGTTTAGGTCGTGTTGATACGAAGGTGCTCGGCCCCAGTGCTGTCGATCAGGATCGCTTCACGCACGCCGGTCGCGTCGGCTGCCGCTATCGACACGACGTGTGCGGGTGATGTCAGCACCTGGGTCACCATCGCACCGCGATCGGGAACGCCGAACGTCGCGCGGACGACGAGTTGATCGCCGCTTCGCTCGATCGCCGTGATCTGGACCGAATAACCGCCGGTGTTCTGCTGGCCCTGGAAGACCGCGACGAGTACGCGGCCGGATGGAGTGGCCGCGTTCGGCAGAAGCTGCGCGATCTTCGCGCGCGACGCGTCCGTCGTGCCGACGATGATCATCTCGCCGGAGTCATCTCGCGCCTGCGACGTCGCCGCGACCTCGGTGAACGCGACCGAACGCGCCGAAGGCGACGGGCTCACGGCTCCCCCGCCCGCCGTGCTGCCGCACGCCGTGAGGAGGACAAGCGCGAGCGCGGCACTAGACGCCGAAGGCCAGGCGATCGGCGAACATCTCCGGAAGGCCGCGCGCGCGGATACGTCGTTGGGTCTCATCCACTCGATACGACGAACGATAGAGGGTCACGGTTCCCGCCTCGGTGTCGATCACGCCGTACGCCGCTCGTGGATCGCCGTCACGAGGCTGGCCCACGCTGCCGGGGTTGATAAGCGTGCGGTCGTTCAGCTCGTAAGGGTGGTCCTGCTGCGGCTCGATGAAACGGACGCCGGTCGGAAGCTCACGGAACAGCGCTGGAACGTGCGTGTGGCCGTTGCAGCAGAACGGTGTGCTTGACCGAGCCAGCGTGGCTCCCGCCGTCAGCGCGTTCGTGACGTACTCCCAGAGCGGATCGCGCAGGCTGCCGTGACAGAGCGTGAATCGGTCGATGCTGCGCACCGTCGGCAGCGCTGCGAGCTCGTCGCGCTCTGCGGACGAGAGCCACTCGGTATGCAGCCGCGCCGCGACCCCCGCGCGATCGTGGAAGAACTCGATGCCTTCGCCGGTCGCGACGGCTCGATCGTGATTGCCCTGCACGAGGATCGCGCCGCGCTCGCGCAGCAGCGCGAGCGTTTCGGACGGGTCCGGCCCGTAGCCAACGGTGTCGCCGGTCACCCAAAGCGCGTCGACCTTGCCGAGCGCCGCGAGAACGGCCTCGAGCGCCACGAGGTTGGCGTGGATGTCGGAGAGAAGTCCTACCCGCACGCGGCCTTCGCCTCGGCGAGGGTCAAGCGATGTTCCAGGAACGCGCGTCCGATGACGACTGACGCGGCGCCCCAGCGCGCGAGCGCGCGCACGTCTTCGACGTCTCTCACGCCACCACCCGTGTGGAACGCGACGTCGCGGCCGGCCTTCGCGCGCAGCCGCTCCATCAGCACGAGCGGTGGGCCTCCGAGCCGGCCATCGGCGCTGGTGTCGACGACGTAGAGCGCGCGGATCCCGCGGAGCGCGGCGATCTCCGC
>WNFL01440103.1_pt2 | contig 20206 bp, 22 predicted proteins | sample 5400361 | NCBI WGS metagenome assembly WNFL01 (sample SAMN13153351, study PRJNA577476) | soil metagenome | isolation source: 40 cm soil on Douglas fir-dominated hillslope | place: USA:California | collected 2013-09-17
CCCTTCCTCTCGTCAACCGCGGCGGGTTCTATACGTACTGGTTCCTCGTTGCTCTCCTCGGCGTCCCCATCACGTTTGGTTACTGGACGCTCATGTCTCGCGTCGGTGGTCGCGTCAACGAACACGTCAAGTTGCCTGGGAAAGATATTGCAGAGTACATCGACATTCATGATGAAGAGCTAAAAAAAAATTATCACGGAAAGAACAAGATCCCCATGCAAATTTTCCACGACGCTTATTTCGACGGCAAGATTGACTTTAAAGGTGAAACTTTGTTCACACATTCTCAACAATACCTCAGCTTCGAGCTCAAACTGACACGTCATCTTCCAGGCGACGTCCTCGAAATTATGGAACTCCGCCACGATTGGGCTCACTTCCACTTCACGCCTGAACTCTTCAAATACGTCCTCTTTAACCTGATTCCTGAGGTTGTCGTCCACTCTGCTGCCCAAGATGAGGAGCAAGTTCGCGACCACTACGACCGTGGTGATGATTTCTATAATTGGTGGGCGTACTTTACAGTTCATTTGAATAGGGCTCTCATTTCATTATTGGATATTCAGGTTCCTCGGCCCTCGCATGATCTACACTTGCGGCATCGTCAAGGATCTCGAGCGCGAGGAATCTCTTGAGCAGCTCCAGGACAACAAGTTGACCGTCGTCTGCGAGAAGCTCGGACTTCAGCCTGGTGATCGTTACCTCGATATTGGATGTGGCTGGGGCACTCTTGTCGCGTTCGCTGCGAAGAACTACGGCTGCGATGCTACCGGTGTTACTCTTGCACGCAAACAAGCTAAGTTCGGTAACCAGCGTATCAAAGACAATGGCATCGATCCCACCACTGCGAGGATTCTCTGCAAGGACTTCCGCGAGGTTCAGGACGGTCCCGGTACTTTCAACAAGATTTCCTCTCTGGAAATGGCCGAGGTATGTCAAGCTCCCATGGTAGGGGAAGGGTCAATGCTCATGCATGGATCTGCAGCATGTCGGTATCCGGCGCTATGGTCAATTCTTGCGCCAGGTTTATGACCTCCTCGACGACGACGGTGTCTTCTTCCTCCAAGTTGCTGGCATCCGCTCTATCTGGCAATACGAGGACCTCATCTGGGGCTTATTCATGAACAAATATGTTTTCCCCGGTGCTGACGCCTCTTGTGCTTTGAACTGGGTCATCGGCCAGGTTCGCTTCTCTGTTCGTTCAGATCCATACTATTACTGACTTGATTCCAGCTCGAGAATAATGGCTTTGAGATCAAGAATATCGACGTTCTTGGTGTACACTATTCCGCCACCATCTGGCGCTGGTACAAGAACTGGGTCTCCAACAAAGACAAGGTCGTCGCTGCCTATGGGGAGCGCTGGTATCGCGTATGGGTATTCTTTTTGGCTTGGTCCACTATCGTTTCACGGTTCGTCGCATCCTCGTTGTGTTTTTCAGACAACCAAATTCTTTGCAGCCAAGGAGGTGCTTCCCTCTTCCAGATCACCTGCCATAAAAATTTGAACGCATACCACCGCATCAACGGTGCCACGAATCATGCCTCCATCAAATACACTCCCATTAAAGAGATCGTGTGAGTCCCATTCCGAGCTCGCTCCTCGGCCTGGAACTTACAGGTTCGTTTGTTCGCAGGCCTATTCTCTAGACAGTAACCATTATCGTCATTTACATCTAATAGAGGATTTTACTGGAACGTCAAGTCGTTCCTAGTATTAGGTTGTGCGCACATCACATGAATGCTGCAGTCGGATGTCCAGACGACGGCTCCAGGCATACAACTTCCGTTCTGCCAACGTACACGCATTCATCGAGGAGACGGCGAGCAGCATTGCAATCTACGGTGATGACAACCTCCAAGTTTCGCCATCGACATCGCCTTTCTGAGAGACCCCCGAAACCTGAGTCCTGAGTTGTGCCGGAACCGAATAGAACGATCATTAGAAAAAGTATGACCAAAAATATGACGACAGCAATCGATTTCCCGAAGTAATACAGAACTCCTCGACGTTCGCTGTGTCTATGCTCACCTCTAGGGCATGTTCCGCTTTCCGACGATCACCGATCGGTAGGAGGCGGCACTCATGAATAATAGTCGTCTAGACGACTACGGAGGACCTGGTTAATTCCCAGAAATCGGTATGACGCAGGTTATACATTCCAGGATAGCGAAGTATCACTGGGAAATCTCGTGCGTTTACTATGAAAGCACTCATCTACATTTCCATTCTTAGCACAGCATCCCTGGGAAGGCAATTCACGGGTTCTAACGGCGACCTGTTTACGATGCTGTGGGACTCGCTCGTTGCCGCCCTTATTCACATCAAACGTTTTCAAGCCAGCCACCTTCACCGATCTTAACGCTGGAAGCGCAGTTCCCGGTGTTTCCCGTGGTCGGAGGGTTGCGTCTTTTCTGTCCGCACCTGCATTAAGTAGCTCCAGCATTCTCGTCGATTACGTCCAAGGTTCCTGGTATTATGAGTTCTGGATAAACCGCTGCCACATTGTTCACAATTTTGCTAGGCAATTAAACGCGGGCCTATTGGAACGCCACGACTGCTATTTCTCGAATAATCCAGGTCCTAACTCATGTCTGACTGGCGGAAAGTACCACATATTTGTTTCGGATCCTTGTGACCCGCTGGTCCGCCTTTTCCTGGGCTGCAACGGTGGTCTGCGGCCTGTACACTGTCTCACACCACTCTCGGCGACTGGACTCTTAGCAGGGCCGATAGGCTGGAACACTACGATGTCAGTCTTGTACAGGATACGGCCTCATTGCCAATCATGTTGGCCGCGCCAGGACAGAATGCCCTGTCGACTGGGGTCAGTCTCATCTCGTGGGTGCATTTACGTGGGTGTACTCCCACTATGAATTTGGGGCGAACCGCCTGCTCCTCTTAAAGACCTCATATGATTCACCTGGCTTCCCTGTCGGGTACAAATCTCCTTGTCTCGTCGATCTCACCCCATCTCTCAACGACTTCAACATCGACATGGCATCAGAAACCCAGCCAGTAAGGTGCAAGAAAAGAATTGAGTAGGCTGCTGATCAACCAGGACTCAAATGTACAAACTCCTAAATAGAGCAAAAGCATGGTCCAATTTCACGCCGAATCGTGGTCAGCTTATTCAGTTATCACCAATTGAATGAAGCAAGGAACGCTTACTTTCGTGGGTCCATACTTGTGGTTGTCTATAATGAATTGATGCCACTTTTCGGGGATTGTGATATCTTTATAGCACATGATTGAGGCATTCACAGTTCCCGAATCTCCTGCGGCGTTGGAGTAGCCGGGAATACTGCTAGTGTCGGGCCCTGAACTGTACCGTTGATCATTCCCCACTGGCCGAGAGCCTTCAGCTGAGTTTCTATGGCGCGTCACTTTCGCCATGACGGCCCATTGCCCGTAGTACGCAAGCTGGGCATTTGACCTACAGCCATAATCGAAAAGGGGGGAAATAAACACAGCACGCTAAGCCCATCAGACATCTGCTTTCCCGATACACGACGACGTATTCGGTAAACATCCCGTCATTCCGCTCTTCCAATATAATGCTTCTTGGGCCTCGACACAGCAGACTTCAGGTATCATTGCAACTGCCGACAATCGGATAACATAACAAGAAACAACAAGAGGCAATGAAGCAAGGACAAAAACGATTTGTTAGGTAATATTATTGGAAATGGTGGAAGGTCGATCACATTCTTAAGTTCCACCGCAAGTCACAGCACACAGAACCCACATCACAAGAAGAATAACCGAGCGTCACAGGTCGGGATCGATGCGAAATAGGACATGAGGTAGGCAACAGCAAGGGCGGGGTTCAGCCACGGATGTCACCTAAAACTGGTTCCACTACCTCGTGAGGTTGTCTCCAGGACTATTCAATCTTCCTGAGCAACCATGTTTTGGCTGATGCCGTACTCGTTTGATTTGGCTTCTTTGTCCAGTAGAGACGCTTCATGTGTCCCACGTTCGCTGTCGAGGCTCGATGTCGGTTTCTCAACAGTGTCCATTTCCTGTATCGTCACGTCCGCCTTCTCTGTGGCAGATTGAACATCAAGGGGCGGACGCTGTACTGATCCTTCTTCCAGTATGCCCGGGGATTGATACGACCGGCTACCACTGAGGCTGGTCGGACAATCCTGAGTCCGTACGGTCAATACCAACGCTCAAGGAATAAGAGCTTGCATACTTTGCCGGAATCGAGTGCCCAAGCAGTATCAAAGGTAGTATGCGTCTTGCGACGAATGGCGGAACGATAGAAATGCATCTCGTGGCCACGAGTTTCTAGAGTTGATTGTCCATTGAAAGCATAAGCCTCACGGAGGTTGAGCATCAGGTGGGAGGCCATAACCGATGGGATCGCCAGCCCAGGCGCAGCAACTGCTTGTAGCAACGCATTCTATAGGGACATCAGCAGCGTTCCTACGGCACAATCCCTGTTCGGTAATACTCACCGGACCACGGAGCCACACAATGCAACAGAGGAGGTCAACAATGAAGATGAATACCTGTCGTGTCATTAGTTGGGACTCGGTGATCCACAGGTGACGACACACGAAGTATAGAAGAGAATCCCTAGAGCCAGATCAGCGTCATTTCTATTGTAAGCGCCGTGCATTACACTGCACCCACCGGATGACAATGTCGATTAGCCTTGCTCCGCGATTACCGGACCCGAGGCGGAACGTCGTCACGCCTTGCATTAGTGCAAGGGCGCATACAATTCCTTCGAAGACTTAATGAAATACAGTCGGCCCACGTGGCGCTCGATCCTTCAAACTACTTACTGAGAGGTGGTAGCCTATGGTGTGCAGGTTAAGCCTTATTTTTCTACACGAAGAGCCTGATTGTGACGCACCAGAAGCTGGTGGGGGATGGAAGGTAAGAAAACAGAGAACAATTTATGTATGGGTCGGTACGTACGCAAAGAAGAAAGGTGGGATATTTGTGGGGACGCAAACACGGTAGTTCACGCCAGGGAGTATATTGGCAATGGCTGGGAGTGGAACTCTCCGTAAGCGCGCACAATGATTCGCGTTGAACTCACCGTCCATTCCGCGGTAAGTGAGGCCGAGGATCGAAGCCATTGCTGCGATCTCGCCTGCCAAACAAAAGAGCACAAAGGCCAAAATTCGCTGCAAAGATGGGGTAATTGTCAACGCCGCCGTTTCGACCTACAGACTCTCAGATACCTTGGATCTGTCCAATATCAGATACAAGGCATGCACGCGTGACTGGAGGACTTACCTCTTCCATAAACTGCCAGGAATGAGATCATCAAATCAGAACATGGAATGAGAATGGCACACTGACGCATATACACGGAACGTAAGAATGACTATTGGAGTGCATTAGTACAACGTCAAACAGCCATCATGGAGTACGCACGCTCGACAAGGCAAACCGTTGTCACACCTAGGAAACTGGTTCAGTAAGGAGCCACGGACGTCAAAGAGCCAGGGTTAACCAGTGTATCCTTCAAACTTATACCAAAATAGGCCTGGGTTCCTTTTGTAAGCGAAGGCCCAGATATCAAAAGGGAAATGCATACATCTATGTGGCGCCCGCGGTCAGTAACGGCATTGAAACTCTACATAGGGAGAGCGACTTACAACCTGTCCGTAACATCGTTGTTCAGGAATACTGGATAGATTCTGAACGTCCTGACCTCTCATTATATCTGAAGCACAAGAGACGTACCCAAGGTGTGAACACACAAGAAGATTGGACAGGTTAAACGGTTCTATTTTGGAAGCAGGTCAATGACCAGGAGTTCACATCTCAAGTCGGCGGAGCTTAGGAGACAGCCTCGACAGGAGTGCGAAGTGGTGGCTAATCGTGGGTTGGACGCGAGATTGAAACTTACAAGGAGGTAGAGACACTGTGTACGTGGACCGCGATCAACAGGGTGAGTAGGACAATGGGCGGAACGAGATGAATGGAAGACACGGCGGGGGTGGATGGAAGAACGGACGTACTTTGGCGAGATTCCAGGGTCTCAGCTGCGTAGAAGAGAGTCAAGTGGTCAGAAATATCTGGAACGAAATGGTGTATGTATATATATGTCTATATACCCAGATGAGTTGGATCTGCGTGTTGGAGAATAAGTCAGGGACAAAGGGAACATGGGGTCCAGGCAATATACGGAATGCGCACTTCACGATCGAGGCTGATGACTGGACGGAAATCAAGTTTAGTACTCGTGGCTCCTCGTTACTTTGACTGAAACGCTAACGGTGGTCATAGAGTAAAAAGCACCAAGCACCCAGCGTTGCTCTCCTGCGACGAGCGGACTTGAGTTATTCTCTGATCTCATGCCTTGCTTGCCTTGCATGGTAATGAGAGGACTAACCTGCCTAGTGTTGCGATCTCGGCTATCGAAGTCAGGAGAGCGCGTTGTTCAGCAATGGACATTGGCAAAGCCATGTCGAACAGGTCACCAGAGGAGACGGAAGGGTAGGAGGGGGTTAGTAGGAGAGCGAGTGGAGGAGTGGGTACGAGTACGAGTACGAGTACGACAAGTACTCGTCCTCGGGGGTTAAGTAAATAGGTTGAACCTTCATTTTGAAAATGAAATTGATGAAATGAGAAGTGATAGATAGATGAATACGCTACGCGAGTCGTTAACATTTAATTCTCCAAGTCGAGCGAGAAGACGGCGCGGGCTCATATTCTTCGATGTGTGGTCGCTTGCGTGGCTTTGTTCTGCGTATCGGTACCGTCTCTCCACAGCACTACACAGGCCCAGGGGAGGTGCTACTGTCACCAGGAACCTTTAAAAATCGGGTTGACGAGCGCATCGCACAACTGAGCCTGCCAATCCTGTATTATTAATCACACCTGCGATTGTGATTCGTTCGGGTGTCCTGCTCCAAAAGTTGAGCATGTGGATCATTGTTCACACGTCTGTATTGGTGGCGCACATTTAAATGTGATATGCAATGGGAAAAAAAGAAAGGGTGGCCGAGAAGCACCCGAACAGGAGGCAAAATAAGCATGGCAATGACATAACGTGTACATAGGCGAACAGAAGCAAGGGTCGACCACTTCTGAGCGGGACCGAACGCTGAACAAACGAAAACCTGATAGACTTCTATGAAATTGAAACGCAAAGACCTGTGGTCGGGTGAGCGAGACCGTCCGCGTCGACTGCGTCGACTGCGTCGACTGCATCGACGTCGATGGGCTAGTTCAGTGGTGAACGGCGGCGGCTGCTTCGATTAGCTCAGCATATTTTGGGAGACGGGGCTTGATATCGCACTCGAAACGCTTGGGGTGTCTGAGGAATGCGATATCAATATCATTAGCCAACAGCCTGCCTTGGAGACTTGGAGGACACATACGAAATGATACCCTGTTCATAGTCCTCCTTCGGAGTGATAAAACCACCCTTTCCGTCGCTCTTCTTCAGAATCTTGAACGCGGCGAGCAGGCTAGCGACGCCCAACCACACCTCCGAGTCGGCCAAATTCAAGCCGGGGCAGATCCTCCGTCCAAATCCAAAGACGTACGTGCGAGGATCCGGCTCGACGTGATTCCCTCCTCCTCCCGGTACGTGTAGGTGTCGTTCAGGCTTGAACAAGTCCGAGTCCGGCTGGGAGCGAGTCATCGCCCAGATGTTCGCCACGATCGTCGAGCCCGGGGGGATCATGTATCCGCCATACTGGTCATCCTTCGTGACGCGGTGTGGCACAGCGAGCGGAGCAACCGGATGCCAACGCAATGTTTCCTTGTACACGGCTTCAACATACGGCAGGCTTGATCGATCCGCGATTCCCGGCAGGCGGTCCACCCCAATCACACGCTCAATCTCTGCCTGTGCCTTGCCTTGCACCTCAGGGAACAGAACCATTGCAAGGACAAACGTCGTCAAGGCGCACACAGTAGTATCCGCTCCACCGGAGTAGACTGCACCTACCACCCATTTAATTACGTCCTCCTCCTCCTCGTCGATTACAGAGCCATCTTCGGGTGTGAGTAGACCTCTGAGGACCGAGTCTCCAGCCGTCCCTGCTTTCATCTTCTCGACCACATCGTTGAATGGCTTGGCGTGCAAGTAGTCATTGACTTTCTTCCATTCTGCTGCTCGACGCTTGAATGCAGCACCGGGGAACCACGCTGGAACGTATTGAACTAATAATATATCAGTTGACTGAGGGATGAACGTCAGGCGGCCTACTCACGTATCGGGATCATATCCACCATCCACTGTCCAGGCTGGCTTGCTTTCGAAAAGTTATCTGCACTGGCCTCTGCGAGCTTGACAAACGGGTCATTCTCGAGCGCCATATCATAATCATAGGCAATCTTTGCGATTATGGCACCCATAGCGTATTGGATATGCTCGCGGAAATTGTCTGGCTTGCGAAGCACCATCAACAGCATGCCCGCCATCGACGTCTCCTGGATCTGGATGAAATCCTTCACGCGGTCTTTGTTGAACGCACTGTGGAAGAGCTTGCGATACCGCCGGAAGCGTGTATTACTTGATGAGGTCAGAACAAGAGTCCTCTTCCAGCCAACACTGAAAGAAGCAGTGAATAAAAAGGCACAAATCGGGCAATTTCCAAAGACCGGCCCCTTACAGTTCTTGCGCGAAACGCATAATGGGTCTATCCGAGTAAATCATTGATCGTTTCTCTAACAAGTCGTTCGCTATCTTGTACGAAGAGATGATATAAATCGGTTGTCCGAGAACGGTCAATCGCATGAGGTCGCCTGTAGAGCAACATAACGTACACCGCTTGTCAGGCCATTCGGATTCATGTTTCGACTTGATACTACGCACCCCATTTCTTAGCCCAGCTGGTATACACGAGAAAATCGTTCTCGGTTGGTAGTTCGAGGGCATTGCCAACGATGGGGATGCCCTTGGGACCAGGGCCATAGTTCGGCCGCGGTTTCGTCGCAGCCCGAACTGCGACCACACCGGTAGCGACGGCGCCAAGCGCGAGGATACCAGCGAGAATCGGGATCGGGACCAGCCCGGCAACCACTTCGGGAACTAAAGAGGTTAATTCTTCGATCATCAACACCGTGGAACGACTGTCAGGGTGGGGGGAGGGGGAGTATTGAAAATCGCGTGGGTTGATGAATAATTTCGACACGTGCACCAGAAATGCGGTTTGTGCGCGTCGACGGTGAGGGTTGGTACCACAAGGAACCTTGGTGTGGTTATGGGAGAGTAATTCGCGCAGCTCAAGTACGATAGGGCGCCGGTATAGACCAGGGGGTGCGTTTCGTTGAAGAACAAGATAGGGAAAACCGTTGGGGGGGGCAAGCGCGACCTTGGGAGGGCTAGGGATGCGCTTGATATAGGTAGGGTCTGAGGGCCACCCTGAACGACACGCGGCCGGCTGGATGGACGGTCTCTAGCCCGATGCGTGGAAACTAACGCATCATAATTTGTGTCACCACGAGAACGCCACACAGAACTTCTAGCTAGCAATCGAGGTGCTAAACCCATTTGGGAGGCTTGTCCGAATCCTGTCATCCTCCCTCCTTAATTTGCCGGTAAACGCCGCATCTTGCCACCACGGTAAACTGAATCAGCACTTGTGCGATCCTCGATTCAGGGTCTCCCAAAGTACGGAACAAAAAAACCGCCGGTCGTATCGCTCGGTCGTCGGATTGGTCCTTCCTTGTGGTCTTGGCAATCTGCCAGGTACCTCTTTATTTACCATTGGCTAAAGCGTTCAACGAGCAGTTCCTGCGCAAGGAGGGGCAAGAGGGGAAAGAGTGTTCTTTGATTACCACACTTCACCAGTCTTCACGGTGCACCACTGAAAAGAGGCCGATAGTAGGCGCCATTTGACAGTCTCGTAGGCGAAGCGAACGAGTCCCCTTCATTATCCCTTCACTGCCCCTTGGTCATATGATTGCGCAACAGAAAGGCACTACTCAAATGAACTTAAAGTGTATAAAGGTAATATGAAACCTCTCACTTTGAAAACATGAGGTGTGACTTAGGAAGAGGCAGAACCCCGAAAAGCCACAAATGAGAGAACACTGGTTGTACCGTGGCGTCCAAGAAGCTACTATAGTTCCCTCAAAGTCCAGAACTCGTATAAAATATGTCATATAAGTGCTGCACCGACCCCTAAACTGCCAACATATTTATCGCTATCACCTCAAATGGATACTACCGGGCGACAGGCGGACCCCGAGCAACTCTCTCAACGTCAGATAAGTGCTTACCTTCGTGCTTCCGCATCTCATGGAGATTTGCTAGTGGCGCTGCCAGGCCTCCCTCTCCCTGCAGGTCTTCGATGTCTCTACGTCTAGGAGGTGCATAAATGAGATAAAGACATATGCTTCTTTGATGGCCGGTATTTAAGGGTATAAGCCACACCGCACGCGCACGGACCGGAGACAGGCAAGGGTGGGAAGTGGTGGCGTTGGACCCCCTGAAGCATGCACCGCAAGGAAAAGGGGCCTTCGTTCTGCTAGAGGAGAAAAGGCAGTGCATGTCACCCATTGATTAGAATGAAATTATGACATCCCACATTTGCTATCCCGGTGCAGACGCCCCTCCTACATGTGCGTGCACCATCCCTGGCAGATTCCTTCAGATACGGGGTGTACTCCAAACTCCAAACTCCAAGTAGCACTGGCTATATATACTATTCAAACTTAAGACGCGAGCGCGGCTGACCTTTCAAAAAGCAAAATTAGGATGGCAAAAATAAAGTGCGGTCCGTCATCTCGATATGATAATGAGGGCAATCCGTTGCGGTGTCGATGAACGCGTCCGTCCACGCATGGTTGCGCGGTTCGCGGACTGACCATTCGCTTCCAGTGGTCACGTAGAACGACAAGTAACGCACCCACACATAGTGGTTGACGTTTCAATTGTGACTAGTTAATGCACATTGTTAAGATGACGGATACTCGCTCCAACAACGGTTCAGGCCAAGGAAGGCTCAATGGGGTACCACTTGGAGAAGATGGAGTTGGGATCGTACTTCGCTTTAACTTTCTGCAGCTTCGGATAATTTCCACCAAAGAGCGGCACCGCTCGTCCATCCAGCATTTCTAGTGCACGTTACGTTAGTGATGGGAGGCTTATTCGGGTAAGATCAATCAATTTACCGTAATTTCCGTATGCAACATCCTTGTCTGCTTCCGGTCGCTGAAGATAGCCTTCTTGTGCCTTGATGAGCTTCTCACAGAATATACGATGCTCAGTAACCAACTCCTTCGCCCTCGCCTTAACTTTTTCGTCCTTCACGCTGCCGTCCCATTTCATTCCAAGTAAGCAAGCCAGGTCCGACGTTCGCATTCTAAACGCTGTGGCGTCCGACTTGACGCTCGTGAGCCTTTGCGCCAGTGGGTAGTACTCCCATATCATGGAGAACTCCCCTAAAAGCGGATGAGCAGCCCGGGCCTTCAAGAGATGGTCATGTATCGCGACCGCAGTCTCCGCAACGAGGTGAGTGCGAGTAATCCCGCTGAAATACCAGTTATTTCCAGGGAGAACCACATCGTTCATCATGGTGTTGACCATCTCATAGGGAATCATGCTAGTTTTGTTCACGAGGGGGCCTATAGAGGGGTTTGTTGGCAACCGGACACATACGAATCGGTTCAGTATCCTTACCTAGGTCGAAAATTGGTTTGAAGGCTTTCTTTCCTTCTTCCTCTCCACCGTGGTAGACGAGTATGACGACAACTGCGGCATTCCCATCTGGTCCAAGTCCAAACACCATCATGGCATTCGCCAATGGTGATGCTGTACTGAGCCACTCCTCTAGGGTTGAGACCACAGGGCCTAGCATGGAGGGAGGAAAGACTACAGGACCGGCGAACGCGGTCCGAGGCTGCGGGTGCAGCTTGAGGACGAAGTTGGTGACGACTCCAAAATTTCCTCCGCCTCCTCGGATTCCCCAAAAGAGGTCTTCGTTCGTGGTCGCATTCACGGTGAGAATTTCGCCAGAAGCAGTGATCAAGGTGGCCTATAAAAGGGGGAATTATTAGAGACACATAGAGTGGGCACTTTCAGCTCACTAACCTCAACCAAGTTGTCGATGGCTAGCCCATGCTGAGCTGTGAGCCAACCATAACCACCGCCGAGGATCAAACTAAAGAACCTTCCTCAGTATTGGAGTATTGGAACGAGCAGCATGACAACACTCACCCCCCACACCCGGTATGGTTAACAGTGCCACCCACAGTGGCGAGGCCATGCTGGATAGCGGTCTCATCAACCGTTTTCCAAACACATCCTCCTCCGACGTTTGCGACCGGTTGGCCATCCCTCTCGGTGACCTCGCATCCCCCAAAGTATCGGCTAAGATCAATGACCACACCCCCGTCGGACGAGGATGCCCCTGACGTACTATGTCCGCCGCCGCGGACTGCGAGGTCGTACTTGTGCTCAGTGACGAACCTGATGATGTGGGAGACGTCTTCTGGCGTCTTCGGATAAGCGACGAGCCCTGCTGGACGCACAGCAGCATTTGACCAGCGACGTAGCGCCGTCTCATAATCGGTGTCACCAGGCAGAACGAGATCGCCGCCAATGACAGATTTGAGTGGTTCAGCGTTGATCGTCATAATGAGGTGTTGATGAAATAACGAGCTAGGTGGGCGAATAAGGCAGAGTTGAAGTTCGAAGGACTTAACGGAATGCGGGGCTTATATGTCTCGCCGGGCTTACGCTATCGAGATCGGGCTTACACGACTATCGGGCTTACATGAATATCGGGCTTACCTGACTATCGGGCTTACAGTTATCCGATCCGATTATTGCTTCGGGCATGTCCATGCTGCCGGTGGTGAGTGACCACGTTACCACGTTCCTGGACGGTTAGACATGACGTATCCGGGCTATGGAAGATATGTCCGGCGTAATCTTATGGAACGTCTCTGGGTTGGTTCACGGAGCGGCCAAAAACCGGGGTCTTTTGACTCTTGGAAGCTTTGAAAGGACCTCCCATCAAGGTTCCACGAGACAGTAGTTTATGAAACCCACCCACGATGTTCAAGAGCCTGACACTGCCCCGGCCCAATAACAATGAAGCCGAGGAGGCTGCCAAGGCAGAGAACTCCAAGTTCACACCCAATAGCAAAAATAAGACCAAAGGAAAGAGCAAGAATGAAAAAACAGACAAGGAGAATGAGAAACCAAGGTAAGCAAGAGCCCTTTTTACAAGGTCAATGCCGATTGCTGTCTGGTGTAGGACGCTCCGGCCATTTCGGCGTATCGTTGGTTTACGTTTGCACCCCTCCTCGCGTTTGGCACTAGTTTAGTCCAGACTCCTCGCCCCATACACGCAGGATCCGTCACCATCCCCTGACAGATTGTGGAGTGTATTCTCACTCCAAGTAGCACCAGCGATATATAATATTCAAACCTTAAGAAGTGAGTGCGGCAAACGTCAAATTTGGAGTGACAAAATCAAGCACGATGTGATAGTGAAAATAATAAGATGATGCAGAGTCGTGGCGGCTCGCGAACTAACCACCCGCTTTCAACGGTTGACGTCACCCAGAACGACAAGTGACATACCCAAACATAGTCGCTGATATTTCAATGTTACAAACAAACACGCACAGTTAGGACGACAGACATTTGTTTAAAATCAATACACGGCTACCACCATTCATGCCGAAGAAGGCTCAATGGGGTACCACTTGGAGAAGACGGAGTTGGGATCGTACTTTGCCTTGAGCCTTTGTAGCCTCGGATAATTTGCACCAAAGAGGACATCAGCTCGTCCATCAACCATATCTAGATAGTCTTACGTTAGTGGTGGGAGCCTCTTTCGAGTAGGGCTAATCGACTTACCTAAACTCGCGTATGCAGCACACTTGTCTGATTCCGGCTGCTGAATATCGCCCGCTTGGGAAATGATGAGTTTCTCGCAGAACAGGCGATGCTCCGTAAGCAGCTCCTTCGCCTTCGCCTTGGCCTCTTCGTCCTTTACACTGCCATCCAATTTCAGTGCGAGCAAGCATCCCAGGTCCGGAGTTCGCATTCTAAACGCCATATCCTCCGGCTTGACGCTCATGATTTTTTGCACCATTGGGTAGTACATCCATTCCATGGCAAATCCTCCTAAAAGCGGATGAGAAGCCCGCATCTTCAGGAGGTGGTCGTGAATCGCGACCGCGGTCTGCACAGTGAGGTGAGTGCGAGTAATTCCGGTGAAATAATAGTGGTTTCCTGGAGGAGCCATGCGATTTATCATGCCGTTGACTACCTCATAAGGAATCATGCTAGTCTTATTATCGACTGGCCCTATAAGTGTGTGTTGGCAACCCGGAAACATATACATCTGACCAGTATTCTCACCTAGGTCGAAAAGGGGTTTGAAGGCTTTCTTTCCTTCTTCCTCTCCACCGTGGTAGACGACTATGACGATAATGGCAGCATTCCCATCTGGTCCTGGTGCAAACACCAAATTGGCATTGGCTAATGGCGTTGCTGTACTGAGCCACTCTTCTAGGACCGAGACTACAGGGCCTAGCATGGAGGGAAGGAAGACTACAAAACCGGCGAACACGGTCCGAGGCTGTGGATGCAGCTTGAGGACGAAGTTGGTGACGACTCCAAAATTTCCTCCGCCTCCTCGGATTCCCCAAAAGAGGTCTTCGTTGGCGGTTGCATTCACAGTCAGAATTTCTCCAGATGCAGCGATCAAGGTGACCTATGAAGGAGAAATTGTCAGGGACACCAAAGCAAGCGCTTTGTTCGACCCTAACCTCAACCAAGTTGTCAATGGCTAATCCATGTTGCGCTGTTAGCCAACCAAAACCACCGCTGAGAATAACACTAAAGAAACCTTCCTCAGCGGAGAGAATTGGTAGCATGGAAATACTCACCCCCCACATCCTGTATGGTTTACAGTGCCGCCTACAGTCGCCAGGCCATGCTGGATAGCGGCTTCATCAACCGTTTTCCAAATGCATCCTCCTCCAACATTTGCGACCGGTTGACCATCCCTCTCGGTGACCTCACAGCCCCCAAAGTATCGGCTAAGATCGATGACCACCCCCCCGTCGGACGAGGATGCTCCTGCCTGACTATGGCCACCGCCACGGACTGCGAGGTCGTACTTGTGCTCAATGGCGAACTTTATGGCGCGGGAAACGTCTTCTGGTGTCTTTGGATAAGCCACGAGCCCCGCTGGACGTACAGCAGTAATCGACCAGCGGCGCAGCGCTGCCTCATAGTCTGGATCGCCAGGAAGAACGAGATCTCCGCCAAATACAGTCTTGAGTGGTTCAATATTGATCATGACTGGTTGGGTGGATCGATGGGAAGAGTTGAAGTTGGCACGGCTTGAGGAAATATTTGTCTCGTCAACGGCGGTAGGCCGGTGACGAGCGGGGCTGGTGACCTTTCCGAATCGGGGGAGCCATCCCGGGCCCCTCAAAGGTTCAGAGAAATCACCTACAATTGACATAAACTGGTCAGAGGTGTATATATGGAATACACAGGTTTTTAAAGGAGCTATTCTCACTAAAAGTCACTCTTACTTTAGTCTTTTTCGTCCCATTTACAGCTTTCCAAGAAATCGTACTATGTGCATTGAAGTTGACTTGGACGTTGACTGATCACCGCCAACAATTTGAGGTAGGTAAGCGTTCAGGCGGTGTGGAACGTTCTGCCACACCATTAGCAGGCTACCCCGAGTGACTTCAACCTCAAGAATCTTTCCATCGTCCAAATCGGTGCAACGAAGTTGGGTTTTCGGCAAGGGAGTGCTCTTAATAGTACTCCCGTCTCCCGTGGCGAACTAAATCACAGGGTAGCAAAAAGGAAAGAGGAGGGATGACCCTGTTGATTGACTCGGGAGTAACATTATATAGTGAACAAATATACTGTGAGTTCGTAGTATGAGACCACTATTGATGAACCCGTGTGGTGAACTCGTGTGGCGGTCGACAAGGTTGAGAGTGGATTCGAGCACATCAGTTCATCAAGTAAATTCCCAAGGCTCTCACCCTGTGTAGGTGATATACATGGCAACTTCGATTTATGTTGCTGGTGAGTGAGCCCCAAGTCAGCTAAGAGCACGAAAGCGGCACGAAAGCGGCACGAAAGCGGAGAGCGGACGGAGATCACCCCGGGGTTTTTGTGGTTTGCTGCAGCTCACCGAATACCAAGGGACCCGTTGGGGATCTTTTAAACTTGCAACCTGGTCTTTGTGGCAAAATCCGAAACAAGTTGGCACACGCGCTCTCCAGGCATTCTGTCTGCCGACCTCCAAATATTCTACTAATTTCGGCAGTGGTCATCATGGTCAAATTAAGACTTTTCTGGACGGCCCCGAGTCAATGCCTTCGTCACTCCTCCATCAAGTCTGACTCCGCGTATACTCGCGTCGGCAACTACCAACTACTGAACGCGGACCGATCCCATTCTGGGTTGCCCCCATCTGTCCTGCTGCTTCTTCTCAAGAGTCGCCGCCCTTTTGGGTTTTCAACAGACCTTCTCCATCCTCAGATTGCGCTCCGCCAGGTTGCTGTAAGAGCGTGAACACCTCCGATGGTTTCCCGTTCGGCGCGTGACTGAGCGGAGTGTGCTAGGAAGCAGGGCGCAGACGGTCCAGTCCCTCGTTAGTCGTCACTCACGCCTCACCACCGCAGCGCAAGGACGCTTGCGCTTGAGAGCTTGCACCCTTTCGGCTCTATCCTGGGATATTCTATACTTACGGTCTTGGCTGCAATCTTACCGTATTCCGGACACGGTGTATATGGTTTAAGGCATTGATGCACTTTAAGCACCGCGGGAAGAGTAGTAATTGGATCTACTACAACGAGCAGCCTACGTACTCTTTGTACATCGCCTCGCGCCCGGCATATGCGACTTCTGCTCCCCATAGGCCATCCACGTTATCGAGGACCTCTCCCTTGACTCTTCCCACACACCTTTACCGTCTGTCTCCATGTCTCCACCGCTCCGTGCCTACCGCTTCGGAACAAGATTTGTTCCATCGAACCACTCTATCTTCAGATATGCTCCAACAGCACCATAAAATGGGTCAAAATGAATTGGTTATCACCAGGCGCCACCCCAACTCGGTCCAAGATCCAGGGGAGCCACGCTGGCGTCCCTCGCCATACTAAGCGCGTGACGGCAGCCAGATTCTCTCTTATTGCTTGGAATCTGGCTGGCCTTCCATTACTACTTAAACGGGTGGACTTAAAGGGCGGTATTTCCAACATTTCCAACACCTCCAAGTAGGCGCATCTCTCACCCATTTCCCTTCCTCTTTACCCGGAACGTACGCATTATTTGTCCTTGTGTTCCTGTTGAGCCCGTAGGTGTTGACTTAACTCACTTCTTTGCATTTGTTCTCACCGCCCCACCACAGCGATGAGCGACAATCTCGAGGATCTTTGCCGCTCTGGCATGCGTGCAGTGAGGACCGCTAACATTACGCCATTAACTCCAGCCATCTGGGACAGCGTCAGATGGGAGAACGCCAAAGAAGTTCTCTCTAACAAAATTGCAACTGGCGAGGCAGATTCGGACTCCGTCGACAATGACCTCCAGCCATTCATATCAAGGGTTGAGGGGACAACCAGGGACTATCAGTGTATGGTGCCCATCTGCGACTCTCAAGGAAGACTTGTGCACTGCGGCCATCAAATACAGCGGAAGGATCGCATCCTTCGCCATGTCAGGGACAATCATTTGCACTATCGACCCTTTGTTTGCGGAGGGAGGTGTGGGACCAGCGATTGGTATGTGTTCCCTGGCAAGGTTTGGTGCTGATACCGACCGAAGGCACCCCCTTTAGTGAATATGCCGCTGCGGAACAGCGCTACCTTTTACTACACATTAACCCTGATATGATCCCTTGCGGGATCTGGTACGTCCCCGCGGAAGCGTGACGGGCACGTACTGATATTGCCTTGTACTAGTGACAAAGTACTTCATCGACAAAACGTCACTGAACACCGCGATAAATGTACGGGCTAGCTCAAACTTCAAACCCTCGCAAAATCTGTGCTTCGCGGAGGGGTAGGAGCGAACGTTAGAGCCGGTTAATTAGAGGGGTTGCTTTTATTATCGGGTCCTCTATTCTACATAGTTACACGCGTTGAGGCTCTCAGTTAATGCGTTAATGGGAGACTGATATTTATGCTTGACGCTCTTGAGCGGTCTCCAATGGGGAAGACTAATCGGGCCTTCGTCTGGAACTGCGGGAATAGCTTCACCAAATGTTCACAGACCAACAGGGTCCAACAGAGATGCAGGATCCCTCCGGATAAATTTCCAAATGCAAATACATCACTGAAAATGTCGAATGGGCGACCGAGAATCGGAGTGCTCGGAGCATTTGCCGAAAGGGGGTTTCCGCCGTCAAGAACTGACTATCAGGAGTGTAATGGATTCACATCACACGCATAGAGATTACATATAGACGTTTCATTGGCCAGTGTTTGCGTCCCTTTGTCATCAGACAGCAGTCTTTCACGAGATTTGATCTTCTAAATTGCGGAAAAGATGGAACCTATGGTTAGGCTACACCTAGTGTCACGTAAGGGGAAATCCAATCAGGGCGCCGTTCCAAAACTGGGCTCCGCGATCCCGCAGAGCGCACAGTGAGCGATGGAACGTTCAGAGTTGGAATTTACATATGGATCTCGAGAGTGGATATGCGATATATTTGTCACTTGGTTGATCAACAGGGATGTGCAGTGATGTGTGGAAAGCAATCGTCTGCGTGAGGCGATGGAGAAAGCCGACTCCAAGCCAAATTGCAAGACCTTCACATTGACGTGGTAAAATACTGGGGACCTATGTGGCGCTATACGAGATGTTACCTACGGCACTTGTCGAGAGGAAGGCCTGCTTAACAGCCAGGTGATTAATTTCAGTCAGACTCGCCAAGGGATGAGACAAACGGCGTTTGGGAATGAATCCATTACAGAATGTATCTACATATAAAGAATGAGAAGACTGGAAGCGGATCTACACCCACGCGAGAGTTAGCATGAAAGGTATCTGCATGAGCGCAACTGCAAAAAGAAAGATGACACGGTATGATCGCTGCGCTGGTGTGTATGGGTTAGCTGGGTTAGCTGCTGGATCGTGCAGTACGAGAGTACGAAGTGATCGCAGCTGAGAGAAACTGCCTTCAATATCAGGATCTTAAAATATGAAGACTGAACTCACAAGGAAGAACGCATTCGCAGCAAAGAGGTATAAGAACACTAGCCAGTATATTGATCCTGCGAACCCAAGCATCCCAACAAGTACGATCACGGTCGATCCGACAAATTTGTATCCTCCATAGGAGAAGAGATCGACCACTTGACTCTGTCCTGGCACATTCAGGAAGTAACACCCGAGCTTGACGACCAAGAACTCAAGGATGAGCACCGAGATAGCTTTGCTCGCTGTCATCCCCAGTATATCAGGGTGAAACTTTGACGTCAACCCGGCGCGAAGAGCACCAAGAAGGATGTATGTTGTCAATGCCATAAATGGGATATACAAGTCTGGGGAGTTGATGTCGTCCCGAGGAGAGAGATATGTTTCCGTCGAAGTTTGTGCGGAACGGGGTTGGGAGGGATTGCCGTGCGGTGGAGAAGGAGAGCGGAGCATTCTGCGATTCCAGGACCGGTGTCTCCAAGGGAATACTAGTAGGCCGAGTTTTTTCGAGACGTAGGAGTTTGAGACGTTGAAGGACTGTTTGAGTTGGGCCATTGGAAGTATCCAGCTACCAAACTAGGAACTTGAGTCAGCATATTGCCAAAGGAGAGGCATAAGGCAGTTATGCCCTTGCAGGTGAATGCATTCTGACGAATAAAACCCATGCACAATATACATCATGACTAGCCTCGGACTAAGTCTGATTCCGAAGAAGGAAGGGTTATATTCACTACGATAAAGACTTGTCCTTGCCAAATGCCGGGCACGATTCGATACGTGTTCACTCACATTTTGCTGTACATACTGCTGGCCAGCTTGGACAGCACTTCGCCCTAGCTGCATTCCCAACTGAGCAGTAGCGTCATTGACCCCCCACATGCTCATGTCTGGGAGCGGTCCTCCCATGCCTGGCTGCATGCCGTACGGAGGTGCACCCATCTGGCCCATGGGCGGAACACCAGGCTGAGAGTATGCACCATATGGATTTATAGGAGGTTGCTGAAGCCCGTACAGAGTCGCTGAGTTAGCTCCAGGGACAGGGGCACCCCCAGTAAAGTGTGAACTTCGGGCTTGCTGGTG
>WNFL01175780.1_pt1 | contig 20194 bp, 15 predicted proteins | sample 5400361 | NCBI WGS metagenome assembly WNFL01 (sample SAMN13153351, study PRJNA577476) | soil metagenome | isolation source: 40 cm soil on Douglas fir-dominated hillslope | place: USA:California | collected 2013-09-17
GCGTAGGCGGCCTCGCGCCGGGCGTCCAGGTCGCGGGCCAGGCGCAGCGCCGCCGCCACCCGGGGTCGGGCCGCCGCCCGGTCCCCGAGCCGGGTGCAGGCGAGCCCCAGCTCGCTCAGCGTATGGCCCATGTGGCGGTCGTCGCCGGTCCCTTCGAACAGCTGGACCGCCTCCTCGTAGCGGGCGCGGGCGGCGGTCACGTCGCCCTCGTGCATCGAGACGAACCCCAGGTTGTGGAGCGTGATCGCCATGGCGTGGCGCTCGCCGCGACGGCGATGCGACTCCAGCGTCTCCTCGTAGCACGCCCGGGCGGTGGCGTAGTCGCGTTGATAGGTGGCGACGGTCGCGAGGCCGCTCAGCGCCCGGGCGATCCCCGGCTCGTCGTCCGCCTCGCGGTACAGGGCCAGGCTCCGTTCGAGCAGCGGTCGCGCCCCCTCGTAGTCGCCCTCGTAGAGCGCGAACCCGGCCGCCCGGACCATCGCCATGGCCCGCACCGGGGCGGGGCCCTCGCCCGCAGCGCGTGCGAGCGACTCGTCGAGGGTGCGGCGCGCGAGCCCGTAGTGCCCGCGCGCCGACCAGTAGCGCGCCAGCGCCGCGGCGAGCCGGAGGCCCTTGACGACCCCCTCCGGGCGGCCCGGCGACCACGCGTGCGCGGCCAGCAGGTCCTCGTGCTCGAGGTCGAGCCGCACCAGCCACGGCTTCTGGCCCGCTCCGGCGAGCGGCTCCTGCGAGCGCTCCGCGACCCCCAGGAACCAGTCGAGGTGCCGGTCGCGGCAGGCGTCGGCCTCGCCCGCGGCCGCGAGCAGCTCGCGGGCCAGGTGGCGCACGCTCTCGAGGAAGTGGTAGCGCGCGTCGCCGGAGGCGTCGCGGCCCAGCATGACGAGCGAGTGGTCGGCGAGCCGCTGCTGGATGTCGAGCACCTCGAACTCGTCGTGGCCGCCGCCGCACACCGCGACCGCGGACTCGAGCGACCACGAGCCCACGAACACCGAGAGGGCGCGGAACGAGCGCAGCTCCTCCTCGGCGAGATGGTCCACGCTCCACTGGATCACCGCGCGCAGCGTCTGGTGCCGGGCGTCGGCGCCGCCGCTCGCGGTGAGCAGCCGGAACCGGTCCCCGAGCCGGGCGAGGATCTGCTCGACCCCGAGCACGCGCACGCGCGCGGCGGCCAGCTCGAGCGCGAGCGGGATACCGTCGAGCCGCCGGCAGATCTCCGCGACCACGCGCCCGTTGCCGTCGAGCGCGAAGTCGGGGCGCGCCTGGGTGGCGCGCGCGACGAACAGCTGCACCGCCTCGCTCGCCGCCGGGTCCTCCCCGGCCCGGCCGCTCGGGGTCGCGAGCGGCGGCACCGCGTGCACGCGCTCGCCGGCGATGCCGAGCGGCTCGCGGCTGGTCGCCAGCACGCGCAGCTCGCGGCACGCGCTCAGCAGGCGGCCGAGCAGCGGACGGCAGCCCTCGAGCACGTGCTCGCAGTTGTCCATGACCAGCAGCGCGCGGCGCTCGCGCAGCTGCCCGGTCAGCGTCTGCTCGAGCGGCACCCCGGGCTCCTCGCGCACCCCCACGGCGCTCGACACCGACTCCAGCACGCGCGCCGGATCCTCGAGCACGTGGAGGTCGGCGAACCACACCCCGTCGGGGTGCTCGTCGAGCACCTCCTCGGCGAGCCGCAGCGCGAGCCGGGTCTTGCCGGTACCGCCCATGCCGAGCAGGGTCAGGAGCCGCGCCCCCGCGAGCTCCTCGCGGCAGCGCCCCAGCTCCTGCTCGCGCCCCACGAAGCTGGTGAGCGGCTGCGGCAGGTTGTTCGGGGTGCCGGCGATCTCGCCCGCGCGCAGCGCGGCGGCGCGGCGGGTGCCGAGCACCTCCTCGATCTCGTGGCGGGCGACCCGGATGTCGCGCAGCCGCTGGGCGGCCGACTTGGCGAGGCACTGGTCGAGCAGCCCGCGCAACCGCGGGGGCAGGTGCTCGGGCAGCGCCGTGGGATCGGGCGTGTCGTTGAGCACCGCGGCCATGATCACGAACGCGTCGCTGCCGGGAAACGCTCGGCGGCCGCTCAGGCACTCGTAGAGCAGGCAGCCGAACGCGAACACGTCGGTGCGCTCGTCCTGCTCGCCCGCCAGGACCTGCTCGGGGCTCATGTAGCTGGGCGTGCCGACCACCGCGCCGCCCATCGTGATCGGGTGCTGCGGGTCCGGGGCGGGAGCCCGAGCCGGGGCGGAGGGGCCGGGCACCCCCGGCCCCGGCTCCTTCTCGCGCAGGCCGAGCAGGCCGGGGGCGCGCTTCGCGAGGCCGAAGTCGAGCACCTTGACGAGCCCGCGCGGCGCCAGCATGACGTTGCCGGGCTTCAGGTCGCGGTGCACGATGCCGCGATCGTGGGCGGCCTCGAGCGCCTCGGCGACCTGGGCGCAGGTCGAGAGCGCGTCGGCAAGCGACATCGGCCCGCGCTCGAGCCGGTCCGCGAGCGACTCGCCCTCCACGTACTCGAGCACCAGGCCGAGCCCGCCGTCGGGCGTGTCCGCGAAGCCGTGGATCGTGGCGATGTTCGGGTGGTTGAGCGCGGCCAGAGTGAGCGCCTCGCGCCGGAAGCGTGCCAGCGCCCCGGGGTCGAGCGCCAGCTCGGAGGGCAGCAGCTTGATCGCGACGTCGCGCTCGAGGCGCCAGTCGCGGGCGAGGTAGACCTCCCCCATGCCCCCGGCGCCCAGCCGGCGCACCAGGTTGTAGCCGCCCACGCGGGCGAACGGGAGATCGCTCATGGGGCGGGCCGCGGGGCGCGCGGGCCTAGATCGCCTGCAAGAACGCGCACTTGAGGTAGTGCGTTTCCGGCACCGCGAGCAGCTGCGGGTGGTCCGGCGACTCTCCACGCCACTCGAGCACGCGAAACGGACGGCGGGCGGCGCGCGCCGCCTCGAGCAGCACCTGGTGGAACAGCGGGTCCTCGAGCGTGTGACTGCACGAGCAGGTCACCAGCACCCCGTCCTCCTCGAGCAGGCCCATCGCGGCGCGGTTGAGCTCGCGGTAGGCGCGCGCGCCCTCGGCCAGGTGCTTGCGCGACTTGATGAGCGCGGGCGGGTCGAGGATCACGAGCCCGAAGCGCTCGCCGCCGCGCTGGAGCTCGCGCGCGACGTCGAAGGCGTCGCCGCGCCTGAGCGTCACCCGGTCGGCGAACCCGTGGCGCGCCAGGTTGCGCCCGGCCGCCGCCAGCGCCGGCTCCGAGGAGTCCACCGCCACGACCTCGCGGGCCCCGCCGCGCGCGGCGTGGAGCGCCCACTCGCCCTGGTAGCAGAACAGGTCGAGCACCCGGCGGTCGCGGGCGCGCGCCTCGGCGACGCGGCGGTTGAGCCGCTGGTCGAGGAACAGCCCGGTCTTCTGGCCGCGGAGCGGATCGACCTCGACCCGGAAGCCCTCCATCTCGACCTCGATCCGCTCCGGCACCTCGCCCCACCACACCTCGCGCGACTGGGGCAGACCCTCGAGCGCCCGCAGCGGCGAGTCGGCGAGGCGCACCGCGCCGCGCGGCGCCAGCACCTGCTCGAGCGCTTCGCGCACCAGGTCGGCGCGGCGCTCGATGCCGAGCGTCAGGATCTGGACCGCGAGCACGTCGCCATAGCGGTCCACGACCAGCCCCGGGAGCTGGTCGGCCTCGCCGTACACGACCCGCAGCGCCTCGGCCCCGGGCAGGACGGCGGCGCGGTAGCGCAGCGCCCGCTCGATACGCTTGACGAAGAACGCGGCGTCGATCGCGTCGCGGCTGCGCGTCAACAGCCGGGCGCAGATCAGGCTGTTGCGGTTGTAGTAGGCGCGGCCCAGGTAGGCACCGCGGAAGTCCATGATCTCGACCAGGTCGCCGTTCGCCGGCTCGCCCTCGAGCTGCGCGACCTCGTTGCTGAACACCCAGGGGTGGCCGCCGCGCACGCGCCGGTCCTGGTTCTTGCGCAGCACCAGGCGGGCGGCCGTGGCGACCATGCCGGGCTCAGGTCCGCGCGGCGACGGGGACGCTCGCCAGCGCGAGGCCGATGAGGCGGTAGGCGAGCCGGGCGGCGAGGAAGTCGGGGGCGACCTGGCCCGCGGAGCAGGTCCACCGCCTCGTACCAGTCGAGCCCGCCGGGCTCGGGCGTGCCGGTTGCGGGCATGATCGAGGGATCGAGCGCATCCACGTCGAAGGTCACGAACACCTCGTCGGTCAGCGCCTCGAGCACCGGGCCAAAGTCGCCGCCCAGCGCCCGCAGCTGGCGCACGCTCCACATCGGCGCCGGATGGCGCTCGAGGTGCTCCGCCTCCTCCTCGCTCAACGAGCGGATCCCCACCGACGCGGCGGGGCACAGCTCGCGCACCCGGCGCATGACGCAGGCGTGGCTGTAGGGCGAATCGAGGTAGCGGTCGCGCATGTCACCGTGGGCGTCGAGCTGCAGCACCGACAGGTTGCGGAAGCGCTTCGCGGCCGCCCGCACCCCGCCCGCGGTGAGGCTGTGCTCGCCGCCCAGCATGACCGGCACCTGGTTGCGCTCGAAGATCCAGCTCATCGCCTGCTCGACGCGCTGCGCCATGGCCTCGGGGCCGAGTGCCGTGGGCTCGAGCTCGGCGAGGGTGTGGATGCCCGAGCGGTAGGTGGCGCCCACCTCCTCGTCCCACAGCTCCATGTTGCGCGAGGCATCGAGGATGGCGCGCGGCCCCATGCGGGTGCCGCCCTGATAGGTGGTGCTGAAATCGTAGGGCACCGGCAGCACCACGGCGCGCGCGCGCTCGACACCCGAGAACTCCGGATCCAGCCCGCCGAAGTTGAGCGGAAGGCCGGTCGGCCAGTCGGGCTGCTTCATGCGTGGACCCTCCGCCAGAACACGGCGGGCCCTGGCCCGTTCACCAGGCCAGGGCCCCGCGCGCTCGAGGTCGTCTCGGGATTACCGCTCGTCGTCGGCGTCGAGGTCGTCCAGCTCCTCGACGTCATCGTCGTCGTCCTCGAGGTCGTCGTCGTACTCATCGTCGTCCTCGAGGTCGTCGTCCTCGTCGATCTCGTCGTCCTCGAAGAGCTCGTCGTCCTCCGCCCCGTTGCCGTGTTCAGCGAGCTCGTCGTCCGGAAGGGGATTGAACTCGTCGTCGCCGGGAAGACCTTTCTTCCTTTTCATAGCCGCCTCAGCCCGATCTCCATGGCGCATCGCGCCGGTTTTGTTGCCGAACCTTCGGATGACTCGCGACGCGGGGCGGTGCGTCCTGGCTCACCTCGCGCCCTTTCAAAAAAGCACCGGCAGTATACGGAGCACGCCCCCCCCGTCAACAGGATTTCGGTCCGATGCGGCGGCCCGGCAACCCCGCTCCCGGCCGCAGCTTCGGGGCCCCGGGCGGCAGGCCGGTCGCGCCGTGCCGGCGTTCCGGGGGACGGCGCGCACGCCCCGACGCCGGGCTCGAAGCGGTACGGCGCGACCGGAGCTCGAGGGAGAATGGCGGGGTTGACGGGACTCGAACCCGCGACCTCCTGCGTGACAGGCAGGCGTTCTAACCAACTGAACTACAACCCCGCGGGGGCGCGCGCGATGCGCGCGGCGCCAAGAGCGAGGCAGGATAGCCGCGTGCCCGCGTGAGTGTCAATCGAGGCGCCGGACTCGGCGCGCGGTCAGTAGAGGCGTTTGAGCGCGACCCCGCGGTAGTAGTGCTCGAGGATCTGATCGGCGCTCCGGCCGGCGCGGGCCATGCCGAGCGCCCCGGTCTGACACAGCCCGACGCCGTGCCCCGAGCCCGCCCCGCTCACGACCACCGCCAGCGGCCGCCCGGTCACGGCTTCCCGGCGCACGTCGAGCTTGAACAGGTTCGAGCGCAGGATCGCGCTGCCGTTGCCCGAGGGGCGCCGCAGCACCTGCCGGATCGAGTAGGCCGGGATCGTGATCGTCCCGGTCGAGGTCTCGACCGCGAGCCGCCACACCCGTCCCGAGCGCGAGCGCGCCTCGATTCGCACCTCGCGCAGCGCGCCCACGCCGCCCGCGGGCAGCGCCAGACCCTGGGCCGGAGCGAAGCGCGTCACGGTCGCGGCGAAGGCCGCGGCCGACCACTCCTCGCGCCAGCGGTACTGCGGCGAGGCGGCGCAGAAGTCGCCTGGTCCGCGATCGAGGTGGCTCACCAGATAGGGCAGCGGCGCGGCGGGCCACGCCTCCCACACCTCGGCCGTGATACCGCCGCACGTCGAGCAGTAGTTGGCGCGGATCGGCTGGCCACCCGAGAGCGCCAGGCGGCCGCGCGTGGTCTCCACGCAGCGGGTGGCGAGCGGACGCTCGCTCTCGACCGGGCCGTAGAGCTGGTCCTCGACGCTGCCGTAGAGGTCGAAGCCCTCGGCCGCGCGGCGCCCGCGGTAGAACAGCGTGTAGCTGCGCGCCGCGATCGCCTGCGCCCGGCCGGCCTCGATCTGATCCTCGGCCAGCGCGCCGATCTCACCGGGCACGACGCCGAGGAGGTAGGTCTCGAGCGGTAGGCGCACGGCGAGCGTGAGCCGGCCGCGCGGGTTGAGGAAGACCTTGAAGCCGCCGCGCCAGGTCTTGCCGTTCCAGCGCGTGCGGAACGGGTCGTCGGCCGTGCCGTGCTGCGCACCGTGCACGAACAGGGTCTCGCGCGGCGCCAGCGTCCACACCGAGCGGCCCGCCTTCCAGCCCACCTGGACGCGCCCGCCCTCGGCGCGCGCGGTGATGGGTGTCGCCCCGGCGCCTTCGCTCGCCGCTTCGCGCCCGCCCCCGCGCTCGAGCGTGGCCGCGACCAGCGGCTCGAGCGTGACCGCGTCGAGGTCGAGGGCCAACCCCACGTCGATGACCGGCTCGCGGTCGAGCGCGAGCGGCGCCGGGGGTGCCAAGGCCGCCGTTCCCCGCGCCGGCGGCACCGGCGGGGAGGCCGGGCCTCCGCCCTGCTCGAGCGTCGCGCACGATCCGACCAGGATCGCGAGCGCGATCAGCGACGCCGTCCGGATCCCGCGGGCGGCGCTCATCGCGCCCCGCCGGGGGTGATGGAGCCCAGCACCGCCTGATGCGCCGCCCCGGTCGCGCCGGGAAGGTTGCCGGGCAGCCCGCACAGCGTCTGGTGGGCGAGGAACGCGAACGCCAGCGCCTCCTTGGAGGCCGGCGCCACCCCCAGCTCGGAGAGCGAGGCGAGCCGCGTGTCCCCGAGGCGGCGCCCCAGGGCGGCCATGAGCGTGGTGTTGCCGACCCCGCCGCCGCTCGCGTACACCGCGTCCACGCCGCCGCGGGTGCGCAGGTGCTGATCGATCGCGCCGGCCACCGAGGCGGCGGTCAGCTCGACGGCGGTCGCGAGCAGGTCGTCGTCCGAGAGCCCGAGGCCGGCGCCGCGCGCGCGCATCGCCTCGGCGAATGAGGCGCCGAAGCGCTCGCGGCCGGTCGAGCGCGGCGGCGGAAGCGCGAAGAACGGCTCGGCGAGCAGCTCCTCGAGCAGCGCCGCGCTGGCCCGCCCGCGCGCCGCCGCGGCCCCGCCCGCGTCGTGACGCGCGGCGCCGCCGCTCGTCAGGGCCACCAGCGCGTCGCTCACCGCGTTGCCGGGGCCGGTGTCGAAGGCCAGCACCCGCTCGAGTCCGGCGCGCCTCGGGAGGTGGGTGACGTTGGCCATGCCGCCGAGGTTCAGGAGCACGCGCGACTCCGTCCCCGAGCGGAACAGCCACCAGTCCGCGAGCGGCACCAGCGGCGCCCCCTCCCCGCCCGCCGCCACGTCGCGGCTCCGGAAATCCGAGACCACGGTGATCCCGGTGCGCTCGGCGAGCACGGCGGCCGAGCCGAGCTGGAGCGTGAACGCCGGCCCGCCGGATCCGCGCGGCAGGTGGCGGACGGTCTGCCCGTGCGAGCCGATCGCGTCCACCGAGCCGGGCTCGACACGGGCGCCGGCGAGCAGCTCGAACACCGCGGCGGCGTAGCACTCGCCCAGCGCCGCATCGAGGCGCATGAGGCGCTCGGGCTCGAGGCTCGAGGCCCGGGCCACCGCCAGCACCTCGCGCCGCAGCGCGTCGTCGAGCGGGGTCTCGCGGTAGGCCGTGATCTGGTGCGTGCTCTCGAGGCCCAGGCCCTCGAACCGCACCAGGGCGGCGTCCACCGCGTCCGCGGACGTGCCGGTCATGAGCCCGACCACGAGGTGCGGGTCGCGCGCGAGGTAGTCGCGCACGTGGAGCAGGGCGTCGGGGGCGCCCGCCCTCACGCCGCGGGGCCGGGCTCGCACGGTGCGTCCGGGCCGGCGGGCCGCGCGACCGGACGCCGCGCCGCCCTCACGGCCGTTCCTCGAGCGCCCGGCGCACGAAGCCGCCGGCGCGGGCGAGCCGCTGCTCGGCCTCGTCGCGCGTGCAGCCGCGCTCGAGCATCACGATCGCCACCTTGACGCTCCGGCCCGCGGCCTCGATCGCGCGCGCCGCGGCCGCGGCGTCCACGCCGGTCACGGTCATGACGGTGCGCTTGCTGCGCTCGACCAGCTTCTCGCTGGTCGCCATCAGGTCCACCATCATGTTCTCGTAGGCCTTGCCCATCCGCACGAAGGCTGCGGTCGTGATCATGTTGAGCACCAGCTTCTGCGCCGTTCCGGCCTTCATGCGGGTCGAGCCCATGAGCACCTCGGGGCCGACCTCGGGGCAGATCGCGACGTCCACGTCGAGCTTGAACTCGGCGCGCGGCGTGCAGGTCACGTAGGCGGTGCGGGCGCCGCGCGCCCGCGCCGCGGCCAGTGCGGCGACCACGAACGGGGTGCGCCGGCTCGCCGCGAGGCCGATGACGGTGTCCTTCGGCCCGACCGCGTGCTCGGCCATCGCCTGCTCGCCCTCGGCGGAACGGTCCTCGGCGCCCTCGACCGCGCGCACCAGCGCCCCCATGCCGCCGGCCATCACCCCCACGACCTGGGTGGGCGCCGATCCGAAGGTGGGCGGGCACTCCGAGGCGTCGAGCACCCCGAGGCGCCCGCTGGTGCCGGCGCCGACGTAGACCAGCCGCCCGCCCTCGCGAAACGAGGCCACGACCAGCTCGACCGCGCGCGCGATCCAGGGCAGCTCGCGGGCCACGGCGGCGGGCACGCCGTGGTCCTCGGCCGAGATGCGGGCGAGCAGATCGGGGACCTCGAGCGTGTCGAGATCGAGCGTGCGGGGATTGCGCTGCTCGGTGGCGAGGCGGGCGAATTCATCGAAGCGGGACGTGTCGTCCATGCGGTGCCCATCCGGAGGTGAGGCCGTCGTCCGTGACCGGGGCAGGATGCCACGCGGCGCGCGGCGTGCGCAACCCGCGCGCGAACCCGTCCGCGCGCGGCTTGACGGGCCCGGGGCGCGACCCTAGCGTCGTTCCATGCCCGAGCTGCCCGAGGTCGAGACGGTGCGCCGCATGCTGGCGGCTCACGTGCTGGGGCGCACGGTGCGCTCGGTGCGGCTCTCCGGAGCGCGGCTGCGCGAGCCGGTCCCGCGTGCGCTGCCGCGCCAGATGAGCGGCCGCAGCCTCGAGCAGGTGCGCCGCCATGGCAAGTACCTGCTCGTGGACCTGAGCGGCGGGCTCACGATCGTCTCCCACCTCGGCATGAGCGGGCGCTGGCTCTACTACCCGGGCGGGCCCGGGGCCGAGCTGCCCCACGTCCACGCCCGGATCACGTTCGAGGACGGCTCGCAGCTCTGGTTCCAGGACCCGCGCCGCTTCGGCGTGCTGCGTGCGGTCGCGACCGCGAAGCTCCCCTCGGACCGCGCGCTTGCGCTGCTCGGCCCCGACCCGATCGCGACCCCGCCCAGCGGGCCCGACCTCGCCGAGCTGGCCCGCGGCGCGCGCGTGAGCGCCAAGAACTTCCTGCTCGATCAGCGCCGCATCGCCGGGGTCGGCAACATCTACGCGAGCGAGATCCTCCACCGCGCGAGCGTCAACCCGCGGCGCCCGGCCGGCCGGCTGGCGGCCCCGGAGTGGGCGGCGGTGGCGACCGAGACCGGCCGGGTGCTCAACGAGGCCATCGACCGGATGGGCACCACGTTCAGCATGTACCGGACGCTCTGGAACGGGCCCGGCACCTACGGGGAGAGGCTCCGGGTCTACGACCGGGCGGATGAGCCCTGTCGCCGCTGCCGCACCCCGATCCGGCGCATCGTCCAGGGCCAGCGTTCCACCTATTACTGCCCATCCTGCCAGCCGTTACGGCCCGGGGCGCCCCCCCGACGCCCGAAAGTGGCCCGGAGCCGCGCTGGCCGCGGCTGAACCGCGGCGTTCATTTTTCAAGTTATTTTATTGCCCTGCAGCCGATTGACCCCTACCCTGTGTGCGCTGCCGTGGGTCACGCCTCCCGGCGTCCGCCCCGGCCCAAGCCGAACTCACGGTCCCGCGACCCGTTGGAGGACTCTTGACCTTTGCATCATTGGGGCTGCCCGCCGCCATCCTGAAGGGGGTGCGGGCAGCCGGCCTCACCGAGCCCACGGCGATCCAGAGCAAGTCCATTCCAGTCATCCTTCAGGGCAATGACCTCATCGGGGCGGCCCAGAGCGGCTCGGGGAAGACCGGGGCCTACTGCCTCCCGATCCTCGCCCGGCTGCTCGACAGCCTGCCGCGCCTGCGCGCCATCGTCCTCGTCCCCACCCGCGAGCTGGCGCAGTACGTCGAGACCCGCGCCCGCGACTACGCGCGCTACACCGAGGTGCGGATCAGCGTGGTGTTCACCGGGGCGCCGCTCCAGCAGCAGGAGCGCATGATCCGCGAGCGCGAGCCCGACCTGCTGGTCGCCACGCCCGGACGGCTGCTCGAGCTGCACGCGCGCGGCTGCCTCAACTTCGAGAACGTCGAGATGCTGGTGCTCGACGAGGCCGACCGCATGGTCTCGCTGGGCCTCGCGCCCGACCTGCGCCGGCTCCTCAAGCTGCTGCCCGAGACGCGCCAGACCCTGATGTTCTCGATGACCATGCCGCCCGAGCTCAACCGGCTCGCCAAGGAAGCCCTGATCGAGCCGGTGCGCGTGGACCTGGCGCCCGCCGCACGGCCGAGCGCCGGCATCACGCAGGCCGTCTACCCGGTGCCCAAGGAGCTCAAGCCCGATCTGCTCCACGAGATGCTCGCGCGCGCCGAGGTGCGCAACAGCGTCATCTGCACCCGCGCCCGCTACGGCGCCGACCGGCTCGCCAAGCTCCTGATGCGCCGCGGCTACGCGGTCAAGGTGCTCGACGACCATCCGAGCCAGAGCGAGCGCGAGCTGGGGCTCGAGGACCTGCGCCGCGGCCGGGTCCAGATCCTGGTCGTGAGCGACGCCGCGGCCCGGAGCCTCGACCTGGGCGGGGTCTCCCACGTGGTCAACTTCGACGTGCCCCAGACCCCCGAGGACTACGTCCATCGCCTGGGGCGCGGAGGGCGCGCCGAGCCGGTGGGCGACGCGTTCACGCTCATGAGCCCCGAGGAGCAGAAGGACGTCGCCGCGATCGAGCGCCTGCTGGGCCGCGCGATCCCGCGCGTCCTGCTGCCCGACTTCGACTACAACATGCGGCCGACCGACAACCGGGCGGTGCCGGCCCCTGACGAGGAGATCGACCGCGGCGCCGAGAAGCGCCGCGCCCCTGCCGGGCTCCAGGCCGCGGCCACGCGCATCGCGGCGCGCCCGGTGCTCAAGGCGGTGCCGGGCGCTGCCGCGGCGAAGCCCGGGGCCGCGAAGCCCACCGCGCCCACGCCCGCGCGGGCCACCAACGGCAGCGGACGCTTCGCCGCGTCCCGGCCCTCCGCGGCGCCGGCGCGCGCCGCCAGCCGCCCCGCGGCCGCGCGGCCCGCCGCGAGCGCCTCGACGCGCGCGGCGAAGAAGGCGCCGGCGCGCGCCGCCACCGCACGCCCGCGCTCCAAGGCACGCCCCGCCGCGCGCCGTCACGGCGGCGCCAAGCGCCGCTAGCCCGGGCGCGGCCCTCCGGCCGCCTCCGCCACGGCTTCCTTCACCCAGCTCCACGCCACCTCGGCGCTTGCCGCGTCGGCGGCCGACACCTGGATCAGGTCGGCAGAGCCTCCGCCCTTGCCGCGCGAGCGCTCGAGCAGGCTGGGGAGCAGCGCGCGCAGATCGCCGGCGAGGCTCCGGGCCCGGCCCACGATTACCGCGGGCTCGGGGGCCGCACTCCCGGCCGCGACCCACGGGGCGCCGGCCTCCAGGCACTTGATCGCGAACAGGCGCAGCTCCTCGCGCGGGCGCTCCGCGGCGAAGTCGGCGACCGGCTGCTTCGGATCGCCGACGCGCTCGCGCGCCTCGGCGACGATGAGCCGCGTCACCAGCTCGGTCACGCGCTTCTTGAGCTGGTCGCGCTCGGCCGCGGCGCGCTCGAGGTGGGCGATCACCTCGCGGTCCTTGAGCGTGCGCCGCCGCGCCGCCTCGAGCAGCGCCTCGGTGCGCCAGGCGTGGTCGCGCAGCGCGCGGCCGCCGCACACGAACTCGAAGCGCAGGTTGCCGCGCACCTTCTCCCAGCGCACGATCTTGATCGCCCCCACCTCGCCGGTGCGGCGGGTGTGCGTGCCGCCGCAGGCCGAGACGTCCCAGTCCGGGATCTCGACGATGCGCAGCGGGCCGCTCGCGGTGGGCGGCTTGCGGAGCGCGAAGCGCTTGACCCCCTCGGCGTCCACCCAATGGCGCTCGACCGGGCGGTCCTCCCACACGATCCGGTTTGCGGCCTCCTCGAGTGAGGCGACGCGCGGCCAGTCGGCGGCCGGGAGCGCCACCTCGATCGAGCTCATCGCCTCGCCGAGGTGCGAGGACACCGTGGCGGCGCCCAGCACGCGCTCGAAGGCGGCGGAGAGGATGTGCTGCCCGGTATGCTGCTGCATGTGATCGAAGCGCCGCGCCCAGTCGAGCTCGGCCTCGACCGCGCCGGCGAGTGTCGCGCCGGGCTCGAGCACGTGCCACACCCGCCCGTCGTCGCCGGCCTGGACGTCCACGACCGGCTGCCCGCCGAGCGTGCCGCGGTCGGCCTCCTGGCCGCCGCTCTGGGGATAGAAGTACGTGGTCTCGAGCTCGACCGCGCGCCGCCCGGCGTGCTCGCCCTCGGCGGCCACCCGGGCGCCGAAGCGGGTGGTGTAGCTGTCGTCGTAGTAGAGCCGCCGCGACGTTGCGGGCTCGGGGGCGCGCGCGTCGCCGGGCGGGGTCACGCGCCCGGCCGCTTGAGCCCGTACTGGCGCAGCTTGCGCCACAGCGTCGTGCGCGAGATGCCGAGCTGCTTCGCCGCCGCGGTGGCGTTGCCGCGATGGCGCTCGAGCACGCGCTGGATGTGCTCGCGCTCGACCTCGGCGATCGACCAGCCGTCGCGCTCCGCCGCGGCGGGCTCGGCGGCGGCGGCAGGGGGTGCGCCGGGTCCGGCCGCGACGGGGCGGGGCAGCAGGCGCGGGGCCCGGATCGGGGCCGGCAGATCCTCGGGCAGGATCGCATCGCCCTCGGCCACCGCGACGGCGTGCGCGACCGCGTTCTCGAGCTCGCGCACGTTGCCCGGGTAGTCGTGGCGCTCGAGCAGCGCCGCCGCCGCGGGCGAGAAGCGCAGCGTGCGCCCCTCGCGGCGCGCGACGCGATCGAGGAAGTAGGACGCCAGCAGCCCGATGTCCTCGCGCCGCTCGCGCAGCGGCGGCAGGTCGATCTGGACCACGTTGAGCCGGTAGTAGAGGTCCTCGCGGAAGCGCCCCTCGGCCGCCATGTGCTGGAGGTCGCGATGGGTGGCGGCGATCACCCGCACGTCCACGAGCCGCGTGGCGGCCTCGCCGAGCCGGCGCACCTCGTTGCTCTCGAGCGTGCGCAGCAGCTTGACCTGGCTCGGCAGCGGCATGTCGCCGACCTCGTCCAGGAACAGCGTCCCGCCGTCGGCGGCCTCGATCAGGCCCCCGCGATCCACGGTCGCGCCGGTGAAGGCGCCGCGCGCGTAGCCGAACAGCTCGCTCTCGACCAGGGCCTCGGGAAGTGCCCCCAGGTTCACGGGGACGAACGGGCCGTTCGAGCGCCGCGATTGGAGGTGGAGCGCGCGGGCGATGAGCTCCTTGCCGGTGCCGCTCTCGCCGGTCAGCAGCACCGTGCTGTCGGTGCGCGCCACCTTGGTGACCAGCCGGAAGATGCGGCGCATCCGCGGGCTCGCCCCCACGATGCTCCGGAAGGGGTCGAGATCGGGCCGGGCGCGCCCGGTCCTGGCCTCGCGCCCGGGGCCCGGGGGGTTGGACTTGGCGGAAATCGTGCGGTCGGGAGGCATGGCGGGAGTGGTGTTTCAAAATGCCACGCCCATTGGATGCGGTCAAGCCGTTGCGCGGTCCGGCGTCGATCCACAGCCTGCAATCAGTTGTGGAACAAGTGACTAGGCGGTTCCGCCGTCGCTTGGATCGGAACCGGGCGGGACCGATTCGACCAGCGTCAGGTGGGCGCCGGTGGCGATCGGGCCCGGGATCGCGGGGGCCTCGGCCGCATAGACCGGCCCCACCTCGACCCCGCGCTCCTCGACCTCGGCGAGCCGCAGGTAGAAGAACGTCCAGGCGTACTGGAGCACCGGCCACACCGCTACCGCGGCGAGGTAGCCGATCCCGCCGTAGGCCTCGGCGGGGATGTTGCGGAACACCAGCAGCACGGCGGTCAGGGCGAACAGCACCGCGAGCACGATCGCGACCGACATCGCGACCATCTCGAGCCAGCGCTCGAGCCGCCGCTCGGTGAGGCGGAACGACTGGCGGAAGGCGCCCGACAGGTCCTTCTCGCCCAGCACGACCGCCTCGGTCGCGAAGGCGAGCCGGAACGCGGCCCACAGGCCGGGCACGAACAGCAGCACGATGCCGCCGGCGATGAGGAGGCGGCGCGCCAGCTCGGTCACGAACAGCCACGGCACGCGGGCGAGGCCGCGCGCGTAGCACTCGGTCGCGGGCGCGGGCCGCACCTCGTGCGGAGTGTTGAACACCGAGCGCGCCCGCACACGCAGCATCGCGTCCACGGTGAGTGCGGTGAGCGCGTCGCCCAGCCCGGCGAGGCCCCAGATCAGGATCCTGCGCCCCGGCGCATCGCTGTCCGCGGGCGCCGGCACCAGGGTCATCGCGATCACCCACGGCGCCCGCAGCAGCAGAGGGATGACGAGCGACTGGAGCGCGTCGCGACGCAGCGCGAGATCGAGCGCGAGCGCGAAGGCATGACGGGTCGAGACCGGACGGCGAAGGCGCGTGCTCATGACGGGGGGCGCAGCGGGGGTCGGGGCCGCGAACACCCGCGATTTTCGCGGGTCCGATGCGGGCGGCCGGTTGACACTAGGGAGGGGCCTACCTAATGTCAAGACATGGCGCGCCGGCTCTCGCACCTGGACGATTCGGGCCGGGTGCGCATGGTGGACGTGAGCCGCAAGCGCGTCACCCTGCGCACCGCGATCGCGCACGGACGGGTGTTCATGCACCGCGACACCCTGGCGCTGCTGCGCGACGGCCGCACCCCCAAGGGCGACGTGCTCACCACCGCGCACCTCGCCGGCGTCATGGCCGCGAAGCGCACCGGCGAGATCGGCGGCGCGCACCGCGAAGCCGTCCACGGCGGAGGTGCGGAACGGCGGCAGCGGGTGGGGGGCGGCGAGGGTGCGGGCGCGCGGCCGCACCGGGGTCGAGATGGAGGCGCTCACCGCGGTCGCGGTCGCGGCGCTCACGCTCTACGACATGCTCAAGGCCGTGGACCGCGGCATGGTGATGGGCGAGTTCGCGCTGTGGGAGAAGCGCGGGGGCCGCCGTGGCGTCTACCGGCGCTCCCCGTAGGCTGCTGACCTACGCGGAGGCGCGCGCCCGCGTGCTGGACGCGGCGCGGGCGCTGCCCGCCGAGATCATCCCGGTTGCCGAGGCCCGCGGCCGGGCGCTGCGCGAATCGCTCGCCGCCCCCCACCCGCTGCCGCCGTTCCGCACCTCCGCCGTGGACGGCTTCGCGGTGCGCGCCGCCGATCTCGCCGGGGCCAGCGCCGGCCGGCCGGTGGCGCTGCTCGTGGCCGCCACGCTGGCCGCCGGACGCGTGGCCCCCGAGGCGCTGCCCCCGCAGGCCACGATGCGCATCATGACCGGCGCGATGCTGCCCGCCGAGGCCGACGCGGTGGTCCCGATCGAGGAGGCCGAGGCGGTGGGCGAGCCTCCCGCCTCCCGGCCCGGGGCGGCGCGGCCCGGAGCCACCGCGACCCAGGCGATGGCGCGCTTCGCCCGCCCCGCCTCCGCCGGCGACCACGTGCGCGAGTCGGGCCGCGACCTCGAGGCCGGCGCCGTGGCGCTCCCGCCCGGGCGCGAGCTCTCGGCGCACGACCTCGCGCTGCTCGCGGCACTCGGCTTCGCGCGCCTCCCGGTCGGCCCGCGCGCGCGCGTCATCGTGCTCTCGACCGGCAGCGAGCTGCTCGACGTCTCCGCCCCGCTCGAGCCCGGCCGCATCCGCGACAGCAACGCGGTCCTGTTGCGCGGCCTGCTCGAGGAGTGCGGCGCCCACCTCCTGCGTCTCGAGCGGCTGCCCGACGAGGCGATGACGGTGAGCCGGGCGATCGCCGACGCGATCCGCGACGCCGAGGTCGTGATCTCGGTGGGCGGCGTGTCGGTCGGCGACTTCGACCCGGTGCGCCAGGCGGATGCGGCCCGGGCAGCCGCAGGCGTTCGGCGCGCTCGATGGCCGGCTGTTCTTCGGCCTGCCCGGCAACCCGGCCTCGGTCGCGTGCGTGTTCGAGGCCCTGGTGCGCCCGGCGCTGCGCCGTCTCCAGGGCCACGGGAGGCTCGAGCGGCCGAGCGCCACGGTGCGGGCCGCGACCGCCTTCGAGTCGCGCGCCGGCCGCACCGACTTCGTGCGCGCGACCCTCGAGCGGCGCGCCGGCGAGCTGTGGGCCTCGCCGGTGGGCGATCAGGTGTCGGGCCACCTCACCCCGCAGTCGCGCGCCCACGCGCTGGTCGTGATCCCGGACGACCGCGAGCGGCTCGAGCCGGGGGCTCCGGCCACGGCGCTGATCCTGCGCTGGCCCGAATGACGCGGGGCGACCGGAGCCAGCGGAGCGGGCGGCGCCAGCGGCCGGGCCCGCCCCCCGCCGGCGCCGGCCGCATCGCGACGCCTCCCGCGCCGCCGCTCACCCTCGGGCACCCGGCCCTGATCACGGCGGCGCTCGTGACGGCGTTTCTGGTCGCGCTCGTCGTCCGGTGGGCCGGGCGATGTGGACCACGCATGCGATCCCGCAGGTCAACCTGTGGACCTGGCCGACCTACGGCGAACCCCAGGTGCTGCCCTCCTGGGGATTCCGCGCCCTGCTGTGGCCGTTCTACGCCCTCGGTGGGGTGACCGGGCTCTTCGTCTGGCGCTGGCTCACGACGCTGATCGCCTTCGCGCTGGCGTGGCACACCGCGCGCCGCATGGGGGCGACCGGCATGACCCCGCTGGTCGTGGTGATGCTGTGCGCCCTGGTCTACCGCCCGCGCTCGCAGATTCGCCCCGAGACCCTGGCCACGGTGCTGCTGGCACTCGAGATCTGGATCCTCGAGGCGCGCCGCCACCCGCGACCGGCCGCGGAAGGCGCGCCGGCGCACGGGCACGATCCCACGCCATGGCTGATCGCGATCGCCTGGGCCTGGGCCAACGTTCACATCTCGTACTACCTCGGGCTGGTGCTGATCGGCATCCACTGGATCTCCGATCGGCTCACGCGCCCGCCCGCGGGCGCCGGCGGGCGCGCGCGGCCGCTCGGCCGGGTGCTGATCCTGGCGGTGGCGGTCTCGTTCCTCAATCCCTTCGGCTGGCACGCGCTGGCGCAGCCGTTCGAGTACTTCTTCGTGTGGCGGCACGAGCCGATCTACATGACCATCGCGGAGCTGGAGCCGATGGGCCGCCCGGTCAACCTGATCGACGCGATTCCGTGGCTGCTGCTCGCCTGGCCGCTGCTGGCGCTGGAACGGGCGCGGCGCCGCAGGGCCGACCCGGCCGAGATCGCGACCTCACTCCTGTTCACGGGGCTGGCGCTCGCCTCGCAGCGCTTTGTCGGCACCCTGGCCATCGCCGCCGCACCCTACCTGGCCTGCCACGCCGACGCCGCGGTGCGGGCACGGCGATGGCCCGCGTGGAGCGCTCCGCCCTGGAACCGCGCGGCACTCGCGCTGGCGGCGTGCGCGGCGTTGACCGTGTTGGGATGGACCTACGCGGAGTTGAGGCCCGGCATCGGTTTCACGACCCAGTTTCAGCCCACCGCCGCCTGCGACTTCATCGCCGCGCACGGTATCCGCGGGCGCGCCTTCAACCAGTTCGAGCTGGGCGGCTACCTGCTGTGGCGCTTCTGGCCCGACCGCGGGCGCCTGCCGTTCATGGACATCCACCAGACCGGCACCCGCGAGGACCGGCTCGCCTACGTGGGCGCGATGACCGACGCCGGTGAGTGGCAGGCGCTCGACGCGCGCCACCACTTCGAGTGGGCGCTGCTCAAGCGCCTCCACGCCCCTCAGGATGGCACACTCGACCACGTCGAGGCCGACACGACCTGGGCGCTGGTGTTCGCCGACGACGCCGCGGTGCTGTTCGTGAAGCGCGCGGGATCGCTCGCGGCGGTCGCGGACTCGTTCGGCTACGCCCTCGCCCCCGCCGGGGACGCGAAGCGCGTCGCAGTGGCGGCCGCCTGCTTCGACGACGCGGCGCTTCGCGCGCGCGCGGAGGCCGAGCTGGCCCGCATGGCGGCGGCCTCGGCGTACGGCTCGCAGGCGTCGAGCCTGCTCGCCAGCCTGCTCATGCTCGACGGCCGCTGGGACGACGCGCGCGCGGCGCTCGAGCGCGCCCGCGCGGTGGACCCGCGGCTGCCGCTCTACCGCGAGCGCCTGCGGACGATCGCGGCGGCCGCGGGCCGGCTACAGCAGCCCTAGCACCGAGCGCTGCGCGATCCCGAGCAGCCCCTGAGCCGAGACCCCCCACCACAGGGTCAGCGTCAGGGTCACGATCAGCGCCAGCACCGCGGGCGCGCCCCACGCGATCGCGACCGGCTCGCCGCCCGGCTCCTCCATGTAGAGCGCGATGGTGACGCGCAGGTAGTAGAAGATCGAGACCACGCTGTTGAGCACGCCGACGATCACGAGCGGCACCAGCCCGGCCTTGAGCGCCACGCTGAACACGGTGAGCTTGCCCATGAAGCCGGCGGTGGGCGGGATGCCGCCCAGCGACAGCATGAACACCGTCATCGCCAGGCCGAGCAGCGGCTGGCGGAAGCCCAGCCCGGCGAGGTCGCTGAGCAGCACGCGCTCCTGCGTGCCGCGCCCCAGCATCGCCACGATGCCGAAGGCGCCCAGGTTCATGAACGAGTACACCGCCAGGTAGAACAGCGCCGCCGCGGCGCCGTCGCTGCCCCCCGCCACGACCGCAACCAGCACGTAGCCGGCGTGCGCGATGCTCGAGTAGGCCAGCATGCGCTTGAGGTTGGTCTGGAGCAGCGCGGTCACGTTGCCCACCGTCATGGTGAGGATCGCGACCCCGGTGAGCAGCAGCAGGCCCCCGGCGATGAACAGCGGGTTGCGGCCCATGGGCGAGCCGGCGAGGAAGTTGGCCATGGCATCGAGCCCGGTCGTGCCGGTGGCGCCGTAGAGCAGCGCGATGCCGTAGAGCAGGAAGCCGCTCGCGAACGCCCCGAGCAGGAAGTACTTGAGCGCCGCCTCGTTCGACTCGAGCTGCCCGCGCCGGAACCCGACCAGGACGTAGAGGGCGAGCGACATGAGCTCGAGCCCGAGGAAGATCGTGATCAGGTCGTTCGAGGCGGCCATGATGACCATGCCGAGCGTGGCCGACAGCAGCAAGGCATAGTACTCGGCCTGGTTGATGCGCGTGCGCTTGACGTAGTCCCACGACAGCATCACCGCGATCGCCGCGATCGCGCAGAACAGCAGGGTGAAGAACACGGTGAAGCCGTCGTGGACGAACATGCCGCCGAACAGCAGGCGCCGCGCGTCGCCGACCCGCAGCACCGACCCGGCCGCGGCCGCGAGCGTGAGCAGCGAGACCAGCGCGCCGCGGCTGCTGGTGCCCCGCGCCGGGAGCAGCTCGAGCAGCAGCAGCAGCATCGCCCCGGACGCAAGGGCGATGCAGGGGCCGAGCGCCCAGAGGTCCACGGGCAGCAGGGCCGGCATCGGGATCATGGCCGGCCTCCGCCCGCGAGCGGGGCCAAGGCCGGGGCGGCGGGTGCGATGGGCGTCGTGGCCGCGAGGCGGCGGCCGAGCTCGGCGCGCTGGGCCGCGATCGCGAGCGTGCGGTCGAGCGCGGGCTGGACGCGGGCGAGGAACGGCTGCGGCTG
>WNFL01274350.1_pt2 | contig 20191 bp, 20 predicted proteins | sample 5400361 | NCBI WGS metagenome assembly WNFL01 (sample SAMN13153351, study PRJNA577476) | soil metagenome | isolation source: 40 cm soil on Douglas fir-dominated hillslope | place: USA:California | collected 2013-09-17
CGTTCCAGTTCTGCCCGAGCTCGACCCCGCAGGACTGGGCACCCGGTCGGGAGGCAACACAGGTAACGGTAGCTCGGTGTCCTGCGCGAGACTCAACGAGGGCGTAAATGGCAGCGGGAGCGCTACAGGGGAGAGACGGCCAGGAGCGGAGGCGGGTCCAGGGCCAGGTACAGATGCAGATGGAGGGGCAGAGGCAGAGGTCCAACTGGAGGACATGGACGCCGTCGCGTTCGTCGCGTTCGTGTCGTCGAGCGTCGAACTCCGGACAGGGAGCGGGAGACTCGCCATGGGGAGGGGCAGCAGTGGTGGTACTGCATTATTCGTCTCGTCGGCGGCTGGAGTGGGGAAGGGCTGGACCTGGGGAACTGACGGTCGTCGGTAGTGCTTTGGACTTGGTGGGACGGAGGAGGGCAGATACGGGGACGCGGATACGGCCGTGGAGCCTCCCACGGGCGCAGGATGGACTGATATCGGTTCCCGTTTCTTCGTTCTGAGACTCCGCCTGAATATATTCCCTCCTCCGCCAATGCCTCCCCCCTCTTTGCCCTCCTTCTCCTTGACAGCGTTCGGGTGGGCGTGTCCATTCGTGAATAAATCCCCATTGAGCAATGGCGTAGGTGGCAAAGGCGGGATCACCTCCTTCTCCCTTGATTCCTTCTCCTTGGCCATCGAGACCTTGCTGGACGTCGAGTGCCTGAGAGACTGGAAGAACCCAGCGGCGCCCTTGGACAGCCCAGGCGTATTCGCTTTTGCAACCGACTCTGCCAGGACTGGTGAGTGCCCGGGACTCGTGTTCAGGGCGAGCGCGGGCGGCGGCAAATCAAGATTGAGTGGCGTTGCAGGTCCCTTGCCGTTGGGCAGCGAGGCTGGCGGACTCGCGACGACCTCCTCACCGCCCTTCGACATCGGGGGCACACCGGGCGCATCGGGAGGGAGCGAAAGTGGATCGACGAATAGGTTCGCCGCTGTGCCGCCGACCACCGCGCCTTCGTTGTTGACTACCTCGACTGCGTTCGGCGCGGGCATGTCAGGCGGGAGCCCCAGCGCCTCGCGGTCCATGTCGACCGCCTGGTAGAACAGGACGTACGCGCCACTCGAGCCCTCGCCGAAGTATCTTGGGATCTCTGACTCCTTGATCGCCTCGACGGTGTCGTCATCGAACACAACCCACGAGCCCTGGGCCTTAATAATGGTGATGTAATGCCCGTGGTGTGGTCCGCTGTACCGGAGAGATTAAGGGGGAGGAGATGTGTGTGAGTCTAGCACGTTCGTGCATAAGGACAGACTGGACAGCGTACCTTCCAATATGGACCACGATTGCAAAGAGCTCGTACAGCCGGTCAGGGTTGACAGCATCATCGACGGTGTTGAACAGGCGCAGCTCAAAGGGAAACGCGACGCGGTAGGAGAGTTTAACGTACTTTTGCAGTTCCTCCTGGTACTTGAACCGCTTGAGGTGGAGCGCAAGGATGTTCGGACTGTGCTTGATCTTCATGCGCTTTTCGGCTTCCTGGAGCCCGCAGCACGCGTCGCAGAAGAATTTGTTCCGTTGGCAGAGCATCTCACTCGCGCTGAATTGTCGGAGGCACGCGGTGACGGACGAGTTTTGCTCAATGTCGATTGAGAGGTCTAGGAAGGACTCGTCCCGGGAGGATACCTGTTAGTAGCAAGCCGGATCATTGCGGGACCATCAACCGGCTTGTCCGTCAGAACTCGGATTCGAAGGTTGATGGTGGGAGTCCGAGTGAGAGTGAGAGTGAGGGTGTGGGAGGGATGATGGCTTACCGTTTCGCAGGTGAGGCATCGAGTCTCGCTGGTGAGTATCCCCTCGAAGAGGTTGTGCACGAGGGTCGCGTGCGAGGTGGGTTGGCCACTGCTGCTACTGCTGCTACTGCTACCGGTACCGCTATCGTTGTTCGACGTGGTGCTTGGAGTGGTGGAAGGAGTTGCAGAGGATGCAAGAGAACCGACGCTCTTGGACACTGTGAATAGGGAGTGGGACGGAAGATGTCAGCGTGATCGCGAGCACGGGGCTGCGGAAGGGGACATCTCCAGTGAAAAAAATTTAAGGGTGGTGCATTGGCTTGGCAGGGACTCACAGTCGTCTTGGGGGTCCTGGGAGGGAGCAAGCGAGGGACGATTGGCATCTTCGCGGTCTTCTTGCTCGAGTTCCTCAACGATTTTATTTAGCAAATAGTTCAGGAATTCGTGGGCATCCTGGTGCTGGGTATTCCGGAAGAGTTCGTTCTCTCTGCGGAGCTTTGCGATGAACGCGGTGGGGGCGATAGTACCGTGGTCGACAGAACGATGAGAAATGTGCAGGAAGAGATAACGAAGTGCGGCGAAGAGGGTGGGCGAGTGCGAGGGGATCGGGGGAGCTGTATTGGCGTCCTTTCCGTCGACGTCTGCGGCAGTGTGGGGGTCTGCCTTTGGGTCTGGAGCTGCATGTGCTGTCCCGGGGCCACGCTTGTAGGGAGTAGTTGCGGGCTTGGAATGATTTGCAGACTTGGAAGGTGGCACGTAGGCGGCGGGTGCTGTGGTCTGGGATGCTGCGGGGTGCTGTATGGGTGGTGGTGGGTAGAGATAGGAGCGATCGGGGGTGTTGCAAACGAGTTCGCGGAACGGGGAACAAAAGTACAAGGCTTGCAACACAGAATTTGCATAACTAGATTCGAGGCGAACAGGAAATGAGCGCCAGGGGCTATGAGTGAACGATAGGGATTAGACTGACCAGGTATTGCCAGACTGGTAAGCCAGAGGGTGTCGGAAGAGGGGAGGCAGAATGTCAGCGGGAAGTGGGAGGACAACGGGGGGTTGAATCGGGTTGCGTACATGCTCGAAGCCATAACGCTTTGCATCTGGGTGGGATACTGGCTTTATTAGTGACTGCTGCTCCTTTGGCTGCTCTAAAAGTTGGTGTTGTTGTTGTTGGAACGGGCCAACGCCGATCCACCGTAGCAGCGCCATGAACGCTCGTCGTAGTCGTCGTCGCCGTCCGCGTCGCCGTTGTCACGGTCGTAGTGGAGGTCGTGGTGGCGGTCGTGGTGGTGGTGGTGAGCAGTGTCGTTGGAGTGGTGGTTGGTGCTTGGCTGAGAACCAAATCAAAAGCTGTGCCTGACGGGCTGTCCGAGCTCTGGCTGCTGGGCCCGGGCTGTTCCTTCTGCTGACCTGTGTGCGTGCGTGTGTGTGTGCGTGCGTGCGTACGTGTGTGCGTGCGTGCGTACGTGGGTGATTGATGATTGATGATTGATGATTGATAACCAGATCCGGCGTTGGGTCATGCTCTGAATAATATCCATATGCCATCCATCCCCGCCACCCAGCCACATTGGGGCATCAGCACTTGGGCCCAAGCCATCTACATATCTCATTCATATCATATCCCCTACCAAAACGTCTAAATGCACAGATTCCCGATTCAGCCGGAGGTTGCACCCCAGCTGATGATATCATCGATCACAACCTTTGAACGCTTTAGCGGGTGGCGAACGTTCGGGCAAGCGGGGACGTTCGGGATCATCAGATGACAGGTCCGGGTTCGCTTCTTCCACCCTCCGCCGAAAGCGCTTATTTTGCTTCGGTCACCATTCGCATACCCAGAGCCTGGGTGGCAGCCCGCGCGCTTGAATTGAATGTGGACACCTGATTTCATGGGTGCTTTAGTATTGTGCTACCTCGTTTAGAGTTTGTAAGGCGTATTTATGGCCTCTCATGCATGGCTCTATCGCCGCCACTAATTTTACTTCTAACAGCAAATCCTATGCATATAAACCCTCGTCTCCGCGCGGTTCCAATCTACTAGTGAGGAAGTCAGACCCCTGTGCTGTACTCATTCCTCTCGCTGTAGCGACGACTGGTTCAGAATATTGGAATGTGATGAAACCCCCTTGGCTGCGCTGCCATCGTCGTGGTGGCAAGCATAAGCGGTAAAACCAATCTGCCTATATATTACACAATAGCTTGTCACCTCGTCCGCCACCTAAACGCGGAAAGTCGGGACGCTACGCTTTTGGTCGTGAGCTGGACAATGCGAGGGTTCTGTGTGAGCGGTGAATGTGAGCCACTCAGTACATGCACTGAACGGTACAGCAGCATCTGTGTGCGATCTGAGCGACATGTCTTCACCATATTGATTCTTTACAGTGATTCACGGAGAACACAAACATGACCCGTCGTAGCAAATTGCTGTTCAGCAGTACTGTGACAAGTACCACAATGGGCCACAAATGGGCGTGTCCAATCAAGGTGTTGTACATGGGTGCGGAGTACCCGCAGCCCGTCATGTTCTGGTGAAACGACCTTGGATTAGATATTGGAATTGTGGGGGTCTATTTCTCTGAGTGGCCGACGTTTTGAAATTTCAACATATTTTATAGCGTCAATATTGGGATATATCGAATACATATCGGCCAAATTGCAAATAGCTGCTCAACATACTCACCCAACAATTTTAGCGCGCTCCTTTATCTTTCAACAGCCGCGAGGCGACGATAAACGCCACTCCAACGGGGCAAGCTTGATTTGGCCAGTTGTTTGTCTGACCCTTTGACGACGAGCGGACGATTCGATCGGTACGGTCCACAACAATTTGAACGAAAAAATTACGCTCAAATACGAATCCAGCCGGCCGCTCTAGTACCCGCCGCTCACGACAGTCGCCAAGTGCCAATGTTGGACAGCAGCCGAGACCGAAAACGTCGAGTGACGGATGGAGCACAAGACTCTGACTTGTCGGCGAGCAAAAGGAGGCGTGTAGAGACAGAGGATGATATAGTCGCAAAGGTATCGCGTAAGTAAATCGCCGGTCATGGGATTTGCCACTGTACCCTCACGTTTTTCACCGCTGTAGGGCTTGAAATACCATCACCTCTAAAAAAAGGGTCAACAGAAACACCTTCTGTTTCAACCCGCTTCGTTCGGGAGTCACCGGACCCCAATGATCAAGTAACGGTAGTCGCGGTCGAACGAGAACTCGAAGGCTTCCTGCTCCCATATGAGAGCCCCGGTCACCCAGGTGACTTAGAACACAAGCCAATCCGGTATATGCGCTATTTTCGAATCCTTCGCCTCACCGATCCGGAAAAGTTCGAGCTGGCGGAAAAGGAAAATTACATCAGTTTCATGATTTTTGAAGGAGGGCGCGGATGTGGTCCTGACTATGTTTTCGGATTTGCCAGGATCAGGTCGGACGACGACTCCGAGTCGGAAACGGAAAGGACGGCGGTCAATGAGGAGGTGCCCCTGCTTTCTTCTGTGATCATGAGGTCCTGGTGGAGCCGTGATCCCAGTAACACGGAGCCGTGAGTGCTTCTTCTGGATCTGCTGTTTTTTGAAATCGAACTTATTTATTGTAGTGGCGTCTGGCTGGAGACCCAGTACGCGTATTACATCCTGGAAGACCCTCATCCGGACTACCAGGAGTACTATAGCAAGTTTGATTCTTGGGTCCAGACCACACACCGGCTCGTCAACCTCGCTCGCTCTACGCCCAACCTCGCCCTCGATGCTATACTGAAAAAGATAAACCATCGGGAACATGCTGGGAGTGATGACAGTTCTACTGAAACTGAACTACGCGATACAGTTAGTCTCTTGCGCACCCGCCAAGAGTTACTCAGACTCCCCTCCAGGTCAAAAGGGTGCTTAATGATGTCAATCCTGATGGCTATGAAACACCATTTAAAGCTGGGAATTCCTCGGACGAGCGTGTGCATGACATGGAGCACTTGTGGCATACCCGTGCACTTCAGCACATGCGGAAATGGGTTAAACGCAAGACCGACAAAGTTCAGCAGTCTTCAAAAACGGTCGATGCATCGACTCCGACCTTCGCCACTCCACTCATTGACCAGATTGCCGGGCCTCTCTTTAAATGTCTTGCCAAGGATCGACAGTTCAAGGCTACCCGTATACCAAATTGGTCTGAACTATCTCGCACATGTATTTATTCGGATTATAAGGTTAGTGTCTCTCTCACAAGACTGGTCCATAATTGACCCTGGATACAGATAGGATCATTTATTTTGTATGAAAGAGATCATGAGATTCTGTAAGTCAAAGTATGGACCGAAGGTCACTGCTCACATATTCTTTATCAGGCCTTCTGTGGTTGTCAAAATCGTGAGACCTGGCGTCATAACCAAGCTCTCAGATTTGAACGGCGTCTGTCGTGTGCACGTACTTCGGCTCGAGCACGCAAGTTGTACCCCAATGGGAGAACTCGCACACCCCCAAGAAGTAGTGCTCGTCCCCCACTGTGACGATGTAAGCATGGACAAGCTCCGAGGTCATCTAGCGGTTGAGTCTATCGGTGCTGCTGTTGAGCCACCAATAGAAGGCAAAAGCTTTTTTATCAGGTATGCTAGACCCTCAGGAGATGTGTTTAGGGCTTCATTTTCATGCAGGTATTTATATGATTTTATTGAAGATCACACTCTGCTCGATCTCGACCCCCTTTGGAACTCCGAGAGGACCTGTTTAGCCTGCTCCTACAACTCAGATTCAAGGAAGTTTAATTATGATTCCGAACTCTGGCATCATTTTTCCAAGCAAGTCCCGTCCCTTGCGGCGTTCGACGCGTTCTCTGGGGCTGGTGGCCTGTCAGCTGGCCTTGTGAAGAGCGGGGCAACAACCTGCAAGTTCGCAGTTGAGATTGATGAGAGTGCGGCTTCTACGTTCCAGTGAGTACTGCACCTTTCTGCAGCACTACTCACCGACGCTGCATTTGATTTGCAGAATGAACCACCCGGAGGCAGTTGTATGGCAAATGTGCATGAATGCCGTAACACGGCATGCTGATTCCGGAAGGAGAGAAGATGGTATTCAAACTCTCAGGCATGGCAAGCAGCCTTTCCCGTCTCCCGGCGCCATTGACATCCAAGTCGGAGGAAGCCCGTGGTAAGCATGATGAGACTATACCTACGACCGCCAGATTATTTGACCTAGCATCATCAAAGTCAAGGCGTCTCGACCCTGAACCGGCAACGTTTCACGGATGACCCAAAGAATCGCCTAATTCTCGGCTTTCTGTCCATGATCGACATCCAAAGGCCCAGATATGTTGCCTTTGAAAATGTACGTGGGTTCGTCCGCTTCGACTTAGCAGCAAGGGGGTCAGATGACGACCCGCAACCAACCGAAGGACTCGCCAGTGGGCTGCTCAAGATCCTGTACCGTTGCCTGGTAGCTATGGGGTGCGTCCGCATTTGTATTCCTCGGCGCTTGTCCTCTCATCCCTCTGCGCAGATACCAAGTCCGGGCAGGAGTCCTGCAGGCTGCCAACTACGGAGTCCCACAAAACCGACGTCGGTTCATCCTCCTTGCTTCTCAACATGGGGTCATTCTCCCCAGTTTCCCGCTCCCGTCTCATGCCAGCCCCTTTGACGAACCGCGTTTATTGCTACTTCCCATCGGCCTTCAAAGCGACTGCCTCCCCAGACGGTTGCGGCACCTCCCTGAGCAGATGCACGTTTCTGTTTCGGAGGCGATTGGGGACCTCCCGCAGTGGGAGTGGGAGATCTCGAACGATGACCAGTCCACCGATGGCCCGACCCAATGGCCCTGGGACAAACTATCATCGAATAAGGACCTTAACGTGGTCCTTGGGCCCCCTGGGACCTTGGAATACATCGGTCCTCCACTGACCGACTACCAGCGCTCGATGCGGCGAGGGAGTGCCGGTGTAACGCTTCATTTCACTCCCGAATTTAGCGAGCTCCAAGTGAGACGGTGAGTATGATATTATTTGGAGGCCTATTCGCTGACTATTGCACCTTGTACAGGGTGCTTGCCGTGAGGATGGCTCCAAATGCGGATTATAAGAGTAAGATCGCGTTTCAACCCAACTATTAATTATTATTTATGGCGACCGCTTCCTCTATTCAGCTATCGAAGACCCTGTTCTACGCCCCAACGATGAAGCAGAGAGCGATTACGATGGTTTGTTCCAGAACCCCCTAGTCTCCTCTTCGTCTCTGATGCAACATGTAGGCCATTATAAGCGCCTGGATGCAGATGGCCTTTTCCAAACAATTCTCACAAAACTCTCCCCCCGATCCGAATGCCCTCAGGTCCTGCACTACTCCGTACGTCTGGTAGATCGGCCCCTTGAACTGTCACGAAAACTGAGACTCGTCACTTCTTATCCACCAGCTGAACCGTGTAATAACGATTCGAGAGCTCGCCCGCGCGCAAGGCTTCCCTGACGATTACCAATTCTATTCGAAGGAAAGGGATGTCCGGGATGTATGTGCTTTCTACTCGTACAAGGGCTTCAGTAGCGTCGGTCTCACTTCCTACTCATTTTCTTCTTGAAGGTAATCCGGCAAATCGGCAACGCTGTTCCCCCACCATTGGCAGCGGCGATTGGGCGGGAGATAAGAAAGGCGCAATTCAAGCAGTGGGTTCTCGATATGGAGTCCGAGAAATATCGGGAATGACCACGAGGGTATAGAGCCATGAAGGACTCCGAATCTTGAATTGCCTCTTCAATACTTTTGAACATTTTGGATTGTTATTTGTTTATTGTTTTCATCGATATTTATCGACTTTCGCAAACAATTGTGTCTATTATGCAATGAGATGAAATAACGACACGAAAGAGACAGCTCCTTCCGTGTTTGGAGTCCATGAGTCGGGGAAATGAGGAGTAGGACGGGTGTCCACTATAAGTATAAAATGAGGCGCAAAGGTCCGTCAGGTGGTAGAGAAAATACACAACCAGCTGCAGAGTGCCTGAGACTGGTGCTATGATAGGGGAGTGCGGAGTCACATGGAAAAGGCAATGAGTATCATCCCAAAGCAGAGCGGTATACCGAACTGCCAGAGAGCAGACGGACGGAGCAGCGCATGGTCGCGGGTCAAAGGCGGCAGTCGTAATTGGTCATGCGTCTTCACATGATAATACAATCTTTCTTGTTGCCTTCCCCGGAGTCTCCGTCTCTCCTGAGCACACCGGGCACGCCGCCCTGTTCAGGTAGCGGACCATTTGTGTTGCCCCGTAATCGCTGAATGGCCCGTTTGTCACCCTTTTCCGCGGCTCGTTTGTAATAAATAGTTGCGCTAAGCAAAAATCCAGTTAGTTGACTGTTGCAGAAGGTGGTGACAAGAAAGACGACACACTCTTGCAAGCTCTGCTCCGTGCCAACACCGGTTTCATAAAAGTAGCCGGCCGCGTACATTGCCTTGACTAATCCGGCATCTGCTGCTCGTTTAGCCCAAAGGAAGGCTTCCGTGTCTGACTGAGGGAGAACACCAGGCGAGCCAACGAGGTACCAGGCGGTTAATGCGAAACAGGCATCTCGATGGTTTTGCTGAGCGGCAATATTCTATGCAAAAACGCGGATTAGTAAACCATTCATTGCGTGATAGGCGCGCATCACTTACATAGTAATGTATTGACAATGCGGGATCTTGCGGACACCCCATCCGGCCATATTCATAACACTCTCCTAATCGGTGCGCACTAGGCGCATACCCGAGCTCGGCGGCCTGCCCGAAGAGCTCGGCAGCGTAGTCATAATCGACGAAAACAACATTGTCAATGCCCTTCTCATGACATAACGCGAGTTCATGAAGCGCATGGGGAAACTCCGCAGTAGCATGCTCTGCGCTCCTCTTGAGCCACTTGATACCCTCCCTGGCATTTTTGGAAAGCCCGAGCTCGCCATTGAGTTCCGCCAAGCCAAGACGATACATGGCACCAGGATGCTGCGCGGCGCCAGCCTTGCGGAAGAACTGTACTGCTTTCGCGCTGTCTCGCCGGCAGCCCCAGCCGTTCTCGCAACATGTGCCTGCGCGGTAGCAAGCGTCGACGTGCCCGTGTTTCGCGGCAATGACGAAGTTGGGGAAGGCACGATCAAAGTCTTGTTTGCCGCGAACTGTGCCGATTCCATTGGCGAAACAGTCTGCCAAGGTGTACTGCGCAAGAACGTGGCCACGATCTGCGATGCGTTTTAATAGCGCTAGCGCCTCCTTCACCAGACCTTCCTGCTTTTGCTGCGCTCGTTCGATGTCTAGCTGATTTGAGTTGTTTGGGTCTGCTGGAGGGATGGCGAGGGACTTTGACGCTTCGAGCATGAACACGGCAAACTCGAAGATGAGATCTGGATCGGAAGTCTTCTTTGAGAGGAGAGACGCTCTGTCGCCGGGGTGGAGATGCGACTGGTCTAGGATCGGGGGTGACGGAGGGCGGGGAAGAGGCATGTTGTGAACAGATGGAGAGGGATTTCCACGGTGCATAGGACCCTGCATGCCCTGCGCGTAAGCGTTTGCGTAAAATGGATCAGGGTCGGTGGAGGGTGGTCGGGCGTCGATGGTCGTCGACGGCGGGTAGAATTGTGGACTACCGCGTCTCATCGATTGTTGATCGTAATACTGGTTGGGAGGCGGATACTGACCCGGAGGAGGGTATGGATGCATGGAGCCTTGCGAACCAGGTCTGCGGGGAGCCTCATAGTAAACGTGGTCGCCATTGGACATATTCTGGTTCATTATGAGCATTCCCTGTTGCGAAGGCGGTCTTTGTTGCGGCTGGGGCTGTTGGATAAACTGCTCCTCTCTGGGCTGGTTTCTAGGCGGACGCCCGTTGGAGTAATCTGCATAGTGTACGCCATTTCCACGCAGACTGGATGTAGGCGAAGGAGCCGAGGAGCGGGAGGGGCGACGTGGGGGCGGCTGGTAGTCGTCCTGGTCGCCGCCTTGGAAGAATGGGGCAGGCGAGGATGACAAGGATCTGTCTTTTGCAGGGATGGGTGGGAGAGGGCTGTCCGTAAAACTCTTAACGCTCATCGTCTGCGCCACTCGCGTATCTAGGGTCAGTTGGGGCCAAGTTGCGCCGCATGCTGCGTCCAAACACCGCAGGACCTGGCACCGTCCACTCTGCTGTTATTCAAGCTTTATGTATGCAAACGTGTATTTCAAACTTCGAGGCGCGTGTCGCACGTTTGCTCTTGGACTTGAAGTTGGCAAGTGGACACGGCGTTGGGTTGGGCTTGCCGTTCGCCGTGCTGACATCATGCCTCATTCAACATCTTTCACGCAAATACCGGACTTTCAGCATTGACCTATGATCATCACCTTGTTGTCAGGACTTACATTAGGACCTATCGCTCTTCTAGTGAATATTGCAGCAAAACGTTCGACAAATTCGTTGACGACATTGTCAGTGGAGCAATGTGACAAAAGTGCCATTCCATTCCATTCCCATTCCATTCAGCCATCCAAAGTACGGAACATTCTCCAAATCACATAAGAAGTCGTTTGAAGAACGAAACAGGAACAGAAAGTACAAGTTAAGTAATTTCTAGTTTTTCTCTGTTCGGGAATTGGAAGTTCTCTTTATTTAGGTATCTAAATCATTTATGATATACAAACCAAACCATTTCAAATCAGTGGTTGGTCATCCCCAGTTCCAGTGACCCTAATGCCGCCTACAAGTCAAATGCCCATTAGGTTGGTATCTGGCACGAGAATCTCTAAGAATATTCTAAATCATTATTCTTTACTACCAATAAGTTTACTCATTATTTGTAATATTTCTGACCAATTCTAGAAATATTGCAGCTCGCTCTCTAACGGCGAATTGGGAATTGTGGAATTGTGGAATTTTGGCAAATTCAATATGACGTGAGTGGTGCACGTCTCCTACGCTTGTCCAAATCCACGATGGAGTAGGCGTGATCTTTCACCTCTCGTTGCAAAGATTTGGATGCACACTTGTCTCTCCCGAGCTCTCTTTCGATTGCCTCGCATCGTGTACGGAAGACCTTCTCGCATGTACGACCAGCGCCAATGGGGTTTACTGATACATTGCGGTGCAGAACGCTTGGTCCGCCTCGGACCTTTTCGATAAATGCACTGCACCTGGCCCCATATTTACGTGTGTCTAGGTAATCAATACGTACATGTGGAAGATCTGTGTCCTCTCGCTCAAAAGACCACTGACCACTGAGCGCCAGCATCAGGTGGATGAGCATCAGCTGAACGCACTGCGCGCGTTTCTCACCTAAAGTAGAACCTCATTCTCGCGCTCATCTGTCATTCAGAATAGAAATTCCTCTCTCCTGCTGTCCGCTTTGGCACTGACCTATTGCCATTATATTACCATCAAGGCCGGCACTGACTTGCCAGCGGGGTGTACAAGAAGATCCTCCTTGCTTGTTAAAGCCTTCCATGCTGATACCTCTCTATAGACAAGTGTGTGGCCCTGGTCTCACGTATACCAGGCCACTCTAGCGGGTCAATTTGTCAAGGCGATGTATCTCGACTCTCTATGGAGGTCTGGTGTGTCCTTAAGCTTTCAACACCCCGTTCCGCATAAACGCTTGTACGACTGCCATAAACGGGGCGTATCGAGTGGAGCTCAAATTTCCCCAATACATGCTGATGAACGAGGCTGTATAATATTGTTTGATTCTGGCATGCATTCCCATGGCATGATGGTGGTGACAGTTGGCGATGAATAATGGTTCTTTTCAGTGCTGCTCGATAATGAATTTATATCGATTACATCCAAACTGGCGCCAACACCTTCAGGAGGTTTAGAGGGTACCTACAAGCGCGAAATTCATCAGAGAGGATAGGTGAAGGGGAGACAAGAATGACACACCAATGTTCTTGAGATCCTCGCAAGCCTGCTTGACTCGATTGGACATAGTCTTCTCCCCCTCACGAACCCAGACACGAGGGTCGTAATACTAGTACCCAAAATGGTCAGCTTCCACCTCCTATACGCTACCACGAGACATTTGCACCTTCTTGTTGGGCTGGTCTTCACCCTCGGGATTTCCAACCTGGGCACGTAAGTAGCCCTTCTTCTTCTCGAAGTAGTCCTGAATTGAAACCAAGGTCAATACTGATAGGTCCCCAAACAGCGCCATCGCCGATGATGATCTATATAAAAAATCCACATACGCGCATGCCGATGAGGTAAGCAAATTGGGTGTCAGTATCGACATTCATCTTCACGACACCGCTGTTGACGGCGGTGTGGATTTCCTGCTCGGTAGAGCCCGACCCACCATGGAAAACAAGGTACCTGGAGGGGAGACAAGCATCATAGACATAAAGAATATATGAGGGTAGGATGAAAAAACTTACAAGGGCTTCTCATCCTTGCTGCCAATCTTCTCCTTGACGTACCCCTGATGCATGCCCAAAATTTCCGGTCGCAACTTAACGTTTCCCGGCTTATAAACACCATGCACGTTACCGAATGCAGCAGCAATAGAGAAATTAGGGCCAATCTTGCTTAGCGCGTCATAGACGTCATAAATTTCGCTGCTCTGGGTGTAAAGGGAAGAATTGTCGACACCAGTGTTGTCAACGCCATCTTCTTCACCGCCAGTGATACCGATTTCCATTTCAAGCCAGAGACCAATCTTGTTCATCCGTTCATAGTACTTGACGCAGATTGCAATGTTCTCTTCATTGGACTCTTCGGAGAGGTCGAGCATGTGAGAGGAGAAGAGAGGCTCTCGATGTTGTTTGTAGTATGCCTCATCGGCTTCGAGCATACCGTCGAACCATTGCAGGAGCTTCTTGGCGCAGTGATCCGAGTGGAGGACGACAGGGATGCCGTACGAGGGTGCGATGGCACGGACAAAGTGCGCGGCTGCGACAGAACCGGCAATAGAGGCCTTCTGGTTCTTGTTGTCGAGACCCTTGCCACCGAAGAAGGCACTACCGCCTTGGGACACCTGGATGATTATTGGCGACTTGACGTCGCGCGCAGCCTCTAGCACGGCGTTGACAGTAGAAGACGATGTACAATTCTGAAAGAGTCAAGCGTTATTCAGCACTGGTTCGCCGCTTGAGCGATAGCCGATGGAAGGTTTCTGGTAGCGGTCGGGTATCGGCTTTGCGCAAACGAAGTCGCTTCCAAAAGCGAGCCACAGACCAAATCCAAAGAGACTAAATGGAGTATTGGACACTCACAATTGCCTGGAGGTGGCATAAGCGGTATGGGCTATCAGTTACTCGGATTTTCAAACGATGGTCGGGTCGATCTTACTGGAATGGCAAACTAGACATGCCAGAGCAGAGTCAGCGAGTTGGTGATAAGGAAAGACAGCAAAGTTCTGCTTACACCTTTCTCCTTCGCGTAATCGAAGAGTTTGCGGACATTGTCGCCGGTCAAGACCCCAGCCTGGATTGAATCAGCGACGCGAATATTCTCAATTAGCTGACAATACTCACTGGAACTACGTCGAGGACGCCCATGGTTGTAGACTGGGGATCGAGGAGATGGAGAGGTCCAGGTGCTATCGTCCAAAAACGGCAAGGGATTACGGCCTATGACCCAGTTTTCGAGTCATGGCCTGCCGTGCCTATCACGTGCAGCCCGCTGCAACTGGATTCCGAAGTGGTCCCCAGGATCGAGGTGGAAAGGCAATGCATCACAAGAAATAAACAATTATTGTGTTTCGATTCGGCCAAAAAAAAATTCAAATTTCTTTCAGCCACCTTGTCCGTCTTAAGAGGGCTATCCGACTAGCACGGGTAGATGTGCAGCATTGAGGGCGCAGACAAGCTCATGCATGACACAGCTTAGGGTCACCCAGTCATTAGCCTTTCTATTTTAGTTGCGGTCAGGTAACTCAGCCTTCATGGGGTGCAATAGTGATAGAATCACCCTTTGTAATCTGCATTTTATGCTCACGCCTGTAAGTTGAACTGGAGCAAACAAACAAGTGGCTTGTGAATGAAGTAGGGTAGGACGGTTACCTGGTGATGGCCTCCAGGTGGTAAGAAAGCAAGCATGAATAACTGTCTGTTGGAGGAGATTTATGTCTTCCCGCACAGCAACTTTCCTGCCACTGCCTTTCCCTAACCCTAGCAGTACACTTTGTTGGTTTGTTGTGCGAGGTTGACTGTCAAAATCCTGGTGTCCGAGGGTCGGGGTTCCACACGGCATGTGTGTTGGGGCCAGAATTCACAGCACGGATGGCATGTTGCATCGTTGGATTGAATCTCCAAGTCACTAAGCCCGAAACCGCTGCGAACGGAGGCAAAAGGCATATCTTAACATTTTAACAAACAACTTGTCTCCCGTGTCAAGGGGGGCCACGGTTTCAATAATCGTTTTAAGCCCCCTGTCAAGGAGTCATCGCGTTGCACTTTCACGCAGGGATAGGTTAGGGAACCGGGCCGATATTCTAGGTTGCCTCCTTCGTCTCTACTACTTAGCTGCTTCTCAACCATCACCACCATCGCCTTTGGGTATCCTCTTTTCAAGCACACCCCATGTCACTCATACGCACACACCATTGGTCTCTTCTCTTCTCAAGCCCGACAGTACAGCTAAATTCGTATCTCACTCCGCCGGACTTTGGAGATGGTGTTTCGGCTTTATACGCGGGACTGCAACCTGAAACTTATGGTTATGATTATTTGGGCTTTCAGCGCAATCAACTTAATTGACCATGACCTCATTATCCGTGTAGGATGTCCGAGGAAACCGTTCTCACCATTCACTGCACTTTGTGCGCCCATGGCCGTTAGCTTCGGGCAGGTGTGGGCAGGTGCCCACACCTGCCCGAAGCTAGTCATGGGGCACAAAGTGCAGTGATTGCAACGTTGATCTATTTCGCTTGAACATAGATATTAAAGGCGCTTTGAAACTGTGCGGCACGTACGAGCTGTATCAAGTGAACACAGGCACCAGGTCAATACGGTCGCCCAGTGCCCGAAGTCTGAATATGTGCTAAATTAAATGGGCTCAAACCACGGCGATGGAAATGCCGACCCATCCATCGCTTACAAGACTGATGATGATAACAACGAAATATACACCGATTTTGCCGACAAACCGAGCCGGCCTAAGTCTGTGTCCCGCCGGTTATCGTAGCAATACATTCATCGCGTCAGTCCGCGGATGAGCGGGGATGAGGGCCAAAGGATAAAGGACTATGTATTATATCCTTCCTATGATCTGTGTATTTTTAGCTACCGCAGAAAAACACTCCAATGTTTGAACCTCAACCCGATTGGTTTCCTGTCCTCAGCCTCATTGGCTATGCTCGCGTTCCCAAGATGACTCCGACGGGACGGCACACACCAATATTTTCGCTTTGCAATAGTTCGCGGCGCAGCGCTGGGACGCTTACTTACTTCGTGTGTTTCGCGCCCGCCTGTCCGCTGAATATCCATAACGCCGACTTGGCCGCTCTCCACGGAGCAGATCCATTTCTGTGACTTGTAACACGCGGATTTACAGGTGATCCGATCGCAGTCGCTTGAGCTCTCGGGCCGGTTTTGTCCCTATCGATACGGGTGACACATTGACGCAATAACAAGACCTCACCACCATATAATAAAGTCAAATACTGGTTCCCAGGCTAAGGAAATGACTCGTGGAGTTCATTGTTTCATGTCAACTGGAGACACAGCGCTTCGGGACGTCGCGTCGTCCTGCCAGCTGGACTTAATAGCGGTGGTAATGTCGGGTAATGTCGGTGGTAATGTCGGTGGTATATTCTGTCAACATTCGGACTGTGCCCCCTGCCCACACTACCACGGGTTTCTTCCGGGTTTAGCTCAATGCCGTCATCGCATATGCGCTAAGGCTGGAAAATTCGTCTAATGAAATGCCTAGGTCCGGAAGAGCCTCTTTGAGATTCAAGGTTCACGAATGTCAATCTAATCTTGTTTACCGCTGCTCCTCCTGTCGCCAGTTTGCGGGCCCAATTTGGAATATACACAGGCAAAGAGCCACTGAATCCACAATACCCGCCTCCACAATGTAGTAATCATGCACGAAACCTCTAGCCAGCCCCGCGGTCGCCGTCGGTCCTTCACTGCCTGCGGTAAGGACAGCGTTCTTCGGATGGCTATATCTACGCGCCGACTCATGTACACGGGGTATATTTCTATTGTTATGTCCCTCGTACAAGTGCACTTCCGCAGAAACCGCTCAAAAGCACGATGAGTCAAGGGAAGCGCCATACATCCGATGGGGACATACACTCTGTCGTGCATTACCTTTCCTTTGATCCCCGGATGTCAATTCAGGCCATATTATGCCTGTTGCCCCGCTCATCCCGGCGCTTTGCGATCCCCCAGTTTATTTGAATTCGCCACCAGTGGTAGGAATGGGCCGCTCGCGCTCCTCAATATATTCTCAATGTTGGATTACCCACTGAAGGTGGACGACGTCATTCGGATGTGCTAGAGGTGCCGTCGTTTGGTATATGCCGGTCATTGGGAAATCGATCAGTGCCGCGCATTTATGGGTCCAGGGCATAACATGATTACGCGCTGCTCGGTATCAGTTACGTCGAGGATTCATTAATGATCCGTTGTCATTTTGCCAATGCCTGACCGAGGGCGCTGGCTCCCGATTGATCGCTTCCAGACGCCCGTTCGCGCGTTTAAAATCACTTGAAGCGACTTGATGTAATATCAGCACTCCCCCTTGCCTCCCCCTTCGCACTTGAGAACATTTGCCACACGACCTGGGTAAGGTGCCCTAAGAAGACTATCTGCCAGCTCCAAACCTAACCCTGTCCCTTCCTAAAGGATGAATACTTTACCGCCAGCATTACAATCAAATCGTTCCGGTCATCCGCTCTATGTGACACGGCCGTCCACAAGGACAGGAGAGGTCATGTATGGTGTGACGCTTATAAGTCGTGATCGGGCAACTATCTTGCTTCATTGGCTTCACGATCCCAAGTTCCTCCCCTCTTGGGACACCGCAGCGCTTCAGACGGCGAAACTGGGAAATGTCGTTGTCTGGGAAATGCAAACCGAGAAACAGGGAGAGCACGGTGTGAGTGCGAGGATCCTAGTGGAGCCCACTTGCAAATGGGTGTTACAAGTTTGGCCGAGTCAGTAGGCTGATTCACTAGTTTGCTTCTACTACGTTGGCTGCATCTCATGACTCGCTTGCTAACTAGTCTTTGTCTGACAGGTGAGGGTGCATCGTCGGATGATTGGGCGCCGTTCACGTCCGTCGCTCTTGATCCGAACCTCCTGCCGGGCACTGCCATCCAACCGTCGAACGAACTAGGCGCCTTGCTTTGGGCATGCTTGAAGAAGTATGCAGGCAAGGCTGTCCGTATACAGCTAGAATCGCCCGTCCTGAAGACTGGGTCCAGCAATCTAGTTTACATCCTGGTCCACGATGTTCAACAAGCATGCTGGGTCTCCGTGGACCAATTTCACTTGACTGCTGCGCAGTCATCTAACTTAGCCAGCCCGTATGACGCAGCTTCTACTACCTCTCTGGAGTATAGTGAGAGATGGCAAGCCGCAAGACGCGGACTGTGAACACCGTGGCTCCAGTGCATATGCCGACTATCCTATTTACATGTATCCACATCTTTTCATATACCCTAGATGGATTTACGTTCTTTCCTATTCAGGAAGGGTAGTTGGTGAGATGACAGCCACGAGGTAGAATTTGAAGCGCGCCAAGATGCAGTGTTGTAAAACTTGATCTCAAGGCGGTCGAACATACCAGCCTGACGATTGGAATTGTTTCTGGCTTGGCTGAGGGCATTACGGCCCAAACGTACCTTTGAATAGCGAGTAAGGATAACCAGCTGTTTAAATTCGAGGCGAGAACAGTGGCGTATGACATTTGGCTTATTCGTATATATAGAGCAGTTGATATATATGCACATATATGAAAACCTGAGGCAGATCAGACAGCCACCTGCTTCCTGATTTGCGTGCGTTGCGTTGCGCAGCAGCGTAAAGGACGAAATAGATCTCTAACGCCAACAAGGGGGGCACGGCTTTGGGGGCATGTATTGAGATATTTGGGGTAAGAGATTATGAGACGAGCAACCGCCCAAAAGGGTGGTGTATGCAAACAGCTAGAATGAGACGCCGGGGATTGTTCATTGAAAATAATGATAAAAATTTGCGGCGAGAATTATGAATGTTTACCATTATGATAAACGGGGAATGGTGGTCCGTACAACTATGCAATAGGGGAAAATGTTTTAGTAAAGATAAAAAATGAATAAAAGTAAAAGTAAAGTAAAGTGCAGTAAAATAAAGTAAATTGCAGGGAGTGTAGTCCTTTACTATGCAATTGAGCCGCCCGCTCTGGCGTTGTAGAATTCTAGGTATCTACGTACCTGACCCACACGCAAGGAGCATTGCGGGTCGAATCTTAAAGGCCAAACGAATCAGAAGGGTTGAAACGGCCAAATGTGCTCCGGAAGACAAAGAGAGGAGTCTTCGACAAACCGCATCGTAGAGATGTTCGGCCTTGCTTTGCGGGCAGGAGCTCAAAAGCGTGTGTCTCCTCTGGCAATTCGCTCTTGGACACCAAATTCAAACGCATTCTTTTCGTCTTTTGCTCGCACCCCCATTCGCTCTCGATCGGCCTCTGGGACAACCTCGCGCGGCTTTGTCCTTGGCTCGCCATAAATCAATCTTTCAACATAAATGGTTTCACCCAGAATCCAAGCCCGGTGAACCACCCCGCGAATCATTCCGTGTTTTCTGGACAGTTTCCGCTCTCTTGATTGGGTTCAGCGGAGTGTACCTGTATTACATCGACCCATTGATAACTGAGAAATGGAGATCATCTCCAATCGCCGGTTTCACGAAACCGAAGGGTGAGCCAGCTAGTATTCGATAAGGATGAATTTTCCCCATATGTCATCAAGCACACCAAGGATTATAATCATAACACCAGGCTGTGCGTATTGTCCCTATATCTTGCTATTCCACAGCTAACACATTCTTGCTGATAGCCTGACTTTCTATACCCCTAATGGCGAGGCTCCAAACCTGCCCGTAGCGTCTGCTCTCCTCATTCGACCCGCTGATGAGAATGGACCCAAGGACGAAAAGGGAAACCCAGTGACACGTCCCTACACACCCATATCCGACTCCGGCCTTCCAGGAGAATTTACGTTAATGGTCAAGAAATACGACAGCGGAAAGCTCACTCCTTTCATATTTTCATTGAAAAAGGGCGACAAACTCGCGATGAAAGGGCCCATCAGAAAGTGGAACTACAGGGGTGAATCTCTTTGCCAACATTTGAGTTTGCCGAAATTTGAGCTTGCCGAAAGCCTTCTGATATCCTTCACCCTTTTAGTCAACGAGTTTTCTCACGTTGGATTGATTTGCGGTGGCTCTGGAATCACCCCTCTCTATCAAGTTTTGACCTCTGCCTTGCGTGATCCGAACAACACGACGAAATTTACTCTACTCTTCGGCAATGTCT
>WNFL01348793.1_pt1 | contig 20182 bp, 17 predicted proteins | sample 5400361 | NCBI WGS metagenome assembly WNFL01 (sample SAMN13153351, study PRJNA577476) | soil metagenome | isolation source: 40 cm soil on Douglas fir-dominated hillslope | place: USA:California | collected 2013-09-17
TGAGCAGGGTGACGGGACTGATTCACGCTTGGTTTGGCGGCCCAGGTGAATCGAGTCCAGGCAAAGAGCACGAGTTCGCGGCCCGCGTCTTTTTGCGTCACCCTGACATGCGCATTGTAGGACTTTATCGGGAAAACGCAAGTCCTACGAAAAACCTTCAACCAGCCGCCCTTGGAACCGGCCGGACGCCGGACAGAAGGGATCAATATGAATTGGAACCATGTGGCAAAGAGTTTGGTACTGGCGCTGGCCGTAATGGTTGCGACAAGCGCATTTGCAGGCAGCAGCAGCAGCAAGGGATCTCTGCACCTGAGCGACGCCGCGCAGGTCAACGGACAAGCCATCCCGGCGGGCGATTACCAACTGCGCTGGGAAGGTACAGGGGAAAACGTGGAAGTGAGTGTCATGCAGGGCAAGAAAGTCGTCACCAAGACCGCGGCGAAATTGGTGGAAGTGAAGGATAAATTTGACCGTGACGCTACCGTGGTGGATCGCGGGGCCGCGACACCGACCGTCACGGAAGTCCGTTTTGCCGGCAAGAAATATGCGCTCATCCTCAGCGGAGCCGAAAAGGCAGCGATGGGCGAGAGCACCCGGTAGCAAATCATTTTCCTGAACGAGCGAGGCAGACAGGGGAGCCGCAGATTACTCCCCTGTCATTTTTTGCGGCCAGGACGTTAGTTAGTGGACGATGGGGGGCCTAGTTCTTTACGGTCATGGTATCCGAATCCACCGCTTTCTTGCCCGTTACACCCTCGAGTCCCGCTAACACGCCACGATAATCATTTTTGTCGCACTGAATTGCCAGACCACCCTTCTGGTCGCCATCAGCCCAAGTCAGACCGACAAAATGTTTTTTGGTCTTCGTCAAAGCCATCAAGGCGCCAATCCCAAGGCTGATGACGGCTAACCCAATTGCAGCTCCTATGCGGCGATGTACGTCTTGGCCATAGCTGATTTCCGTGATTGAAGCGGTCCGGATCTTCGCGACCTCATTCTTATCTTTATTAAATGTAATGTAATCCCCATTTATAACCAGTTGCATGCCGGCGCCAGCCTTTTGGTCTGGAAGTGAACCGCCGTCATAGGTAACTTTATACCCAGCATCCTTGGCAAACATAGATGCGGGAACTATAAAGCACAACATTACTGCAAGAAACAGTCGGAAAGTCTTCATAGTCTCCGTTCTTGAGTTCGCGCTTCCATAACTGCGCACGGAACTATTCGTGGACCAAGTAAATATACCCCTACAAACAGCTCTGTAATACAGAATTGTCCCTCTGACGAATCTCCAGTGATACTCGAAGAAAAAAGCTTAATTCGCTCGCATCAGGGTAAGCGCGGTAACGTCATTGTGCTTCGGCAGGCCGCATATGAAGTCCTGTAACTGCTCCAGGATGCCGCGGGAGAGGTCGTTAGCCGACCCAGGTTTGGTGCCCATAACGAGCTTGACGCCGGCGAGGCCGAATTCCTCGTTAGAGCATTGGGCTTCAACTACGCCGCGGGAAACTACTGCCATGGAGCCTTCTTGTCCAAGGCCAATGATCCGGGCGTCGGTCGGTGACAGTGAGAAGAGACCCAGAGGCAGGCCGGTGGCAGGCAATTCCTCGATGCTGGATTGGTCGCACAACAGGCCGGGAGTGTGGCCGGCATTGACGTAGCAGACCGTGCCTAGTTCCTCGTTGTAGCAGCCGGCGAACGCTGGACAACTCCGGACGCCGCCGGCAGCGCGCATGATTTCGAGATTCAGGCGCCGCGCGAGTTCCACCATGGCGTCCGCCTCGTTCAGTTCCGGGTCGGAGAAAAGTTCCGCTCCGGCGGTCCGGAAACAAGCTTGCGCCGCGGCGAGGACCGGGCGGCTATCATTCCGCTTGCCAGCCAGATCGAGCAATCCAAACAATAGCCGATGAGGGCTGACCCGGGCAAATTCGTAAAAGTCTCCGCCCGCCCGTCCCGAGAAATACGCGACCGCTAACTCTGCGCCATTTAGTTCGGGAGCGGGCGCATGTACGAGCTGCGGAAGCTCAGCGACTGCCGATCCGAATCCGAGTCTGGAGAGCAGGCTCTTCATGCCGGGGGAAAGTATCACAATTTGGAAAGGCGGGCAATCGGAAGGTCGTGCCGGCTATTCGCCGTACTTGTCTTTGAGCCAGTGCCCCAGATCGTCGCGCAGCTGGCTGTAGTCAGCGTGGATCGTTGAGCGAAGAGCCGCCTCCGTGGAACTTCCCTGAGCCAGACGTTCCAGGATGCGCGGAAGATCGCTCATCCCATACGTATCGCGCACGTACTCCACGGCCGCCAGCGACTCGGCATAGGCGAGGGTCGCCTGAGGCGTCGAAAACTGCATAAAGCTTCCTTCCAACACGTTGAACGGAATTTCGTTTCCGGCTTTGAAAAGCTGGGCGAGCGGTCTTCCGTAAGTGGTGGAGGATTTGCCCTCCTCAACTTGCGCAATGCCTTCGTGGAGCCATGTGGGGCAGCGTCCACCCGATATCTGGTTAATGAATGAGTGGGCCAACTCATGCTTCAGGACGCGCGCCAAATCCGATGTCACGCTGGTCATCCCGCTGATGGGGATGCGCAGCTTGCCATCGTTAACCGCGCCGCTCCAAGACGGCGCACGGGTTACATCGAAGAATGCCTGCTCGGTATAGAGCGTGACCACGATCGTGTTGTGCGGGGAGTACCCCAAATCGCGCACCAGGTCGTCATAGTCGGATTCGAGCGTTGCCAGCAAATCGCGACGGAAGCCTTCCGACGTTTGTTTGCCCTCGAAATGCAGGTTGAAATGGCTGCTCTCCCGTTGTGAGAACTCGGACTCGGCGGTGGATTCCCGTTCCGCCTTGCCCAGATACTGGCTCACGCCGGCATCGGGACGCAATTTCAGCGACCTCTTCCAGGCGCGAATGGCATCCTGCGTATGGTCATTCGCGAACTGGACGAACCCCAACATGGCAAGCGCGTCCGGCGAGTCGGGAGCGGAGCGCACGGCGCGTTCCGCGTAGGTCACAGCCTCGGGCGCATGACCCGTGCGCAGAAGGCACGCCGCGTAATATGTCAGCAGAGTGGCGTTGTCGGGCTGGAGGCGTAGCGCCAGATCGAAATAGTGCTTGGCCTGCGGAAAATTGCCGTGGTCCGTCTCGTGTTTGCCTGCCAGAAAATATCCGGCAGCGGCGAACTCCGGCCTGCCTTCGCGCTCCAACGCCGACAAGGCGTCAGCATCCACCTTACCGTCACGGATGATTTTTTCGCTGACATCGGCTTCGTGCGAAAAAGACGGCGTTGGGGGAGTAAAGTCCGGCACATCGTGTGACGAACCGGATCGCGCTGGCGCCATCCCGCCGGCGTCAATCCGGTCGACTGAGGATTTAGGGATGGCGTAGGTGTCTTCTCCCACGTCATACTCAACGCGATCTTTGTTTTGGCGGACCTGGTCGGCCCAGATGGTGCGTCCGTTCTTGAGACGGATGACGTCCGCGGCCGCCGGCAAGGCGGCCAAAAGCACTAGAATTGCGCTGGACCAGGCTCGCACTCGGCTGATTCTAGAACGGTCAGGAGGCCTTTCGTAGGTGACCAAGGTACCGCCTTCGCGTCGGCCAATGCTGCTGCTGGCGTGCTGTCTGATGGCCGCTATGGCCATCGCACAGCCCGTCTCCGGCGGACCGAATTGCCCGACTACCACAGCAGCGATGTATGCGCGTCTACGATCGGTGGGACTGGCTCAGCAGCGTGTGTATAAGGTCCGAAATGCATTTATCGACCGGCCGAATCTTCACCTCGTCTTGGACAGCGGAACCCTCGCTTTTACGGAAGACATTTGCGGCCGGATTACGGGCGCATTTTTCGAGGGCGAAGGTGAAGTTCTCCTGCGTCCTCCGAATCGGGTGGAGCGCGGATCGATGGCCCTCTTTACGGGAATGGCGATCCTGGAAGAACAGTTCAGCTCGGCCTATTTCCGATTCAACGATGACACGGCCGCCAATTGGCAACCTGACCTGTTGCCCGTCGCCGACGGCTCCGAGTTCACGCAGCGATGGGATCCGATGAGCCGGAATCTCGCGGAGGCCGACTCCCTCCGCCTGCTCCTCGACTTCAGTCACTTTCTTCCGACGCCGGGCGGAAAGGAACCTGCGCAGGAATTCCCACGAATGTTTCATGCCCGTATTCAGGGGAACAAGCTGGGCGTCTTCGAATTATTTTGGGACGTTAGTGCTGCCGAGCCACTGTGGGCGGGGCAGATCCGCCTGCGGGATGGCATCCCGTTCTGGGATGTGTGGTGCTCGTTCAAGCCTGCCGCACTCGTTGCCCCGAGCCCTTCGAATGAGCCAAACATTAGTGATATCGGTATCAGCAATTTTCGGATTCGAGCTCGCGTGCAACCGCCAACCATGTTGCGAGCAGAGGCGGAACTGGATCTGCTCGTCCGAAAAGGCAGCAGGAGAACAGTGCTCTTCGAGCTGTCGCGTTTTCTCAAGATTGACACAGTGCTCATGGACGGCCGGGCACTGGACTTTGTTCAGAATGAATCCCTCGAGGGAACACAGCTCCGCCGAAAAGGGAACGATCTGGTAGCGGTGATTTTCCCGGCGCCGCTCGAATCTGGCCAAAAATTGAAGTTGCGGTTCACTTATGCCGGCGAGGTTTTATCCGAAGCGGGCAGCGGCTTGTTGTACGTGGGAGAGCGGGGTACATGGTATCCGAATTTCGGTTTCAGTCCTGCGCTGTTCGATCTGGAGTTTCAGTATCCCGCGAACTGGACACTGGTAGCGACCGGCAAACAATCTCCGGCAACTGCGGAGAATCCCGGCATGCAAGCTTCGCATTGGATTTCCGAGGGGCCGATTGCCGTCGCTGGGTTTAATCTCGGCAAATACGTTCGCGCCGAAGCAAAGGCAGGAAGTGTACTCGTTGCCGCTTACGGGACACCAGGAGTGGAACACTCGTTTCCCAAACCCCCAGCGCAAATGGTTCAGTCGCGCCCGAGTTTTCCTGGTTCGAGAACGCCATCGACGATGGTGCTGGCTGCGCCGTCCATGCCGCCCTCGCCCGCCCGCAATGCCCAAGCCGTTGCAGACAAGAGCGCACACGCTATCGCCAGCTTTTCGCAATGGTTCGGGCCGTATCCTTTTAGCTCTCTCTCGCTCACGCAAATGCCCGGCGACTTGAGTCAGGGATGGCCGGGCCTGGTCTTCCTGTCGAGCTATGCCTTTCTCAGTCCGCAAGAGCAAAGCGATTTGCAAGTTGATGCCACCCGTGCGCTGCTCAGCAGCCAGGTCCTGGCCCATGAGACAGCTCATCAATGGTGGGGAGATCTTGTCCTCTGGAACAGTTATCGGGACCAATGGCTGGTGGAGGGTCTGGCAAACTATTCAGCGCTGCTGATTCTCGAGCGGCAAAATCCCGCACAGTTCCGGCAAGTGCTGGACCATTATCGCAATGATCTTCTGAGCAAGAACAAGGAAGGAGAGTGGGTGCGCGATGCGGGTCCGGTCACGCTCGGCCAGCGTCTGACTTCTTCACATTTTCCGGCAGCCTACGAGGCTATCTCCTACGAGCGGGGGACCTGGTTGTTCCACATGCTTCGCTGCATGCTGCGCGATTCTCAAGCAACGCCCCGCTCGCGAACTACCTCTCTCCAGTCTGAAGAACCCTTTTTTCGCGTTTTGCGAAAGGTTCGGGAGCGCTATGCGGGGAAGAATGTCAGCACGCAAGACCTGGTGCACATCTTCGAAGAAGAATTGCCGCGATCGCTGTGGTTCGAGAACCGCCGCTCCCTCAACTGGTTCCTCGAGGGATGGATCAATGGGACGGCCATGCCCCGTCTGGAAGCGCGCGATGTGCGAATTACGCCGAAAGAGAAAGGGACCATTGTCGCAGGCGTGATCGAACAAAGGGACTCGCCAGAGGATCTGGTCACCGCAATTCCTGTTTATGGCCTGACGGCCGGCAATTCCACGGTTTTTCTAGGGCAGGTGTTGGCGGATGGACAGGAAACAACGTTTCACCTCAATGCGCCCGCGGGCATTCGTAAGATCATGCTCGATCCCCGGCAGACCGTGCTCACCACGCTCAAGTAGATTTACAAAGTAGTTCCACGTTACTGTCCCTTCGTGCCTTGCCAGACAGGGACGGGAAGCCCACTCTGATACCCACGATTGCTCAGTTCTAACCAGCAATTCCAGCACTTGATTCGCCATGACTCTGAGACGCCATCCATGTACCAACGAGGCGGCACCACGGCGAGTCGTCCTTTTGGTTGAGGATGAGCCCTTCGTGCGGGAAGCGACTTGCTACATCTTGCAGAGCTTTGGATTTGACGTTGTGCCGACGGCCGATGCTCTCGCAGCGATGAAGGCCTATGAAAGCCGCGGGCGCAAGATCGATCTGCTGATGACCGACGTCTCCCTCCCTGGAAGAAGCGGGCATCAATTGGCCGATGAACTGCGCAGCACATCGGCTGAAATCCCGATCCTGCTGACCTCAGGTTATCTCGAACCAGAGTGCAACACTGAACCGCGCACGCCTCGAACCTATTTTCTTCCAAAGCCCTATACGCGGACGGATCTTGTGGAAATGATGGATAAAATTCTTAGCGATGGTTTGCGACGACCGGCGGCGACTCAGGCAAGCTAGAGGCGCCGGTCCGATCACTTCCTACTTCACTTCCACCCGCCCCATATATTCCGCCACCTGCACATTCCATCCCAACTCCTTCTTGATCGCATCGCACAATTGCGATGACGCCGCTGGCTCGCCATGCACAAGATAAGTCACGCTCGGCTTGTTGGTAAACGTCCGCAGCCACTTGAGCAATTCCGGAGTATCGGCATGATCGCTGAACTGCTCGAGCGCCGCAACCTGCGCCCGGATAGGAACGAAGTCGCCGAAGATCTTCACCTCCGGCGCGCCGCTTTTGATAATTGCGCCTCTTGTCCCCGGCGCCTGGAAACCAATAAAGAGCATGAGATTTCTTGGATCGGGCAGACGTTGTGACAGATGATGAAGGATGCGTCCGCCGGTCGCCATGCCGCTGGAAGAAATAATGATCGCGGGATATTGGCTGGCATTGATTTTCTTCGACTCTTCAGCTGTTTGTGCAAAAGTGAATCCGGGCCATGTGAGCGGGGAACCGTACTTCTTTATGAGTTCGGCAGTCTGCAGCGTGTATTCCTCTGCGTGCTTCAAGAAAATGTCGACTGCCTTGATGGCCATCGGGCTATCGCAAAAGACCGGCACACGCGGAATTTGACCCGACTCCATCAACTCCTTCAACATGAAAACAAATTTCTGAGTCCGCTCGACGGCAAACGCAGGAACTACGACGCTGCCGCCGCGTTGAAGGGTTTCGCGGATGAGTCGCGCCAGTTCTGGACGCGGGTCGGTGTCGGGATGCTTGCGATTGCCGTAAGTGGATTCCATCACCAGCACATCTGCCGCCTCGCCCTCTTGCGGACCGGAACGGACGACTTTCCCCGGCGCGATCTCACTGTTGCGCACGCGCCCGATGTCTCCGGTGAACAGCAGTCGCCGTGTCTGCCCGCTCGTTTTCAGCGTGAGTTCTGCCATCGTCGAGCCGAGAATGTGCGCCGCGCGAACAAACCGAAACGAAAGTTCAGGACTGACCTGCATTGTCTGCTCGACTGCGACCGGCTTGAAATACTGCATGCAGTTCTGAGCTTCGAGCAGCGTGTACAACGGCAGTGCGGGAGTGTGCTTGGAGGTTTTTTTCTTGTTATAGAACGCTGCATCTTCTTCCTGCAGATGGCCGGAATCGGCGAGCACCACGGAACATAGTTCGATCGTCGCCTGCGTTGCGTAAATCGGGCCGTGAAAGCCTTGCTTCACGAGACGTGGAATCCATCCGCAATGGTCGAGGTGAGCGTGCGTGAGAATCACAGCCTCAATTTCGCGCGCCGGAACTGGCGTGTCCCGCCAGTTGAGCTCCCGCCATTCCTTCGGTCCCTGGAACAGTCCGCAGTCGATCAGGATTTGGAGGCCCTGCTTGCCACTGGAGTCATAAGCGGTGTTGATCAGATGTTTCGAGCCCGTAACAGTCCCGGCCGCTCCGAGAAATTGAATGTAGGACAAACAAACCTCCGGGATCGCAGAAGTCAGATGCAGAAATAAAACTCAGGTTCGATTCTACCTCTGCAATCTGACCTCTGACCTCTGCAATTGGACTTACTCTGCAATCTGACTTCTGCCAGCCGACCAGTCTTCTACGGTTCGGTGATCTTGAAGACATTGTTCGTTAAATCGGTCTCAGGAACGCTGCCATCATTGACGACGACTTCGGCCGCTATGCCCGGCACTTCCACGCGAGTTGTTGCTGTTGCCTTGGCGCGAACTTCGATCCGGCGCGTGATTGTACCGCCAGCGAAACGAATGGTGAATGGAACCTCGGCGCCGGCGGTGCCCAGGTTCTCGATCGTCACGGTGACGATCTGAGTAGTCTGGGCACCCTTCCACGGATGCGCCGCAAGCACACGGAAGTCCGGTAAGCCGCGATCGTTGTACACCCAATCATCAAAGAACCAGCCGAGATCGCGTTTGGCGGCAGCCGTGAGCGGTTGCTCAATGTATTTGGGATCTTTGTCGTCCGCCGCATGATAGTTGTGGATCGCCTGTTTCAGCGTGTCGTCGCCCACCATGTCACGCAGCATCCACCAGACGTAGGCGGCTTTGCTGCGGTAGTAGCTCTCGTCAAAAGTTGTAGCTAGAGGCTGGCCGGGATTTTTCTGCGGCGCAGCAACGACATCCTTTTCTGCTTCGACAAACGTCGTTCGATGCAAGTTGAGAAAATCGACAGCGGCTTCGCGGCCGTCCTGTTTCTGCTCGCGATAGATCGCCTCGGCGAAGTGGGCGAGCCCTTCTCGGATCCACGGACGCGGGGAAGAAAGAGCGGCATGAACGAGTTCGTGGACGAGGTTGATCTCGACTAATTTGTCGTCCTCGTTTTTCATGGGGACGAACAACATGTTGCCACTCTCAAAAGGCGCGGCGTTCGCATCGGGAAGGTCGATGATGGCGACATGTATCTTGGGTTGACCGAACCAATCGGCCACAAACTTGGCTATCGAATTCGCCGTGGTGATGTAGGCGGATGCGCCAGCTTCGTGCCCATCGAGAAAGTAGATACCAAGGGGTATCGCGCCGTTGGCAATGGCTCTTTCGTTCAGCTTTCCACTCGCAAAGGCTGGAACGTTCAATCCAAACGAATCGTACTCACACTTTGCCCAGTGAAAATGCGAACTGCCCTCGCGCGTGTCGCCAGATATGCCCACCCCGTTGCAGATCACCGTCATCCGGGCATCGTCTGGGCCCGCGTCGATACCGACCCAAAGCGTCATGCTTGAATTTGCTTCCCGCGCCTTCCACCGGTCCGCCACTTGAAACATGCTGTTGCCTTCCGAGAAATCCGCTGACTCCGTCGCGATCGGATACCACGCGACATACCCCGCTCCCCGAACTGCCGTAAACGTCGGGCTGATCTGATCCCAACTGGAGTGTTTGGCGATGTCTTCGGGGATGCCTATCTGTGTCAGCCGTGTCCCGTCCTGGACAATCGTTCCTTCGTAACCGATCTCAAGTTCCACCGAATCTTTCGGCTTGATCTCTGCCGGCAGGGTAATGATGGCCTCGGAGAGAGCCGCAGTGTGGTCAATGTCGGAAGCGTAGGGTTGCGAAACGAACTGCACCGCCTTCCCGTCTACTTTGATCGATCGCCACGCGAGAGAAGATGAGATCTGGAGGACCGCAATCTTTTGCGGCTGAGCGGAGTCGTTGCGCAGGGTGATCTTGCCGCGCGCGCCGAGTCGTTGCTGTTCGGGCTCGAGACGAATCTCCAGATCGTATTTCGTAAAAGTGAATGCCTCGCGATCAAGCGCGACACCTGAAGAAACTAAGCCACAGAGGACACACAGGGCACACAAGAACTTCATGATTGTTTCGATGCAATCTTCGACTCGGCGAGGCGCCTCTGCCGGATGACTTCAAACAGCACGATGCCTGCCGCCACCGACACATTCAGCGACGGCACCCTCCCCAGCATCGGGATCTTGACCAGAAAATCGCAATGCTTCCGCACCAGGTCGTGCAGCCCCTTGCCTTCAGCGCCTAGAACCACGGCACAGTGCATCTTGTAATCGACCGTGTCGTAGGTTTGGGGGGCGCGTTCGTCCAGGCCGACGACCCAGAGGTCATTCGACTTCAACTCTTCGAGCGCACGCGAAATGTTCGTAACTTTGGCGATCGGAAGATGCTCGCTCGCTCCGGCAGAAACCTTTGCGACCGTGCCGGTTACGCCCGCCGCTCGGCGGTCCGGGACTACAACGCCATCGGCGCCCGCCGCATCGGCCGTACGCAGGATTGCTCCCAGGTTGTGTGGATCTTCGACGCCATCCAGCACAACGATCAGCGAATGTTCACCGCGTCGTGCTGCCAGCAGATCGTCGAGATTGTTGTATTGCTTCGCGGAGGTGACGGCGACCAAACCCTGATGCGCGGCATTGCCTGCCAGCTTGTCGAGTTCCACTCGCGACAGAAAACGGACCTGCACGCCGATCTTACGACATTCATCGATCACGCGTTTCAGGCGGATGTCCTTGCGCTCGGTCGCAACGCCCACCCACTCGAACGCACGGCCGCGCGCCTTCAGCGCCTCGACAACAGTATTGATTCCGTAGAGAACATTCATGTGTAGAGTCGCAATTGGTCGTTCGTGAATCTGATGTAGAGACGCGGCTTGCCGCGTCTTGCGAACTTGTAGTTTACGCCTACCGACGCGGGACGCCCGCGCTACGCCAAATGCTAGACTGAAATATTGGAGGATGTTCGTTGAACACTGTGTACATCGTGTCGGCGGTTCGCACGCCAATTGGAAAATTTGGCGGGTCGCTTGCCTCTCAAACTGCCGCCGACATGGGCGTAGTCGCGTCAAAGGCCGCTATCGAGCGCGCCGGAATCCAGCCGCAGCAAATCGAAGAAACGATCTTCGGCAACGCGCGTCAGGCGGGCGGCGGACCGAATGTCGCGCGGCAGATTTCCATTCGCAGCGGAGTTCCTCAGGAAGTGCCGGCCTACACGGTGAACAAGGCGTGCGCTTCGGGCATCAAGAGTATCGCGTTGGGCTTTCAGGAAATTGCCACCGGCAATCTGGAATGTGTTCTGGCGGGCGGCACCGAGTCGATGTCGCGGCTACCCTTCTATCTTGAGGGTGCGCGCTGGGGATATCGGATGGGTCATCAGGAAGTGGTCGACGGCATGTACCGCGATGGCTTTTTCTGTCCGATGGCGAAAATAGTGATGGGAGAAACCGCCGAGTTACTCGCCGAGCAATACAAAATTCCTCGTGAGGAGCAGGATCAGTTCGCGCTGAGCTCACAACTGCGCGCCGCGGTCGCTCAATCCAGCGGGAGATTCGACGCGGAGATTGCGCCAGCGACGATCGAGACCAAAAAAGGCGCGACGGTAGTCTCCCACGACGAACATCTATTTCTCGAAGCGACGATTGAAAAGATGGCAAAGCTTGCGCCGGTGTTCTCGAAGACCGGGACGATCTCGGCGGGCAATTCCTCCGGCATCACCGACGGTGCTGCGGCAGTTGTGTTGGCAAGCGAGAACTTCGTCAAGCAAAACAGCCTGAAACCGTTGGCGCGGATCATGGCTGTGACCTCGGCAGGAGTCGATCCCCGCATCATGGGAATCGGTCCGGTTCCGGCGATTCGCAAAATGGAAGCAAAACACAGACTCAAGCTTGCCGACTTCGACCTTATCGAATTGAACGAAGCCTTCGCCGCCCAGGTGCTGGCTTGCGACCGCGAGCTCCATTTCGATCGCGAGAAGTTGAATGTGAACGGAGGCGCAATCGCCCTCGGCCATCCAATCGGCTGCACCGGGACGCGCATCACCGTCACCCTGCTCCACGAGATGCTGAAACGCAAGTCGAAGCGCGGCCTCGCGACTCTCTGCGTCAGCGGCGGCATGGGGATGGCGCTCGCGATCGAAAATACCGCCTGATAGTTTCCCATGACTTTCGCGTGGAGGGAAGATCCGGCTCCCTAGTAAGTCAGTATCAAAATGGGAAAAGGCGTCTTATTCGAGCTTTGAGAGCATTGACCCCCGCGTTCTCACGGGACTAACATTTCCTACAGCGGACGCAAAACGCCGACACTTGGATTCGCTTGCAGATATTCTTCGGTAGAGCCAGACGTTATCCATCGCGTCGCTGAGCAGTAATCTCCGCCTAGGTGGTTCTTCGATGCGAGGCTCGGTCGTGAAGATGAAGTCCCGGACTACCGCGGCTCCCATGCGCGGCCATCGCCCTGCGCCCTTTCCGATCGTTGGTATCGGAGCCTCCGCCGGAGGATTGGAAGCTTTCTCCGAATTGCTCCGGCACCTTCCAGTGAAAACCGGAATGGCGTTTGTGCTGGTGCAGCATCTGGATCCCAAACATTCGAGCGAACTGCGAGAAATCCTCGCGCGGACTACCAAAATTCCAGTGACCGAGGTCGCAGATGGCACAGCGGTCAGACCCGACCACATCTATGTCATCCCGCCCGGCAAGATAATGTCGATCAAGACGGGAATATTGCGGCTGGGAGCGCGCGTGCTTACTCATGGACAGCACCTGCCCATCGACCATTTTCTTCGCTCACTCGCGGAAGATAGCGCGAGCCGCGCCATCAGCGTGATCCTGTCAGGTACCGCTTCGGATGGAACCGAGGGGTGCCGGGCGATCAAAGCTGCCGGTGGAATTACCTTTGCTCAGGACGACAAATCCGCCAAGTATGCAGGGATGCCGCAGAGCGCAGTCAATACCGGCTGTGTGGACTTTGTTTTGGCTCCTGAGGTCATCGCCGATGAATTAGCACGGATCAGCAAACATCCCTATCTCACTGCCGTCGCCAGCAAACAACCCGAACTGACGCTCGCCGCCAGCGACCACATGGAAACGTTGATGTCGCTGCTGCGCGTGGCCTCGGGAGTCGATTTTACTCATTACAAGCACACCACGCTTGAACGCCGCATCAAACGCCGGATGGTGTTGCACAAACTGGAGAAGGTGGAAGACTACGTTCGTTACATCAAGGCCAAGCCCAGCGAACTTGATGACTTATACCAGGACATTCTCATCCACGTAACCAGCTTCTTTCGCGACCCCGACGCCTTCGGGGCATTGCACAAGCACGTGTTTCCAAAATTATTTCAGGAACGCAAGACAGGAACGATCAGGGTCTGGATTCCCGGATGCTCCACCGGAGAAGAGGTGTATTCCCTCGCCATGGCGATGCTGGAATACATCTGGCTGGAGACGCAGAGAACTGCCCGCCCCGCTTTGGGAAGCGTGCCTTTTCAGATCTTCGCGACCGACATCAGCGAAAGCTCGCTCGATCGCGCTCGGGCGGGCATTTACCCCCAGACCGTGGTCGCCGACATCTCTCCGGAACGCTTGCGGCGTTTTTTCGTCAAACTGGACGGAGGATACCAGATCAACAAATCCGTTCGCGAGATGTGTATCTTCGCGCGCCAGAATGTGGCTAAGGATCCGCCCTTTTCCAACCTGGATCTCATCACTTGCCGTAACCTGCTCATCTATCTCGGGCCGGTGTTGCAGAAACGCGTACTTCCCACCTTCCACTATGCTCTTAAGCCCGAGGGATATCTGATGCTGGGGGGAGCGGAGACCCTGGGAAACTTCGCAGAGTATTTTTCTCCAGTGGACAAGAAGAACCGGATCTTTCAAAAGAAGAAGGCCGTTCCACGGCTGGCCACATACTTCAGCAATCTCGATTTCGACATTCGCCGCGGCGAGGACAGAAGGATTCCCCGAGAGCCGGAGCCCTCTGCCACAGTGGAAAAAGCCGCCGACCGCATCTTGTTCAACCGCTTCGTTCCCGCCAGCATCGTGGTCAACGAGGATATGGAGATCGTCCATTTCCGCGGCAAAACCGGCGCCTACCTGGAGCCCGCTTCCGGTCACCCCACGTTCAATCTGGCGAAGATGGCTCGGGAAGGGCTGTTTGTGGATCTGCGCGCCGCCTTGAGCAAGGCCCGCAAGGAACGAGCAGCGGTGCGGAAAGACGGCGTGGTTATTCAGTCCAATGGAGTCACGCGGGAAGTCGCCGTCGACGTGACTCCCATTCGCAGCCAGGGCTCGCCGGAGCGATTCTATCTGATCGTTTTTCAGGAGGCCTCAGTTTCGGCTCCGGCAAAACACTCCCGCAAACGCAAGAACGCTGCCGATCCCAAACCTGTTCCGGCGCCCGAGAGCGAACGTTCAAAACGCGAAATCAATCAGCTGCGTGACCAGCTTCAGGGACTCATCGAAGATCATGAAACCGTCACCGAAGAGTTCAAGGCTTCCAACGAGGAGGTCATGTCAGCCAATGAAGAACTACAGAGCACCAACGAGGAACTCGAGACCGCGAAGGAAGAGTTGCAGTCCACTAATGAAGAGCTGACCACCCTCAACGAGGAGCTTCAACACCGGAACGCGGAGTTGACGCTGGCGAATAACGACCTTCTCAATCTGTTGGATAACGTAAGCATCCCGGTCGTGATCGTCGCCAACGACCTTCATGTCCGGCACTTCACGCCGCCCGCGCAAAAGCTGCTCAACCTGCTCCCCGGGGATATTGGACGCCGCCTGACCGAAATACGTCCCAATCTCGATGTGCAGGATCTGGGAACGATGGCGCGCGAAGCCATCGACACGATGTCATCCCAGGAATTCGAAGTGCGCGAGAGCGGAAGCGGCAAATGGCACCTGATGCGAGTGCGACCCTACAAGACCTGGGATAACAAGATTGAAGGCGCAGTACTGAGCTTCCAGGATATTGACGCTTTGAAACGTAATCTCGAGCAGGCGAAGCTCTTCGCCGAGGCGATCAGCGAGACTGCTCGCGAAGCCATTCTGGTGCTGGATAGCAATTTACGTGTCAGCAATGCCAACCCCGCCTTCTATCGGAATTTTGGGGTTTCGCTCGAGGAAACGGAAAATCACCCGATCTACGAACTCGGCAACAGGCAATGGAACATTCCCAGGCTGCGCGAGTTGCTGGAAAGCATCCTTCCCAACGACGGCCTGGTGGAAAACTTCGAAGTGCGCCACAATTTCCAGCACTTAGGACCCCGCGTCATGATGCTCAACGCTCGCCGCATCGAACCCCAGCCTGGACGGCAGTTGATCCTGCTGCATATCGAGGATGTGACCGGGAAGAAGATGAACTAGCAACGTGTGCAGGACGAAATCGGGTGGGCACGACTTCAGTCGTGCCGTAACCGGATTGAATGTCGGCTTGAAGCCTGCAATCAAAAAAGCACTTACCGTATTGGTAAACCGCTCCGCCACTCAAAACAGATTTTGTTTTGAAGTACCGGCCAGGACCGTCACCTTGATAGATTCCGACTGTGATGAGCCCCACTCAGGACATAGCCAGCGCTGCCGCTGGCTACCACAAGATCAGCTTGACGGCCAAGGATCAGAGCCTGGCGGTGCAAACTCGAGATGGCTACTATGCCGAGCGGTGAAGTGCGCAAACCCGCGCTTTTGGCGGCGGCCTCCCGTTCGACCCCGGATTTTCGCTGAACACTGCTGGAAATTGTGCAGTTCCTTCGCCGGATGATTAAATAGTACTCAGGTATATCTGATGGCATCGACAGCAGTCAGGCTGCGCCGCAGTTACAAGGCGGCCAGCCGGAACGTTCACGGGTTGTGGCAGGTCCTCAAGGCAGTAGCCTCGACGGATCATCCTTTGCTCGCGCACCTGATTCCGATCCGGCGCTGCAATTTGTCCTGCACGTACTGCAACGAATACGACGATTTTTCAAAGCCAGTTCCGACCGAGCAGATGCTCCGGCGAGTGGACCGGCTGGGTGAATTAGGGACGTCAGTGGTGACCATCAGCGGCGGCGAACCTCTGCTGCATCCTGATCTCGACGACATCATCCGGCAGATGGTGAAACGCCGCATCGTTTCGGGTCTAATCACCAACGGTTATCTGCTTACGTCTGACCGCATTCAGCGCTTGAATCGCGCAGGTCTGGAATGGCTCCAGATCTCCATCGATAACGTGAACCCGGATGAAGTTTCGAAGAAGAGCCTGAAGGTACTGGAGAAGAAGCTTCAACTCCTCGCGGAGCACGCCGATTTTCACGTCAACATCAATTCCGTGGTGGGTGGCGGCGTAAGTAATCCTCAGGACGCGCTGACGATCGGAAAACGGGCGCTGGGACTGGGATTCAGCTCAACAGTGGGGATTATCCACGACGGCCAGGGGCAATTGCAGCCTTTGAAAGACGATGAACGCGCCATCTATCACGAGATGAAGCAGCTCGAACGGCGCAGCTTCACGCGGATCAATTCTTTCCAGGACAACATCGCCCAGGGGCGACCGAACCAATGGCGCTGCCGCGCCGGCGGACGTTATTTGTATATCTGTGAAGACGGCCTCGTGCATTACTGTTCGCAGCAGCGTGGGTATCCCGGGATCCCTCTGGAGAAATATACCGTTGCCGATTTGCGGCGCGAATTTTATACGGAGAAGTCATGCGCACCGCATTGCACGGTGTCGTGCGTGCATCAGGTGTCAATCTTCGATGCGTGGCGAGCGCCCCAGCATCCGGCCGCAACTCCATCCGACAGTCTGATCCAGATCGAGTAGCACTTAGCACTTAAGATCCCAATCGAAGAATGCCGCAGGCTTTCCCTCCTGCGGCATTCTTTTGCAATCGATTTCTAGGCCCTAGAACTTGATCACGACACCAGCCGAGTAGCGAAAATTGTTCTGACTATCCCCACCGGTGCGTGTTTGCAGATAGTCCACCTGAGCCGGTCGAATGCTGAACAGCGGTCCCAGGCTCAAATCAAGTCCGCCTCCGACCGCCCAGGCAGCGTTCGTGTCAGAAGCACTCGCTCCCTGCGCATCCGCAGAGGTGTGCACCCCGCCACCCAGAGCATGCACGAACGGTGTGATATGAGTCGGATTTGGCAGACGCACCACCGGGCCGAACATGAAAGTATGTTGCTTGGTGTGGATGGGAACTCCCAGAAATTCCGGACTTCCGTAAGCGCCGCTGAAATCGGCTGTCACTCCTATGTAGCGGTTGAAGTATCCGCTCAGCGAAGCGTCCCATCCATTGAGATTGAAATGATCCAGATTCGCCACGTTCGTGCCCGTATTGGCACGGAAATATTGAAAACCGCCAAAGACTTCTACTCGTGGCGCGTCTTCAGCCAGCACCTGATATGGCAATACTGTTGCGAAAAACAACACAGCAAGGATCCGATACATGTCTCTCCTTTTTCCTTCCCCTGGAACCGCGCACGCATGCCCGTGAATGCGCAACAGTGCACGTCCAAGGGAATCGCTAGTTGGAATTGTGATGCCTGCGGGATTGGATGCAGTGTGAACGTCTTCGCGTCGCCTTGATTCGGAGGCTCCGCAAGGGAAGAATATGAGTGTGAACTACCTATTGCCGCAGCCCGATCCACCCTTCCGCGACGACCAGTGAGTTGCCTGGATTATGCGGATCGTACCTCACCGAAGTGGGGACGCCGAGCCGGCAGGAATGTAGATTGATCCACTGCCGCAGATAAGTGACGTCCTGGGAAGCCTCGTAGGAAACGCCCGCCACGTCATACTGATAAATCAGCATGGTGGCAGCGCGGCGCGCGCCCGACGGAAGTTCCTGCACATCGATGACCGTGCCATCGGTGATCCGGCCAATCGCAGTCAGCCAGACGCGTCGTTTGCGCTCCACTTCATCCGGCGACGTGGGTTTGCGACGGAACAGGGCATAACCCAGAATTGCCAGGCCGAGAGCGCCCAGCGCCAACGAATAATTACTGAGAGGAATCATTGCGACCAAACCGGTTCTTGGGATCAACTTCAGCATAGACCGAAAACTCTTCCAGACAAAACGAGTGTGAGTGTACAGGTAGATTGTGGAGTGGAGCAGCATCTGTCCCCGCAAATTCCATGGACAGAGTTTACATTCTTTTTACAACGCCTCGCCGCTTCTTCCCTTACATTGTCGGAACTTGCTGTCTCTGCGCCGCGCTCGTAACCGGTTGCTCAGCATCTCTCCAGGGATGTTCAATAGCTCCGGGAACGCCAAGGTCACTCCAAGCATGATCAGCGCGGCGTACAGCAGCGTCACCGACCGAACGCGACATACGGTCTGAAAGTCGCGGGGACAATAACGGGCTGTCTGCCGGAATGTTTCGCGCTCGGAAAAGGGGCTGGATCTTCCAGCCCTTTTTATTTGGGGAGTGGCCGACTAATAGGACCGACGTTTTCAGGCCCCCGAACTGCGACGCTTATAGTAAACGTCGAAATCGAATCCCGGATTCGGAGGAAAGATTTCCGCAACTTTGCGAAGCCGCTCTGCCAAAGGAGTGGGCGCAAGCAACGGGTAGTCCCGCTCCCGCAGATCATAGTAGTCCACGTCCAGATAAAGTGAGAGCAGGTAGATTGAGATCGCATCCGCAAACGTTGCGGTCAGATACTCATTCTTATATTTTTCCGATTCGGGTCCCGGAGTACTCGCAAGCTTGCGCGACTCCCATGCATCCAGCGAGGTCTCTCCGCGCACCCCGGACTCGACCTGCTGCCACGCCAGTTCCGCGAAAGCCTGCGAGACGCCGGCGCGTTCCACAAGCGCATGTCCGACATTGATGTAGAACTCGAAAGCGACCGAGAACTTGTCGTCCATCAGCCGGGTAGATATGAAGACACACTGCGCGTCGCCCAGATTCAAATTGCGATGACAAACTGCGTTGTCGCTCAACGCGACATCATAGCGGTCGGCAATTACGGTTTCGTCGCCCTGGCTGACGGTCAGCGGTACAAAGTAGTACGCCTTGCGCGAAAGGGCGGACGCTGCCGCCACCGGAACAGCCGCGATCATGCGATCCAGATCCGCGTCCGAAATTGTGACCTCGCCCGCGCGCGCGTAGCAGATCCCGTTGGCCGCCTGTGAAACCGGCGTGGTTCGGACAATGTCCGCGGGGCTGCGGGTGATTGCCGAGACAGCTTGCGACATAGAGTTTTATTGTAGCGCACAGACGCAGCGTAGCAGGGCCGCCGCCGCGCCACGGTGTTAGCCTAGAAACATGCCGCAAACGACTTCTGGGCGCCCGCGATGGGTTGGAATTCCGCTGCGCGTCCTTCTCACAACGGCTGTTGTCACCCTGCTGGCATTCGCGGTGAGCCTGCTGTTGAGTATCTTAGGAACCGTGGTGTATTCGCAGGTTCAGCACGTCGCGCCCAACATGCCGTTTGCATACCGTTATATAGCTTTTCCTTTTGCCATCACTGTGGGTGTGATCGTGTTCGTGTTGTCGCTGACGATGGAGATCCGCCACTACCGTCAGCGGAAAACTCTGGCTGGCATCGAGCGGGCTGGATGAAGACGACAATGACAATGACCACGCCCCGGATTGCCATTCCCGTCCCTCACTCCGGCGATCGCGAGTATGCCGAGCGAGCGCTGCCGCAATATGAAGAGGCTGTCCGCCGGGCGGGCGGAGAACCTGTCCGCATCGAACTCGACCAGACTCCCGCACAAATCATGAAACAGATCGAGCGCTGCGATGGAGTGCTCCTGCCCGGCAGCGGCGCAGATGTAGATCCGCAGAAGTATGGTGCCGCCCGGCACGAGAAGACCGCGCCTGCCGATCCCAAGCGCGATACCGTGGATGAGTTACTCCTGCAAGACGCCTACAACATGCACAAGCCGATTCTCGGTATCTGTTACGGAATGCAAACCCTGAATGTCTACCGCTCGGGAACGTTGGTGCAGGATATTGAATCTGCCATTCCCCATCGCGCGGGGCGGACGGTCGAGAAGGCGCACACCGTCGCAGTGGAACCGGACTCGAAACTGGCGGCGATCGTCGGCGTTGACGCCGACCGAAACAACGTAGAAATCGCGGTGAACTCCTCGCACCACCAGGCAGCCGACATTGTCGGAGATGGCCTGCGGGTGGTAGCACGCGCTCCATTGGACGGCGTCATCGAAGCGCTTGAGGGAACGTTGCCCGGACACTTTGTGCTCGCAGTGCAGTGGCATCCGGAGCGTTCGCTGACGGATTCGAAGGAAGTCGCAAAATCTGCTGAGAAGATCTTTCGGGCTTTCGTAGCGGCTGCGCGAACGAGACACGTGGAGTTAGCCGGGG
>WNFL01321385.1_pt1 | contig 20173 bp, 20 predicted proteins | sample 5400361 | NCBI WGS metagenome assembly WNFL01 (sample SAMN13153351, study PRJNA577476) | soil metagenome | isolation source: 40 cm soil on Douglas fir-dominated hillslope | place: USA:California | collected 2013-09-17
CCTGATCTCCGCGGCGTTTCCCGGACGTCTTTCTCGGCATACACTCTCGCGCGGCGGTATTTTCCCGTCTCATACGGTATTTATATTAGCGGCGGCGCTACCGGGAAGTCTTAATTTTTTTGCCGGCTTGAACCGTTCCAGCACCGGTTGAATCAACCTATCGATCAAGTCGATGTGGCCGATTCCGGTGCTTCTCAGAGCCAAGGGATACTACTGTCCAAGTTCGACCGAATGGCGAGTAGCTAGGACTTTAATCGCTCCCGCCAATAACCCGGCCGACGGTGGTGATGGGCAAATGCTATGATCCAAAGATCGTTGTCGTGGTCAACGAAAACGATGGATAGGGGAACCGTTTGACCAGAACTCGGCGGGCTTCTATTGAAGCTTGAAGGCTGATGACTGGCGAGGCGGATAACGGCGCCTTGAGAAGGCGTGCGATCGCATCGTCGATCGCACTTCGGAAATCTTGTCCAAGTCCGGTGCGCCGCGCCTCGTACCACCGCTGCGCCTCGATCAGTTCGTCCTCCGCTTCGTCGAGGACGATGATGCGGCGGTCCACTAAGACCGGCGCTTAAGGCGCTCGCGAACTTCGGGCCAGGGCCGTCCCTTCGCCTGGCCGGACCGCACGCGCTCGACGCGCCGCGCGATCTCGGCCGCCCACGCGGCCTCGACGTTTTCCTCGGACTCACCGTCCAGGCTGGCAAGCAGCTCGGCGGCGAGTTCGGCCCGCTCCGCTATGGAGAGCCGCTTGGCCTTGCTCAGGATATCGTCGGTCGTCCTGCTCATGGCAGAATAATACGGCCCGTCCCCATAATTGTCCAGTTTGGTCGGAAAGCGGACCAACCGAGTGGGACTCAAGCCCCGAAGCTCGTCTTGAGCTTCTTTTCTTTCTTGTGCCGCTCCAGCGCGAGCCGGATCAGCCGATCGATCAGCTCGGTGTAGCCGACGCCGCTGGCTTCCCAGAGCTTGGGGTACATGCTGATCTTGGTGAAGCCGGGAATGGTGTTGATCTCGTTGACGATCACTTCTTTTTCGCCCCGGAGGAAGAAGTCCACGCGCGCCATGCCCTCGCAGCAGAGCGCCCGGAACGTCTGGACAGCGATGCGCTGGATGTCTTCGACGACGCCGGCCGGAAGCTTGGCCGGAATCTCCAGCGCGGCGCCCTTGGCGTCCAAGTATTTGGCCTCGTAGGAATAAAACTCGTGCCGCGTGACGATCTCGCCCGGCAGCGATGCGATCGGGTCGTCGTTGCCGAGCACCGAGCACTCGATCTCCCGCCCCTGGATGAACTCCTCCAGCAAAATCTTCTCGTCGTAGCGGAAGGCGTCTCTCACCGCGGCGGCGAATTGCCGCGCGTCCTTCACCTTGTGGATGCCGACCGACGAGCCGCAGTTGGCGGGCTTGACGAAGAGCGGCAGGCCCAGCGCGCGCGCCGCCGCCGCGAAGTCGATCCCGTCCGAGCGGCGCGCGGTCAGAAACCGGGCGATCGGGAGGCCCGCGTCCCGGAGCAGCCGCTTCATCACGTCCTTGTCCATGCCGACGGCGGAGCCCAGCACGCCCGCGCCGACGAACGGGATGTCGGCCATCTTGAGCAGCCCCTGCACCGTGCCGTCCTCGCCGAACGTGCCGTGCAGGATGGGGAAAACCACGTCCACCGGCCGGTCGCTCCGCCGGCCCGAGAGGCGGAGCCACTGCCGGGTCTTGTCTCCCGGCACCAGCGCCAGGGCGCCGCCGGGGCGCGCGAAGCGGATCGCCCGGGGGCGGTCGGCCCGCTCCAGCACCCGCGCGTCGTCGGTGAAATACCACCGGCCTTTTTTATCGATGCCGATCAGGACGACGTCGTATTTTTTCTTGTCGATCGCCTGGACGACGTTCCGGGCGGAGATGATCGAGATCTCGTGCTCGGCGGATTTTCCGCCGAAGAGGACGGCGACGCGGAGTTTTTTTCTCATGCGGACAGAATTCGCGCCACGGGGCGCCGGGGGTAGAGCAAGGCTATAGTTTTTTGGCCGGCGGCGCCGCGTACTCCGCCACTTTGGCGATCGTGCCCGGATACTGCCGCTTCTCGAATTTAAAGACGAAGTATTTCGATTTTACCGGATCGCCCTTGGCGTCGAAGGCGATCGCGCCGGTCACGCCCTGGTATTGAATCTTTCTTACCGCTTCGGAGACCTGTTTCCGCGTCGGCTTTTTTCCGCCCAATTCGTTGATCGCCTGCTCGATGGCCTTGATGCCGACCGCGGCGGCGACGTAGCCGTACAGGCCGAACGACCCGATCTCCTTGCCGAAGCGCTGCTTGTATTTTTCCGCGAAGGCCATCGTTTCCGGCGAGAGGTTTTTCGGCGGCGCCACGGTGGTGTAGTAAGAGCCGACCACGGCGTTGCCGGCGATCTTGGCCATCTCCGCGTCGTCCAGGCCGTCCGGCCCCATGAAGGCCGCCTTGACGCTTTTCTCTCGCATCTGCTTGAGCAGCAGGCCGCCCTGGTTATAAATGCCGCCGAAGTAGACGAGATCGGGATTTCTCGCCTTGATCGGAATGATCAGCGGGCCGAAGTTCGTCCGCTCCTCCGTGCCTTCGAAGGCCAGTATCTTCAGCCCCAGTTTTTTCGCCTCGTCGCGGAAGTTCTCGGCCACGCCCTGGCCGTAAACCGTCTTGTCGTGAATGATGTAAACCGTCTTGGCCTTCAAATCCTCCGCGGCGAAGCGGGCGCCCACGGGACCCTGGACGTCGTCGCGGCCGCATACCCGGTTGACGTTGGGATAGCCGCGGTCGGTGATCTCGGTCGCGGTGTTGGCGGGCGAGATCATGGTCAGGAGAGATTCTTTATAAACGTCGGGCCGACGACCAGCAGCGCGTCGGGGTCGGCGGCGACGTTCCGGGCGTTGGCGACGCCGACCTCCGGCTTCGCCTGGTCGTCGTACGGCACCATGACCAGGTCGAAGCCGAGCGCCTTGAACCGCTTGCTCGCCTCCTCGACCGCCAGCTGCGCGCCGAGCTTGATGGGCTCGCCCGTTCCCGCCTGCTCGCCGGAAAGCGGGCTCTGGGTGACGATCTTGATCCGGCCCTTTTGCGCCCGGGCCTCGGGCAGCGGTCCGGCGAGAAATAAGAAGCTGAAAAATAAACCGAGCAGGACGCGCGCAGGCATGGCGTGGCGTTTTTCCATGCAGAGATTTTTACGCCAACCGCGTCTCCGAGTCAACGCGAAAAGGAAAAAGGAAAGGGAGCGGAGCGACGGAGCGTCTCGCCGCCGCTCCGCCATTTTTTACGGCAGAATCAATCGATCGATCGAGAGCATCCCGGCGCCGTCGAGCAGGAGCGCCAGGGCCATCGCGAGGTACGCCAGGTTCGCCTCGATGCCGTGCCCCTTGCCCGGCGTCAGCTCCCAGTTCAAGAAAAAGCCGTGCTGCCAGTGGACGGTGACGATCGCCCCGGCCATCACGACGGCGATCGCCAGCGCCGCGAGCCGGGTCAAAAAACCCAGGACGAGGCCGATCCCGCCGAGAAACTCGAAAAAGCACACCAGGTAGGCGATCGGCACCGGCAGGCCCATGGACGCCATGAAGCCGACGGTGCCCTTGAGGCCGGGGCCGCCGTACCAGCCGAGGACTTTCTGGGCGCCGTGGGCGAAAAAGATGACGCCCAGCACGACCCGCAGGATAAAGAGAGACAGGGACGGCTCGGTGTCAAACAGGATATCCATTGTGCCTCCTCTTGGCTTCCACTCCCCACGCGGTTATTTGAGCTTGCGTTGACTATAACACCGCTAGGCGAGATCGAACAGCAGCGCCTCCGCCTCTTTGGTCGCTTTGATCTCCAGGATTTCCTCCCCGTCGACGGCGGCGCCGTCGCCCGCGCCGAGCGACACGCCGTTCAGCGTCGCGCCGCCCCGCGCCATCTGGAGCCAGGCGTAGCGGCCCGGCTTCAGGCGATAGGCCGCCTGCTGGCCGGGATCCAAGCGCGCCGCCGACACTTCGACGTCTTGATGCAACTGGACCGCGCCGTCGCGCTGGTCGGCCGCGACGAGGGTCCAGCGGCCGCGGCTTTTTTCCAGATCGAACGTCCGCTGCTCGTAGCCGGGCGGGAGGTTCTGCCGCGCCGGCAAGATCCAGATCTGGAGGAAGTGCACCGGCTCGGCCGCCGACGGGTTGAACTCGCTGTGGCTGATGCCGGTGCCCGCGCTCATGCGCTGCACCTCGCCGGGGCGGATCACCGTCGACGCGCCGGTGCTGTCCTTGTGCTTGACCTCCCCCTCCAGCACGTAGGTGATGATCTCCATGTCGCGGTGCGAATGGGTGCCGAAGCCCTGGCCCGGCGCGACCCGGTCGTCGTTGATGACCCTCAAGTCGCGAAAGCCCATGTTGCGCGGGTCGCGGTATTCGCCGAAAGAAAAAGTGTGCCGGCTGTCGAGCCAGTCGAATCTGGTCCGGCCCCGCTCGCCGGCGCGTCTGAGCGTGATCATGTGCGCCCCCGATCGTGGCCCGGAAAATTTATTCCCGGGCGTGCTTTACGAACGTCCCGTCCTGGTATTCCCGGAACGCGGTCCTGAGCTCCGCCTGCGTGTTCATGACGATCGGGCCCTGCCAGGCGATCGGCTCTTCGAGCGGTCTCCCGGCGACGAGGAGAAAGCGCACGGATTTTTTGTCGCTGCTTACGGTGACGCTGTCCCCCGGACCGTAGAGCACCAGCGTGCCTTCGCCATATGCCGCCGGCGTTTGCCGCGCGAGCGCGTCCGGCGCCCCGTCGAAATAGCCTTCGCCCTCGATGACGTAGGCGAAGACGGTGTGGCCCGGCTTGACCGGCTGGGTGAAAGTTTTTCCGGCCGGGAGCGACACGTCGAGAAAGAGCGGCTCGGTGACGATCTCGCGCACCGGGCCCTGAGCTCCCTCCGCCTCGCCCGCGATGACGCGCACCGCGGCTCCGCCGGCGGTTTTGACCAGCGGGATCTCGCCCTGCTTCACCTCGCGGTAGCGCGGCTCCATCATCTTGCGGCGCGCCGGCAGGTTCGACCAGAGCTGAAAGCCCCACATCTCTCCCTTGCGGTCGCCCTTGGGCATCTCCTGGTGGATGATGCCGCTTCCGGCGGTCATCCACTGCACGTCGCCGGCCGAGATCAGGCCGCGGTTTCCCAGGCTGTCGCCGTGCTCCACGTCGCCGTCGAGGATATAGGTGATCGTCTCGATGCCGCGATGCGGATGCCAGGGAAAGCCGCGCTTGTAATCCTCCGGGTTCTCCGAATGAAACGCGTCCAGGAGCAAAAACGGATCGAGCGCGGGCGTCTCATCGAAGCCGAAAGCGCGCCGCAAGCGCACGCCGGCGCCCTCCATGGTCGGCTGGCTCTTCCATACCTTCTTGATCCTGCGCTGGCGCGCGTCTTTTTCCGCGATCGATGCTTTTTCAGCCATTTTGCCGCCTTTGCTACGGCGTTTTTCCCGCCGTTGGTACTATTTAGGCACGATGGGCCCCCTTGTAAAGTACGCACTTTGAAGTAACGTGCTTACTCGGAGGGGAGTATGAAAGCGACCCGAAAAGCCGTCGGTTGTCCGGCGGAGCTTACGCTCAAGATTATCGCGGGGCGGTGGAAATTATTGATCCTGCGCGAGCTCGCCGTGGGCGGGACCCGCTTCGGCGCGCTGCGCCGCGCGCTAACGGGCGTCTCGGAAAAAGTGCTCACCGAGCATTTGCGGGAGCTCGAAAGGGACAACATCATTATCCGGAAGGCCTACGCCGAGGTGCCGCCCAAAGTGGAATACTTTCTCACTCCCGCCGGCACAGCGCTGAAGCCGATCATCGAGGCGCTGCACGCCTGGGGCCTGGAGCACGGGCAGCGCGCCGGAACGGCGGCGCGGAGCGCGGCGGACGGGATGGCTCAATCCCTCCGGGAATAAATCGCCTCAAGCTCCGTTTTCTCCCGCTTCATAGGCCGCCGCCCGAACCCCCAGCTCGCTCAAGTGGCCGAGCATCTCGGCCGGGTCCGAAAATACCCGGTAGGCGCCCGCCCGCTCCAGCTCGTCCTGGCCGTAGCCGCCGGACAACAGGCCGATGCCGAGCGCATGGGCGCGCCGCGCGGCGAGCAGGTCCCACACGCTGTCGCCGACGACGAACGCATCGCCGATGTCGACGCCGAGACGCGCGGCGGCGGCGAGGAAGAGGTCGGGGTCGGGTTTGGCGTGCTCGACCTGGTCGCGCGTGATCACGATCGTTTCGCGGCCGACGCCGAGGACTTTCAGGGCGCCGCCGGCGCTCTCCATGCGGCCGCTGGTGGCGATCGCCCACGGCACGCGGTGCCTGGCGAGATGCGCCAATAGCCCGCGCGCGCCCGGCAGACAGCGCACCTGGCCGGCCATGCGCGCGTAGGCCTCGGCGTGAATCCTTCTCAGCCGCTCCGCTTCCCCGGCCGTCACGCGATGGCCGGTCTCGCTCAACAGCGCGCTCGCGAGCAGGCCGCCGCTCATGCCGATGCGGCGATGGATGCGCCACACCGACAGCTCGATGCCGAGCTCTTCCAGAGCCTCGCGCCAGGCGAGCACGTGCTGGTAGACGCTGTCGACGAGAGTGCCGTCGAGGTCGAATAAAAAGGCCGGCCCGCGTGGCGCGCGGCTCCGCGCCGGTGATCGCCGCATGGCTCCTCTATTATTGCGCTGGTTGCTCTGGGGCCCGGTTTTTCGGTTCCATGGACTCGACGATATATTCCAGCAGCGGCTTCCAGACCCGCGGGTCGCTGTCGATGTTCCGGTGCGCGGCGCACGCGCCGCTGAACGGTCCCGGGGGGTCGGCGACCGCGACGCTCGTCACGCGCGTGGCGAGCGGCTCTTCGGCTTCCAGCTTAACGCGGCCGGGGCAGATTGCAAAGGTGGACGGAACATAAAAATTAAACGCCTGCCGAACGTTGCCGGGCACGACGCCGGACGACTGGAAGCCTTCCATCTGCACCAGCAGCGCGACGGGCACGCCGGCTTTTTTGAGCGCCGCGGCCGCGTCCGCCACCACCGCGCCGCCCTGGCTGTGGCCGATGAGGTAGAGCCGGTCGCCGGGCGAATATAAATAGCGGGCGACGTCCGTCACGACCTCGCCGTCGCCCTTGATCATCAGCGCGATGCTGTCGGGAAAGCGGCGGGAGATCTCGAGCGCCAGCACGTGCATGAGCGAGTCGTGCCAGGCGATCCGGCCGAGATCGTCCTCCGAGGTCAGATTTTTATACGGCGGCCAGTCCTGTGGAATGAAATAGCGCGCTCTCTCCCACGGCGGAATCTCGCCGCCGTAAACGCCGATGTAGACGATCCGGCCGCCGGCGCCCGCGGACCGGGCGCGGAGGAACGCCAAGTCTTCCGGCTTGCCGAGCCTGGTCGTCTCCGGCGGCGGGCCGGGCTCGACCGGCGCCCCGATGGTCGCGCAGGCCGAGAGGAAAAAAAACGCGGCGAGCCATAAACGTAGGCTCTGTTGCCCCATGGTCAACGATTTTTAGCAGGGAAACCGGCGGTCGTAAACCGGCGCGGGCTAGAAAGCCTAGGGTCGGGGAGCCGTCCACTCTTCGTCCGTGAGCTTCCAGCCGCCGCCGAGCGCCCGGTAGAGCTGCACGAAGACGAGCAGCTCGCTGAGCTCGGTCTCGGCGAGGGCGTTCTCAGTGGGGAAGAGCTGCTGCTGGGCTTCGAGCACCTCGAAGTAGCTCGACAGGCCGGCGACGTAGCGCTGGGTGGAGACTTTGACCGCGTCCTCCAGGGCCGCGACGGCGCGGGCCTGCTCGACGCGGATTTGGGCCAATTTTTGCCGCGACGTGAGCGCGCCCGAGACCTCGTGAAAGGCGTTGAGCGCGGTCTGCTGGTAGCGCAGCACCGCCTCCTCCCACCCGGCCTCGGCCTGCTTGTACTGCCCCACCAGGCGGCCGCCCTGAAAGATCGGACCGGCGACCGAGGTGGCGAGCGACCAGACGTTGGATTTGCCCGCGGTCAGCGCCGAAAGCTGGGGGCTCGCGGCGCCGAAGAGCGCGGTGAGATCGAGCCGGGGGAGAAAACTCGCGACCGCGACGCCGATCTCGGCGTTCGCCGCGACGACGTTCTGCTCGGCCAGGCGCACGTCGGGGCGGCGCTCCAGCAGCTCGGACGGCAGTCCGGCCGGAATATCCGGCGGCGTCTGTTGATCGAGGAGCCGCGCGCCGCGCGCGACCGGGGCGGGGTTTTGGCCGAGCAGCAGATTGACCTGGTTTTCTTTCAGCACGATCAATCTTTCGATGTTGGGCAGCGTCGCGGCGGTGGAGGCGAGCGACGCCTCGGCGCGCGCGGTTTCGAGCCGCGAGGCGACGCCCCCCTCCAGCCTTCTCCGGAAGATCGCCAGGCTGTCGTTGAACGATTCGGTCGTGCGCCGGGCGATCTCGTACTGGAGGTCGAGCTCGAGCAGCTCGAAATAGGCCTGGGCGACGTCGCTCACGAGCGAGAGCATCACGCCGCGCCGGGCCTCCTCGCTCGCCAGAATGCGCGCGCGCGCCGCCTCGTCGGCGCGCCGGATGCGCCCCCAGAGGTCGATCTCCCAGGCGGCGTTCAGCAGCCCGGCGAAGAAGCTGGTCCGCTTGCCGGCGGTGGAAGTGGGCTGCCCGGCGATAGCGTTTCTGCCGCGCGACGCGTCGGCCTCGTAGCCGAGCTGCGGGAAGAGCGCGGAGCGCACCTGGACCGCCACCGCGCGGGCCTGCTCGATCCGCTGCACCGCCGCGAGCAGGTCGTAGTTGTTGGCGAGCGCGGTCCGGATCAGCCCGGTGAGCGCCGGGTCCTTGAAGACCTCCCACCAGGGCGCGTCGGCCAGCGACGCCTGCTCGGCGGCCCCTTCGGCGCCGCGAAAAACCGGCGGCGCGTCGACGGCGGGGCGCCTGAAGTTGGGCCCCAGGGCGCAGGCGGGAAGGAGGGCGAGCGCGAGGAGAATCGCCAGCGGCGCGGGGCGGCGGCCGGGGCCGAAAATTTTTCTCTCGTTGCCGAAGCCCGGAGTCATCGCCACACCTTCACCCTTCACTCCGGCTGCGGCGCCGGAGCGGGCGCGGCGCGGCCTTCTTTTCGGCGCGACAGCCGCTCGACGACGTAGAAAGAGACCGGGATCAGGAAGCTGGCGACGATGGTATCGGCCAGCATCCCCACGATCACCACCGTGCCCAGCGTTCGGCGCGCCGCGCTCCCGGAGCCCGCGGCGATCCATAACGGCGCGCAGCCCAATATGAACGCGAGCGAGGTCATGAACAACGGCCGCCGCCTGAGCCGCATGCCTTCGAGCGCCGCCTCCATGAGGCTGCGTCCTTTCTCGAACTCCATCTTGGCGAACTCGACGATCAGGATCGCGTTCTTCGCGGCGAGACCGATGAGCACGATGAGGCCGATCTGGGCATACACGTCCAGGGCATAACCGCGCAGCCACAGGCCGAGGAAAGCGCCGAAGACCGCGATCGGTACGGTCAGCAATACCGAAAAGGGAAGCGACCAGCTCTCATAGAGCGCCGCCTGAATGAGAAAGACAAAGAGCAGCGAGAAAGCGAAAATCGCGCTGGCGGGGACACCCTCCGCGGCGACCTTCTCCTGAAACGACATGCCTGAGTAGTCGTAGCCCATTTCCCTCGGCATGGTCTGGGCGAACACCTCTTCAAGAGCCTGCATTCCCTGCCCGGAGCTGTAGCCGGGCGCGAGAATGCCGTTCACCTGCGCCGCCCGGTAGCCGTTGAAGCGGACGGTAAACTCCGGCCCGTACGTGGTCTCCATCTTGATAAACGTCGAGAGGGGCACGGTTTGCCCGTCGTTGTTGCGCACGCGGAACAGGCCGACGTTCTCCGCCTGTGTGCGGAAATCCCCCTCGGCCTGAACGTAGACCTGCCACACGCGTCCGAAGCGGTTGAAAAAGTTGACGAAAACTCCGCCCATGAAAGCCTGCAGCGTTCTATAGACGATGCTCAGGTCCACTCCCTGCTTGAGCACCTTGTCCCGGTCCACGTCGGCGAAAACCTGCGGCACGCTGGGGATGAAGGTCGTGGTCAGTGCGGCGAACTCGGGCCGCTTACGGGCGGCCTGCAGGAAGCGATCGGTGTTCTGGGTCAAAAACTCGATGCCCTGGCCGGAGCGGTCTTCGAGCATGAAAGTCGCGCCGCCCGAGGTGCCGATGCCGGGGATCGCCGGCGGCGCGAAGCCGAACGCCTGCGCTTCCGGAAGCCCGGCGAGCCGCTGGTTCAGGCGGTGCATGATAGCGGCGGCGGTCAGGTCCGATCCGCGCTCGCTCCACGGCTTGAGCGTGACGAAGTAAAAGGCGTTGTACGTCGTATTCACGAAGCTGAGCAGGCTGAAGCCGACGACGGTGTTGTAGGTCTGAACGCCGGGCGTCTCTTTGAGGATCGCCTCAATGCGCCTGGCGGTTTCGTCGGTGCGCTGCAGCGACGCCGCGACCGGGAGCTGCACGTTGAGAAAAAAGTAGCCCTGGTCTTCTTCGGGGAGGAAAGACCGGGGAAGCTGGGAGCCGAACAGCCCGGCGCATACGGCGATGACGATCAGCAACACCATCGAGAAGGTCGCCTTGTGCAGCAGCGCATCGCTCCCGACGAGGTATCCGTGCATGACTTTTTCGAACGCCCGGTTGAAGCCGTCGAAAAATCGACCGAGCAGCCCGCGCGATGCCGTGCGCGGCCTCAGCAGCAGCGCCGACAGCGCCGGCGAGAGCGTCAGCGCGTTGAAGGCCGAAATGAGCGTCGAGATCGCGATCGTCACGGCGAATTGATTGTTCAGCCGCCCCTGGATGCCGCCGATGAACGCGACCGGCAGGAAGACCGAAGCGAGGATCAGCGCGATCGCCACGACGGGGCGCGACACCTGCTCCATGGCCGTGAGCGTCGCCTCGCGCGGCGACAGCCCCCGTTCGATATGCTGCTCGACCGCCTCGACCACGACGATCGCGTCGTCGACCACGAGGCCGATCGCCAGCACCAGGCCGAAGAGCGACAGCGTGTTGATGGAAAATCCGAGCAGCGGGAAAACCGCGAACGTGCCGATGAGCGAGACCGGCACGGCGAGCAGAGGAATCAGCGTCGCGCGCCAGTTCTGTAGAAAGATAAACACCACGAGGACGACCAGGACCATCGCCTCGACGAGCGTGGTGACGATCTCCTTGATGCCCTCGGTCACCGCCAGCGTGGTGTCGAGCGAAACGGTGTAGTCGAGGTCCTGCGGGAAGCGCCCCTTCAGATCGTCCATGAGCGCGCGGGCGCGCTTCATCGTGTCGATCGCGTTGGAGCCGGGGAGCTGGTAGACGGCGATGATCGCCGCGGGCGAGCCGTTGACCCGGCCGATCTGGTTATAGGTCTGCGCGCCCAGCTCCACCCGGGCCACGTCCTTCATCCGCACCACCGCGCCGTCGGGACTCGCCCGGAGCACGATGTTGCCGAATTCCTCCGCGCTCAGAAGACGCCCCTGGGAGCGCACGGTGTAGGTAAACTCCTGGCCCTTAGGGACCGGCTCGGCGCCGATCTGCCCGGCGGGGTTGACGTTGTTCTGCTGGGTGAGCGCGGCGATAATGTCGTTGACCGTGATGCCCAGGCTCGCGAGGGTGTCGGGGCGCACCCAGAAGCGCATCGCGTATTGCCCCGCGCCGAAAATGGCCACCTGTCCGATGCCGGGCACGCGCGTCATCGGATCGTTGATGTTGATGTAGGCGTAGTTCGCAAGGAAGGTGGCGTCGTAGGTCCCCTTGGGCGAGTAGAGCGAGAACAGGGCCAAGGGGCTGGTGGCCGATTTGCGGATCGTGACGCCGACGTTGCGCACCTCGATCGGCAGCTGCGACTCGGCCTGCAAATAGCGCATCTGCGTCAGGATCTGGTCGGTGTTCGGATCGGTGCTGACGTCGAAGTCCACCCGGAGCCGCATCAGCCCGCTCGAGGAGTTGACCGAGGTCATGTAGAGCATGTTGTCGACGCCGCTCATCTGCTCCTCGACCGGCGTGGCGACCGATTGCTCGACGGTCACCGCGTCGGCGCCGACGTAGGTGGCCTGCAGGAGAATCTCCGGCGGGGCGATGTTGGGGAACTGGGCGATCGGGAGCCCGGCCATGGAGACGAGACCGATGATCACCATGACGATCGAGATTACGATCGCGACGATCGGGTGATTGATGAAGAATTTCGACATGGCGTCAGTTGGCGGGCGCCGCCGCGTCGCCCAGCGGCGCGGCGCTGGCCGTCGCCGTGAACGGCCGCGGGTTCACCAGCAGCCCTTCCTTCACCTTTTGCACGCCCTCGGCGACGACGCGGTCGCCCGGCTTGAGCCCCGACGCAATGATCCACAGCGGCCCGATGCGCTCGCCGACCTTGACCGGCCGGATATGCACCCGGTTGTCGCCGCCGACGACGGCGACCTGGTACGAACCCTGCAGCTCGGTCACCGCCCGCTGCGGCACTAGCAGCGCGCCGCGGGCGGTTCTCGTCGCCGCCTTGACGCGGGCGAATTGGCCCGGCCGGAGGACGCTCCCCGGATTGGGAAACAGCCCCTGCACGCGGAGCGCGCCGGTCTTCACGTCCACCTGCCGGTCGGCGAAGGAAAATTTGCCTTTAGAGGGATAGTCGGAGCCGTCGGCCAGAATCAGCGCGAGCTCGATGTTGCGCTCGATGGCGGCGCGCTCCACCGGGTCGGGATGCTGCCGGAACCATTCGAGGTGCTCCTGCTCGCTGACGGAAAAATTGACCTTGATCGGATCGATCGTGGAGATGGCCGTGAGCGGCACGTTCGCCGCCACGAGATCGCCGACCTGCGCCTGGGCGAAGCCGGCGAGGCCGTCGATCGGCGCGCGCACCTTGGTGAAGCTCAAATTGAGCTCGGCCTGGGCGACCTGGGCCCGGGCCGCGGCGACGGCGGCCTGGTTTCCGAGCAGCGCTTGGACGGCGTTGTCGAGCTCCTGCTGGCTGACGACCTTCTCTTTCGCCAGCGGCGCGAGCCGGTTGACGTCGATCTGGGCCTTGCCGAGCGCCGCTTCGGCCTGCTGGAGCTGTCCGCGCGCCTGATCGAGCGCGGCCTGGTACGGGCGCGGGTCGATCTCGAATAACAGGTCGCCTTTCTTTACGAACGCGCCCTCTTTGTAGTCCTGCGAGAGGAGATAGCCGGTGACGCGCGGCTGGATCTGCGCGTTGATATAGCCTTCCATCGTGCCGATCCATTGCGAATAGATCGGCACGTCGCGCTGCTCGACCGGCGCGACGACGACGTCGATCGGCGCGGCCTCCGCCTTGGGCTCGGGCTTGCAGGCGGGGAGAATTACGAGAACCGCGAGATAGAGCAGGGCGGCGGGTCGAAGCAGGGTGGGCCGTAAATACACGAGATACCTTGGCGCAAAAGCCGCTCCGCTACAATAGGTTAACGCCGGAATTCCGCAAGGCTATTTTTACGGCCCGCGTCTTTTCAGCGCGCCGCCGGCCGCGGCCGGGACTCCTCCGGGACGATGTCGAGGAGGATTTTCTCCGTCCGGCGGATCACCGTCAGGGCGGCGGCGACGCCGATCGTCTCGCCGGTGAGCAGCCGGTGCAGGTCGTCGATGCCGGCGATCGGCTCGCCGCCCGTCGCCGGCGTTGAGCCCGGCCTTCTCCGCCGCGCCGCCGGGCTCGGTCGAGGCGACGCGCACGCCGCTCTCGACCGGCAGGTTGAAAAAGCGCACCAGCCGGCGCGCGAGCGGCACGTTCTCGCCGGCGACGCCGATGTAGCTCCGGCGGATCTTGCCGTCGCGGATGAGCCGGCCGGCGACGAGCTTGGCCATGTCGACCGCGATGGCGAAGCAGATGCCCTGCGCCGGCAGGATGATCGCCGTGTTGACGCCGACGACCCGGCCGCGCGAGTCGACCAGCGGGCCGCCGGAGTTGCCGGGGTTGAGCGCGGCGTCGGTCTGGATGACGTCGTCGATCAGCCGCCCCGAGTTCGACCGGAGCGAGCGTCCGAGCGCGCTCACCACGCCGGCGGTCACGGTGCACTGGAAGCCGTAGGGGTTGCCGATGGCGATCGCGAGCTGGCCGACCCGGACGGCTTTGGAGTCGCCGAGCGCGGCCGGCGCGAGCCCGGACGCGTCGATGCGGATGACCGCGAGGTCGGTGTCCGGGTCGGTGCCGACGAGGGACGCCTCGTGGCGGCGGCCGTCGGCCAGCGCGACGTCGATCCGGCCCGCGCCTTGGACCACGTGATGGTTGGTCAGGACGAAGCCGTCCGGGGTGAAGATAAAGCCGGAGCCGCTGCCGCGGAGATCGTCCGCGCGGCGGCCGGCGGTCTTGAGCCCGTTCGGCTTGCGCCGGATCTCGACGTTCACCACCGAGGGGCTGACTTTTTCCGCCGCCGCGACCACCGCGGCCGAATAGGCGTCGAAAAGGGCGTCGTCGGACGGCGCGGCGGGCCGGGTTTCCGCTCCTTCCGCCGCCTCCGCCGAGATTAATTTAAGCGCCGGTCTCATGCATCCTCCGTTGAACAAAGGAAAGCAAATCTAAGCACGGAAGCGCGCTTTGTAAAGTGGCCGCGCGGCGACGGCACAATCCGGTCCGCCTTTTTGCGCGCCCGCGCTCGTTTACCCGTTCCTCCGCCTGAGCGGCGCCACGACCGGCCGGTTCCCGTATTTTTCTTTCCAGCGGAGCAGCCCGAGGCGCAGATAGCGGGGGTCGAGCTCCCAGGCCGCACAGATGTTCTCGAACGAAAACAGGCCGGCGGCCTCCGTATCGAAGATCCACTCCTCGGCCTCGGCGAAAAGCGTTTTTCCCGCCGGACTCGCGGCGGCGGCATTGCCCTGGAAACATCGGATCCCGTCCGCCAGGACCGCGAGCAGCAAAACGCGCTCCGGGCCGTTTTGCCGGTCGGACTTGACCGCGTCCGGATGATACCGGCGTCCGTCGGGTTGAAACAACGGCGACAACTTTTCCTCCAGCAGGGCGTCGGCTCGGTCTTTCATGCGTACCATCCTTTCCGTAGCGCCGGCGCTCGGCGGAGAAAACTAGCAGGCGGATACTCCCGCCAGCTCGGCGGCATCGCTGCAGTCGAGCCCGTACGTCTGCCTGAGCAGCGCCGCCGCGTCGCGTCGCCGGCCCTCGAGGAGCGCGCGGCGCGCCTCGTCCGGGATCCCGGCTTCGGCGATGAGCAGGGGCACGAGCGAGAAATTCTCCGGGCGGGCCTCATTCTTTGCCCTGCCGCCGTTCTCCCGGACTGCGGCGCCGGCGGAGACCGGCCCGCCGGTCTCTTTTTGCTCCTCGCGGAGGTGGCGGAGACGGTTTTGCAGCCAGGTTCCCTGCGGCCACGCCCAGACTTGCGGCGGCAGCCGGTCCCCGTCGTACCAGCCGTGGTTGGCCCGGCTTTGAAGAAATATGAGTTGCCATGGGTTCATTGCGGCCTCCCTGTTTGGTTTTCGATCAACGCAAGAGCGGGGCCAAAATCGGCGGGGAAAAAATGTATAGAAATTACGTTAATCAGGGGAGTTTGATCCGCGCGCTTACCGGTTGGAAGAGGGGACCGGAGTCGTATGCCCATATGTCGGCGCGCGCGCCGAAATGTCGGCGTTATTCCGGCGCGTCGCCGCCTGATTTTTTATGCTCCCGCCCGGTCCGAAAGCCGCCGCGGGGGGTGCCGCCGTTGACACGGATCGGCCGGAGGGGCAAACTTTATTGGATGATCGTGAGCGTGGGGGTGGACATGATCGAGGTGGCGCGCATCCGCCGGGCGCTCGAGGACCCGTCGATCGGCGCGCGGCTTCGCGCCCGGGTGTATACGGAAAACGAGGTGCGCTATTGCGAGGACAAGGGAGTCGGCAAGTTCGAAAGCTACGCGGGACGCTTCGCCGTCAAGGAGGCGGTGATGAAAGCGCTCGGCACCGGTTGGGGCAGGAAAGCGAGCTGGCTCAACATCGAGGTCGTGCGCGCGCCGGGCGGTCGGCCGGAGGTGGCGCTCCACAATCATACGGCGGAGTACGCGGCGGAGATCGGCATCCGGCGTCTCCTGGTGTCGATCACGCACACCAAGGCGCACGCGCTCGCTTACGTCGTCGCGCAGGACGAATGAGAGCCGGTCCCGGCGTCGATCGGCCGGCGCCTGGCCGGCAGCAGGAACAGCGCCGCCAGGGCCCAGATGCCGAAGCCGAAGCCCGCCAGCGTCCAGAGGACGCGGCTGCGGCCGCTCGAGCCGGCGATGAGGCCGCAGAGAATCGCGTCGAGGAGATGCACCAGGGCGGCCGTGCGGAGCAGCATCGCCGCGTCGAGGTCCGGTCGGATGAAATAAAGTCCCGTGAAGTAGCTGAGAAAGGTGTAAAAACTCATCGGCCCTTGACGCTTCCTTTGTCCGGCTACTATACTCAGCCTCTTCCTAAATAGAAAGCGCGCCATGGCCGTCCGAACCATCCGGTGGAATAACAATCGCGTCGTCATGCTCGACCAGCGCCTCCTGCCCAACCGGGAGGTTTACCGGACCTACCGCGACTACGAAGGCGTGGCGCAGGCGATCCGCGACATGGTGGTGCGCGGCGCGCCCGCCATCGGTGTGGCGGCCGCGATGGGCGTGGCGCTCGGCGCGCTCTGGGTCAAGGGCAAAAACTTCGACCGCGAGATCGAGCGCATCTTCCGCACGCTGGAAAAAACCCGGCCGACCGCGGTCAATCTCTTCTGGGCGCTGGAGCGGATGCGCCGGATCTATATCGAAAAGCGGAGCCAGGGGGTCGAGATCGTCAAGCAGCTGCTCAAAACCGAAGCGGCCAAGATTTATCACGAGGACATCGCCGCCAACAAGCAGATGGGAAAATACGGCGCCAAGCTGCTGGGCGGCTCGACGCGCATCATGACGCACTGCAACGCGGGCGCGCTCGCCACCGCCGGCTACGGCACGGCGCTCGGCGTCATCCGGGCGATGAAGGAGAGCGGCAAGAACGTCGAGGTCATCGCCAACGAGACCCGGCCGTTTCTCCAGGGCGCGCGGCTGACCGCGTGGGAGCTGAAAAAAGACAAGATCCCGGTCACGCTCGTCACCGACGGCATGGCCGGCTATCTCATGCAGAAGGGCAAGGTCGACGCGGTCGTCGTCGGCGCCGACCGCATCGCCGCCAACGGCGACGTCGCCAATAAAATCGGCACCTATCCGGTCGCCGTGCTGGCCCGGCGCCACAACATCCCCTTTTACGTCGCCGCGCCGCTCTCCACCATCGACTCCAAGTGCCCCTCGGGCGCCGAGGTGCCGATCGAGCAGCGCGACCCGCGCGAGGTCTCCCATATCAACGGCACGGCGATGACGCCGCGCGGCGTGCGCATCCTGAACCCGGCCTTCGACATCACCGCGCACGACCTCGTCTCGGCGATCATCACGGAGAAAGGCGTGATCACGGCGCCCTACGCGCAGAACATCCGCGCTTATGTCCAACATGCGTAGCACCCGGGAGCTCGAAGAATACTTTCACGCGGCGGGCAAGCCGCGCGCCGAGTGGCGCGTCGGCACCGAGTACGAAAAGGTCGGCATCCGGCGCGAGAGCGGATTCTCAAACGGCTCGTCGAGGAGTACGGCTGGCAGCCGGTGGAGGAGGAGGGCCACCCGATCGCGCTGGTGCGCGGGCCGGCGCAGATCCATCTGGAGCCGGGCGGGCAGATCGAGCTGTCCGGCGAGCCCTGCCGGAACATCCACTGCACCCAGGCCGAGTTCACCCTGCACATCCGCGAGCTCCTGGAAGCGTCGGAAAAAATGAACATCGTTTTTCTCGGCCTGGGCATCCAGCCGGTGAGCCCGGTCGAGGAGATCGAGTGGGTGCCGAAGAAGCGCTACAAGATCATGGGGCCGTACATGCCGAAGGTCGGCACGCTCGGCGTCCGCATGATGAAGCAGACCGCCACGGTCCAGGCGAACATCGACTACAGCGACGAAAAAGACGCCATGGCGAAGTTCCGCACCGGCATGGGTCTGGCGCCGCTCGTCACGGCGATGTTCGCCAACTCGCCGATCACCGAGGGCAAGCTGAACGGCTACAAGAGCTTCCGCGGCCACATCTGGACCGATACGGACAAGGCCCGCTGCGGGCTTTTGCCCTTCGCCTTCGATCCGGCCGTCTCGTTCGCGCACTACGTCGAGCGCGCGCTCGACGTGCCGATGTATTTCATCCGCCGGAACGACGACTACATCGACTTTACCGGCGTCACCTTCCGCCAGTTCTGGAACCACGGCCACCTGGGATACACGGCGACGATCGAAGACTGGGACCTGCACTTGACGACGCTTTTTTTCGAGGTGCGGATCAAGCGCTACATGGAGGTGCGCTCCGCCGACAGCCAGCCGCCCGAGCTGATGCCGGCGCTGGCCGCGCTCATCAAGGGCACATTATACGAGCCCGACTGCCTGCTGGCGGCGTGGGACCTGGTCAAAGGCTGGTCGTGGGACGAGCGGATGGAGTTCTATCACGACTCGCACCGCCTCGCGCTCGCCGCGCGCGCGCGCCGCCATTCGGCCGCCGATCTGGCCAAGGAGTTGATCGAGATCGCGTGGCAGGGGCTGAAGCGCCAGGCGGCGCTGAACGACGCCGGCGAGGACGAGACGATTTACTTGCGGCCGCTCCGCGAGCTGGTGTCCGAGGGCAAGTGCCCGGCCGACCTGTTGATCCAAAAATGGGAAGGCGATCTGCGCCACGACATCAAGAAGCTGATCGATTACAGCGCCTACAGGCTGCCCTAGAGCTTTCTCCGGCCTTTCTCCTTTAATATCAAGTTCCTGGCCATCCCTACTCCTCGGTGGTAACCTTTCGGCCGTCCATTGGGTCTTACCATGCAGAAGAGGTTAGAGTGAAGGATCTGTCTGAATGGGTGGTCGCCGCCCAGGGCGGGGACAAAGAAGCGTTCACGCAAATCGTCAAGCGGTTTCAGGACATGGCGTACGGCATCGCCTTCGCCATGCTGGGGGACGCCGAGCTCGCCCGGGATGCGGCCCAGGAAGCATTCATCGAAGCTTACCTGAGCCTGCCGGCGTTGCGCGAGCCGGCGGCGTTTCCGGGCTGGTTCCGCCGTGTCGTCGTCAAATACAGCGACCGGGAGCTGCGCGGCCGGAGGCCGACGGTCCCGCTGCATGATTTTCTGGACGTCTCCACGGAGGCGGGAGACCCGGCGGCGATCTTCGAAACTCTTGAAGCCAAGCAGGCGATGCATCGAGCCATCGCCGAGCTGCCCGTGGCGCAAAGGCAAATCATCACGCTCTTTTATTTGCGCGATCAATCTCAGAAAGAGATCGAGAAATTCCTGGAGCTGCCGGTCGGCACGATCAAGAAACAACTATTCACGGCGAGAAAGAAGCTCAAAGGGAGGCTGGAGGCCATGGTTGAGAAACAAATTCAAGCCAACCGTCCGTCCAAAACGGATGCCTTTGCCGATAAGGTCCAATATTTTATCGCCCTCAAGACCGGCGACCTCGAACGCGTCAAGGCGATGGCGGCGCGGCAGCCCGAGCTGCTTGGGATGCGCTTGGAACGTCCCGACACGCGCGCGGCGTGCGGCTGGCTCGCGGGTTATTGGCCTACCCATTACACGGCCATTCACTGGGCGGCGGCCAGCGACGATCGGGCGCTGCTGGAATTTCTGCTCACGCAGAAGATCGACGTCAATCTCGGCGACCGCGACGGCATGACGCCGCTGCATATCGCCGTCCGCATGGGCCAGTGGGAGATTTGCCGCCGGATCATCGCCGCGGGCGCCGATGTCGACGCGACCACACAAGAAGGCCACACGCCGCTTCACTTCGCCGCGATGGGCGGCGACGGCGAGTCCGCCCTGGCGCTGCTCGAAGCCGGCGCCCGCATCGACTTGAGAGACAAGAACGGCCGTGCGCCTATGGACTGGGCGGTCGCCGAGAACGCCGAAACCGTCGTCGAGACACTCGTCGCCCACGGAGAGAAGCGGCGGATGAGACCGGGCGCGATCAAAGCTGCCGCGGCCGCCGCCGGATCGGTTCTGGAAACCGGAATCAAAGCGGTCGATCTTTTCGCCCCGCTCGCCCGCGGGGGGCGAAACGGCATGCTGACGCCTTTGCCCAACGTGGGGAGATTGGTGCTTCAGGGAGAGATCGTCCATCAGCTGGCCGCCCTTTACGGCGCGCACACGGTATGCTTCGGTTTCGAAGACGAAAGGCTCACGACCAAAGACTTTCTGCGGATGTTCAAGGATGCGGGCGTAGAGGATGCGGTATCGGTGATCTTCGG
>WNFL01343761.1_pt1 | contig 20172 bp, 14 predicted proteins | sample 5400361 | NCBI WGS metagenome assembly WNFL01 (sample SAMN13153351, study PRJNA577476) | soil metagenome | isolation source: 40 cm soil on Douglas fir-dominated hillslope | place: USA:California | collected 2013-09-17
ATTTTTGCTCTGGCTCGTGGTTATCAGCGCGTTGGTGTCCGCCGCGCAATATTTCCATCGCTTCTGGGGCCACGTGGACGACCGCATAAAGCAGCGGCGGAAGCTGCGCATGCTCGAAGCTCGCAAAAAAGCTGGAGATGCTGTTTCTCTGTAACAATGACCGGGAATCCTTGCTGTGTCTGGCGCGTTTGGCCGTCACGAAAGTTGTGTCTCGCGGCGAAATATTGGCGGAGATTCCCGCGGGCGAAATTTTCGCGGAGCGGCGCGGCGTGTTCGTCAGTCTCCACGTTGGCAAGCGCCTGCGCGGCTGCATTGGCGTTGCGGACCCGCGGGAAGGCCTAGGCAATTGCATTGTGCGTTGCGCCGCGGGCGCGGCGCTGCGAGATCCGCGCTTCCCCGCGATGCGGCCTGAGGAACTCAGGCATCTGCATATTGAAATTTCGTTACTCTCGACGCTATTTACTATCCGCCCCGAAGAGATCGAAATCGGCAAGCACGGATTGCTGATTTCGCGAGGAAGTCAGCGTGGAGTGCTGCTTCCACAGGTGGCCGTCAGGCACCGTCTCAACCCGGAGCAGTTTCTTGCGGAGACCTGCAAGAAGGCGCAGATGGCGCCGGAGGGGTGGCGCGATCCGGAGGCGAATCTTTTCGGCTTTACTTGCGAGATTTTCGCCAGCGGTGCGCCCGAGGTTTTGCAAATGCGATACTCAGAACCAGCAGTTCCCCTTGCGCGTCACACTCCAGTTCGCGGAGCAAGACGGGCAGGCGATTAAACGCGAAAAGTTCACGCCGACTTCCATCTGACGCTTCACATCTAAGCTGCACATCTGGCGCTTCACAGTTCATCTAAACCCTTCACAATTTATCTAAGACTTCGCGTATCTAGGCGTTGGCGGATTTTACTTTGGCGAGCAACTCGACGAATTTTTGTTTGCGCTCGGCTTGGTCGTGGCCGCCTTCAGCTTCGGCTAATTGCGTGATGTTCATGGAGCAGAATTTTGGCCCGCACATGGAACAGAATTTGGCTTCTTTGTAGAAATCGTCAGGCAAATTCTCGTCGTGCATGGCTTTCGCTGTTGGGGGATCAAGCGAAAGCTCGAATTGCTTGTTCCAATCGAATAGGAAGCGCGCGTAGGACAGCGCATCGTCGCGGTCGCGCGCGCCGGGGCGATGGCGAGCGACGTCCGCGGCGTGGGCAGCAATTTTGTACGCGATGACGCCTTGTTTTACGTCTTCCGGATTGGGCAGGCCGAGGTGTTCTTTCGGGGTTACGTAGCAAAGCATGGAGGCGCCGTGCCAGCCAATCATGGCAGCGCCGATTGCGCTGGTGATGTGGTCGTAGCCAGGGGCTATGTCGATCACCAGCGGGCCAAGCGTATAGAACGGCGCTTCGTGACACCATTCCATCTCTTTTTCCACTTGTTCCTTGATCTTGTCCATGGGGATGTGGCCAGGACCCTCGATCATGACCTGCACATCGTGCTCCCAGGCTTTTTTTGTGAGTTCGCCCAGGACTTTCAGTTCCGCGAATTGCGCTTCGTCACTGGCGTCCGCGATGCATCCGGGACGCAGGCCATCGCCTAGAGAAAAGCTGACGTCGTGTTTCTTGAAAACTTTGCAGATGTCGTCAAAGCGCTCGTAAAGGAAATTTTGCTTCTTGTGATGCTCCATCCAATGCGCCATCAGCGAACCGCCGCGGCTAACAATGCCGGTGATGCGCTTGCGCACAAATGGGACGTGCTCGCGCATTACGCCGGCGTGAATGGTCATGTAGTCCACGCCCTGCTCGGCTTGTTCCTCGATTACTTCGAGCATTAGGTCGAAGGTGAGATCTTCGGGGCGGCGCACGCGCGAAATCGCTTCGTATACAGGAACGGTGCCGACCGGGACGGGTGAGGCGTCGATAATGGCTTTGCGGATGGTTGGGATGTCGCCACCGGTGGAGAGGTCCATCACAGTGTCTGCACCGTAGTGGACTGCGTGATGGAGCTTTTTCAGCTCTTCATCGATATTCGAGCTGGTGGCGGAATTTCCGATATTCGCGTTGATCTTGCATTTTGTGGCTATGCCGATAGCCATCGGCTCGAGGTTGCGGTGATGAATATTGGCCGGGATGATGCAGCGGCCACGCGCCACTTCGCTGCGGATCAGCTCAGGTTCGAGGCGCTCGCGCTTGGCGACGAACTGCATTTCTTCCGTGATGAGGCCCTGCCGCGCAAAATGCATTTGCGACATATTGCGATTGCCGTTCGCCGCTGCAGCGTCGGCTTCTCTTTTCTCGATCCAATCAGTGCGGACAGCCATGTGATACCCCCAGGAAGGCGTGCAAACTGGAATTATGGCACCCGCGGTACGAGGCGGCAACCGGAGGAGTGTGGCTCGTGAATAGGGGCCCGCAGAAAAAGAAGGGACTCCTGCCACCCGGGTCGGAATGCGCAAATACGGCAGATAAAAGAGTTAGAACCGAAACGTACGGCAAAGCGACAAACAAAGGACTTACGAGAAAGGCGGGAATCGAGGGGGTAGTGAAAGCGAAAAAACAGGGGGCAACGCAGATGATTATGAAAGGAAAGGAGTTGAGAAAACAGCAATTCGCAATTTGATGAAAGGACAGGGTTTGCAAATCGACAGATTTGGAAGTGGAGTGCGAGTGTCGCGACCAAGTAGACAGGCGTTTCGCGCGAGGCCACCGGCCTCGATGAGTGACTTGAAGCGCGACCATGCGAGAATTTATCACGGCATTGGCAAATAACGAAAGAATTATCCATTAATTATCCATTAAACGGCAAGAATCTCCGGTTAAACGGCGTCTATCGCAACTGAACGGTAACACCGAACTGGGTAGGGACCGGTAATGGCTTCTGTCGACAGAGGCTCCGAAATGACGGTCGATTGCGAATGTCTGCCAAAGCCGCATTAGTGCAGACCTTGAGCTGCCTAGGTGCGATTTCCACAAATCTGGGGGCGATTAGCGAAAATTTTACTTGACATGATAGCGAATGAAAAGCGAAGCTGCACGGGTCTACTGGAGCCCTTATGGCTATGGCGGCAAGCTTATCTCCCAAGGCAGTTGAACCAGATATTTCCGGGACGCCAAACTCCGATTTCGCAGAGACGCTGCGGCGTTATTGGGGTTACGACACGTTTCGCCCGGGGCAGGAGGCAGTTGTGCGGAGCATTGCGGCGGGGCGGGACGCTTGCGTGGTGATGCCCACTGGCGGGGGAAAATCGCTTTGCTATCAATTGCCGGCGGTGCTGGATACGAGCCGGGCAGCCATCGTAATTTCGCCGCTGATTGCGTTGATGCAGGACCAAGTGGCGCAGCTTGAGCAGATGGGAATCGCTTCTGCGTTCGTGAACAGCTCACTGAGCGCGGAAGAACGGAGTCGAATACTGAAGCGCGCCGAAGCCGGCGAATTCCGGCTTTTGTATTTTTCGCCGGAGCGCGTGGCCCTTGGGGACACGAGTGAGTGGCTGAAGCGAATACCGGTCTCGTTCTTTGCCATCGACGAGGCGCATTGTATTTCCGAATGGGGGCACGAATTCCGGCCGGAATACCGGCAATTGAGCCGATTACGCGAGCTTTTCCCTGACCGGCCTATCGCCGCGTTTACGGCCAGTGCTACGCAGCACGTGCGACACGACATCATCGCGCAATTGCGGCTGCGCGATCCGCATAAGCACATCGCCAGCTTTCGGCGGCCCAACCTGAACTACATCCTGCATGAGAGCAATTCGCAGACGCAGGAAGAGCTGCTGCTGCGAGGGGTTCGGCGGGTCACCGAGGGCAACGTGATCGTGTATGCGCCAACGATCGCACGGGTGGGAGAGACGGTGGACCTGCTCGAACAAAACGGAATTGCGGCCATCGGCTATCACGGGCAGATGGATGCCAAGGCGCGGCGCGAAAACCAGGAAAAGTGGATGACCGAAGAGGTGCGCGTGCTGGTGGGAACGCTGGCCTTCGGCCTGGGCATCAACAAGGCTTCCGTGCGCTCGGTGATTCATTTGTCGCTGCCGAAGAGCGTGGAGCAGTATTACCAGGAGGCTGGCCGGGCTGGACGAGACGACTTGCCGGCGGACTGCCTGCTTCTTTGGCAAAAGAAGGATCGCGGGCTGCAGGCCTATTTCATAGGACAGATTGGGGATACGGCGGAGCGAGAGCGAGCATGGCAGCGTTATCGGGAGGTGGAGCAATTTGTGGCCTCGATGGAGTGCAGACAACACCATGTGTGCAAGCACTTTGGCGAGCAGCCCAAATGGGAACGCTGCGGCACATGCGATATGTGCGCGGGCACGCCGGATTGGCTGGAAATGGAGGTGACGCGGTCGCGGGGGAGGCGCGGAGGGGCGAGGAACGCGCCCGCGGAGCAGCGGGTTTTGGGAGAGCAGCGGACTGCTGGCGCGAGCTTGTCCACGCCCGATGCGCAGCTTCGGGAATATTTGCGCGAGTGGCGCCGCAACATGGCGAGGGATTTGGGATTAGCGGCATTCCTTGTGTTGCACGATACCGCGCTGGATGCGCTGTGTGCCGCCAAGCCTGCCACATTGCAGGCTCTGCGCGCTGTTTCTGGCTTCGGGGACAAGAAGGTAGAGCGATATGGACAGGAAATCTTGGACGCCTTGCAGCGGTTCCATAAAGGCGAGCGCGCCGGGAACGACTGGCACGCGACGGCATCGCACCCGCGCGAGAATACGTTACAGCTTCTGGAAGAAGGACGAACCTTCGAGGAAATAGCACAAATTCGTGGACGGAAGGTCAGCACCGTAGTGGAAATGGTCGCGAAATTGATCGAGGACGGCGAAATAGAATTCGAGGCCAAGTGGCTTACGGCGGAACGATATGCGCAGATTGCCGAGGCGATTCAGAAAGTTGGCAAAGAGCGCCTGAAGCCGGTGAAAGAGGCGCTGCCGGAGGAAATCACGTACGGCGAGATTCGCTTAGTGGCAGCTCACCTGCGAGTGCATCAAAACCAGAACGCAAAGCAAGGTCGCGCAGGCATTGAGCCAAGATGTAGCGCCTCGTAATCAACGCGGGCAGCGCAAGGAGCCCGGTTCGCTCCCAATTTAGAACCGTTATTTAACCGAACAGCTATACCAAAATTGGTAGACGATGAACTCTGATTATGGTTAACTTTACTTAGGAGTGCAGTGGGCGACCGACCCGCTGCCATGTGGTTTCCCGTCCCCACTCGCACCATCGGTCTTCGCACTTCGACGGGGAACCCTCCTGGACGTCCGCCGAAGTATCGAAGGGTGCCCACCGCCAGCCCACGTCCTGAAGCTTCGGCTATTCGCCCTCGGCAGTGTACGTAAAGCCTTTACACACCACCACTCCTGTGGCCTCGAAGGCGGGAGACCCTCATGAACCTGTTCACGTTCCGGCTGTTCCTTAATTCCGTCGATCTCTGCTCATTGGAAATGCCGAAGTCCAGGAGCTGACCATGACCAACGTCCGCGTAGAAGTATCAGAATGGATTCGGGTGGGCGTGCTGGTCGCGGTTTGGTCCACTCTTCTCTACATCTCAAAAATGGGTCTGGTAATCAACTGGGAGTCAGTGAAACAACTTCCTACCGTGGTTACCGTGTACGCGACTCTTTCTTATGCCTTTACGAAGTGGCTGTGGAGGATGCCACTGTTGCAGGGCTGGCTGGTTCCTTTTCCCGATTTGCAAGGTACGTGGCAAGGCGAGATCAGAACCACGGGGAAAGATTTGCACGGCGATCCGAACGGCACGCCGATTCCCGTGATCCTGGTGATCAAGCAGGATTACTCGTCGCTGTCCTGCACCATGCACACGATCACTTCCGATAGCCGGAGCACCGCAGCGCAACTGAGCCATGACCTGGACGGTACGATTCGGATGGCGTACAACTACACGAATCGCCCAAAGGCCGTGGTTCGCGACCAGATTCCCATGCATGACGGCGCAGCGATCCTGCGGCTGGTGCTGCACCCAAAGCGCTGCCTGGAAGGGGAATACTGGACGAATCGACGCTCGATTGGCGACATCTCCGTCAAGTTTCGATCCAGGCTGTTACTGGAAGAATTCCCCATTTGATCGGTTCGGGGGATTCGCACGAGTGTGATTCTTCGTTTGAACAAGAAGTCAGACATGTCTCCGGCGCTTGGCCACCTGAATGTGGCCGCTACAGCTCAACCGCGGCGGCCAGACCGTGGCATTCCAAACTTTCGGAGGCACCGTGAGCATTGATTATTCCTGAAGTTCGATGACGTGCGCGCGGTAGTCAATCCGCACGGAACGGAATTGCCTCAGGAAGTCCTGGCCCAACAATCCGTCAAAGTCCATGTGAAGCATTTGCTTCAGCTCATCGAGGTCCATGACGGAGACTTGCTGTGCGGTCCAAAGCTTGTCCGCCAGCTCGACGTCCGCCGAGCGTCGCAAAGAATATCCGTTGAAGCCGGCGCCTCCATGGCGAGGCGGCATTCGCTGAAGATCAAACCGAGCATTGCTATAGATTTTTGCGCTGATAATGGTCCGATTGGCGCCGGTGTCGAGCAGAAATGTGGCGGGATTACCATTCACTTTACCTTCAAAAACAATCAGGGACTGCACAGTGCGGAAGTGAATTCTGACTATGCCGGAATGCGCGGGATTGGGCAGCGGCATCAGCAGGAGCATCAAGAGGGTCAGCGCGCGAGCAAGCGACCGGCGGCTTTGCGCGCGCGCTGGACGGCGCCACCTTTTCTGGCACGGTGCGTCCAAAATGGCGCGGCAGCCCGGAGTGGCCGACAGGTATCCGCGATGGAGAAATGTGTTCAAATTAAGCTTTCCGAGCCTGGCTTGCAGGCGAACGGGCTGCGGACGAGCAATTCTCTGGACGACCAACTTTATGGCAGCACGACAACGCAATCTATCCGCTTGCCGCGTCTAAACTTGACGCGCTGCCATGACGAGCCGTTTACCAGACGTTTCCAGACGGCCCCGGCCGATGCTTGTGTCTAGCAGGACCAACAGCGACCGGAGCCAGTGGCCCTTGCGGGAAAACCAAGCGTAGGGTGCGCAAAAAGCGGAAGCAAATGGATTGATTTCATTTTCCAAATGAGCAGCTTTCATGCGGCCCTAAATCAAGGGAGACCAAAATGCATCTTGAACTGCGTCATCTGAAGCTGGTCGCCGCGATTGCAGAAACCAGTAGCGTCACGCTGGCGGCAAATAAGCTGCACCTTACGCAATCCGCATTGAGCCATCAATTGCGCGATGCGGAAGAACAGTTGGGTGTGCCGCTTTTTGAGCGGAGAAACCGGCGCATGGCGCTTACGGCGGCGGGGGAAAGACTGCTACTGTCAGCGCGCGCGGTGATCGAGGAACTGGCACGCGCGGAAAAAGAGATTCGAGAATGCAATGGGAATGGCGTCACAAAAGGAGTGCTGCGGGTTTCCACGGAATGCTACACGGTTTATCACTGGCTGCCGCCGCGGCTGAAACTTTTTCAGCACAAATTTCCGGCGGTGGATTTTCAGTTAGTGATCGAGGCGACGGACAGTCCTTTCGAAGCTCTGCTGGAAGGCAAACTGGACTTGGCCATCGTGTGCGATCCGATTCGCAACCGAAAGATTCGCTACACGCCACTTTTTGAAGATGAGGTGGTGATCATCGTTTCGCCCGAGCATCGGCTCGCCGGGAAAAGGTTCGTGGCACCGGGAGAATTTGCTAGCGAAAATCTAATTATTTATCCGCCCAAGGAAGACAGCACGGTGTTGAACAGATTTCTCATTCCTGCGGGTATCGCGCCGCGCAAAATTCAGGAAGTGATGGTGACGGATGTGATCATCGAAATGGTACGAGGCGGCCTGGGGGTGGCTGCGCTGGCGAAGTGGGCGGTGGCACCGCACCTGGATTCGGGAGCGCTGGCCGGATTGTCCCTTACAGAGCAGGGGTTCCGACGGACGTGGTCCGCTGCGCAACTTCGCGATGTGCGAACGCCGGGTTACGTGGAAGAGTTCATTCGCGTGCTGATGGAGTATCCCATCCCTAAATGCGTCTCACCACGGGACATGACACGCAGAAAGCGCGCGGCCGCGTAGCGTTTTACAACGAGCCAACCTGGGGGCGCACCCGTTCCTGCATGCCCCTGGCGGGCATGGGTTACTGCGGAACTGCCGTCGTTTTTGACTGAGATTCCATGAGCTTGACGAGTTGTTCGCGGAGCTTGCGGACTTGCGGGGCCGCCGGACCTTGTGGCGCGAGCTTGAGGTAGGCGTCAATATCCTGGAGAAGGGCGGAGGGATTTTGGGTATGGCGATGAATTTCGGAGAGCAGCAGGTAAATATCCGGATTATCGGGCTTGAGGTCGCGAGCGGCGTAGGCGCTGACTTTCGCTTCAGGTAAGCGGCGCTGCGCAAGCAGGGCGCGAGAAAGTTCGTACTGCCCGCGCCAGGCGTTTGGATCAGCGGCGATGACTTGGCGAGCGAGCAGCTCGGCCTCGGCGGAGCGATTCTGGTCGTTCAGCAGCATGGACAGCAGCATCAATGGCGGGACATATTTTTGCGCGCTCATTTCGATGGATAGACGCAGGGCTATTTCGGCGGCGGCGAAATCCTTCAGACGCACGTAGGCAGTGCCCATCTCCGCATAAGCTTCGTAATAATCGGGATAAATATTTATGGCGCGCTGAAAATCCAGCACGGCACCTTTGTAGTCGCCGCGGGAATCGGCCTTGGCCAGGCCTTTCTCGAAGGCAGTTCGCGCTTTTTGCGGAATTGCGAGTTGGTGCGCGGTGGTCAAATCTCCGGCAGGGTTCGGCGCGATAAGTTGTTTTCGCATGCGGACGATAAGATTTGGCTGATCGTAGCGCGAGACTTCCACTTCTATCCGCACCGGCTGATAGCCATCGCGTTCCGCGACAATTTCATAATGCCCCTGTGCAAACGGGCCGAATGAAAAGTCGCCGGAATCACTGGTTAAAACGGAAGAGTGGGCGATGTTTCCAGCGGCAGTAAGCAACTGAAGGCGAACTCCTGATACGGGCGCGTCCATATCATCGCGTCGCACAGTGCCGGAAATGATGAAGTCGTGAGGGCCGCCGGCAATCTGCAGTTTCTCGGCACCGAGAGAAGGATGTCCCCAGGTGAAAGCTATCGAAAGTAGAACGTGGGCAAATGACAGAAGCATGGGCTAGTCAGGTTTAGCCATGATACCCCGGCAAGGGCGACCGCGGAGGGTCCGGGTACAAATTGAGGCCAGGGAAGACGGCACTACGACCTAACCGTGTGCAACGGCTGAGGCGGGGGATTTCAGCAGAATATCGAGGTCGTCGGGATGAATCGCGCAGAGGAGGGCGTCCTCGCGCTCGATGTGGCCTTGACGCACGAGAGTTACGAGAGACTCTTCGAGGCTGAAGGAGCCTTTCTTCTTCGTTAGCGCGATCTCCTGATGTAGGTGCTGCAGCGCGTTGCGGCGAATATGGTGGCGGGCGCCGTAGCCGACCAGCAGCAGCTCCGCGGCGGGAATGCGGCCGCCGCCTTTTTTGGGCAGGAGGATCTGCGTGTGCACGGCGGCCAGAGCCATAGCTAGTTCCTGGCGGATGGAGTTCTGTCGCTCGAGGGGGAAAGAATCGGAGACGCGGGAAACGGTGGAAGCGACGTCGGTCGTGTGCAGGGTGCTCAGAACGAGGTGCCCGGTTTCGGCGGCGGCTACGGCGATGCGCATTGTTTCCGTGTCGCGCATTTCGCCGACCACGATGACGTCCGGCGCCTGACGCAAGGCGGCGCGGAGGGCGGTCGGGAAATCGGGCGCGTCGGTGCCGATTTCGACCTGCTCGATGACGCTGCGCACGTGCTGATGCTCATACTCAATGGGATCTTCAATGATGACGATGTGGCGGGCTTCGCGGCGATTGATGCTGTCGATCAGCGCGGCGAGCGTGGTGGATTTGCCGGCACCTGCGGGGCCACCGATGAGAACCAAGCCGCGGGGGATATGCCCGAGCAACTCGACCGACGGGGGCAGGTTGAGTTCGCGAAGGGCGGGAACTCTGCTGGGGAGAACGCGGATGGCGGCAGCGGCGCGCCCCTGTTCGCGGTGAATGTTGATGCGGAAGCGGCCCAGGCCCTCTACGCGGTAGGACGAGTCAGCAATTAGCTGCTCGCGGTAGAGGCGCTGAGCATGGCGCGTCAGAGCGGGGATAATCGCGGCTTCGATTTCCGAACCGTCAAGGAGACCGGGTTCAATCTTGCGCACTTCACCGTCGACGCGCATGCAGGGCGGGGCACCTTGAACCAAGAGGAGGTCGCTGGCGCCTAGAGAAACGACTGCGGCGAGCCAACGGCTAAACGGCGAGGCGGGCGACAGGTCCGTTTCCTGCGATTCGTAGGAGTCGTCCAGGTCGCGGGAAATACGATTTGGTTCGTTTTGGTCCATGCCGCTCTCAGACGATAGCACAGAGCTTCAGGGAGAGCACTGACGAGCACGAGACGGCGGGCCCGCGAAGTCAGACGGCGCTTTGTGCTATGCGCGACGTAGCGTGATCAGAGTAATTTCCGGCGGGACGCCCAGGCGAACGGGGGCGCCGACGGTTCCGAGCCCGCGATTTACATAGAGCACGGAAAGAGGGGGTTGCGCGTGGCTGGAGACGGGCGCAAGGTTGCTCGCAGAATAGTTTGCATCCTTCAGCGCACGGTTATTCGCGGCGGGCATGGAGAGCGGGCGGAAGTACGCTCCGGCAATATAGTCGGTGATAAAACGCGCGGCGCTGAGGCGGTGGTCGAGAATTTCCACCTGAATTTGACCGCCATGCGTGTGCCCAGCCAGAGACAGCTCGATGCCGAGCTCCGCGGCACGATTAAACGTATTCGGATTGTGCGAGAGCAGGATGTTCGGCATGTCTCGACGAACGAGGGGAGCGAGATCGGGAAGCATCTGAAGGCGATGGCCGCCGGGAGTGCGCTCGCGCTGATAGTCGACGCCGAGAAGATTAAAGTGCGCGCCGCGAAACGCGAGCTGCACGTTTTCGTGGCGAAGCAGCTTCATGCCGGATTGGGCGAAGAGGCGCTCCGCGGCGTCTTCGGCCCTGGCGTAAATTTCGTGATTGCCGTTGCAGCCGTATATGCCGAGAGGCGCGCGAAGCTGACGTATCTCTTCGATGCAATCGGCGAGTGGGTCGGAGGCTCCGGTGATGAAATCTCCCGTCACGACGGCGAGATCCGCGCCGAGGTCGTTGGCCATTTCCACCGCGCGACGGACGTCCGTGCGGCTCATGTAGCCACTGAGGTGAATGTCGCTGATCTGGACGATGTTCATGCCATCGAGAGCGGGTGGGAGATTCGCGGTGGGGATTTCAACCCGGCGGATTCGGTAGTCCAGTCGGTAGTCCAGACGCTCGGCCGCGAAGCCGTACATCACACTGAGAAATGGAGCAGCGCCTGCGAGAGCGGAGGCGGTGCGGAAAAAGTAGCGGCGCGAGGGATCCGGAAGGAGTTCCGCCGAGGCGGCAGAAGCGGGCGTCATTGGTGCCGGCGCACTCACTTTCTCTGAACTGGGGAAAGAGCTCGAGGCTGGCCCGGAGTTGCGCCGGGCGGCGGATCGCCCAGAAGCCCAGAGCCGGTCGATACCGCGAACCAGCTTTACGGCGAGATAGGCAAAGAGTGCGCTGGTAAACCACAGACCGGCAAACATATCGACCACATTGTCGCTCGGAATCAAGTGAGCGTGATGAGCCATGCGAAAGCCGTCGAGCATGGAGCCGATCATGAGAACCAGAAGAGCGATGTAGACCAGGCGTGCTGTAACACGAAGCCAGACGGCGCGCCAATTAGCCGTCGCGCGCCAAAGGGAGCGATACCAAAAGCGCTGGGACAGAAACAGCGTGGTCAAAATGGTTGATGCGATGACAATTCGCAGTATAAGCCAACCCCAATTCACAGAATCACTCCTCCCCCAAACATCTAAGTTTAGCACGCAGTTGGACGCAAATTCGCGTGACCTGGTGGATGCCTCGGAATAGTTAGCGCGGCTCGTTGTTTCACCCGGGGGGAAAGAGCAAGTTCCGCGAGGTAGGGAGGAGAGGGACCGGCGCCAGGGGTGCGCCGATCCCCAGGGTAGGACGTTAGGTGAAGATCAAGCGCGCTCAGTGTCACAGGCCGGGGTCACACCGGCATCAAGCGCGTGTGAATTCTCGATGACCGCGGCAGATTCGGGTGAGGAGAGGAGGGCGCCTTCGCCGGTGGGTCGGCCGTCTGTTTCGGAGTTGCCTTGTCCTTCGGCGCGTTCCGGACGCATGGTCAGGCCGCGACCGTGGCGGACGTCCAGTCCGCGCACCCAGAAAATGATGTCCTCTGCAATGTTGGTGGCGTGGTCGGCGATGCGTTCGAGGTGGCGCGTGGCCAGAATAAATTGCAAGCCGGGGCTGACGAAGGTAGCTTGCTGGGTCATGCCGGCGAGCAAATTCTCGAAAATGCGGTCGCGGTATTGATCGACGACGTCGTCGCTCTCGAGGACCTGCGTGGCCATCTCGACATTGCGAAAGATGAGGGCGCCGAGGCTCTTGCTGACCATCGCGCGGACGGCTACAGCCATCGGAGCAAGCTCCTCCGGAACGCTCGCACTAGGCATTTCACGCAGCGAAACCGCGCCTTGCGCGAGATTTACGGCGAGATCGCCGATGCGCTCAAGGTCGTTGGTGATTTTCAGCGCAGCCACAATCAACCGCATCTCATCATCGGAAAATGAGCCGCGGCGCAGCAGGCGTATGGCGTGCTCGTCGATCACGATTTCCATTTCGTTGATGCGAGGCTCGAGGAGGAATACTTCACCAGGTAGGGCGGAGGTGCGCGAGCTGTCGAGCGAGATGAGCGCGTCGAGGGCGCGATTCATGGCCCCTTCCACGGTGCGGGCCATGGAGACCAGGTAGTTCACCAGTGCGTCGTACAGGACTGCTTCGGTGAGTCCGGCTGAGGTGCTCGCCATGAGTTGGCCCTCCGTGCGGAAGGTCATTGAGAGATCACACTTCCGCTCGTAAGCAAAAGTGTGTGGCGGAGACGATTAAACGCTGATGAAAGGATTGTGAACGCAGAGTGAAACAAAATCGGCGCGGTGTTTCAGTCTCGGCGCGCTTTATGCCGAACCACGGCCCGTGCCGCGGGCGGCTGCTGCAGGAGCGGGGCGTGCGGAGCGTTCGGCATCGAAGATCGGGATGGTGAAATGAAATTGCGAGCCGCGGCCGACTTCGCTGTCGACCCAGATGCGGCCGGCATGAACTTCCACGATGTGCTTGGCAATGGAAAGGCCCAGACCGGTGCCGCCAAGCTCGCGCGAGCGCGCGGCGTCGACACGGTAGAAGCGCTCAAAGATGCGGGACTGATCGGCTTTCGGGATGCCAATGCCGGTGTCGGCTACGGTGAAAACAACTTCGCCGTCGCGCGGTTTGGCGCTGACGAAGATTTCGCCGCGGGAAAGCGTGTATTGCAGGGCGTTGTCGAGCAGATTTTGAAGTACTTCGGCGAGACGGCGGCGATCGCCGGCGATATCCGGCACGCCATTGGTAGGCTGCACGGAGATGGATATCTCTTTCTCGGTGGCGCGGTGGTGCGCGGTCTCGATGCAGGATTCGATTAACTGCGAGACGCTGACGCGGCGAATCTCCAGCTCGAGGCGATCGGCATCCATTTTTGAGAGCTTGAGCAAGTCTTCGGTCAGGCGCGCGAGGCGGCGGGAATGCTCCACGATGATTTCGAGGAAACGCCCGCGATTTTGCGGATCGTCCATGGCGCCGGCAAGCAAGGTTTCCGCAAAGCCCTGGATGGCGGTGAGGGGCGTGCGAAATTCGTGGGAAACATTGGCGACGAAATCGCGGCGCACCCGTTCGAGTCTGCGCAGTTCCGTAATGTCGTGGAGCACGACGACGGCGCCGGAGGTTTCGCCGGCGCGGACTGCGCCGACAGTAGCCGCGAAAAAGTGCTGGCGCAGCGTTCCGGTAACGATTTCGGATTCTACGCGCGGCTCACCGGCCAAAACCTTTCGAACGGCTTCGATCAAGTCTGTCTGGCGGACGATCTCCACCAGCGCGCTGCCCGATTTCGGAGGAAGGTCCAGCCCCAAAATTTCGGCGAAGCTCTGATTGGCGAAGACGAGCCGCTCCCCGCCGCTCACCACGGCGACACCTTCCACCATGCTGCCGAGAATCGCGGAGGAAAGGTTGCGCTCTTCGGTGAGCGTGCGAATCGTGCGATCGAGCCGCGCGGCCGTTTGATTCAGGGAAGCACCCAGCTTTTCCAGCGCGTCCCCGGAGCCATCGCCGGGGAGCGGGCGGAAATCGCCTTCGGCCACGCGGCGGGAAAATTCCTTCAGGCGCTCGATGCGGTCAGAAAATCCCAGCGTAACGAGGAGCGATGCCGTACCCGCAAGCAGCAGGATGATGACGGAGGCGAACCACAGCTTGCGGCGGAAGGCCACGAGCGTTTCGTGCACAGTCGTGAGGGGAGCAGCAAAGCGCAGGACGATGCGAGTTCCGCGCACCTCGGACCTTACAGCATAGTAAAGCAGGTCGCGGCCCATGGTGACACTTCGACGTGCTGACTGGCCTTCGCCTTTGGCGAGGGCGTCGCGAACTTCGGGGCGATCGGCGTGATTTTCCATGGTGCGCGGGTCGGATTGCGAATCGGCGAGCACTTGGCCGTCACCGGTGATGACAGTGACGCGCACATTGCTGGCAGCCATTTGGCTGACCCACTGGTCCAGAGCGGCGCGATCTGCAGGATTGGAGGGAGGAATGGAGGAGAGCTGCGGCGGCCGGGCTTTGGCGAGACGTGCTATGGACTCGAGTTGCGCCAAGGCGGTTCGCGCGTACTCATCGCGAAGCGCGCGCTCGGCGAAGAAATCGACCGCGACCAGCACGCTTAAGAGCAGCGCGAGGAACGTAAAGGCCAGTTTCCAGAAAAGGTTATGCCGCACGAGTTTCGAACAAGTACCCGGCGCCGCGGACGGTTTTCAGGTGGACAGGATTCTCGGGATCGCCTTCAATTTTTTCGCGCAGGCGACGAACGTAAACGTCGACGCTGCGCGGAGTGACGAAGCGATCGGTGCCCCAGACGGCATCGAGAAGCTGGTCGCGCGTGAAAACCCGATTAGGCCGCGATGCAAGGTAATAGAGCAGCCGGAATTCGAGCGTGCTAAGCGGAACGGCCTTCCCGGAATGACTGACGCGGTACGACGCCGGATCGATGGCCAGCTTGCCGACTTCAATGGTGCGGGGCGAGTCCGAGGGCGGCTCCGCACGGCGGAGCAGCGCTTTGACGCGCGCCAGCAATTCGCGGGGGCTGAAAGGCTTGGTGACGTAATCATCCGCGCCCATCTCCAGGCCCACAACGCGATCGGCTTCATCGCCCCGCGCGGTGAGCATCAAAATGGGGAGACGATTCAGCGAGTCATCCCGGCGAACTTCCCGGCAAATGTCGAGCCCGGAAACCTTGGGAAGCATGAGGTCGAGAAGCAGCAGATCCGGAGGCGTCTTCTTCAGAGTATTGAGACCGCTGGTGCCGTCAAAGGCCGCTTGAACCTGAAAGCCTTCATTTGCAAGGTTGTAGCGAACCAACTCGACGATATCGCGGTCGTCTTCAATGATCAGGATTCTTTTCATGCAGGTGGCACGTTCCGCCCGCCGGCTTGTTCGAAGTGTACCGTAGGCCCGCGAAATGAGAAAGGCATTGGATTGTTTGTGTTCACCTAGCACAGTAGATGCATGGAGTGTGGGCACGCGGCGTGACGAGGGAATGACGCGGATATGAATGGAATGTTAAAGGCTTGGCGAATAGACGCGCAGTCTTCGGCGTCCGGTACTAAGCGACTGTGGAGAGAAATTTAGCTTTACGAGGAAACGTTTTTGGTATGTAGTCGTCCTACTTACAGTAAGGAGACAGGCTACCTACCACGTCCTATGAGCGGGCAAAAGGGTCGCTACCAAAATCGCACGGAAATCCTGCAGGGCACGCTGGATATGCTGATTCTGCAGACGCTCCAGTGGGCCCCGCGCCATGGGTATGCGCTCAGCAAAGCCATCCGCATGAACTCCGGCGAGATCCTGAAAGTGGATACGGGTTCTCTGTACCCCGCGCTGCACCGCCTCGAACGGAAGGGATGGATCGCCGCGGAATGGAAGAAATCCGAAGTGGGGCCGCGCTTGCGCATTTATCGCCTCACGAATTCGGGGAAGAAGCACTTGCTGGCGGAGCGCTCGAATTGGGCGAGGCTCTTGGATGCGATTTCGGGTGTCTTGAATCCGTCGAACAAGGAGAGCGAAACATGAGATTCGCACTCTGGGGACAAAGGCGGCGCAATGAAGAGCTGGAGGAAGAAGTCCGGACGCACCTGACATTGGCAGAGCGCGAGGAAATGGCGTCCGGTCAAACGCGAAAGGAAGCCTCGGCGGCCGCGCGCCGGGAATTCGGAAATGTAAGCGTGGCGGAAGAAACGACGCGGGACATGTGGGGGTGGCGCTGGCTTGCGGACTGTGTCCAGGACGTTCGCTATGCTCTTCGCAGTTTGCGACAACGGCCCGGGTTCGCTGCCGTCGCGTTGCTAACACTGGCGCTCGGCATCGGGGCGACCACGGTGATGTTCACGGTCATCGACTGCGTTCTGCTCAAGCCGCTATCTTATTCGGACCCGGAACGGCTGGTCACGCTGCATGGGTACACCGAAAAATATGGAGATAACTGGGGAATCTCCTACCCCAACTTTCTGGACCTCAGCCGCGAGAGTCGCTCTCTCACGCGTATGGCGGCATGGAGTTACGGCGGAGATACGGTAAGCGAGCCTGGGCAGGCGGAGTACGTGAACGGCCGCCAAATTTCGTCCGGGTTGTTCTCCGTGTTCGGCGTCAATCTCTTCGGGGGGCGAGAGTTCCGATCTGAAGAAGACCAGCGTGGAGGGGCACCGGTAGTCATCATTAGCTACGGCTTTTGGCAGAGCCGATACGGTGGAAGGCCAACGGCTATAGGTGAACCGCTGATTCTTGGTGGAAAGTCGTACAAAGTCGTGGGCATCGCTCCCGTGGGTTTTCAGTTGGATGGAGAGGCGGAGGTATTTACACCACTTGGCCAAAACACGGAGTCTCGAATGCAAAATCGGGAGGCGAATTTTCTTCACGTTGTGGCTCGCCTGCTCCCTAACCTGACTCTGACCCAAGCCCAAGCCGAGCTTACGATCTTCGGCAATCAACTCGCTGAACAGTATCCAAAAGCGAATGCCGGCCGCAACTTTCGAGCGTTGCCCCTTCATCAAGAGTTAGTCGGAGATGTTAGGTCCACGCTCTGGTTGCTTCTCGGTGCGGTCGGCCTCGTGCTGCTAATCGCATGCGTAAATGTGGCCAGCCTGCTGCTGGCCCGTGCGGTTGCGCGTGAACGTGAGCTTGCCATGCGTGTGGCACTCGGCGCAGGCCGCAGCCGGCTTGTGCGCCAATGTTTGACAGAGAGCGCTGTGCTGGGGCTTCTCGGAGGGGCATTCGGGGTGTTCCTGGCAGCCGCTGGTATTCGTCCGTTCGTGGTCTTCTGGCCAGGCAGTTTGCCGCGCGCCGAGGGAATCCGGCTCGATTGGCGTGTGCTGCTGTTTGCGCTGTCCGTTTCGTTAATCAGCGGTCTGCTCTTTGGACTGGCCCCTGCACTGCGTGCACCAACGCGGGAACTAGAACAGACGCTGCGTGCGGGAGTCCGTGCGGTGACGGGAAGCTCGCGTCGCCTCCACAGCGGCTTCGTGATGTTCGAGATCGCTGTAGCTATCGTGCTGCTTGTGGCTGCGGGGGCGCTTGGCCGCACGGTCCTGAGCCTGTCGTATCTCGATCCCGGAATCAACACTCACAATGTTCTCGCAACGCACGTGGCTCTTTCGCCCGGTACACTTCAAAGCCCGCCAACGATGCGAGCAGCTTGGCAAGATGTTCTTGACCGCGCACGTGGCGTAACCGGGGTGCGATTCGTTGCTTTAAGCGACATTATCCCCATGCGTGTTGGTCAAAGTTTTCTCGGCTATTGGACTACTCTTGCGCCGCCGCCGCCGAATGAACTTCCGATTGCGCTGGCATCTTGCGTGACGCCGGATTATCTGAAGGTAATGGGTATTCCGCTGCGCCAAGGTAGATTCTTCGATGACCATGATCGCCTGGAAACTGAGCCCGTTGTGGTAATCGATGAGGTCTTGGCACAGCATGCGTTCCCAAACCAGGACGCCGTCGGCAAGCGTCTATCTATCCAGGCCATGGGACAAGGTCCGATCCGGGTGGTTGGCGTGGTCGGACACGTTCGTCATTGGGGACTCGCCAGTGACGATCAAGCCGAAATACGGGATCAGATCTACTATCCCTTTGGCCAAGTCCCAGACCATTTAATGCATTTATTTTCTTCATTCATGTCGCTGACTGCCCGTACGACCGTGCCCCCCTTAAGTCTAGTTGAGCCACTTCGGCGCGAGTTGCGTGGAACAACTCGCGATCAAACACTCTATGATGTTCGTACCATGGAGCAACTTGCGAGTGAATCGCTCGCTCTTCAGCGCTTCGTGACGATGTTGTTCAGCGTCTTCGCGGGCTTGGCCTTGCTACTGGCTTGCATCGGCATTTATGGCGTGCTCGCGTACTTGACCGGGCAGCGCGTGCCGGAAATGGGCGTGCGCATCGCGCTGGGAGCCAGCGCCGGCCAGGTCGTATGGATGGTTCTTCGGCAGAGCCTAGGTATGATTTTCGCCGGCATTGCGGTCGGTATTGCCGGAGCTTTGGCAGCTGCGCATTTATTGGTGCACCTGGTGGAGGGAATGCGGCCTGCGGAGCCCTTGACGTTTGTGATGATGATTCTTGTGTTGGTTGCCGCGGCCCTGCTTGCGAGTTTTGTGCCGGCACGCCGGGCCAGCCGCGTCGACCCGCTTGTTGCGCTTAGGTACGAGTAGGCGCTACTCGGTGGCGGTGGTGAAGGCCAGGCTTAGCAAGGTTTTTTGTTCGAGGTCGTGGGCTTTAGCAGAGCCGGTGGCGGGGCTGGCGCTTGGCGAGCGCTTGATGGAGCGCATCTTCAGGCCTTTGCTCTGCACAAGCTGGCCGATGCGCGGCATCACGAAGAAGTGCGGGCCCATGTTTTTCGGCTCTTCCTGGACCCAGACGACTTCGCGCGCGTTGGGATGTTCGTCGATCGCGGCGGCAATTTCCGGGCGGAGCAGCGGGTAGAGTTGATCGAGGAAAATAATCGCGGTGCTAGTGTCTTTGCGGCGCCGGCGCTCGGCGCGGAGTTCGTGTCCGACTTTACCGCTGGCGATGAGGATGCGCTTGGCGTCTTGCACTTCGCGGTCGGGAACTACCGGCAGGAAGCGCGGGTGCGAGAACTCTTCGATGCTGGAGGACGCGTCGGGATGGCGCAGCATGCTCTTCGGTGTGAACACAATGAGCGGCTTGCGCCACGGGCGACGTACTTGCCGGCGTAACAGGTGAAAATACTGTGCAGCCGTCGAAGGCTGGCAGATCTGCATATTTTCTTCGCCGGCAAGCTGCATGAAGCGCTCAATGCGCGCGCTGGAATGCTCCGGGCCCTGGCCTTCGTAGCCGTGCGGAAGAAGCATGACGAGGCCGGAAGGGAGATCCCATTTGTCTTCACCGGCGCTGATGAACTGGTCGATTATGACTTGCGCGCCGTTCGCGAAATCGCCGAACTGCGCCTCCCACAAAACTAAGGCCTCGGGGTAGTCGCGACTGAAACCGTATTCAAAGCCGAGACAGCCGGCTTCGGAAAGCGAGGAATTATGAATTTCGCAAAAGGGCTGATCGGGCGCGAGATGCGCGAGGGAGCAATATTCTTCTTCCGTTTCGGTGTCGACCAGTACGGCATGGCGCTGGTTGAACGTGCCGCGCTCAGTATCCTGCCCCGTCAAGCGCACCGGGTTTCCTTCCAGCAGCACCGAACCAAAGGCCAGCGCCTCGGCGAAGCCGTAATCGACCGCGCGCTCGCCGTGCCCCATCTCAGCCCGCTGCTCGAGCAGCTTGGCGATTTTGGGATGCACGTGAAAACCTTCCGGCACACGGACGAGTGCGTCGGTGATTTCCGCTAACTTCTCTTTATCCAAGCCCGTATCGGCTTCGTACGCTGGCTTGAATCGGCCGCGATGATAAGCCGACCAGTATTCAGGGAGCTGCCGCAGCTGCGGAATTTTTTTGGTCTCGCGGGCCTTGCTTTGCTCTTCT
>WNFL01399764.1_pt3 | contig 20172 bp, 20 predicted proteins | sample 5400361 | NCBI WGS metagenome assembly WNFL01 (sample SAMN13153351, study PRJNA577476) | soil metagenome | isolation source: 40 cm soil on Douglas fir-dominated hillslope | place: USA:California | collected 2013-09-17
GACTACGAAGGAAGCGACTCGACCTTGCCCGTGTCGGAGGAAATTTCATTGACCGCGACGCTCGACATTCTTCGGGCAATCGCGGAGGGACGCGGGCCGAGACAAGCGCTGTTCGCGCTCGGCTATGCCGGCTGGGGCGCGGGCCAGGTGGAGACAGAGTTCCAAAGCAATGGCTGGCTGCATTGCGAAGCCGATCCTTCGCTGGTGTTCGGCACCGATCCCAACGATAAGTGGAAAAACGCGCTGGCGCGGCTCGGTATTGGCCCCTCGGGCCTGACCGCAAATACTGGCCGCGCTTGATCAGATCTGATTCTATCTGGAATGCACCGCGGAGATAAAGGCGGGAACCTTTGCTTCCGGCAAGGGCGCGCCGAACAGATAGCCCTGCCCCTGCTCGCAGCCCATCTGCTTGAGCATCGCCGCGTCTGCTTCCGTTTCGACGCCTTCGGCGACCACGGCGAGCTTAAGCTCATGTGCCAAAGTCAAAATCGACATGAGGGCCTTGTCACGCGCGGACGACAGAAAGCTCTTGTCGATCTTGATGGTATCGAAAGGAAGCCGCGCCAATTGGCTGAGCGATGAGTGACCGGTGCCAAAATCGTCGATCGCGAGGCTGGCGCCCAGGCTCTTCAATCGCTTCAGGCCGGCCTCGGCACGTTCGGCGCCGGCCATCACCGCGCTCTCGGTCACTTCGAGCTTGAGCGAGGCTTTTGGCAGCCCGGCGCGCTTCACGACCGAGCCCAATTCTTTTGCGAAACTCTCATCGGCGATTTGGCGCCATGTGACGTTGACGCTGACATAGAGCGGCGGCTTCATTGGAAAGAACTGCTGCCAGCGCGCCAAATCCTTCGCCGCGCGCCGCAAGGCGACGCGGCCCAGAGGCACGATCAGACCGCTGCGCTCGGCGTGGGGAATGAACGCGTCCGGTTCGATCAGGCCGCGCTCCGGGTGACGCCAGCGCACCAGCGCCTCGAAGCCGGCGACCATGCCGTCCTTGAGCCGAATGATCGGCTGATAATGGATTTCGATCTCGTCGCGCTCGAGCGCCCGACGCAGTTCGGTTTCCAGCGCCACCGGATCGTGCGCTTGCGTCCTGGCGATGGCGTTCGAATAGACGCACACTCTACCGCCGCCTTCGCGCTTGGCTTCCAGAAGCGCGTGTTCGCCCTGGCGAAGAAGCTCTTGGGAATCCTGAGCCTTGTCTCCCGTCGCGACGCCAACATTCGTCGGCAGATAAATGTCGCGCCCGTCGATTGCGAAGGGCTTGCTCATCATGTCGAGAATGCGTTGGCCGAAGGCCGAGAAATCTGTTACGCCAACCGCCATCACGGCGAACATGTCGCCGCCAATACGAAAGAGTCGCGCGCGGTTGGCATCGCGTCCCGCACCCAAGCCGCGTTCGAGCCGTTCGGCAAGAGCAACCAGGAGAGCATCGCCGCCATGATGCCCCAAACTGTCATTGATCGACTTGAACCGGTCGACGTCGAAGACCGCAAGCGTGGAACGCTTGAGTTCGCTTCGCAGAGCATCGAGACGGGAGAGCAGCGCAACACGCGTCGCCAGCCCGGTCAGCGCGTCGCTCGGACCGGGCGCGACTTCCGCCGTCTCAGTCGTCTTTCTTGCGCTCACATCCGCGATCAGGCCGATGCAGCGTTCTGCTTCCGTCGCCTGCCCTGTCATGGTGGCGCGCAATTCGAGCCACTGCGTGCGCCCGCCCGCGCGGCGAACTCGGAACTCCAGGCGAAAGGCTATGCCCGGATGGTGGCGATAGGAATCGAAAGCCTCGTCGTAGACCTCGCGGTCTTCCGGATGAATGCGTTCCATCCAGGTTTCCCGGCTGAGCTCGACGGCGCCCCGCGGTAGACCCAACAGCGTGGCGGCTTCCGCCGACAGCGAAATTAAGCCGGTGTGCAGATCAAAATCGAAAACGCCCTGGTGCGAGGCCGTCACGGCGGCGTGTTCGCGGACTTGCTTCAGGGTTTCATCCGTGACCGTCGCCTGAGCGTCATCGCCCTTATGCGCCTGCCGGAATTCGCGCAGCTGTTCCATCGCGGGTTCGATGGGAACCGCGGTGGCGAGCGCCACCAAAAGCGCCCCTGCCGCCGAGAAACCGCCGATCGCGCCCGATGCCACCAGATTGGCGCCAAAGAAGCCAAAAGCGTGGAAGGTCGCAGCCGCCGTCACGAGCGCGAAGATCGTCGCCGCCGGCGCCAAGCGACGCGCGCCCGCGATCCCCAAACGACCGCAATGGGCGAGGTAACCGGCGGCGGCCGCGGCGCCGATTACCGCAAGGATCCGTATCAGCAGACCCGCGAGCGGTACGCCGGCAAATGCGGCTATGCCCGTCAGGAGAATCGCGATCGCCACGTAGTCGCGTCCTGCTTCGAGTCTTGGCGAAAATGCCGCGAACGACGCGATGTAATCGACCAGCCTGATGCCGCCCGCCAACGCTACCGAAAGCGCCAATGCGAAGAGCCCGTAAGGACCGGCGATGGCGGTTAGCCAGGAATCGTCGAAGAACCCCACACCGGCAAGTTGGGCCAGGAATATTGCAGCCAGAAACAGCGCCGCCCAACGGGCAAACAGACGACCTGAAAGAACTGCTGCGCCAGCCGCGAAAGCGGCGGCGGCAATGAGCAAACCGGAGACGAGACCCATGAGGACCGATACTTGCCGGTTGTGCGCGATCAGCGCGGGTTCGCTCCAGGCGAGCAAGGACGGCAAGCCCTTCACGCCCTCGATGCGCAATGCAAGCGTGGCTGCTTGCGTGGGCGGCATTACGACGCGGAAGGCATTTAGACCAAATCCCGGAGCACGTTCGATGACGACGCCGGAATTGGAGACGGCGGCTTCGGCGATCGTCGGGCGCATCCTGGTCGGGGCAAAGGCGAGGCTCGCGCCGGGCTGATCGGCCGCCGCCAGCACGCGGACAACTGGCGCGGTGGTGCGGTTTTGAACAGCCAGCGTGAACCAGGCGCTTTCCGGGTCCTTCGGATCTCTGACGCTGTGCGTGGCCAGCGACGAACCAACGTCGACGACCGCTTCGGGCGTGGCGAGATCGAGCGCGCTCCCGGCATCGCCTGGCGCGCCCCCGTCCACTGCGGCAAACGCCGCCGCAAAGCCAAGGACGAACGTGGCGGCAAGGCCAGGGAAAACGCGTGAAAAGATATTGCGGCCGCGAATCCGAAGCATGGCTCAGACTACAGGCCGGTCGTCTTCGAGCAAAGCGAACAGAATGTGGTCCTGCCATTCGCCGTTGATCTGAAGATAACGCCGCGCGCGTCCCTCCTCGCGAAAGCCGACCTTCAAGAGCAGCGCGCGGGAAGGCTCATTTTCGGGGATGCAGGCCGCCTCCAGGCGATGCAGCCCCAGGACTTCGAAGACAAATGGCAGCATCGCGCTCAGGGCGCAATACATATGGCCATGGCGGGCGTAGCGTTCACCGATCCAATATCCAATAGCAGCCGACTGCGTGACCCCCCCCCGAACGTTGGAGAGCGTGCAGCCGCCCATCAGAATGTCGTCCGGCTTTCGGAACAGGAAGAACGGATAGGCGAGATCGCTTCGGATCTCGCGTTGATAGCGCCTTAGCCGGCGCCGGAAAGCCGAGCGGGAGAGTTCATCCGGAGCCCAAGTGGGTTCCCACGGCACCAGGAATTCCCGCGACTCGCTTCTCAGCCCGGCCCAGGCGCTGAAATCGGACATCTGCGGATAACGCAGGAAGACGCCATCACCCTGCAGCACCGGCTCGCGGCCGCCAGGAAAAATCATCCCCCGCATGAACATCGTCTCAAACGCCGGCGAGGACGTCTTCATGACCGAAGCGGCGCGCAAAACGTTCGCGCGATTCCAGCCGGCCGACCGGACCGACCGCCGCAATGGCAGGCTCGCCTCGCTCGCAGAGCTTGCTCGCGAAACGTCTGAGAGCCGAGGCATCGACAGCATCGACGCGCGCGATCATCTCTGTGACCGAAAGCACGTGTCCGAAGTTGAAGAGGTGGGCGGCGATCCGTTCGCAGCGCGACGCGGGACTCTCCAGCGCCATCAAAAGCGAGGCCTTCAATTGAGCACGCGCTCGGGCGGCCTCTTCCTCCGTCGCGGCCTTTGCCATCGCTTCGATTTCGCTGGCGATGAGAGGCGCCACCTCGCCTGCCTTGTCATCGCTGGTGCCGGCGTAGATTCCGATCATGCCGCTGTCGCGATGCGATTGCGAGAAGGCATAGATCGAGTAACACAAACCGCGCTTTTCGCGCGCCTCCTGAAACAGCCGCGAGGACATGCCGCCGCCCAACGCAGTGGCAAAAACCTGCGCGGTCACGGCATCGGCATCCGCGCTCCCTACGCCCGGAAAAGCGAACGAAAGGTGGGCCTGCTCCAAATCGCGATCGTCGCGGATGTCGCCGCCGAGAAAACGCGCGGGCTCGAACGTGGGGGCTCCGCCCAGCGGCAATGCGGCGAACAAGGCACGCGCGACGTCGAGGATACGGCCATGCTCCACGGCCCCCGACGCAATCAGCATCATCCCGCCGGCGCGATAGTTTACTTTCATGTAGGACTGCAGATCGTCACGCGAAAATTTGGCGACGGTCTCCTCGGTTCCGAGGATGGGCCACCCCATCGATTGATCGGGATAACAAGCCTCCTGCAGATAGTCGAAGATCAGATCATCGGGCGTGTCGCGCGTCTGGCCGATTTCTTGAAGGATCACTTCGCGTTCGCGCTCGAGCTCACTTTGATCGAATGTAGGATTGACCAGAATGTCGGAGATGAGATCGAGAGCGAGGCCGACGTCTTCCTTCAGCACGCGGGCATGAAACGCCGTCTGCTCGCGAGTTGTATAGGCGTTGAGGTCGCCGCCGACGGCTTCGATTTCCGTAGCGATGTCCTTGGCCGATCGTGTTTCCGTGCCCTTGAACGCCATATGCTCGAGCATGTGCGAAAGCCCCGCCTCGCGAGCGCTTTCGTGACGCGCGCCGCAGCCGACCCAAACGCCCAAGGCCGCACTTTCGAGATGGGGCATAGGTTCCGTGGCGACGATGAGACCGTTTTCCAGTTTGGTGATTTCGCTGCTCATGAATTCCTTGTCCGCTCGAGAACAAAATTCCTCACTGCGCCCAGCTCGTTCGGGAGCACAGTGTAGCGTTCTTCCAAAGTCATGATACGAGCGAGTTGAGAGGGAAACTCTTTAGCCTTTTCAATGGCTTGGCCAACGGAATCGGCGAATTTCGCGGGGTGGGCCGTGGCCAGGGCGACAACCGGAGCCTTGGGCGTAGCAGCAAGTTTTTCCGCCACCGCAAGCCCGACGGCCGTGTGGGGATCGACGATGATTCCAGATTCGCCATAGGTGCGCGCGATGGCAGCGATCGTTTCGCTGTCGTTGGCGGAGCCCGCCTGATAACGCGCCCGCAACGACTGCAGCACCTTGGCCGGGATGTCGAGCCGGCGGGAGTTGGAAAAATCCTGCATGGCGTCAGCCATCCAAGCCGTATCCCGGCCGGAAGCTTCGAACAGTGCGCGTTCGAAATTGCTCGCCACTTGGATGTCCATCGAGGGCGAAAGTGTGGGCTGTACTGCCCCGGCGCCGTAAATTCCGGTAGCCAGAGCGCGAGCAAGAATGTCGTTTGCATTGGTGGCGATGACGAGGCGATCCATGGCAAGGCCCATCCGCGATGCCGCCTCGCCCGCGAAGATGTCGCCGAAATTGCCCGTAGGCACGACGAAACTCACACGCGTTCCGCTGCCGGCCCCGAGCGATGCCGCGGCGGTAAAGTAGTAGACGCATTGCGCCATGATGCGCGCGAAATTGATGGAGTTGACGGCGGTGAGCTGCGTGCGCGCGGCGAAGGCCGCATCGGCGAACAGTGCCTTCACGATATTCTGCGTGTCGTCGAAGCTGCCCTCAAGCGCGATATTGTGGACGTTCGCATCGGGCACGGTGGTCATTTGGCGCCTTTGCACGTCTGAGACGCGCGCCAATGGATGGAGCACCACGACATCGACGCTTGGCAGTCCCTTGAGCGCCGCGATCGCGGCGGACCCGGTATCGCCCGAGGTTGCGACGATCACCGTGACATGACGATTTTTCTTTTTCAGGGCTCGCGCGAAGAGCCGTCCCAAAAGCTGCATCGCAAGGTCTTTGAAGGCGAGCGTGGGTCCATGAAACAGTTCGAGCAAATAGCGGCCGGCGGCGATCTCTTTCAGCGGTGCGACTGAATCGTGGGGGAACGTCGCATAGGCGCCATCCACATCGGCGCTGAATTCGGCGTCGGTGAAAGCATCGCCGATGAACGGCCGCATGATTCGATAGGCCGCCTCGGCATAGGGAAGCGCTGCGAAATCGCGGATTTCGTCGTCCTTGAACTGCGGCCATCGTTCCGGCAGGTAAAGTCCGCCGTCCGGCGCCGGACCACCGAGCAGCACGGCGCCGAAATCGGCCGATGCGCCGCCTCTGGTGCTTATGTAACGCATCGCTTCGATCTCAACGTCCAAAACTCAGTCGTCCGCGCGAGCGGTGATAGAGCAGATAAACCCCGATCAATGCCAGCGCGAGGCCGAACCATGTCAGCGCGTATTGCAAGTGGTTGTTGGGAAAATCGAGGACGGTTTGGCCGCCCAAGGGCCAGCCGCCGGGGTTTGGCGTCGCGTCGGCCTCGATGATGATGGCGTCTTGAATGGCGACCCCGAGAGCCGTGGCGATCTCGGGCACGTTCTTCACGAACCAGAGACGGGCCTCTGCATCGGGAGCGGGCGTGAACATTCCGGGCTGCTGAGATAGCCGCAACACGCCGTTCACCGCGACCTCGCCCGTCACTTGACCCGCTATGCGTGTGTTCGGGTCCTTCAAGGCCTGCGGCACGAAACCGCGATTGACCAGCACCGTCGTTCCGTCGCTCTGAACCAGAGGCGTGATGATTTGCACGCCGACCGCGCCCCGCAGACCTTGAGCGAAGAGATAGGCTTCCTTGTCATGCAGAAAAAGGCCCGTCACGCTGACATGATGCCATTCGACGCTTTGTGGTCCTGTTCGCAGCGCATCCGCGAGCGGCACCGGCGGCGCCCGCATTCCGGCGGCAACGCTTGCGATCAGCGCTTCCTTTTCGTGCAAGCGCCCGATCTGCCAAATGCCCAAGCCGATCAGCAGCACTAGTCCGGGTAGGAACCAGAGGGTCGGCACCAGCAATGGCCGAAAGCGGATCATTGAGGAAAACTACTCCGCTCTTCGTCCCTCTTCAGCCCGGTGCTTGTATTGCAGCACGATCAGCGCGGCCTTCAGGGGCCTGAGAAAAGCAAGGGTCAGGATCAGCAGCGACGGCCCCCAGATCAGGGCGTGCACCCAATAGGGCGGTTGGAAAGCGACCTCGGTCAGCAGGGCTCCGCCGGTCACGATCGCGCCCACGATCAGGATGACGAACACTGCCGGCCCATCGCCCGCCTCGAAGCGCGAATAATCGAGCCCGCAAGAGGAGCAGGAAGCGGCCACCTTGATATAGCCGTGGAACAGGCGCCCGCGACCACAGCGGGGACAGCGCGCCAGCAGCGAAGCATAGAGGACGGACGGCCCCCTGCCCACAAACGGGGCCGCTTCCTTCATTCCGTTACGCCGGCGCCCCAGACATAAATGCAAGTGAACAGGAACAGCCACACCACGTCGACGAAATGCCAGTACCAGGCGGCGGCCTCGAAGCCGAAGTGACGCGACGGGGTGAACTGGCCGGCGATCGCCCGTCCCAGACAGACGATGAGGAAAATCGTGCCGATGATGACATGCGCCCCGTGGAAGCCCGTCGCCATGAAGAAGGTCGTGCCATAGATGGCGCCTAGATTTCCGACGCCGGCGGTCAGGGATTTGTGAGCCTCGTCCATGAGCGGCTGGAGCATCGCGCCGTTCAAGCCAAAGGTGAAAGCTGCGTGATTGTACTCGTAGGCCTGGATCCCGGTGAAGCTCATGCCCAACAGCACGGTCAGAATAAGACCTTGAATCGCGCCTTTGCGATCACCGGTGAGAATGGCGTGATGCGCCCAGGTTACGGTGCTTCCGGAGGTCAGCAGAATCAGTGTGTTGATCAGCGGCAAGTGCCAGGGATCGAAGGTGATGATGCCTTGCGGCGGCCAGGTTCCGATGCTGACGTCCAATGGAAACAGAGCCGAATTGAAATAGGCCCAGAACCAGGCGAAGAAAAACATCACCTCGGAGGCGATGAAAAGGATCATGCCGTAGCGCAGGCCGAGCTTTACCACCGGCGTGTGGTCGCCCCTGACGACCGACTCTTGCACCACGTCGCGCCACCAGCCGGCCATGGTGTAAAGGATGAGGGCGAAGCCGATGAGGAAGATCCAGGGCTGGCCGTTGACCGGCAATCCCCAGAACCCCGTATAGCCGGAGTTCATCCAGAATACGGCCCCGATCAGCATCAGGCCCGCGCCCGAGGCGCCCACGATGGGCCATGGGCTGGGATCGACCAGATGATAATCGTGATGCACTTCGCCGTGAGCCATGAGTCTTGCCTTTCGGTCTCAGCTCCCTTGGCGCTTCGCCGGAACGGACGCGGTTTTCTTATCCGTCTTTTGATTGGCCGCGGGATAGAAGGTGTATGAAAGAGTGATGTCGTGGATGCTATCGGCGTCGCGATCGTTCAAGATCGTCGGCGCGACGAAGAAGGCTACCGGCATCTCGACCGACTGTCCGGCCTCGAGACGCTGTTCGGTAAAGCAGAAGCACTGGATCTTGCTGAAATATCGGCCCGCGCGGTCGGGTATGACGTTGAACGCCGCATGGCCGACGATGGCTACGTCGCCGTTGTTGACGGCTCGGAATAAGACCAACCGGTCTTCGCCGACTTTGACTTGCACCTCACGCTGTTCTGCCTGGAACGACCATGGCAATCCCGGGTCGACATTGGTGTCGAAGCGTACGCTGATGACACGGTCGCCGACCGCACCCGGCGCGGCGGCGGCGCGGTTGGGCGTGCCGCCGTAACCCGTCGTGCGGCAGAACATGTCGTAAAGCGGCACCGCGGCGTAGGAAAGCCCGACCATGCCGACAACGACGGTCAGGCAGCTCGCGAACACCGCATCGTTGCGCGAAAGTCTCATCAACAGGTCCTAATCCGCAACATGACCGCCCAAACGCACCATCGTCATCAAAAAGAACAACACTGCGAGAAACAGCAAGATGCCGCCAATCGCGTAATTGCGCATCCGCCGCGCCCGTTCGAATGCCTGTTTGGCGATCTGCGCCCTCTTCTCGCCATCGTCATTCATCCCAAGCTCAGCGGCGAGAAGGCTGCGATTCCCGCCACCTGCTCCACGATGAGGGCGGCGAACAGAGCAAACAGGTAAAGGATCGAAATCCCGAACAGCCGCCGCGCGCCGGGCTCGTTTACGGTGTCACGTTCGCAGGCGACCCTTATGCTCGCGAGCAAGAAACAAAAACCACCGCCGACGCTTGCGGCCAGATACAGCGGGCCGGCAAACCCGAGCGCCGCGGGAAGCAGCCCGCTCAGCACCACGGCCACGGTGTAGATGAGGATTTGGCGCCGGGTTTCGGATTTCCCCTTGACGACCGGCAGCATGGGCACTCGAGCACGGGCGTAGTCTTCGGCGCGATACAGCGACAGCGCCCAGAAATGAGGTGGCGTCCACAGAAAGATGATGCCGACAAGCACCAGCGGCGCAAGCGCGAGACTGCCCGTCACCGAAGCCCAGCCGATGGCTGGAGGCAGCGCGCCCGCAAGGCCGCCGATGACAATGTTCTGCGGCGTCAAGCGCTTCAGCCACATCGTGTACACGAAGACGTAGAATAAGATGGTGAACGCGAGCAGCGACGCCGCAACAAGGTTGACGAAGAGTCCCATAATTGTGACCGCGCCTGCGGCAAGCATCGCACCGAAAGCGGCCGCGTCTCCCGCCGGAATCACGCCCCGTGGCACTGGACGCGAACGCGTCCGCGCCATGAGGGCGTCGATATCGGCGTCATAGGCCATGTTGAGGGCGCCCGACGCACCCGCCCCGACTGCGATACAAAGCAGCGCTGTCAAAGCGGTCGCGATGTGGATGCCTCCCGGTGCGAGCACCAACCCGGCGACCCCGGTGAACAGCACCAACGACATCACGCGCGGTTTCAACAGCGCAAAATAATCCGCCACCGTCGCAAAGCGTAACTCGCTTGCAGCGTCGACCGATCGGGGTGGATTCGCGATTGTGGACACGCGTGCGATGCCTCTCAGTGGTGGACCCCAACGTCCTGAATGCGGGGCAAGTCATTGTAAGTGTGGAAGGGCGGCGGCGAAGATACCGTCCATTCCAGCGTTGTCGCGCCGACGCCCCAGGGATTGTCGCCCGCAAGGCGCTTGCGCATGAAGGCTTCGGCCATGCATGCGATGAACACCAGCAATCCGACGCCGGCAATGAAGGCGCCGATCGACGACACCATGTTCCACCCGGCAAAAGCATTCGGGTAATCGGCGTAGCGGCGGGGCATGCCCGCGAGACCGAGGAAATGCTGCGGGAAAAAGGCCATGTTGACGCCAATGAACGTCAACCAGAAATGCAGCTTTCCGAGCGTCTCGTTGTACATGTAGCCGCTCATTTTTGGGACCCAGTAATACCAGCCGGCAAAGATCGTGAAGACGGCGCCGAGCGACAGCACATAGTGGAAATGCGCCACCACGTAGTAGGTATCCTGCAGCACGACGTCGACGCCGGCATTGGCCAGCACGACGCCCGTCACTCCGCCTACCGTGAACAGGAAGATGAAGCCGATCGCCCACAGCATCGGCGTGCGGAAGCTGATCGAGCCGCCCCACATCGTCGCGATCCAGGAGAAAATCTTGATCCCGGTCGGCACCGCTATGACCATGGTGGCGAAGATGAAATAGGCCTTGGTGTCGACCGTCATTCCGACCGTGTACATGTGGTGCGCCCACACGACGAAGCCGATGAAGCCGATGGAGACCATAGCGTAGGCCATGCCGAGATAGCCGAACACCGGCTTCTTCGAGAAGGTCGAGATCACCTGACTGATCATGCCGAAACCCGGCAGAATCAGGATGTAAACTTCGGGATGCCCGAAGAACCAGAACAGATGCTGGAACAGGATCGGATCGCCGCCACCCGCCGGATTGAAGAAGGTGGTGCCGAAGTGGCGATCGGTGAGAAGCATCGTGATGGCGCCCGCGAGCACGGGGAGCGACAAAAGAAGCAGGAACGTCGTCACAAGGATGGACCACACGAACAGCGGCATTTTGTGCAGGGTCATGCCGGGAGCGCGCATATTGAAAATGGTCGTTATGAAATTGATCGCGCCTAAGATCGATGACGCACCGGCGATGTGCAGCGAGAAAATGGCGAGATCCATCGCCGGACCGGGCGAGCCATAGGTCGAGAGCGGCGCATAGACCGTCCAGCCGCCGCCGACCCCCTGGCCTCCCGAATCGCCCTCCACGAACATGGAAAGGATGAGCAGCAGAAACGAGAACGGCAGCAGCCAGAACGAGATGTTGTTCAGGCGCGGAAACGCCATGTCCGGCGCGCCGATCATCAAGGGCGTGAACCAATTGCCGAAGCCGCCGATCATCGCCGGCATGATCATGAAGAACACCATGATCAGGCCATGACCGGTTACGAAGACATTGTAGGTGTGAGGATCCTTGAAGATCTGCAGGCCGGGTTGCATCAACTCGGCGCGCATCATCATCGATAAGAACGCGCCGACCAGGCCGCCGCATATGGCGAATACGAGGTACATCGTGCCGATGTCCTTGTGATTCGTCGAGTAGACGAATCGGCGCCAGCCGGTCGGATGGGCCGCGTGAGCCTCGTGCGCCGCGCCATGATCCGAGCCATGGCTTCTTTCGTGTGCTCCTGACATGGGCGCGTCCTCGCTTTCTACTGCTGCTCGGCCGCAAGGCGCGTAGGCGCACCCACGGCGGCGAATTTGGTTTTGGCTTCCTGGACCCACTGATCGAAGCGCTCCTGGCTGACCACTTCGACTTCGATCGGCATGAAGGCGTGGCGCGCGCCGCACAATTCGGAACATTCGCCGTAGAACTTCCCCTCCTTGTTCGCCTTGAACCAGGTGACGTTCAAGCGGCCAGGAACGGCATCGATCTTGACCCCGAAGGCGGGAATCGCCCAGGCGTGGATGACGTCCGCGCCGGTGATGATCAGGCGGATCGTCTTGTTGATCGGCACCACGACGTGATTGTTCGTGCCCAAAAGCCGCGGCTCCATTTGTTGCCCGGCCACCCGGTCTGAAAGCACAAGAGCATCAAAGGTGAAATTGCCGTTGTCGGGGTATTCGTAGCTCCAGAACCACTGTTTGCCGATGGCCTTGACCGTCATATCGGCCGGCGGAATCACGTCCTCGTAATAAAGCAGCCGGAAGGAAGGAATGGCGATGGTAACCAGGATCGCCACCGGCACCACGGTCCACAGCACTTCGAGCACGGTGTTGTGCGTGGTGGCGGACGGCTTTGGATTGGCCTTGGCGTTGTAGCGAATCATGATCCAGGTCAGCAGTCCCAGGACAAAAAGGCAGATGATCGTGATGATCACGAGCACGAAATTGTGCAGATCGATGATCCGGGTCATGCGGTCGGCAGCAGAATCCTGCAGGCCGAGCTGCCAATTGACCGGTTGAGCGGCCGCGCCGGCGACGAGCGATAGCATTGCCGCTGCGACCAGCCCCGTAAGTGCGCCAAATTTCCGAAGCATCAGTTTCCCTCACATAAGCGGATGGCCGGCGACAGGGGACTTTTCGACCCGGTCCCAGCTCAGACGAACGATTCACCTCGACCGATGTTGCGGCCCCCGGACCCCAAGTCCATTGCGACGTGATGCCACGCGCAAGCGAGCGCGTACAGACCCATTTTTAGCAATTTTGCATATGCGTGACGGAAGCCTTCCGGCTCCCTATATATGCACCAGTGCAAGGGCCACAGCGGAGAGCGGCGCCATGACAACCCCCGACGAGCTGTTTTTCACCCAGACCGGAATGAGCAGGGAGCGTGTGCAGCGCCTCATCGATACGACCCTTCACGGCGCCGATGATGGGGAGCTTTTCCTCGAATATCGCCAGACCGAGAGCTTTGCCTTCGACGATGGAAGGCTGAAGGCGGCGACCTACGACACCACCCAGGGTTTTGGACTGCGCGCGGTTGCTGGCGAGGCCACCGGCTACGCCCACGCTTCTGAGCTGTCCGAAGCCGCCATCAAGCGCGCGGCCGAGGCGGTCGCCGTGGTCAAGCTCGGCCATTCCGGGGTGATCGCCGAAGGACCCACGCGCACAAATATCCACCTTTACACCGACAACAGTCCGCTCGAATCAGCGGGCTTCGACGTCAAAGTAAAACTGATGGGAGAAATCGACGCCTATGCCAGGGCGAAGGATCCGCGGGTCAGGCAGGTCTCCTGCTCGCTTGCCGGCGAATGGCAGGTCGTCGAGATCATGCGACCCGGCGGCGAGGTGTATCGCGACGTCCGTCCTCTGGTTCGGCTCAATGTTTCCGTCGTTGTCGAGGAGGACGGACGGCAGGAAACCGGCTTTCACGGCGGCGGCGGTCGCCGCGCTTACACCGATTACATCGCACCGGACTTCTGGCGGGCGGGTGTCGACGAGGCGCTCAGGAGCGCGCTGGTCAATCTTTCATCGGTCCCCGCACCCGCAGGCGAAATGTCGGTCGTGCTGGGACCCGGTTGGCCGGGGATTCTCCTGCACGAGGCGGTGGGCCATGGTCTCGAGGGCGACTTCAACCGCAAAAAGACGTCCGCTTTTGCCGGACTCTTGGGCCAACGCGTGGCTTCTCCCGGCGTTACCGTCGTCGATGACGGGACGATTGCCGAACGCCGCGGCTCCCTATCGATCGACGATGAAGGGACACCAAGCTCGCGGACAGTTCTTATCGAGGACGGCATTCTGAAGGGCTTTATGCAGGATCGGATGAATGCCCGGCTGATGGGCTTGCCGGCGACCGGCAATGGCCGGCGTGAATCCTTCGCTCACGCGGTGATGCCGCGCATGACCAACACCTACATGCTGGGGGGAAAGCACGCGCCCGATGAGATCCTGCGCTCGGTGAAGAGCGGCATCTATGCCGTTCAGTTCGGCGGTGGCCAAGTCGACATCACGTCCGGCAAGTTCGTGTTTTCCTGCACGGAGGCCTACAAAATCGAGGATGGGCAGGTCGGCGCACCGATCAAGGGCGCAACCCTGATCGGCAACGGTCCCGATGCCATGACGCGCGTGGCCATGATCGGAAATGACATGAAGCTCGATCCGGGCATTGGCGTCTGCGGCAAGAACGGACAGAGCGTCCCGGTGGGAGTCGGCCAGCCGACACTCCGCATCGACGGGCTGACGGTAGGAGGCACCGCGGCGTAGTCTTTTGGCTTGAAGATTGCATCGGCGGGGGCGTCACTGCGAGCTTCGAGTAAGCCATGGCCGAACCGGTACTTTCCCTCGTAACGACACAGCCTTCGCGCAGTGCAAGTCGCGAAATCATTAGGCTGCTGGGCCGGCTGCTCGGCGAGGTGATCCATGATCAGCATGGGCAAGTCGCGCTCGACCGGGTCGAGCAGCTCCGACGTCACGCCGTGGCCGAGCACCGTCAAGGACGCTCTGCGGTCGCCCTCTTCAAACAGCTCAGGCTTTTGCCCAACCGGGATATGGTCCTGCTGATCCGAGCCTTTGCCATCTTCTCTCAGCTTGCCAATATCGCGGACGACTATATCGCCCGCTGCGAGACGGAGCGGGACGATCACGATCCCTTGCAGCGTCTGAAGGCCCATCGGGACATGACCTCCGAACGGGTCTACGAATTCCTCTCATCCGCCTTGATATCGCCGGTGATCACCGCCCATCCGACAGAAGTGCGCCGCAAGAGCGTGCTGGACCGCGAAACGGCGATCGCCGATCTGCTGCCGCGGTATGACACGGCTGCTTCCAATGAAGCGCGACGAGACGAGATCGAGAAGGAACTGAAGCGGCAGATCCGCACGCTTTGGCAGACCCGAATGCTGCGGCCGATAAGGCTGCATGTGAGCGACGAAATCGACAACGCAGCGGCGATTTTCTCGCACACCTTCATCCCTCAGCTTCCGGTCGTGAAACGTCGGCTTGCAAAGCTCTTCGGATTGGAGTCGCCATTGCCGCGCTGCCTCGTGGCGGGTTCCTGGGTCGGCGGGGACCGCGACGGCAATCCGTTTGTGACGGCGGCAACGCTTGATTACGCCGGCCATCGCTTGAGCGAAATCGCTTTGGACCATTATCTCGAGCAGGTCCACGCGCTCGGCGGCGAGCTGTCGCTCTCCGACGAGTTGGTGCGTGTCAGCAAGGACCTGGATGGGCTGGCGTCGAAAAGCGCCAATGCTTCGGCGCATAAGGCAGACGAACCCTACCGCCGCGTGCTGACCTTGCTCTATGCGCGCCTTGCCGCGACGAGGAAAACCATTCTTGGACGGGCGCCCTCGCGTGCCGCGCGCGGCGACGAGAAACCCTATTCCTCGCCGCGCGAGTTCGCCGACGATTTGAGGATCATCGCCAATTCGCTCATCGAGAACGGCAGCGGCGATCTGGCGGAGGGACGGCTCGCCGATCTGCGCGAAGCGGTGCAGAGCTTTGGTTTTCATCTCGCCGTGACGGACCTGCGCCAGAATTCAGCGGTACATGAACTTACTGTCGCGGAATTGCTGCGCGAAGCAGGCGTCTGCGCTCAGTACGCCGGGCTGAGCGAGACGGATCGGGTGGAGCTGCTCACGCGCGAGCTTTCGAGCTCTCGCCTGCTGCGCACGCCTTATCGCGTCTACTCCGAAGCGACCGCGAAAGAGCTTGAGGTCGTGGACGTCGCTGCCCGCCTCAAGCAACGGTTCGGCGAGGACGCGATTGCAAATTACGTGATTTCGAAGGCAGACAGCGTCTCGGACATTCTCGAGACCGCGATTCTGCTCAAGGAGTGCGGCCTGTTTTCGCCCGGCCGGAATCCTCAAAGCGCGCTCCGCATCGTTCCGCTGTTCGAGACCATCGCCGACTTGCGGGCGAGCGCTCAAGTCCTGACGACGTTCCTCGAACTGCCGTTCGGCCGCGCGATCTTGGCGGGGCAGGACGATCTCATGGAAACGATGATCGGCTATTCCGACAGCAACAAGGACGGCGGTTACGTCACGTCGAATTGGGAAATCCGCTCGGCCATTGTCAAATTGCTCGCGGCGGCTAAAGCACACGGCGTCAAACTGCGCTTCTTTCACGGCCGCGGCGGCACGGTCGGGCGCGGCGGCGGCCACGCCTTCGAGGCTACGCGCGCGCTTCCTCTCGGTGCGGTCGATACCGGCCTCCGAGTCACCGAGCAAGGCGAAGTGGTCGCCAGCAAGTACGGATTGCCCGACGTCGGCAGGAGGAGCCTGGAGACGATGGTGGCGGCAGCCCTCCTCGCCTACGTCGATCCGGAGAAGGACGCAGCCGACGGCGAACAGAGCGCGACATTTGCCGAATTCAGCAGCGAGGCCTATCGCGCGTATCGTGCACTTGTTTACGAGACACCCGGCTTCGAAACCTATTTTCGCGAATCGACGCCGCTTCCGGAAATCTCCAATCTGAAAATCGGCAGCCGGCCGCCGTCGCGCACCAACTCGCCTCATATCGAAGACCTACGCGCCATTCCCTGGGTGTTCAGCTGGTCGCAGGCGCGGGTGATGCTGCCGGGATGGTACGGTTTCGGCTCCGCGGCCGCAAAGCTGCATGAGAGGAACGAAGACACCCACCTTGCCGCGCTGTACGCAAATTCGCGCTTCTTCCGCACGATCATTTCCAACCTCGAGATGATGCTTGCCAAATCGAATTTGGAAATCGCCCGCCTTTATGCAGACCTCGTGACCGACCGGGAATCGGCGAACGCGATTTTTGCCCGCATCGCCGACGAATGGCGATTGGCGCACGATGCGGTTCTTGCGCTCACCGGGCAAAGCGCGTTGTTGGAGCACAATCCCGCGCTCGCGGAATCCATTCGCATCCGTCTTCCCTATATCGATGCCCTCAATCTCTTGCAGTTGGACCTCCTGCGGCGGCGCCGCGCGGGCAACGAGGACGAAGACATCCTCGAGGGCATCCATATGTCGATCAACGGCGTTTCGGCCGGCCTTCGCAACAGCGGTTGACGCGCATGGCTTATGCGCATAGCCTATGCGCATGAAAAAGCAATTGTCGGAATCCCCGAAGCCCTATCGCGCGAGACCTAAGCGCCGCCCCGAAGCCCATATCGGCCAGCGCAAGCCCGGGCGAAAGCGGGCCGTCAATCTCGCCATTGACGAGGCCATTCTCGCCGAAGCGAAAGCGCAAGGCATCAATCTCTCGCAGACGCTGGAAGACGAGTTGCGAAGACGGACCCGGGAGAAAAAGATCAAACGTTGGCAGGAAGAAAACCGTGAGGCGTTGGAGTCCTACAGTGAGTTGATCAAACGGGCCGGAATATTCGGCGAGGAATTTCGCAGCTGGTGAATCTCGGCCAATTCGACGTGTATGTTAATCCGAGCAAGCGAGGACTTGCGGAGAGGCCCTACGTCGTAGTCGTGCAATGCAATTACCTCGACACGATGCCCGTGCGCGTTGTGGTGCCATTAGTTGTTGAAAGTGCATTGCGCCCCATACACCGGCTCAATCCTATTTTCAAAATCGAGGCCAAACGACTCTATTTTCATCCATTGGAGATTGCGGCATTTCCCACGCGATCGTTGCGGACGCGCGTCGCCAATCTCGAGGAATACCGCGATCGTATCATCGCAGCGCTGGACTTCGTCTTCACCGGGATCTGACATGAGCAAATACTGGTTTCGACCGAAGCAAAGGGGTATCGGCGCCGGCGTGCCGCTGAACTGGAAAGGTTGGGCGCTGTTCGGCGCTTATGTCGGTTCCATCATCGCGGTACCGTTCGCGCTTCAACTTACGCTCGGTTACGAAGGCAGTCCGCTCCTGCGCATCACGGTCGTGGCGCTGATTTCAGTTCCGTTTCTGCTCGTCGCCTGGAAAAAAACCGAGGGCGGTTGGCGCTGGCGCAGGGGCGATGAGGATGCCGACGAGGAATCGCAAAATTAGCTCGGTGCCGCCGCCAATAAGTTCAGAGAAAATTATACGATTCGAAAAGGCGGCAGAGATCGCCCTTCCATTCGCCCTTGTAGAGCGCGAGCAATTCGTCCGCTCGGGTGCTTCCGCGATTCACCAGCTCTTGAACAGGTTCGAGGAAACCCTTCTCGCTCGGCATTCCTTCAGCTGCGGCTCTCGCCTCCAGTCCATGCGTCGCGATCGCGAGCATGCGACGCGCTAGTTCGAGCACGTTGGTATTGCGGAACGGCGTTTTGAAGGCGAGCACGGGCACTGCGGCGCGCATCGCCTCGCGTTCTTCGGACGTCCAATCCTTGACCATGTCCCACGCCGCATCGAGAGCGGTCTGGTCGTAAAAGAGCCCCGCCCACAGCGCGGGCAGTCCGCAAATCCGCCGCCACGTGCCGCCGTCGGCACCCCTGACCTCAAGATAAGACTTCAACCGTACTTCCGGAAAAATCGTCGTCAGATGATCCGCCCAATCCGATATCATGGGCGTCACGCCTTTGAGCTCGGGAATGCGACCCGTCAGAAACTCGCGAAAGGATTTGCCGGCGACGTCGATGTAGCGCCCGCCGCGGTAGACAAAATACATCGGCACATCGAGCGCGTAATCGACGTCTGCGCGCGCATTGTCGACGTCGGTCCAGATATGACTGCGATAGGAAAGAAATCCGTTCGCCCTGCCCTCGCGGAACGGCGAATTGGCGAACAAAGCCGTGACGACGGGTTGCAGCGCCAAGGCGACGCGGAATTTCTTCACCATGTCGGCTTCTGAGCCGAAATCGAAATTGCCCTGTACCGTGCAGGTGCGGAACATCATCTCCAAGCCGTAGCCGCCGACCCTGCGCATATAGCTGCGCATGATCGCGTAGCGCCCCTTGGGCATCACCGGCATCTCGGCGAGCGTCCAGGTCGGGGCGAAGCCGACGCCGAGACAGCCGGCGCCGATTTCCGCGCAGACCTCGCGTACCTGGTGGCGATGCGTGTTCACCTCGGCGCAAGTTTCGTGCACGTTTTTCAAAGCAGCGCCGGAGAGCTCGAACTGGCCGCCCGGCTCCAGGCTCAGCGCGGCGCCGTTCTGCGACAGCCCGATGATGTATTCGCCTTCCATGATCGGCTGCCAACCGAAGCGCTTCATGCCTTCCAGCAGCACCCGGATGCCCGGCCGGCCCTCATAAGGGAGCGGCTTATGATCCTTGAGCGCATAAACGAACTTTTCGTGCTCGGTGCCGATCCGCCAGTCGCTGCGGGGTTTCGCGCCTGCCGCAATGTGGCCGACGAGGTCGGCGCGCGACTGAATCGGTCCCCCTGCCGATTGCGGAACGGACATCTGTGCTTTCCTTGCTCGCGATGTTCATTCGCGCGGCTCACGCGCGAACCTAGTGTTCCGTCCTGAGAGTTACAAGGCGCGCCAATCCCCGGCAATTCCCTGCCACAATGCGAGCGCGGCCAACGCCGCTGTATCGGCGCGCATGATGCGCGGACCGAGCGTCACCGCAAGCACGAAGGGACATTTGCGGATTGCGGCACGTTCGGCAGGCACAAATCCGCCCTCCGGTCCGGCGAGCACGGCCCAGGCATCGGCACTTCCTTTGGCCTGCTCGAGCGCCTCTGCGATGGGCTGGGCGTCGCCCGCTTCGTCGCAGAAAATCAGTCGGCGCTCCTTGGGCCATGATTCGAGCAGCGCGGAAAGATTGATCGGCTCGCGTATCGCCGGCACGCTCAAGCGTCCCGACTGCTCGGCCGCCTCGATCGCGTTGGCGCGGAGTCTCGCGACATTCACGCGCCGTGCGACCGTGCGCTCGGTCAACACGGGCTGCAGCACACGCACGCCGAGCTCAGTCGCCTTTTGCGCCACATAATCGGCCGGGGTCTTCTTGATGGGCGCAAACACGAGCCAAATATCCGGGACATCGGATTGCGCCCGGGTCCTGGTTTCACAGTTGAGCGTTGCCTTGCGTTTCATCACGCCGGCAATCCGCGCCCGCCATTCGCCGTCGCTCCCGTTGAACAGAAGCACGTGCTCGCCGGCGCGCGCCCGCATCACGTGAAGCACATAATGGGCCTGCGCGTCCTCAAGC
>WNFL01323398.1_pt1 | contig 20169 bp, 15 predicted proteins | sample 5400361 | NCBI WGS metagenome assembly WNFL01 (sample SAMN13153351, study PRJNA577476) | soil metagenome | isolation source: 40 cm soil on Douglas fir-dominated hillslope | place: USA:California | collected 2013-09-17
TAGAATGACATGTCAGGCATCGGTCCCGCGCGACGTTTTCCCGCCAACCCCGCCAGGTCCGGAAGGAAGCAACGGTAACGGGCTCTTTCGTGTGCAGTGGGTTGCCGGTGCCTGGCTTTTTTCTTTGCTTCTCCGGCGGTTGCGATGACGAATCGGCTTTATTACACGGATTCTCACCTCCACGAATTCGAAACGGTTGTGCAGGAAGTCGTGCCTGCCACGGATGGGCAGTCTCGACCGGGCGTCATTCTGCGGGAGACCGCGTTCTATCCAACGAGTGGCGGACAGGTGTTTGACACAGGTTGGCTAACGTCCAGCGCGCAGGATCGAGTGCGGGTCGCAGAAGTAGCGGACACCGAAGACGGGAGGATTGTTCACTATCTCCAACCGCCTGTGAAATTGGCGCCGGGAGACAAAGTGCGCGGGAGCATCGACGCGGAGCGGCGGCGTGATCACATGCAGCAGCACTCCGGGCAGCACGTGTTGTCGGCGGCGCTCATCGAGCTTTATCAAATCCCGACGGTTTCGTTTCATATGGGCGAGGAGTATTGCTCGATTGACCTCACCACGCCATCGTTGACATCGGAGCAGGTGGTCGGAGCGGAGTGGCGCGCCAATGAGATTATTTTCGAGAATCGTCCGGTGACTGTGCGATTTGTTTCTCGGGCCGAGGCGGAAAAACTCGGGCTGCGAAAGTTGCCACCTGCCGAACGCGACGAATTGCGTTTGATTGAGATTGCTAATTTTGATTTATCGGCGTGTGGTGGAACTCATGTCACTGCCACGGGGCAGATCGGTTCCATCCTGTTGCGGAAGACTGAGACGGTGCGTCAGGGAATGAGGGTGGAGTTTGTCTGCGGGGGCCGGGCTGTGCGCACGGCGCGGCGCGATTTCACTGCTCTCAGCGGATCGGCCAAGCTGTTCTCCACTCAATTGGCGGATGTTCCCGAGCAAATTCGAAAAACATTTGAGGACGTCAAACTACTTCGCAAGCAGCGCGATGAAGCGCTGGAGGAACTTGCCGGGGCGACGGCATCCGCGGCGTTACACGACTCCCGGGATGTGCAGGGGAGAAAAGTGATAGTCCGTTTGTTTCGCGATCGGGATATCAGTTTTGCGAAATTGTTCGCGCAGCGAGTCGCTCGCGGCGGAATTCCGGCGATTGCGCTGGTGGGGAGCACCGTCGATCCGCCGGGACTGGTGTTTGCGCAGTCCGCCAGCGGCACAGCCGATATGGGCGCACTGCTCAAGCAAATGCTGGCGTCAGTGGGCGGGCGAGGCGGCGGCAGCCGGGACTTCGCGCAAGGCGGAGTGCCTGCGGGTACCGATATCGAGCAATTGTTGAAGCAGGCAGCGGGTACAATCGGAGCTTAGATCCGGCGGATTGCCCTTCATATAAGAATCTTCGATGGAACAGCGGCTCATTCTCGTCAATCTCCTGATCAAGTTAGGCGTGGCTGCGGCCGTGTCGAGCGCGCTGGTGCGTTCGAAGGAATTTAAGAAGCTGCTGTTTCTGGAAGAGCGCGAGGTACGACACAAGATTTATCTGGCCTTGTGGATGGCGGTCCCAATCGCGCTTGGTGTCTGGATCCGTTTCAGCGCGCGCAATTTTCTGGCTGGCGATCTTGCGCTCGAGACTACCGTGCTGTTAGGCGTGATCGGAGGCCGACTGTCTGGAGGCCTTGGCGGCGCGTTGATCGCGCTGCCGGCGGCTCTGCACGGAGAATGGGCTGCGCTGCCCTTCGATGTATTCTGCGGATTGGTGGCTGGGCAACTGCGGCATGTCGCTCCGGATCAGGAAGATATCTGGTCGTTTTCACCGTTCATCGATCTCAGCATCTACAACTGGATTCGCCGCAATCTGCCTGTCCCAAGGCTGTTCGATTGGCAGATTACATTTTTGTTGACGATCGTCGGACTGCGATTTTTGCAAACGGAAATTTGGCGCTTCTGGCCGAATGCCATCTTCAGTCTGGAGCATCCCAACTTGTGGGTAGAGGGCGCGATCTATCTCTCTGCCATCATGGTGGTTGGAACTGAGCTGAAGATCTTCAACGGCGTGCGCATCCAGGCAAAGCTGGAGGAGCAGGAACGGCTATTGCTGCAGGCGAGAATGGTCGCATTGCAGAATCAGATCAACCCGCATTTTCTTTTCAATACTTTGAATTCGATTTCTTCGCTGGTACGTTTCGATCCCGACACGGCGCGCGAAATGATTATCAAACTGGCGACCATCCTGCGCCGGTTGTTGAGCAGCACGGATTCGTTTGTTCCGCTCCGCGAGGAACTGGAGTTCATCGACAACTACCTCGACATTGAAGTCGTGCGCTTCGGACGCGACAAGCTGCGCGTGCTCAAGGAACTGGAACCGGCCTCGCTCGAAGTGATGGTGCCCAGTATGCTGCTGCAGCCGCTGGTGGAAAACTGCCTGAAACACGGCCTGTCTCCGAAAGTGGAAGGGGGCAGCATCACGCTTCGCAGCCGCGTGATCGAGTCGCGGCTGATTGTCGAAATCGAAGATGACGGTGTGGGCATGGGCGCCGCTCATCTGTTTTCACAACCAAATGGTTTGGGCGGAACTGGGATCGGGATGGCAAATGTGGCAGAGCGCCTGAAAGTTCTCTATGGCGATGCCGCGAAGATGATGATCGAGAGCCAGGAAGGCGTTGGCACTCAAATCCGGCTGCGTCTGCCGGTGTTGGATGACGATTGCGCCAGCACCCGCCGGTAAAAGTCTTCATAAAGCGGAATAATCTTGCTGGTACAAAAGCGTGCGCGGGCCGCTTCGCGTGCCTTTTTTCCCATCTCGCGTAAAGCAGACTCATCCCCGAGCAGTTCGATGGCATAACCGGCCATCGTATCCACATCGCCCACATCGGCGAGGAAACCGCTTACGCCATGTTCGACGACTTCGGGTACTCCTCCAGCGCGGGTCGCGATGGGGACGACCTCGCAAGCCATCGCCTCCAGCGCTGCGAGTCCAAAAGATTCCAGCTCGCTGGGGAGGAGCATCACGTCCGAGATGGCCAGTTTTTCCTGAACCCGATCTTGCTTTCCAAGAAACAGTACGTGGTTGTGAATGCCTTTCTGCACCGCCAACCACTCGGCCTGCGATCGGTCCGGGCCATCGCCGATCAGCAATAGCTTCGACGGAATTGCTTTGCGAACGCGGTCGAAGATCTCAATCACATCGAGGAGCCGCTTCACGGGCCGGAAATTCGAAAGATGGACCAGAATTCGCTCGTCATCCGCTGCGTACTCCCGACGATGCTCCTGGCTTCCAGCCGAGCGGACATACTCATCGCAGTTGACGAAGTTGGGGATGACCTCGATGTGATTCTTGATGTCAAACACGTTGATGGTGCGGGCACGCAAGTACTGCGAGACTGCGGTGACTCCATCACTCTGCTCGATGGAAAAACGCGTGATCGGGAGATAAGAGCGGTCCAAGCCGACCAGCGTAATGTCGGTACCGTGCAGTGTCGTCACAAAGGGCAGGTGACGTCGCGGTGGCGTCGCGGCCAGCATCTGCCGGGCCAGCATCGCGCTCACGGAATGCGGAATCGCGTAGTGCACATGCAGCAGGTCAAGCTCATAGAGCTGTGAGACCTCCGCCATACGCGTGGCCAGCGCCAGATCGTAAGGGGGATATTCAAACAGCGGGTACCGGGACACCTCGACTTCGTGATAGTGAATGTTGGCCGCGGTATCGATGAGGCGGATCGGTTGTGAATAAGAGATGAAATGGATCTCATGACCACGGCGAGCCAGTTCGAGGCCCAACTCGGTAGCGACTACTCCACTTCCGCCGTAGGTCGGATAACAGGTGATGCCGATCTTCATTAAGGCTCCCGCGACTGTTGCATTTGATTCCAGCGCTATGGTCGCGGATGCAGTAGCCCATCGTCAAAGGGCAGTGAATATCCGATTGACATAACAAAAGGCCGAATCCTGCGGGGAAGTGCAAGATTCGGCCGCACGCGGCGCAACCTGACAAACTTCGTCTAGTCGCCAGCCGTGGCCAGTTCGCCGTTCATAACTTCTTCGGCTTTCAGCCCCAGACCAGAGGCTACACCTCCTCCGTAATTCGGATCAGCCTTGTAGAAATGGCGAATCTGGCGTTCCTGAATTTCGCGAGGGGCGTTGCTGAGACTGCCGACAATATTGCCGATCAGTCGCTCCTGCGCGTCCTTGGTCATCAACCGGAAGAGGTTTCCGGGTTGCGTGTAATAGTCGCTGTCCAGACGATGATTGTGGCGGTCGACGGAACCCGTAATCGGACGGGGACGTTCGCGATAGGCCGGGTCCTCCTTCGGACCCTCGAAGCTGTTCGGTTCGTAGTTGGGCTCGGAGCCGAAGTTGCCGTCGAAGCGCATGGCGCCGTCCCGATTGTAGTTGTGCATCGGACACTGCGGCTTGTTGACCGGAAGAGCGTCGTAGTTCACGCCGAGCCGATACCGGTGCGCGTCCGGATAAGAGATCAGGCGCGCCTGCAACATTTTGTCCGGAGAATAGCCCATGCCCCGCACGATGTTCTTGGGTTCAAACGCGGCTTGCTCAACTTCCGCAAAGTAGTTTTCGGGATTGCGGTCGAGAACCAACTCGCCGAGTTCGATGAGAGGATAGTCTCCGTGCGGCCAGACTTTGGTCAGGTCAAACGGATTGATGTGATAGGTATCCGCTTCCTTTTCCGGCATGACCTGGATGGAAACTTTCCACTTGGGGAAGTCGCCCTTGGCGATTGCGTCGAAGAGATCGCGCTGCGCGTAATCCGGGTCTTTGCCCTTCATGACCTCTGCACTGTCGCGATCGAAGTTCTTGATGCCCTGCTTCGTCTTGAAGTGGTACTTCACGTAGAACAGTTCGTTCTTGCTGTTAATCAGACTGAACGTGTGGCTGCTGAAGCCATCCATGTGGCGATAGCCGTCTGGAGTGCCGCGGTCCGAGAACAGGATCGTCACCTGGTGCAGCGATTCCGGCGAGAGTGACCAGAAGTCCCACATCATGGTCGGCGATTTTAGATTCGTCTCAGGATCGCGCTTCTGGGTGTGGATGAAGTCGCCAAACTTCAATGGATCACGAATGAAGAACACCGGTGTGTTGTTGCCCACCATGTCCCAGTTGCCCTCTTCGGTGTAGAACTTGAGGGCGAAGCCGCGCGGATCGCGCTCTGTGTCCGCCGAGCCCTTTTCTCCACCCACGGTCGAGAAACGGATGAAGGTCGGCGTTTTTTTGCCCACCGCCGAGAATAGTTTCGCCGTCGTGTACTTCGACATGTTCGGATTCGTGCAGACGAAGTGTCCGTAGGCGCCTGATCCTTTCGCGTGAACCACGCGTTCAGGAATGCGTTCGCGATTGAAAATCGCCATCTTCTCGAACAGTAAGTAGTCTTCAAATACCACCGGACCGCGCGGACCGACCGTCAGCGAATTCTGGTTGTCGCCCACCGGACGTCCCGCTGCCGTTGTAAGTTTCTTCTTCTCCATGATCTTCTCCTCATCTCTATCTCTTGCGGTGTTGGTTGCTGATTAGCGTTGCACTCAAGGAATACTCAACATCGATTGTACGATGTGAAATTCCCAGCGCACTTCGATTGCCCTTACATTACGTTTGTGTAGAACAAGTCTAAAGGATTTATCCATAGGAAGAATGGCATGAAAAGCGATGTGTGAAATAGAATAAACCTATGAGTTGTCGGGGATGACATTCGAGAGGCAAACAAACCAATGGATATTCGCCAGTTACGTTACTTCATTGCCATTGTTCGTGCGGGCAGCTTTACGCACGCGGCCGAACAGCTTGGCATCAGCCAGCCTTCGCTCTCGCAGCAAATTCGAACGCTGGAGCGGCAGATCGGCAGCCCTTTGTTCGAACGGTTGGGACGGTCTGTACGGCTCACCGCCCACGGCGAGGCATTGCGTGAGCGCGCGGCCGACATTCTTCAGCAAGTCGCTGAAGCAAAGTCGTGCCTGGACCAGTTGCAGGAGGGAGTGCGCGGCAAGCTTTGCGTCGGAGTCATTCCGACGATCATGCCTTATTTGATCGCTCCGCATGTGGGATCGTTTTCAAATCAATTTCCGGAAGTTGACCTGCAATTCACGGAGGATACGACTCCGCACCTGGTCGAACAGTTGCAATCGGGCGATCTGGATCTCGGCGTATCAGGGTTGCCGGTGCGAAATCCCGATATTGTATGCAGTGAACTGACCCGTGAACCGCTCCTTTTAGCGGTGGCGGAGAAACATTCCCTGGCGCGCGAAAAGACGGTGGACCTTCAGGACCTGCAAGGCGAGCGCTTTCTTCTACTCAAGGAAGGTCACTGCCTGCGGGACGACGTACTCCGCGCCTGCACGCGCGGACAAACGGAACTCCACCGCGTCTTCGAAACCGACCAGCTCGCGAGCATTTTTCAGTTTGTGCGCTCGGGTTTCGGATTGACCGTGGTACCCGCCATGACTGCATCCCAGTCCGCAGGTTGCAAATTGATCCCGTTACGTGGAAACAGCTTTCGTCGTATCGGGTACTTGCGAACGAGGCGGCATGTTGTCAGCCGGCCGATGCGCGAATTTACAAAGTGGTTGCGGACGCTGGCTGCGCGCGCGCCGAACAGGGACCAAACCGGATTTGTTCGCCGCGCGGCAAGCAACTGACTAGGGTAGGCCTACGTAGCAACTCCCTCGATTATCCGTCGGCGGGTTGGCTGGCGGCGTCGCCCAGGGCGGATTCTGCAGATCGAAAAAGTCGCTCATATCGCTGGTGTTCGCCCACCCGTCGCGTGCGTTCAGGGCCGGCAAGCTAAACCGTTTTTCGACAAACTTCAGCCACGCTGTGTAGTCGGTGGTTACGTGAGAAACGTAATGCGCTTTGGTGAACGGCGAGATCACTACCAAGGGCACACGAAAACCGTATCGGGTGAAGTCGCCGTCGGGATCGTAAGGTGGCGCGCCATGGGTGAAAGAGGCGAACGTGCATCGAGTATCGTTAGCGTTGGTGCAGATATCCACCGGTTTAATGCCATCGGGACTGGGCACATTCGTTGGAGGCGCTACGTGATCGTAGGTTCCGCCGAATTCGTCGAAGGTCAGGATGAGAACAGAATCCTTCCATGACGCCCCGTTCATCACCGCCTCGATCAGTTGACGCGATGTGGCGACGCCGTCCTGGATATTGTGGCCGGTATCAGGTTTCTCGTCCGCGTCGGGCTTTTCCAAAAAGACGACCGAAGGCAACTTGCCGCCTTGCGCATCTGCTATAAACTGCGAGAACGTGGGGTCGACGACGATGTTCCCTGTATTGCTGTAACGGGTCAAAAATCCGTCGAAATCTGAAGCGTAGGTGAACCCGTTCTTGAGCTGCGTGTAGATCTTCCACGAAATATTGGCAGCTTGCAGAAGATCGAAAATCGTCTTCGACTTGATCAGAGGCTCATTGCCGCCGCGGGGATAGGCGTACCCGCCTGAAGTGGCTGCCACCAAATAGTCGCGATTGGGTTGGGTTCTGCTGGGTGCCGGCGAGAACCAGGTATCAGAGGTAGCGAACTGGGTCGCCAGCCAGTAGTGATAAGGCAGATCAGCGCCGGTATAGAACCCCATGGCGCGAATGCCCGGAGTGTCAGTTTCGCCATTGGCATTGGCAGCGCTGGCGGCGCTGACGACGAAGCCATCCGGCCCACCGGGGGCGGGAGTATCGGAAGCGGGGTCGGCAAGGTTGAAATCCCAGTGCGAGGTAATCCAGTCAGGACTTAGACCTTCCATACACTGGTTCTGCAAGTGGAAGGCATAAATCGGAGTGGTTGGAACTCCATTTGCATCTGGCGACAGATTCATCGCACTACAGGGAACAGTCCAGTCCGAATTGGTAGGGCTGCAATCGTCCGGGAGTCCGTTGATCTCGCGCGGCAAATTGAATGGGGGAGCGTTGCGGTAGTCATTCAGCTTGCCGAAATAGTGATCGAAGCTGCGATTCTCCTGAGCCAGGAGGATGATGTGGTTAATCGGATTGGTTGGCGGCGGCGGCGGAGGAGGGGGTGGCGGGGGCGGAGTGTTGCTTGCGGTTCCGCCGCAACCCGCGAGGATGGCCAGAATTGTCAAGACAAGCAAGAGAAGCAGATAACGGGAAGTGACGCGTTGTTTCATCCTAAAGCCTCCGAAAACATCGAACCTTCTTTCGCGACGCCGATCTGCGTCGGCGTTCGTGTAGTAACAGTGAGACAGAAATCTGTTCACCTGCCGTTACCGGCCGCGTTCGCAACCTGTGAGTCGCGATAGCGAGCAAGGTGCGGCATCATGGGTGTGACCTCGAACTCCATCTTGTCGCGTGCCGACATCAGGGGCACGGGCTTGCTCTTGTTCAATTCGACGTGGTCATCCCACGAATCGAGTTTGATGCGGCTTCCCAAGGGGAGGGCCGCGATCTGAGTGATATCTGCGGTCTTCAAGGCAGGCGCGGATTGGAGCAACTTGCTCATGCGCAGCACGCTGTCTTTTTTTGCCATACGACTGCCGAACTGGGGCGTGATGAGTGCCGGCAGTTCCTTGGAGCGGGCTTCAAGTGCCCGCAGGAACAAACCTGCATTCGCGAGCTTGTCCTTGTAGGGCGAGTTCTGCAAAAACTCGAGTGCCTTCTGGTCGGCGGCCTCTTCTTCGTGAGGATCGCGCATCAACTGAATGCGTTGGAAAGTCTCTTCATCGGGAAAGAGCACGCGGTCGCCGAAGGCGTATTTGGTGTCCAGTCGATGGCCGAGCACAATGTGTCCGAGTTCATGGGCAAGAACCATAGCCAGCGAGGCCTCGTCCGGCAGCACGTCCAGAAGTCCGCGGCTGATCACGATGGTATGACCCACGGTGAACGATTCCAGCGGCGTGGTCAGCAATACGCGGGCGCGAACTGCGGGCTGGATTTCAAGGTTGTTTGTGACTTCAAGGTTGTTAATTACGGTTTGCAAGACCTTCGAGACATCGCCATCCGGCGCCAATACTCCGGCGCGTTGCAAGCGATCGAGCACGTGGTCTTCAGCTTCTCGTTCCCACTTATGTTGGCTCTCCACGGGGACGATCTCGTTGGCAAGTTCGGTTTGATCGGAGACCTCCGATGCGGTGTCCACTTGTACCGAGGTGAACTCGTCGGTATCTGTCGGCAGCTTCAGGTTGTATCCCCAGAGCCGCGTCTGGCTTCGCATGGCCAACTTGCGGAACAAGGCGTACTTGGCGTCCGACTCCTCGCTGTAGATGAATGCGGGCAGCCAAATTCCGGGCCGCATGTTGGTGCGCCAGGTGTCGAAGTGGAAGTAGTAATTAAGCCGCGCCTGCGGAAGATAGGTTCCGTTGAAGCGGACGATTGTGTAATCCTGGTTCTCAACCCAGATGCGTCCCTGAAAGTGTGGTCCCTTTACCTTTGGCTTCGGTAATACGTCGAAGACGAGCGTGCGAACTTCGCCCAGGAATTCCTGGTGAAGATATTTGAGGTCATAGTGCTGCTTGTCGAAGCCGGCAATGTAGACCATCTGCATGAAGCCTGATGCCACGTAATTCATCTTGTAGAAGCTGTTTAATTTTTCCAGGACGAGCCCAGGGAACGACTTCGTGTTTTTCTGGAATGACACATTCTCGACGCCTCGCTTCATGACCATGCGACCGATGAAATACTTGTCGCTGCTGGGTACCTGCCCGAGTTCTTCATCGCCTTTGAAGTTCTGGATGTAGGTCTCGACCATCGGAGTGTAGGTTTTCAGGTCCTGAACGAACTTCGCTTCACGATAGAAAATGCGGTCGGTGACCTCGTTGACGTTCGTGGATGGCTGCCGATCCTGGACCGCGCTAGAGCCTACCGGCGCATCGTCCGAAGCGCACAGTCCCACGGCGGACATAAGTAGTAAGAGTGCCAGTGCGACGGCTTGCATGCGGTGTTTAACCATTTGAAAAAACCCTCCAATCAAAGGCTTACTCGGATAATTCGAACTTAATGTGGACGAGCGCGGCACAATCGTATGCTTGACCGTCCCGGCGTGCCGGATGGAACTGTATGTGTTGAGCGGCGGCTACCGCGGCATCGTCGAGACCATAGCCGAGCTCTTTGACGACGCGGTTGATGTGCAACGAGCCGGAAGCTCCGAAAACAACTTCGAGCAATACTTCACCCTCAACGCGCTTACTACGGGCTTCCGCGGTATAGACCGGCCTCGGCTTGAAAACGATTTCGACCGGCTGCAAGGCGGGCGCTTTCTGAACCTGCTTTGGAGTCGAGCCGCCACTGGTTACTACCGCGTTGTTAAAGCCGCTCGCTACCACAACGCCACTATTGCTGCGCCCATGGGGGGCTGAAGTGACTGCTCCATCGCCGAATCCGGCTGTGCGAATGGTGCCGCTGACGCCATGGGTTCCGCCTGAGCCGTTGCCTTTGCCCGGCCCAGCAGGTAAGTCGAACGAGCCGACGCTGGCAACGACTACGGCGTGGCGCTTGGCATCGCCTTGTCCGGGTATGCCGTTGGGATCGCCGAAGCCGCCGGTTTGAACTTCACGCGCTGGACGATGCACGGTCGCTACCTCCGCTTTCGGCGTGTCGAAAACGTTCGTCTTCACCTGGGGTGGTGGTGTCGGCTTCACGGGCGCTGGAAGTGGCGTGGATACCGCGACCTTGGGCAACTCCGGCTTCGGAGGTTCGAGGTCCGGCGGCTTTACATGCGGAGCCGGCGGAGGCGTGAGCTTAGCCAATTGCGACGGAGCGGGAATGCTGCGCGGCGGCAAATGATGTACCACCGGCTCCGGGATGTGAGCAGCCGGGGGAAGGTAAATGGGGACGTAATGGTTGCTTGCCGTGGGCTCGATCGGTATCGACTTAGTAAGGCGCGGTCCAACCGTGATCAGCAGCGCAACGCCGACTGCATTAATAGTCAGCCCCGCCAGGAAACTATTCCATCGGCGGGGGCGGGGAACTTCGTACGTGAGATTGATAAAGGCCACTGCTGAATTTCTCCGTATGCGCTTAGGGCGAGCCCGAAAAGTGCGCTCTCTGTTTCACGCTCGCGAGTGTCGCGATCAAGTTCCATTCTTCATAGACCGGAGGCGTCGCATTCGTTGATGCCGATTCGCCATCAGCCCTTTGGATTAAGAAGTTGTTAAGCTTCGGCCGTTCTGTTTCATCTTGCACTTCATGCGGTCTCAGAGCTTGGCCCGCTTCGAGTTCAGAGTAAGTGCTCACGGTGGGCTATTAGGTGAAAGCAGGATCAACCGGGTTGCCGCGACAGTCGCCGAATTTACCCGCCATTCATGAGGTTCCCCTGCAAGTATCCCGTAAACACCTGAGGAACCAACCCGCGCTGGTGGGCAGCGACTCTAACGTATGCCTGTTGGAATGTTTATGAAAAAACGGATCGGAATCGTCTTCGGGACTCGACCCGACGCGATCAAGATGGCACCCGTGGTGTTCGCCCTGCGTCAGCATCCTGACGAATTCACTCCGGTGGCGATCTCGACCGGCCAGCATCGCCAAATGCTGGACCAGGTCCTGCAAGTATTCGACGTGAGTGCCGACATCGAACTCGATCTCATGCGCCACAACCAGACGCTCAACGGGTTGACGCGCCGAATTCTGGAAGCGATGGATTCACTACTTGCCGAAAACCCACTGGATTGCCTGATCGTACAGGGCGACACTACGACTGCATTTGCCGCGGCGCTGGCAGCCTTCTATAGAAAGGTTCCAGTTGCGCATGTCGAAGCGGGGTTACGCAGCCGTGACATCTTTCAGCCGTGGCCGGAAGAAGTGAACCGTCGGCTGGCCGCAGTGGTTACGCAATTGCACTTTGCCCCTACGCCGCTGGCGCGCGCCAATCTTCTCGCCGAGGCGATACCTCCTCAGAATGTGGTGGTTACCGGCAATACCATCGTCGATTCCGTGAAGAGGCTGGTCGAGACGCAAAGCATCGAGCACCCGCTTCCCGAGAGCGTTCCGGATGATGGTTCTCCGCTTGTTCTAATGACTTCTCACCGCCGCGAATCATGGGGTACGGAATTGGAAAACATCTGCGATTCGATCCTGGAACTGGTCGAGCGATTTCCTCGTATTCGTGTCGTGTATCCGGTGCACATGAATCCGAATGTGGTTTCAACGGTCGAAGCGCGGCTGGGCAATCGCGATCGCGTGCACCTGATCCCGCCCGTCGACTATCTGCAATTTCTCTCGCTGCTGCGACGTTGCTACTTGGTGCTGACGGATTCGGGTGGTGTGCAGGAGGAGGCGCCGATTTTCCACAAACCAGTTCTGGTGTTGCGCAAGGTAACAGAGCGGCCGGAAGCGTCATTGATGGGTATGGCGAAAGTGGTAGGCACGTCGCGCGAAGCAATCGTCAGCGAGGCATCGCGACTTTTAAGTAGTGAGTTCGCTTACCAGACAATGGCCGCTGGAGATTGTCCGTATGGTGACGGGCTCGCGGCGGACAGGATTGCGACGGCGTTGTCGCGGTGGCTGGAAGGTGAGAAGCCCGTTCTGCACGAGTGGGAGCAGTTCCAGAGCGGCGCGAGCAAGCAGGAAGTCGCAGTGAGTCCCAGTCAATTGGCTGCGGAGGACATGTTGGTTGCACAGACCCTTGGGGACCCCGGTGACAGCGTATGTTAATGATTTTGTTTCGGGCGATCATATTGGTTATTTGTATCTATACGTTTCGCCATTATTACTTCACGCTGAACCGTCTCTTCGGGAAGCAACGTCATCCATACGTGGATTTGGAGAGTGCCGCCTGGCCGGCGATCACCGTTCTGATTGCAGCTCACAATGAAGAGGCAGTCGTCGCCGACATCATGAAGGCGTTGCTTGAGGCGGACTACCCGCGCGAGCAACTCACCATTATTCCGGTCAATGACCGCTCGACTGATCGAACGCGGGAGATCATCGATGAGTTTGCCGACCGGCATTCTTTCATCGAGCCATTCCATCGAGTCGGCGGGAAGCCGGGTAAGGCGGCTGCTTTGAGGGACGCCATGACCCGGGTTAACACCGAGGTGGTGTTGATTTTCGATGCGGATTACATTCCCGGCAAAGCGCTTCTCCGGCAGTTAGTCGCGCCTTTTTTCGATCCTGAGATCGGCGCTGTCATGGGACGCGTAGTGCCGTTGAATGTGGGAAAGAAATCTCTCACGCGCTTGCTGGATCTGGAGCGTTCGGGCGGTTATCAGGTCGATCAACAGGCGCGCATGAACCTGCACCTGGTGCCGCAATACGGTGGAACGGTGGCGGGTGTTCGGAAAAGCGCGCTGGATGAAATCGGCGGATGGAACGAGAGCGCGCTCGCGGAGGATACGGACCTCACGTATCGCCTGCTACTGGCGGGCTGGAAAACGGCGTACGAAAATCGCGCCGAGTGCTACGAGGAAGTGCCGGAGCGCTGGCCGGTACGCGTGCGCCAGATCATGCGATGGGCCAAGGGCCACAACCAGGCAATGATGAGCTACCTGTTCCGGACGGCGATGTGTTCCGAACTCAGATGGGTAGAGCGCATTGACGGTGTGTTGCTGTTGGGTGTTTATCTCATGGGTCCGGTGCTCTTGTTCGGATGGTTGCTGGCCGTGGTGCTCTTCTACACCGGGGCGCAGATCGGCGGCGGCTTGACCGTGCTGGCGCTGGGTGCATTTACTACGCTGGGAAATTTTGCCGCCTTTTTCGAGATTGCGGCGGCAGCGCGGCTGGATGGTTCGCGGCAACGCATCCGTCTTTTACCGCTCACTCTTTTCGGATTCACAGTCAGTCTCATCAGTGTTTCGCAAGCGGCTTGGCAACAAGTGCACGAGAGCCTGTTCGGAAGCGCCGAGCTCGTGTGGCACAAGACCGAGCGTTCCCGTACTGCGCCGGTGCTGGAGGAGCCTTTGCCCCACACCGCTCCCGTGCTAAGGGAATCTCTCTAATGACGTCGTGGGCCCCGCTAGCGTTGACTACCCTCACGGCTGCCCTGCTGGTGCTGCCGGTCACTCCCGCGCTGTATGAGTTGTGGAAGCGGAATGACGCCGCTCCTTTGCCGACTTCGCGCCACGACGGTCGGATCGCGAACTTTGCCGAGGCGTTGCGTTTGCGCCTGGAGCCTCTACGCCCGCAGTTGGATCGGTGCCGCGCCGAGCGCGAGACGTCTCGAACCTCGATCGAGGGAATGGAAGTGTTACTCGTCGGCTGCAACGTTGATGACTTCAATTTCGATTCGCGCCTGACCGAGGGTATAGATACCGTAATGTTCAGCGGGGCCGCACAGGTTCCTGCCGGAAGTATGGTCGATGCCGACATTTACGCAGACGGCACCCTGCGCATCGGGGAAGGCGGTACGATTCGCGCCGCGAGGAGCGGTGCTCACATTCTTTTGGAAAAAGAGAGCGTGGTCCTACGCTGGCTGCACGCTGACGGCTCCATTCATCTGTGTCAGGGCAGCACGGCGTACGGGCGGCTGTCAGCGGCCCAATCCATTCGACTGGAACGAGAGTGCGGCTTCCAGCATATGCATGCTCCGCAGATTCTGACACTTGGCATTGACCAGGGCAGCGATGACTCAAGTCTCCCTTCCCACATCTGTCCAACAGACTCAGCTTCGGATCTGGGAGACATTCTCACGACCTCCCTCCCGCGACTACGCATACAGGGTGACTACGTTCTTCCTGCCGGCGAGAACCTGCATGCAAATGTCATTGTCACGGGCGAGCTGCGTATAGCCTCCGGCGCGCGTCTTTTCGGAAGCGCCAAGAGTTACAAGGATGCGGTGCTTGAGGAAGGTGCCTGCGTGCACGGTAGCATCGTTTGCGGGGAGACAATCCGGCTTGGGCCGCGCTCTTTTGTGACGGGTCCAGTCATGGCGGAAGGCGACGTAGTGATCGGTCGAGGCAGCCAGGTCGGTGCGCCCGATGCGCTCACTACAATATCGTCGTGCGGCGCCGAGATCGCAATCGGATGCCAATTGCACGGGACAGTTTGGGCACGCGTGCGAGGAAACGTCGAGGGCTGATGCGCACCCGAGCTGCAGGCCTGGGATTTGCGATCGCCACACTGCTTTGGTGTGGCGCGCGACCGTTGTGGGCCGTTCCGTTTCGTCCGGAGACCTTGCAGGGAGCCGATGGCGCGCTCACTCTAAATCCAGGCAGCAACTATGTGGAACCATACTTCGCGACCAAAGCGCTGATCATCGCGCAGGACGGAGGCCTCGATGTCCACAAGGCCGCGGTGTCCTGGATCGGCTGGGCCTTGCCGCGGCAACGGCCGGATGGACTATTCCGCCGATTCTGCCGCTCCCATTCCACCGGTGACGATTGGCGCGATTGCGCTCCTGCTGACGCAGATGACTCCATGCTGGCGCTGTGGATGCAACTTCTCTACCGCATGGCGCCTGCCAGCGGCATGCCTGCGCAATGGCAGCGCAGCGTCACTCTTGCCTCAAGGCAATTGGAAAAGTTGCACAACCGGCGACTCGGTATTTACCACATCTCGCAACGTAACCATGTGGCCTTGCTGATGGACAACATTGAAGTCTATTCCGCTCTGAAGGATGTTGCCCAAGCACAAGCGCGTCTGAATGATCCCGCCGCCACCGCCACCAAAGCTCGCGCGAGACAACTCGCGGCGGCCATTGAGCGCATCTTCTGGGATCGTCGAGCCGGTCGATTTCGTCCTTCGATGCAGAAGACCCGTCCCGCCTTTTATCCCGACGTTGTCGCTCAGGTTTATCCGTGGCTGGCGGACGTCAAGGGACCTGGCCAGGATCCGCGACAGGCGTGGGAACAATGGAAACATTCATTTGGCGCGGGCTGGATCGCGCGGCGCTATGACGCTCATGCGTGGGGTCTGATCGCGCTGGCTGCCGAGAAACTGGGAGACAAGAATTCCGCGGCTTGTTGGACTTCGCAATCGGACTCTCTGCGGGGCAGCGGTACGTGGAATGTGTTGGAAGAGGCGGTGTGGCAGTCCCTGCGGGCGCGTTTTGCGCAGCCGAAGCTGCTTGATCCGGAAGCGTGTGCGGCGATGGCGGGTCAATCATGAAAAAAGGGAAGATGTACGCATGCATCGCGGTCCTCGCGCCCCTTTTGCTTTTGGGCGTGGGATATGTGCATCGCCTCGAGGGGACAACGCCCGTGAGCGGGGCGGATACCCTGCTTCTGCTGCTTCCCGACAGTATCGATTTCAATACACCAGCAGTACGGCAATGGCTGGACGCGGCCAGCGAAGAAGGTCTTCATGTGGAGCCGATTCATGACTCCGATTTCTTGGACCCATTGTCAACCACCCATGCCGCGGGCGTGATTCTTCCCGATCAGATCCACCGTAGTGCCAACGATGTGCTCATCGGCCAACTGTATCGCTACGTGCGCACGGGCGGGAATCTGATGGTGGTTTATGACGCTTGTACCTGGGATCTGAATGGATATTTCCCGCCGGGTGATTCCCGTCTCTCCGATTTGGTGGGCGTTCGCTACGCTCTCTACGATCTCTACAGTGCCGCGACCATGGAGAAGACGCGGGTCACGGGGACGGCGACGGCGATGCGGGAGCTCGGCGTTCCGCCGGGAAGCTCGGTTCCGATTGATGGTGGCGTACGCCCGGTGGCCGAGTCATCTGAGTCAGACAGACAATTGGCGTTTGCGGCCTATCAGTACGGCGATATTGACTATCCCGTCTTTCGCACGCTTGGCGACTTCGACGGTTCGGTGTTGCTGAGAACCAAGCGCGGACTGGCCGCTGGCTACCGCAAAGAGGAGCGAGGCCAGGTCTTGTTCGTGAATCTTCCGCTCGGATATCTGGCATCCCGCACAGACGGACTGCTAATGCACTCGTTCCTGCATTTTTTTGGAGTCCGCATGTTGGGGCTCCCGTACTTGTCGCCTGTGCCCGATGGCATTGGCGGATTGGTATTCAACTGGCACGTCGATGCGCGCTCGTCATTGAAGCCGCTTAAGACTTTGGCTGACGCGGGCGTTTTCGACCGCGGTAAGTTTTCCGTCCATATCACGGCCGGACCCGACGTCGATGCATTTGACGATCATAAGGGGCTCGATGTTGCTCATGACGCCGAAGCGCAGAAATGGATTCACTACCTGGTGGCGCACGGACAGAAGATCGGTAGTCACGGCGGATGGATCCACAATTACTTCGGTTATCACGTCAATGACGACAATGAGAGCGCCTTCCAGAAATATCTGGAGATGAATAAGCAGACTCTGGAAGCGGTTACCGGTACGCGAATCACCGAGTACTCCGCGCCCGTCGGTACGCAGCCTCCATGGGTGACACGCTGGCTGGAACGCAACGGCGTTGTGGCTTACTACTTCACAGGCGACGCTGGTTTGGGGCCGACGCGGGTCTATCGAGACTCGGAGCGAGACGGTCCAGACATCTGGGGTTTCCCGATTCTTCACATGGGCAAGGAAGCCAGCCTGGAAGAGATGGGCTTTGACGATGTGCCAATCGATACTGTCCGCGACTGGATGCTTGCCGTCACCGACTTTACCGCGCGGCAACACGCGGCCAGGCTTGTGTACGCGCACCCATTTGGAGCTGAGCGTTTCTTCGGAACGCTGCGGACATGGCTGGACAATGCGAGCGCCCTTCAGGCGGAAGGTCGCTTCCGGTGGTACACCATGACTGAACTGGCTGGGTTCCTGAGTCAGCGTGAAGCCGTTCGCTGGAATCTACTCCACGCCGATGGAGGGAAGGTTACTCTGCGCGCCTCTCATCCCCAGACCCTCGCCCATCAGACATGGGCCTTTCCTGAGGATTACTACGGCGACGCACGGATTGTGGAAGGGCGGGCGAAGGTGCAAGTTCAGGACGGGATGATCTTCGTGGTCGCGGGCGACGTCCCTCAGGTGCGCGTCGAATTCATCCTGCGGCGCGATCCCGGACGATCGAAAGCGGAAACAATCGAGGCCAAACGATGAAGAAATTTCTGATCCTCTTCTTCTTCACATGTTTGTTCTCTTGCGCGCTGGCCAGCGCACAGAACAGTTCCAGCACGGCCACAGCGCCCGGGTCGAGCCTTCCGGGAGTGGGCGTACTTCCGTTAGGTATGGACGGCCCCGGGTACATTGAAATTGGTGGCGGTCACAGCGCTCTCAGCAGTTCGAATCCCTCATGGAATGACTTTTACATCCGCGGCATGGTCTCAGGCGGCCGCAATGCATGGACTGGAGAACTTACCCGCGAAGGCCGCTTCGGATCCAGCGGTTGGTTCTATGGTGTCGGGCTGACCCGCACGCTGTCAGAGAGTTGGTACGCGCAGGTCTCGGCCAGCGGAAGTGCTGGCGGCTTCTTTCTTCCCAGATTTCGCACCGATGGTCTCATCAACCGCAAGTTGCTTAGCCGCCGACAACTAGTAGCGACTGTTGGCGTGGGTTTTGATCAGAGCAAGACGGTGAACCGCGACGTGCGCTTCCAGGCAGGAGGCGCGTACTACTTTGAGTATCCGGTCGTGCTGCAGGCGGGCGTTATGTGGACTCACGCCAATCCGGGAAACATTCTCGCTCGCACGCAATATATTGCAGCCAGCCAAGGTCACGATAAGGAACACTTCGTTTCGCTCCGTTATGAGTGGGGGCGCGAAGGCTACGAGGTTATCGGGCCGCCGAACTCGCAGATCCCCGCATTCAATGTGCTCTTCGATTTTCCAGTGCATACCATTACGGGTACGTGGCGGCAATGGATCGGGCCGAACTGGGGCCTGAACTTCAATCTCGAACAGCACCAGGAACCCGCCTATCACCGCTTGGGGGGCACGGCCGGTGTATTCCTCGAGTTTTAGACTGCGTATCGAAGAGAAGCGGATCCCTCCGACGCTCCGCGCCACGCGCCACCGCGGCTGGCGTGGAGGCATCATCACTCCGCATCGCGCTTTTGTTCGCATGCGCCTGACTCCTGGGCGTATTGCGGGGAGTGCTGCGCTTGGCTTGTTGGGCACGGCCGCCTGGATTGTCGCCTTGCCAGCAGTGGGACGTTTTTGGGGAATGATCCTGGGATACTGGGGAGGACTTCTCGGGCTGAAGAGCGCGGTTATTCTTGTGCCGCAAGGATGGGGCAGCCATCTTCACTTCGCATTGCCGTGCTTCGGCGTGGCTGCTGGACCGGCGAGCGGTGTCGCCTGGTTCATCACTGCGGGCGTAACTGTTCTGGGATTCGCTGCCAGCTTCCTGCTGACGGAAGAAGCTTTACCATGGGCCTACCTGATCCGGGTTTTCTGTCTTCTCCAAACAACTGCTTTGGGATATTTCGCGTTGGCTTCGGCCCGCTTTCCCCACGACCTGCCCGGATACACCGTGAGCATGCTGGTGTTCAGCTGCGTTCTGATCGGGCTCATCCCGGTGCTGTACGGCTTCACGTTCTATCTGCTGAACTTCAGCTTGGCGCAGAAACTACTTCTCACACTGGCGACGATAATTCATTTGGTGCTCTTTGTGCCCCATCAATATCTTCTGCACGTGTATCTGTTGCAGGGCTCCGTACTTTTTATGCCGGTACTCTACTTCGTATTCGGCCCGTTCCTCGACATTCTCGTTTTCATCGGGTTCTACTCGTGGGGAATGAGTTGGAAGGCGTCGGAACCATTGGACACTTAAATCGTTCGCCGTTGCGCTTGTAGAAGACGCGGCCGCGTTTTCTATTCCTCTCCGCGCTTGTGCTCCACTTCAATTCAGACGTGATGAACTTCCGATTGTTCACCTGTGCCCCGAATCCTTGCATTCTTTCGTAGAAACCTATAAAACTTTTCGTTGCCCTGTTAGCAATCGCGACTTGGTTTCTAATTGGCCCCACCCTAAGGTAATCACCCAAGGAACTTCCTATTGTGCGTCAATACGGGAATTGCTGTATTTTGACTTCTAGAACCCAGTAGAAATCCTGCCTGCGTGAACTTGCCGCCTTTCTAGCTGGGACATTCCCGTTACACAATCGGAGGTTTGTTTTGCAAAAGGTATCAGTCCGTTTGCCTTCCGACAGGTTTTCTGTCGGCTTCCCGACACTAAATCAGCCTTTTGCTGCCCGGCAGTTCCTAGGCGTTCTGTTGCGAGCGGCGATCCTAGCCATTCTGGCGACAACTGTTTCCGCACAAAGCGTCACTGTGAGTAAACCGTCGAACGGCGCAACGGTTGGGTCGCCAGTTCACGTCGTCGCCACCGCCAATGGAGGCGGTCGTCCCGTGAGCGCGATATGGATCTATGT
>WNFL01349840.1_pt2 | contig 20168 bp, 19 predicted proteins | sample 5400361 | NCBI WGS metagenome assembly WNFL01 (sample SAMN13153351, study PRJNA577476) | soil metagenome | isolation source: 40 cm soil on Douglas fir-dominated hillslope | place: USA:California | collected 2013-09-17
CGAAGTCGTCGATCGCCAGCTGCACACCGATCTCTCGCAGACGCTCGAGACAGGTGAGGATCCGCTCGGGCTCGCTCATCACGCCGCTCTCCGTGACCTCGAGATGGAGCACCGCCGGAGGGACTCCCGCTTCCTCCACCGCGGCGCGGACGCGGTCGGGGAACGTCGTATCCGACAGGTCGGAGACGGCCATGTTGACGGCAATGGCGATCCCGCGCGCCTGCCACTCGCGTGCTTTCCCGAGTGCGGTCTTGAGCGCCCACGTCGACAGCTGCGGCATGACGCCGGAGCGCTCCGCGAGAGGGATGAACTCGGTCGGCGAGACGAGCCCGAGTCTGGGATGGTCCCAGCGCGCTAGCGCCTCCATCATGCAGACGCGATCGGTCGTCAGATCGATCACGGGCTGGTAGTGAAGGCTAAGGTCACCACGATCGAGTGCCTCACGCAGATCCGACGCGAGACCGAGGCGAGCCGCACCCTCGAGATCGCTGCCCTCTTCGTAGAGCGCGACGCCAGTGCCGCGACGCTTCGCGACATACATCGCGATGTCGGCGCGCCGGAGCAGCGTCAGCGGATCCTCACCGTGCGCCGGAAAGAGGGCGATACCGACGCTCGATCCGACCGGCATCCGCACCCCCTCGATGGTGAGGGGAGCTTCGAGCGACGAGCGGACCTTCTTCGCTCCTGCGAGCGCGCCGACGAGGTCCGTGTCCGGCAACAGCACGGCGAACTCGTCGCCACCGAGGCGCGCAACGGTGTCGGAACCCCGCAGGCCCTCGCGTAGGCGTACCGACACCTCCTGCAGGAGGATGTCGCCGACGTGATGCCCATACGCGTCGTTGATGTCCTTGAAGCCGTCGAGGTCCATCAGCAGCAGGGCGACTGATGACTTCGTGCGCTCGGCATTCGCAAAAGCCTGCTCGGCGCGGTCATAGAGGAGGAGACGGTTCGGCAGGCCCGTGAGCGCGTCGTGCATCGCCAGACGCCGAAGCTGCTGCTCGACCTGACGCCGCTCGCTGATGTCGCGGAGGAACGCGCTGAATGCCGGCCCGTCGGTCGTGCCGATCGGAGCGACCGTCAGCTCGACGGGGAAGGAGATGCCGTTCTTCCTGAGCGCCTCCATCTCGACGCGTCGGCGAAGGATCGGGCCCTCGCCGCTCCTCAGGTAATGAGCGAGCCCCTTCCGGTGGGCGTCGCGGAGCTCGGGCGGAACGAGCGTCGCGGCGAGCTCCTTGCCGACGATCTCGTCATGGCGCCATCCGAACATCGCCTCGGCCTGCTGGTTCCATCGCGTGATGCGCCCCTCCGCGTCCATCACGACGTGCGCATCGAGGGCCGCGTCGAGCATGTCGCGCAGCTGGCGGTCCGTCGCGTCCGCACGGCGAGTCGCTCGCGTAGATGCGATGCGCAGGAGTGCGGCCTCGAACACCGGCGCCACTTGATCCGCGAAAAGCGCGAGCAGCTGGACGTCGGTCTCCTTGTAGCTGCGGGACTCGCGCGAGTAGATCGCGAGAGCCCCGGCGGCGGAGTCCTGGATCACCAGCGGCACCGCGACGCCGCTGCCGACCGCGATCGACGACGACACGCGATGTTCCCAGTGCGCGTAGTCCTCGACGACGACGGGCGTAGCCGTCGCGAACGCGCGACCAACTGCCCCCTCGCCGCTCGCGAGGTCACCCGCCCGGCCCGTTCTGTCGGGGCGCGTGTCGGCGAGCAGCTCGAGGCTCCCGCGCTCGGGGTTCCACCAGCGAACCACCGCCTCATCGCAGTCCATGAGCTGACAGACCTGCGTCGCAGCGACGAGCGCGACCTCCGTCGGCGTGTGCGCGTGCATCGCGGCGAGCGTGACCTCTCGCAGCGCCCCTAAGAGGCGCCGCGGGCTCACCGGGCCGCCTCTCAGCGGCACGTCCTGGCTGCTCTTATCCGCGGTCTGGCTCATCCGGTCTCCACCCACTGGTTCGAGGGCGGAAATGGTGCGCCAGCGGGCGACCAAAGGGTAGCCCCGCTGAACAGAGCGAGACCGAAGCGCGACCCGGTGGGCTAGATCGCCCGCATCCGGTTGTTCTTCGCGTCGTGCGTGACCTCGGCGAGGCCCAGCGCCTCGAGGAGCGGCGGCATGTAAACGCCGAAGCGGCCGCGCAGACCCTTCTTCAGCCCGTACCAGCCCTTGACCGGATTCTTCGCCGATCGTCCCCACGCCTCGACCGTGCCGTCCACGGCGGGCTTCTGCTCGTCCGCGCCGCCGAGTGGCATCCAGTCGCCGTGCTTCTTCAGCATCGCGTGCAGATCATCGATCGCGCGCAGGTGATAACGAAGCTCGGTCGTTCCGACGACACACACGATGGCCGGCGGATCGGCGTCTTCGGCGCGATACATCTGATAGTCAGACGTGCCGGGCGGTGTCTTCAGCTTCCACGGCTTCGCCTTGGTGCCGTCGCCAGTTGCTTTCGCGGCGGGCTTTGCCTTCGCTTTCGTCGTCGCCATCCCACTCTCCCCCGTGATCAACGTTCGCACGAAGATACCCTAGCCTCGATGAACGTCGCGATCGCGTTCGGCGCGGGCATCCTCTCATTCCTCTCGCCCTGCGTCCTCCCGCTGGTGCCCGCGTTCCTGGTCAACATGGCCGGTGAGGCCGCGCTCGCGGGGACGCAGCGCACACGCACCGTGGCACACGCGCTCGCGTTCGTCATCGGCTTCAGCGTCGTGTTCACGCTGCTCTGGATCGCGATCGCCCTCGTCGGCGCGCTCGCCGGGGAGCTCGTCTACTGGCTGCAGCGACTCGGCGGCATCCTCCTCATCGTGCTCGGCATGCACATGGTCGGCCTCATTACGATCCCGTTCCTCATGCGCGAGCTCGATCTGCGGCTCGAGGGCAACACGACCGGCCTTCCGCGTTCGTTCCTCATCGGCCTCGCGTTCGGCGTCGGCTTCACGCCGTGCGTCGGTCCGTATCTCGCGCTCATCCTCGACCTGCTCCTGAACGAGGACATCGCGTCCGGCGCGATCCTGCTCCTCGCCTACGCGCTCGGTCTTGGTGTGCCGTTCCTCGTCATCGCAGCGGGCATCGGTGGAACGCAGCGTGTGACGCGCGCGCTCGCGCGCGGGATCCGCGTGCTCAACCTCGCCGGCGGCGCGCTCGTGATCCTGATGGGTCTCGTGCTCGTGTCCGGTCAGTTCGCGCGTCTGCCGCAGCTCTTCAACTTCCTCTAGCTACCCGCGGGGCGCGACGCGGGCCGTTCGGAAGTGCGCCAGATGAAGAGGAAGGGCAGAACGGTGATTGCGAGCGCGGCGGTCGCCACCCCGATCGCGGCGGGCGCGCCGAAGCGATCGGCCGACGCGAGGAGCAGCGGCATCGCGAGGGCGAGGCCGAGCTCGAACAGCAGCGCGCTCAGCGACAGGATCGTCGCGCGCTGCGCACTGGGGATCAGATCGTTGATACGGGCGGTCAGCAGCGGTCCGCAGAGCGCGGGCACGAGCGCGACAGCGAGCATCAGCGCGATCGTCGGGATCGAAGGAAAGAGCGCGAGCCCGAGATTCGCGATGAGCAGTACCGCGACTCCCACCGTAATGACGTTCGTGAGCGCGAACCGCCCTTGCGTCCGGTGGGCGAGCCACGAGGCGACGACGTTCGTGAGCTGAACGCCGACCACGACGACGCCAAGCGACGCGATCGGCAGGCCCACGACCAGCGCGTACGGCTGTAGCAGCGCGTAGTACACGACCAGCGGGACGACCAGGATCATCGCGCTGAGGAGCAGGAGGGCACGAACGATCGGGCGCCGCGCGGCGATCCCGATGGCCGTGCGAAGGTTCTTCCAGTAGCCGAGACGGACCTCGCCCGCGTCGTCGGTGTGCGGGGGCTCCTTCATCGTGAGCGCCAACACACTTGCCGCGAGAGCGCCGATCCCACACAGCGTGAAACAGAGTGTGATGTCGACCGTCGCGAGCGCCGCGCCTGCGAGCGACGCGATGCCCTGCGAGCCCTGCTGGATCGCGGTGTACCGCCCAGTCTGCTTCGCGGCCTCCGACGCCCGACCGTCCGCGCGGAGACTGTCGTACAGCAGGGCCGAGTCCGCGCCGCTGATGAATGCAGTCGAAGAGTTCCACAGGGCGTACCCCAGGAGGAACAACGGTGAGAGTGCATCCGCGAGGATGAGGAACATCGCCATCGCGTACGCGAACGCGCCGATCGCCATCGATGCCTTGCGGCCCCACCGGTCGGCGATGGCTCCGGTCGGCACCTCGAGCGCCGCGGTCAGGATCCACGCGCCGGCCTCGAGGAAGCCGATCTCAGTGAGGTTCAGGCCCCTGCGCTGCAGGAAGACGACCCAGATCGGCACCCAGAGGATGAACATGAGCAGCGCCTGGACTGTGAAGAGACGCCAGATGTTGCCTCGGTATGTGCCTATCGATGACCGCCTATGCGCTTGCGACGCACCAGGTCGAGGGCGGCGTCGGGCCAGTTCGGGTGGGTGAACGTGAACCCGCTCTCGAGCAGACGAGTCGGAACGACGCGGCGGCTCTTCAGGATGAGCTCGGTCTCCGTTCCCATGGCGATCGCGCCGAGCTCGAGCATCCACCTCAGCGCCGGTAGTCCCACACGAGCACCCGCCGCTTTCCGCAGCGCACGCATGAAGTCTTCCTGCGGAAGTGGATTCGGCGACGAGACGTTTACGGCACCCGCCAGCGCGTCGTGGGCGATGATCCAGTTGACCGCCCTCACGAAATCGGAGTCGTGGATCCATGACACGTACTGGCGGCCGTCGCCGGCGCGCCCGCCCAGTCCGCGATCGACGAGCTGCATGAGCGTCGCGAACGGGCCGCCGTCCTCGGGGCTCATGATGATCGCCGAGCGGAGCGCTACCTTCCGCGTCATGGGGACGGCAGCTTCATTGAGCGCCGCCTCCCATGCTCGCGCGACATCGATGCTGAATCGCCAGGTCTCCGGCGCGTTTGGCTCCGCGCCGCCGATGATGCCGCTCTGCTCGTCGTTCGCCGCGTCGTATCGGTGCGCATAGATCGTCGCCGTACTGGCCTGGAGCCAGACACGCGGCGGATTCTTACTGCGCGCGATCGCGCTGCCGACCGTACGTGTGGACTCCACGCGCGAACCCATGATCTCCGCGCGGTGCGCAGCTGTGTAACGGCAGTTGACGCTCCGTCCCGCGAGGTTGATCACGACGTCGGCGCCGTCGATCTCCTTCGACCATTCGCCGACGGACCGACCGTCCCAGTGGACGGCGCGCCAGGGCGCGGCGGCCGGCTCGCGGCTCAGCACGACGACGTCGTGGCCGCCCGTTACAAGTGCGCGTGCGAGCAGAGTCCCTACGTGACCTGAGCCGCCGGGGATCACGATCTTCAACGGTCGTCCACGAAGCTATACGTTCGTATAGCGAGCGCGAAGTCTGCCCCCGTGCGTGATGCGTCCAAACTTGTTGTCGGGACCGTACAGGACCATCAGATGGGGTCAAGACTTCGTCAACAATTGTTAACTGACACACCGCTGCAACTCCCGAATGACGTTCGTTTTGTCTCATTGATCTGCCTCCGAATCGATCGGAGGAATGGATGAGGGTGGCGATGACCGCGGCTGAGCTGGTCCGATATCTGACCAACGCACTCTTCTTGCTCGTCTTCATTTCCGTCGCGCGCTCCGCGCTTCGCGAGCGGAATCGGGCGAGCTTCGACACGACCCTCCTCTTCGGTGCGATCGCGTTGGTCATCGCGCAGAGTCAGATCAGCAGCGTCCTCGGTGTGCGAAGCGGCATCCTGACCGTCCTGTCGCTGATGCTCCTGCTCGCGCTGCCGTACCTGCAGCTGCGGCTGGTCGAGGACTTTGCCGGCGTGCGTCCCATCGTCATGCGGCTGTGTATCGGCGGGCTCGCGCTCGCCGCGATCGCAGCTGTCAGTGCGAGTCTCGGCGTCGTGGATCTGACGGCGGCGGCAGGACCGCTCGTCGGTGCCGCCGTGCTCTATTTCTTCGGCTTCGGCACGTACGCCGGCGTCGGCTTCGCCCGCGAGGCCCGTCGTAGCGGCGGCATCGCTCGCACGCGGATGGCCCTCGCCGCGGGCGGCTCACTCTCGCTCAGCCTGATCCTGCTTGTGGCCGTTGCGGCGCAGGTCATCGCGCCTGCGCTGAGCAGCGCCGCGACGATGATCCTCGCTTTCGTCTCGGCCGCCGCATTCGCGGCGGCATTCGCGCCGCCGGCGATCCTGCGGCGCGCGTGGCGGGAGCCCGCCCTTCGCTCGTTCTTCTCGAGTGCCGCGGCAATCTCTCCGCTCGAGTCACACGCCGACATCGTCGCGAAGCTCGAGGCCGGGGTCGCACGCGCCACGAGCGCGCGTGCCGCATACGTCGTGGTCTGGGACGGCAAGGGTCCGCAGGCGATCGCGCGCGATGGAGAGAGCCCGCCACCGACCGAGGTCTTGCGGAAGGTCTTCAGCTCGCAGCGGCCCGAGCTGGCGGTGGCTGAGTCGCGTGCGGTGCTCGCGGCGCCGATCAGCGGACGAGGGCGCCAGCTTGGCGTGCTCGCGGTCGTGGGTCGCCGTGCCCCGCTCTTCGTCTCGGACGACCTCGACCTGGTCCAGCTCCTCGCGGATCAGGCGGCGATCGTGCTCGATGGCGCGCGCCTCTACGAGGAGCTCGCATCCGCCAACCGAGAGCTGAGCGAGGCGACGCGCGTGAAGTCCGAATTCCTCGCGAACATGAGCCACGAGCTGCGCACGCCGCTCAACGCGATCCTCGGCTTCTCCGGCCTGCTGACGGAGCAGATCGGCGCGTCGCTCACCGACCGACAGCAGCGCTTCCTCCACAACATCGAAGAGGCGGGGCAGCACCTCCTCGAGCTCATCAACGACGTGCTCGACCTTTCGAAGGTCGAGGCAGGGAAGCTCGAGCTGCGTCCGGAGGTCGTCTCCCTCGACGCCCTCCTTGAACCCGTTTGCGCGGCAGCGCGCACGTCGGCACAGTCCAAGGGCATCACGTTCGAGGTGCAAAGCCAGGCGAGCGAGGGTCTGCTGCTCGATCCCACTCGCGTTCGCCAAGTTCTCTTCAACCTCGTGTCGAACGCCGTGAAGTTCACACCGTCCGGCGGACTCGTGCACCTTCGCGCGCTGCTGGACGGACCGGATCTTCTCGTAGCGGTCGCCGACACGGGTGTCGGGATCCCGGCCGAGGCGCGCGGCCGCGTGTTCGGCGTCTTCGAGCGCCTCCATGAGGGCCGGGTCGCCGCGGAGGGCACGGGGCTCGGACTCGCGCTGACCAAACGGCTGGTCGAGCAGATGGGCGGTTCGATCGCGTTCGAGAGCGAGGACGGCAAGGGCACGACCTTCCGCGTGTGCTTGCCGGATGTGCGGACCGAACCGGTCCTGGGCCAGCGCATCCTCGTCGTCGAGGACGAGCGCCATGACGCCGACCTCATCGTCGCCGTGGCGGGTTCCCTCGGTCTTCGCTCCGAGGTGGTCCGCAGTCTCGCCGCTACCGCGCTCGCGCTCCGACGCAGCCGCCCGCTCGCGATCGTCCTGGACCTCCGGCTCCTCGACGGGCGCGGCGAGCAGGTGCTGCGGGATCTCCGAGAGGACCCGACCAACGCGACCGTTCCAGTGATCGTCGTGACGGTCGAGGCAGAGCCTTCCCCGCTGCTCGCTCTTGGCGCCGACGACTACCTCACCAAGCCGATCGACCGCGCGCGCCTCGAACGCTGGCTGATCAGAACGTGTGGCGTGCTCGTCGCGGTGCCGGCGACAGTCGATCGGAGAGAACATGCGCATTCTCCTCGTTGAGGACGATCCCAAGAACGTCGAGCTCTTCGAGGCGGCACTCGAGGGCGAGCACGTCGTCGTCGTGGAGCGCGATGGGATCTCCGGAGAGCAGCGCGCGCTCGCGGCACCGTTCGACCTGATCCTTCTCGACATCCAGCTGCCGAAGAAGAACGGGATCGAGGTCTGCCGCAGCCTGCGGGCAAGTGGCCTGCGGATCCCGATCGTGGCACTGAGTGCGTCGGTGCTGCCGGACGAGGTGGCGCGCATCAAGGATGCGGACTTCACCCGTTTTCTCTCGAAGCCCATCGCGCCGAGCGCGCTCCGAGCTGCCGTTCGTGATGTCTTCACCACCCACCCCACCCAGACGCGCGCCGCCGGCTCCGCAAGGGCCGGCGGCGTCGCGACCTAGATGAGCGCCAAGCTCGTCGCCGCGCGGACGCCGATCGTCCTCGTGGTCGACGACGTGGCGGCGAACCGCGAGCTGCTCGAGGGCCATCTCGACGACCTCGGGTATGACGTGCGGCAGGCGCGCGATGGCGTCGAGGCGCTCGAGGCGATCGCGGCTGAGGAGCCCGACCTTGTCCTTCTCGATATCGACATGCCCCGGCTCGACGGCATCAGCGTCTGCGAGCGCCTGAAGGCGCATCCGACGCGACGGCTCGTCCCGATCGTCATCCTCACCGCTTCGAATGACCGCGGCACCCGGCTGCGCGGGATCGCCGCCGGCGCCGACGACTTTCTTAGCAAGCCGTTCGACGCGAAGGAGCTGCTGGTGCGGGCGAAAGTGCTCCTTCGCCAGCGCGCGCTCAACCTGCGGTTGGACGCGACCGAAGGCGTTCTCTTCGCGCTCGCGCGTGCGGTCGAAGCCCGAGACCGCTACACGATCCACCACGCGGAGCGGGTCGGTCGCTACGCACAGGCGATCGGCACGGCGCTCGACCTCGATGCCGAAGACACAGCGATGCTGTACGAGGGCGGTGTCTTGCACGACCTCGGGAAGATCGCGATCCCCGACGCGATCCTCCTCAAGCCGGGACCGCTCACCGACGACGAATTCGCGACGATGCGACAGCACTCCGTCGAGGGGGAGCGCATCTGCCTTTCGCTGCGCAGCGTCGCGCACTACCTCCCGATCATCCGCCATCACCACGAGCGCGTGGATGGCGAGGGTTATCCGGACCATCTCGCAGGGGCCGACATTCCGGTCGGAGCCCGCATCGTCGCGATCTGCGATGCCTGGGATGCGATGGTGAGCGACCGTCCCTACCGCGCCGGACTCGATCCCGAGGAGGCGCTGCGCCGTTTGCGCGCCGGTTCGGGCAAGCAGTGGGATTCCGGGTTGATCCAGACGTTCCTCGCCCTTCTCGATGGTGGGCTCACGCAGCGAGTCACCGACGCGCGACTCGCTACGATCGTTTGAAGCTCGGTAAGTCACGCCCGGTCGTCGAGCGCCTCGCACGCGATGACGTTCGCGCTCGCGCGACGACGGGCCGGCGACGCGAGCTTGGCCTCGACGAGCGCGACCTGGCCGCCGCGCTCGCGAACCGGGAGCTGCTGCTCCAGTACCAGCCCATCGTCGACATCCGCAGTGGTTCCTGCCGGCGGGTCGAAGCGCTCGTGCGCTGGAAGCATCCGCGGCACGGACAGATCCTTCCCGGCGAGTTCCTGCATCTCGCGTCGCCGAGCCTGCTTCAGGCGATCGATCTCTGGGTCATCAATGCCGCGCTTCACCAGCGGCTCGGGTGGCGCGCGGAGGGCGAGCAGCTCGGCGTGTGCGTGAACCTGACCCGTCACGCCATCGCTCAGGTCGAGCAGATCATCGACGCGGTGCAGGGCGTCGAACGCGGCGCCATCACGTTTGAGCTCAGGGCATCCGACGTGACGAGCCTCGGGACCGACGGGCGGCTCGCGCCGGCACGGCTCGCAGCGACAGGGGCCCGTGTCACGCTCGACGATGTCACGCCCGGCGACACGCCGGACCGCGCGCTCGCAGCGACGATCGACGAGATCAAGATCGCTCGGTCGCTGGTGACACGTGCGGCGGAAGACGCCCGCGCGCGGAGCGACGTCCGCTCGCTCGTCGAGTTCGCCCGCGACCAACGACTCGGCGTGGTCGCGGTCGGCGTCGAAGATCGCGCCACCTACGACCTCGTCGCGAGCTTGGGTTGCGACATGGCCCAGGGCTACTGGGTCAGTCGACCGCTCGTCCCCGACCGGCTGCGGCCGGCCCGCCGCTGGGCGGCCGGTCTCGCGTTCACCGGCGTGCTCGCATTCAGCTCGCAGGTCGCCGCGAGCAAGGTCGCGGCGGCCGGTGGCCGCGCCATCGAGCTGCCGCTTTCGCAGAGCGGTCTCTTCTCGTCGGCCTGCTGTCTCGATGTCGCGATCGCGAGTGACGCCTCGCGACTCCCGGCTGCCGCGAAGCTCGAGCAGGTGCAGGCGCGCACCGGGCTGCCGTTCACGAGCAGCGCGACGGATCGCGCCGACCTCTTCGTCGAGAGCAGCCTCGGCCTCGACTTCGCCCGCACTCTCACGAGCAAGGTCGACGGCGACATCGCGTCGCTCGAGCAGGAATTCGGACGGAAGCTGGAGAGCAGGCCGTCGATCTACGTCTTCGCGACGCGGTCGAACTTTGCTCTCGGTCTCCAGCAGGCGTTCGGCGTGCGCGGGCCGGATGCGGGTGTGCTGGCGGCCGCGAACGGTGGCATCGCGCTCACGCGTCAGAACGCGATCGTCATCAATCTGCAGAACGTGAACGCAAAGGATCTCGCGGTCGTGCGACACGAGCTGACGCACACGATGGTCCACCAGGTCATCGGAACCGATGGGGATATTCCGACCTGGCTGCACGAAGGGATCGCGACAATGCAGGAGCGTCGTGGTACGACCGACGAGCTCGCATCGGCACGGAACGCGTCGACCGCGCTCTCGGTCCTGAGCGCCGGGACAGCGACGCTCGAGGACCTGGGTCCGGCCGAGCAGTGGGTCCAGCGCAACGCCGCGCTGGGTGGCCAGGCCTATACGGTGTCGGCCGAAGCGGTGCGCTTACTCGAAGAGCGCGTTTCACACGACGGCCTGATGCGGATCCTCGACGGCGTCGGTCGCGGCGAGTCGTTCGGCGCTGCCTTCGCTGCGGAGGCGGGGGAGTCGCTCGGCGACTTCGAGCGCTCGTTCCCGGCACGCCTCGCCGCCGATCAGGGAAGCGCTCGCGTCGTGCAGGCCTCGCACGCGGACGGCGTGCGGTGGTCCATCGCCGGCTTCACGCCGGGCAAGCCGGTAACGATCAGCATCGACGGAGCGCAGTACAAGCTGAAGTTCGAGGTCGTCGCCGACCAGAACGGGATGTACGAGGCCGTGTTCGGAGCGACCGCCCCGAAGGGTGAGTACAAGCTGCGCGCGACCAGCCCGGTGGCCGACGCCAGCACGACGTTCCGCACGTAGCGGATCTAGCCCGCCGTCGGATCGACCGATTCATGCTCCCAGAGCCGGCGCATCTCGTCCGAGCGGATGAGCAGCTCGTCGAGCGTCCCCTGATCGTCGAGGCGTCCGTCCTTTAACACGATGATCCGGTCCGCGCGTCGCAGCGCGGGCCGACGGTGTGACACCGCGAGGATCGTCGCGGCGCGGTCGCTCGACTCGGGCCCGTCGAGCAGGCGCTCCCACAGCGTGCGCTCGGTTTCAACGTCGAGCGCGCTCGAGAGATCGTCGACGACGAGTAGCTCGGCACGCCGCACGAACGCGCGCGCGGCGGCCGCGCGCTGCACCTGACCACCGGAGAGCCGCACACCGCGCGAGCCGACCAGCGTGTCGAGACCGTGCGTGAGCTGCGCGACGTCCTGTTCGAGCACCGCGGCGCGGATCGCCGTGCCCACGTCCGCCTCGCGGACGCCGGTCCCGAGCAGGATGTTCGCCTTGAGCGAATCGCTGAAGAGCCGTGGGACCTGCGGCACGTACGCCGAGCGCGGCGGCACGAAGAAGGTCGCCGGGTCGTCGACGACCACTCCGTTCCAGCGGATCTCACCGCCGTCGCGCGGCAAGAGGCCGAGCAGCACGCGCAGCAGCGTCGTCTTGCCCGCGCCGACGCGTCCGGTCACGACGGTGAGCTCGCCACGCCGCAGCGTGAACGAGATCTCAGCGATGCCGGGTCCACCAGCCGGCGCGCGTCCGAAGTGATACGTCAGGCCGGCGGCATCGAGGCGCAGGAGCTTGTCGACGGTCGCGCTATCGGTCGCGTGCGGTGCTTTCGGCGACGACCGCGCCTGTCCGGGTGCCGGCTCCGCCAGGTCGAGCGGCGTGTTCACGACGAGCGTCGCGGCGGGAACGTTCGACGAGGCGCCGCGCATCAGAGCGAGCATGCGGCCCACCGATACGCCTAGCTGCTTGTACTGCGTCAGGAACTGCCCGACGAATCCGCTGAACTCCGTGACGAAGCCGAGATAGGACACGAACAGCGCGAAGTCGCCCACCGTGAAGGTGCCGTCGCGCATCGCGCGCGCGCCGAGCAGCAGGATCATGCCGGTGCCGAGGTGAACGGTGTTCCAGTAGATCGAGCCCGTAAGGAGCGAGAAGGCGCGCTCGCGCAGCACCGTCTTGCGGCGCGAGTCGCTGAGGCGGCGGAAGTGGTCCACGATCCCGCGCTCGGCGCGCGCGATCTGCACCGCCTGCACCGCGCCGAAGATCTCGCCGAGCGCGCCGGTGACGCGGCTCGTCGCGACCTGGCTCGCGGCGCGCGACTGTTGCAGCCGTCGCGTCGCGACCTGCGCCACGCCGACGATCGCGACGAGGGGCACGAAGACGAAGATCGTGATCGTCGCATTCACGCTCAGAAGGATCGCCATCGCGACGATCGAGAAGATCGTCATGCTGATCATGTCGACGGTCCAGTCGCTGCCGTTCTCGGCGTGCTCGACGTCATCGCGGAACACGCTCAGCGCCTCACCCGGTGATCGATCCAGCGCGCGGGCACCCGGCCGCCGCAGGACCTCGGCGAGCATGTTGCGCTGCAGCACCGCGCTCACGCTGAAGCGAAAGAACAGGTCCATCGTGTTGCCGGCGTTGTTCACGACCGCGCCTGCGATCCCGGTCCCGATGAACGCGGCCGAGATCCACGCCACGGCGGACGGATCGATCGTCCCGTTCTGCAGCGCGTCGAACGCCTCCTTCGCGACGAGTCCCGGCAGCAGGCGGGAGCAGTAGATGGCGGTCCAGAGGATGTTGTCGGTGACGTAGATCCACGGCCTGAACGTGACCATGTGCCACAGGAAGCGCGCCGTGCCGAGCCCCGTGCCAAATGACTGCGAGCTCATACCAGCACCTGCTCGAGCCCGGTCCGCAGCAGCTCGGAGAAGCGTGACGACGGATCCTGCGCGAGCGCGGCGCGCGGCCCCTGCTCGACGATGCGTCCGTCCTCGAGGATGAGGATCCGGTCGCAGCGCTGCACCGTCGCGAGGCGGTGCGCGATGACGACGCCGGTCCGGTCGGCGAGCAGCGCGTCGATGGCGCGCTCGATGTGCCGCTCCGTCGCCGGGTCGAGTCGCGACGACGCTTCGTCGAGGATCACCAGCCCCGGATCGCGCAGGAACACGCGCGCGAACGCGAGCAGCTGCGCTTCGCCGGCGGAGAGCCCGCCGGACAGCATCTCCGAGTCGAGGCCGTCGCCGCCGCTCGTTCGCGGCAGCGCGCGGAGCCAACCGCCGAGACCGATGCGATCGAGCACCGTCGTGATGCGGTCGTCGTCGATCGTCGGGTCGAAGAAGGTGATGTTCTCGCGCACGCGCGCGTGGAAGAGCTGCACGTCCTGGCTCACGAGCGTCGCGCGGCTGCGCACGTCGTCGAGCTTCGCGTCGCGCAGATCGACACCACCGAGCCGGATCTTGCCCGCGCTCGGGTCGTAGAAACGGAGCAGGAGGCGTGCGAGCGTCGTCTTTCCGCTGCCGGTGCGTCCGAGCAGGCCGAGCACTTCGCCCGGCGCGAGTCTCAGCGAGACGTCACGGAGAACGAGGTCGTCGCCGTCCTGATCCGTTGACTCATAGGCGAACGACACCGCGTCGAGCTCGACGGTCAACGGACCCGAGGGGATCGGGGCACCGCGGCCGTCGGGCAGGCGCGACTGCGTGCGCAGGATCTCCGTGACGCGGCCGACGCTCGCGACGGCTTTCTGCATCTCCTCGAGCTGCCGTCGCAGCTGCTCGATCGGGTGCCGGAGCATGTCCGTGTAGTGGAAGATGAGATAGACCGTGCCCAGCGTGATGACGCCGAGGGTCCAGAGATACGCGCCGACCGCGAACGCGACGGCGTTGCCGAGGGCGAACATGAGGATCGTCGTCGACCATAGGACCGTGGCCGCGTAGATCGCGTGCCGACGCGAAGTGAGCCAGGCGCGGTGGTGCCAGGCCAATCCGTCCATCACGTGCGCCTCCGCGCCGCTGGAGCGGATGTCCTCGGTGCCGGCGAGGCGCTCCCCGAGGAATCCGTACATCTGCGCCGAGACCTCGCGGACGCGTCCCCAGTACTTCACGGTGATGTTGCGCAGCGGTCCGGCCATCAGGAACATCGCGATCGCGGCGAACACGGTGAGCGCGAGACCCGCGCGCAGGTCCTCGCGAGCCACGACGATCAGAACGCCGACGAGCAGAACGAGGTTGCCGAGGACGTTCACGACGAAGCGCGAGAAGAACGTGGCGAGCGCGGTCACGTCGCCGTCGATGCGCTCGATGAGCTCGCCCGAGGTGCGCGCCTTGTGGAAGCCGAGGTCGAGCTGCAGGCAGTGCAGCGCGAGATCCGCGCGTAGCGCGTTCGTCGCGGTCCAGCCGAGATCCTCGCCGACGTACTGCGACCACGCGGTGAGCAGCTGTGTGACGATCGCCACGGCGACGTAGGCCAGCGCCAGCATCACGAGCGATTCGAGCGCTGCGCCGCCGATCGCGTTGTCGATGAACGATCGCAGGAGCTGCGGCCCGAGCAGCTGCAGGCCGATGCCCACGAGGATCAGCGCGGCGAGCAGTGCCGTCTGCCGCCACTGCGGCGCGACGTAGCGGCGGAAGAGTTCGACGTAAGGGTTGGTCCGGCGCATCGTCGGAAGTCTCCCACGGGATCAGCGCTGCGCAGCCGAACTGCGACGTACGCTACTGATGGAGCGGCGAAGGCCGCTCCAGAAAGCCGGAGCCGCAGGCGGAGGTTACTAATGTGACCGAAGACGTCACCCTCGACTACCGCCCGCGCATGCCGCGGGTCGTGACGGCGATCGTCGTCGGCGCGATCGCGCTTGCCTCGCTCGTCGCGCTGGTGTGGCCGTCGCTCCCGATGAACCAGGCGGCGGCGGGACCAACGGCGGTCGGCGTGATCCGCCGGCAGGTGGACGGGCCGAACATGGCCGGACGCATCGGCGCGCAGGCGCCCGACTTCGAATGGAACGCGCCTGACGGCTCGACTCGCACGCTGGCAAGCCTGCGCGGCAAGGTCGTCGTCATGAATTTCTGGGCGACGTGGTGCAAGCCGTGCCGCACCGAGATGCCGGCGCTCAACAGCGTCGCGCGCGGGACCGACGCGGTGTTCCTCGCCGTCGACCTTCAGGAGGACGGCGCGCGTGCACGCTCGTTCTTCGACCAGCTCGCGCTCGACCGCCTCGAGCCGATCCTCGACCTCGATGGACAGACGACGCGCCGCTATGGCGTGGTCGGGCTGCCCGTTACGTTCTTCATCGACGCACAGGGCGTGATCCGGCACGTCGAACGCGGCGAGGTCATGGACGCGAACGTGATACGCGACGGGATCGCGAAAGCGCGCTAGCAGGCGCGTTTACCTGGCATTGCTCCCCAAAGGTGGGGCTGTCCATGTCCGCGGGCGGCGCTTAGAAAGGCGTGCAGCACCTCCCGCCCTTCTTACCCCCACCCCTCGCGTCTGGCCCTCAACGACGAGGGCCGTTGCCCGAATGCGGGTCAGCTTCGGTAGATGATCCGCGCCTCGAAGGCGCGCTGGTAGACGCGGAGCTCGTCCTCAAGCTCCTCCGGATCGAAGCCCTCGGCCCTCGCGTGCGCCGCGACGTCGCGGAGCGCGAGGCGGAAGCCGAGGCTGACCAGAGGCTTCACCGCAAACCGCTGGAAACCGGCCGCACGGAGGTCAGTGATGAACGCGCTGGCCTCATCGAGGAGCCGGCCTCGTTCTGCATCGCCGGCCTCGAGCGCATCAAGAACCTTCGGCAGCCCGCGGCGGCTGATCGCCGCCCAGCGCTTCGCGCCCACCGCACCGAGGCCGAGGAAGTTCGTAGCGCGATAAGCGTGCCCAAGCGTGCTGTCCTGGATCGCGTCAGCGCGCGGGCGAAGGATGCGGCCTAGCGCCTGACGACGCGCAAATGCTCGGTCGTACGCGAGATCCCTCGCCTCCCCCAACTGTCCGCGGTCGGACACCGCGGCGCACACTATTCAGCGCATCGGGTTGACGCAAGTTCCAGAATCGTCAACGCACATCACGTGGGAGGACGTATATGGCGACTGAATTCATCGTGAAGCTCAAGGACCGACCTGGTTCGCTCGCGGCCGCCGCGCAAGCGCTCGCCGATGGTGGCGTGAATCTCTGGGGGACATCAGCCTCGACGAGTGCCGGCAAGGGGACCGTCGGTTTTGTCGTCAAGGACAAGGACACCGCCAAGACGCGCCGTGCGCTCAAGAAAGCGGGACTTCGCGCCACCGAACGCAAGGCGATCGAGGTCCGCATCCAGGACAAGCCCGGGGCGCTCGCGCGCGTGACCTCGAAGCTCGCCAAGGCGAAGGTCAACATCGCCTCTGAGTACGTGCTCGCGCCGGGGCGCGGCAGCGTCACGCTCGCGTTCGGCGTGAAGGACGCGCGCAAGGCGGAGAAGGCACTCGGCCGCAGGTAGTACTGGCGTACCGGTCCCGCATGTCATCGCGCACGAGTTGAACTGAAGCGAGCCTCCCGACGAAACGCGTCGGGAGGTCTCGCATGCGGCCCTTGCATCGCTTCGCTACCGAGATGTCTGGCTTGGCCACGATTGAATACGTCATCGGAGCGGCCGTCATCCTCGGCACCCTGGTCATCGGCGTTTCGGCGTGGAACAACGGGCTCGTGACCAGGCTTCAGGCGCTCGTCACGCAGCTACAGACCGTCCGATGAGACGCTGGCGCGACGACGACCACGGCATGGCGACGCTAGAGACGACGCTCATGGTCGTGGTCCTTGTCCCGCTGCTCTTCGCGATCCTCGAGTTTGGCTGGCTGACGCAGCGATGGCTCGCCCAGGATGGCGTCGCGCTCCAAGCCGCTCGATATGCGGGCGAGCTTGGCGGTGACCGACCTGAGCTTCGCTCTTACATCCAAGAGCAACTGCTACTCGTCGGCATCGAACCCTCCCGCGTCATCGTCGAGATCGAACCCTCCAGCATTGGATGGCGCGAACCTGTGCAAGTCTCCCTGCGCACCGACGAGCGCGTGGCGATCCCGTTCCTTTTCACCACCACCGTCGTGGTCCGATCGACGGCCGTCGCACGCGGTGAGGTCAACCGATGAGGCGCGATGACGGTGGGACCGCGGCCCTGACCACGATCGTGATGCTGCCCCTTTTACTAGTGGTCCTGGTCGGCGTCCTTGAGCTGGGTGCGCTGCGCGCGATCGCATACCGGGCCGGCGCGGCTGCGGACCTTGCGACGATCGTCGCCGTCGGTGATCAGGACCAGCTCGAGTTGGTCCAGTCGGGCAAGCTGCGACTTGCCGCTGACGCAGCTGATGTTGCGCGTGACTACTTCGCCCGCAACCTCGCTGCGACCGCGCCGGCCCTCGGCGCGAGCGCCAGCGCCATCGCCGCTTCCGCAGACATCGCAAGCTTTCCGACGGCGCCAAGTTTCGATCCCCGGACCGGTGCGCGTTACGACCGTCCGACCGTCCGACTCATCGCGTCGATCCCCGTCAGGACCCCCGGCTTCGCTGTGTTCCTCATGCCCGCCGTGACCACCGTGACCATCCGCTCGGTGAGCTCGCCCCGATGAAGATACGCACCGCGTTCTTACTGACCTCGATCCTGTTGCTGTCGAGCATCGCGGCGAATGCACGCGAGCCGAGGGAGGACGAATGGCCTCCGATACCTGCCCCACCGGTTCTCGATCCGCTCGCGCTCGTTGTGCCGGCCGGCTTGTATTACGTGACAGATACGTATGTCGCCAACGTGGTCGCCACGAGCGATGCGACGACGATCTACTCGACGACCACAGTGCACGAGTCGACCGGTACCTACGCGCGGGTGATCGACACCGTTGACACGGGAGCGTCCAGCACGTTCGACGGGATGGCGTTCAATGGGCGTGGCGCGCTCACGAACGGCCAGGCGCTCGCGGGAACGTATTACGAGAATTTTGTGCTGACACCGGCAGGCTACGTTCCGGTGAGCATCGTGTTCTTCCAAGACGACTCGGAGATCAAGCGGCGGCAGGGCCTCTCGTCCGAGGCCGTCGCCCCGAAGCCAAGTGTCTCGCCTGCGCCTTCGGTGACGACCGCGCAGCGAGCAGACCTGATCACGCGGCCCGTTTCGATCACGGAGCACGTCCCGAACGAGCCGGCCCGTCCCACGCTGCGTGCGGGGATCGCCCTCGCGGCGGATGGTCCGACGCTCGCCTCAGCTGAGGTGCTTCGCGGCCGACTCGTCCAGTTCTGGCCTCGCGTGTTCGCCAACAACGTCGCCGTGCCGATCCGGTCGTGGCGACTGTTGTCGGCCCAACCCGATCGCATCTCCGCCAGCGCCGGCAGCACGCAGCCGCTCGGAGCGCAGTGGATCCGAATGCCGGCCGCGGGCGTCATTTGGTCGCTGCGGTTTGAGATCTTCTCCGAGGTTGCTCCGACGGAACCGCTCGAGGCCGAGATCTCCGTCACGCTTCGATCTCCTGCGATCGTCGATTGATCGCCCGCCGATCGCTTCTCGTCCTCGCGCTGATCGCAGGCTCCGTCGCGGGAGGGCTGTATTACGTCGGCGCACAGCGCGTGGACATGGTCGTGGCCGCGCGGGACGTCTTCGTGATCCGTCCATTGACCGGGCAGGATCTCGAGGTGCGGTCCGTGCCTCCGGAGGCGCTGCCGACTGGCGCCGTAGCGAGTGTTGACGACGTGATCGGGCGCGTGCCGGTCGCGCCGCTCTGGCAGGGACAACCACTCGTACTCCAGGCGCTCGCGGATGATGCCGCCTCGTTCCACACCGGCCTGACCCTTCGGCCTGGCGAACGCGCGGTCGCGATCCCGGTCGTCGCCGTGAGCGCGGTCGGTGGGGCGATCGCACCAGGAGCGCGCGTCGACGTGCTCGCCGTGCCGCTCGTCGGTCGTGCGCCGGCGGGTCGGACCGTCGAGCTCCTTGCAGCGGATGCGCTCGTGCTCGATGTTCGCTCGGAGTCTGGCGCGCCGTATTCCACCCGCCGAGATGATTCCAAGCTCGCCGTCGAGCGTATCGGCAGCGTGATCATCGCGATCTCGCCGTCGGACGAGCTTCGATTCGCTGACCGCATCGCGACGAGCACCTTCGTCCTTGCTTTCAGCTCCGCGCGTTGACCGCGGCGACGACCCTCCGGCTCGAGGCAGTCCAGCGCGCGGGGTTCGATCGCCGTCTCGCGCGACTCGGAGCGGGCAGACTCACGCGTTCTGCACGCGACACATATCTGGAGATCGATCGCGGCCCCGACGAGGTGATCCATGAACTGGCTCTCGCCGGCGTCCGAGGTACGCGTTGCCTCGCACTCCCACGCCAGGGAGCGGGCTACCGACCCGCGATCGCGTTCGATCTGACCCCGCTTGGCGACGGTCTTCAGGCGATCGATGTGATCGAGGTTCGGGAAGTCCCACTCAGTGAGGCGAGTGCCGCCCTGATGCGGCGCCGCTTCCCGTGGCTGCCGGGCCCACGCCAGTCCCGCGAGGCGTGCCGAAGCTTGTTGCGTGACGAGGACGCCGTGCTGGGCTGGCGACGCGTCGTGTGGTGCTCGCTCGACACGCTTCGTGTGGCGCGCGCACGGGTCCGGCTCCGCCCGGTGGTGTTCGACGGAGACGCACTCGCCGGCCGCGCTCTTCACTGGACATACGCCAGCGACGATGCGATCGAACGCTGGGCGTTCGCGTGAGCCGCATTCGGGCGTGGCTCGACGCGAGTCCTATCGCCGACCTTGCGATCACGTTGATGCGCGAAGCGACCGGCCGTCCCGATCCGATCGAGCCACTGCGACCTGCCCGTCCCGCAGCCCTCGCCGCGGGCCGTCGCGTCGCGTTTTGGTCGCTGGTCGGTGGCGTTGGTGCCAGCACGACGGCGGGCCTGGTGGCACACCGCTCCGCGGCGGGCGGACGTGCGCCACTGCTCATCGACCTCGACCGCTGGGCCCCATCGCTGGCCCTTCGCGCACGCATCGAAGCTGCCACGATCGCGGACGCGCT
>WNFL01011573.1_pt2 | contig 20167 bp, 15 predicted proteins | sample 5400361 | NCBI WGS metagenome assembly WNFL01 (sample SAMN13153351, study PRJNA577476) | soil metagenome | isolation source: 40 cm soil on Douglas fir-dominated hillslope | place: USA:California | collected 2013-09-17
TTCGTATGCGTCGCTCGGGTTTTTCTCGATCTCCAACACTGGTTCCGCTACACCCGGCGAATATGCCAGACTTAAATCCCGCCGAGTATCCATGGGCTTGGTGGGCACGATCGCTACCTTCCCGGGTTTGCCTTTCAAACGATGATATTCGAGTGCATCTTCACGCGTAAATTTGGCCATAGTGCCTCCTAATTTGTTTGCAATGAAATCGTTGCGAGGAATTATTGCACAAGTTGTACAATTTACTTAGTTCCTTTTGTCACGTTTCTACATATATAACCCACACGATAAAGAAAAGAAAGCTACATTAACAAATCCTTATTTGTTAAACTCAATCAACTTGAAAGAACCAGCAATAATAATCAATTCCGAGCCGATAGACCTTGCTGCCCTGCTTTTATCTAGTCAATTGGAGTATGCTTAATGCAATAGCTTCGTGCAAACCTGTTGAGGTCAAGACGCAAGCGGTCACTCAGAAGGCGTGGTCAAAATCTTGATGCAGGAAATTGATATGCTTTGCCGACATGAAAGACAGTATCATCTCTATTCCTGTGAAACCTTATGCTCCAAATCTGAGACCAGCGCACCAAGTTGATCGACCCCGCCCTCCACGACCGCGGCTGGGCGAAGGATTTGTTTATTGTTGCTATGGCACTCCGAAGCGGAGCTGTGTATCCAGATCGACATTGTTGTACCACGGCAGCCAATACGTTGTGTTCAATAGACTATTCGGTAGCGCCATCATCTCCGAGAAGCTCGTGTTCACGTTATTGACCTTGTAGATCACTCGTTCCGCGGCTACGATATTCTGATCACTCACGATCCGCACGGGACCACTGTTCACTCCCGTATAGCTCACCCGCGTGCTCGTACCATTCGATAGACTAATGCCGCTCGCCGGGGTCACCTCCGTCCCGCCGATGAACACATGCACAGTCGCTGGCAAGCCACTCACATTCCCAAACCGCAGCTGTGTGTCCAGATCGACATTGTTGTACCACGGCAGCCAATAGATGGTGCTCAACTGGCTGTTCGGCAACGCCATCATCTCCGAGAAACTGGTGTTGGTGCCATTCACTTTGTAGATCACCCGCTCGGCGGCCACAATATTCTGATCACTGACGATCTTGACCGGTCCATTATTCACCCCAGCATAGCTCACCCGGATGCTCGCGCCAGAGAGCAGCGTAATCCCACTGACTGGCGTCACTTCTGCCCCGCCGATGAACACATGCACCGTCGCCGTGGACCCACTCACGTTCCCGAACCGCAGTTGGGTATCCAGGTCCACGTTGTTGTACCAGGGCAGCCAATAGGTGGTGCTCAGCTGGCTGTTCGGCAACGCCATCATCTCCGAGAAACTGGTGTTGGTGCCATTCACTTTGTAGATCACCCGCTCGGCACTAATAATTGGTACTGCCCTGGGGTTGACGATTTTCACGGGACCATTATTCACTCCTGCAAAACTCTTTCTTGTACTTTCACCAGAGGCAAGGAAATAACTTCCTTTTAGATCTCCGCCTATAGTGACATCCGCAGAGTTGCTGATTGTATATTGTTCCCCACTCGTGAAGTCTCCATCCCCAACATTGACCCCACCCAGCGGATTGCTCGCCGCATCGATGATGGTGTTGTCATCCACCACATCCAAGCGGATTGTGCCGTTGCCTGATCCAGTATTCACCGTGACCGTGTAGGTATCGCCTGAGCCACTCACACCTGTAATGGTTGCGCCAGTTACGCCTGTCGTGGTCAAGATAAAGTCACTGGCGTTCACCCCTGTCACTGGCTCCGAGAAGAAAGCAGTGAAATCAACACTTGCCGCACTACTAGGATTTGCTGATGCTCGCAGTACATAGGGAACAATCGGCACACTAACTCCTGAATATGAACTAAAGTAAGAAGTCTGAATATCTACAGATCCAACATCCGCAAGCCCCGTATACACTTTCTTTGAAATCTCTCCGAACCAATCCGAAGCAAATACGTCAATTTCATAAGAACCGTGTCCGGTTCCAATTACGTCAATGGTGTAGTCTCCATCTAGCGGTGCAATAATTTCTAAATACTTATCTTCGAGTGCAGGTGTGTTTGACCCATCATCAGAAGCAAGCGACTCTACAGTGTAAAAAGCGTTAGGAATCTCATCCCAAGTTGTGTTGGTTGTAGGATCAAAACCTAACTTTCGTCCTAGTGGATCGGTAATTAGCAATTCCACAGGCGAATGAGCAGATATTCGTAGTGTACGAGGGTCTGCGGGTGTTCCACTATAGAGGACTATTGCGTAATAGCTGTTATTGTAATCAAGTAATGTTGTTGCTCCCTTCATAGGATCATTAATCGAGTAGGTGGCTTGTCCAGCAACCGATGTTTTTCCAGTTGCCAAGACAAAATGATTTCCCCACTGGTTTATAACCTGGATAATGACAGGATTCCCGGATAATAGGTAATCATCAAGAATCGCATCATTTCTACTTCCGATATAGCCTTGATAGGATAAAGACACATGGTTGTTGGCGGCATACATTGCTATAGCGGTATGGATAACAAAATTGCTCTTATCATATCCTTTGTTATTTCTCAACCATGTGTTCAGAATATCTGGATTTGTATGAAATGTTGATGAACTTCTCTGAGACCAGTACTCAATCATCATGGCGGCACTTGTCATCCAACAGCCGTAATTACCAATGGTGTTTGATAAATGGTAATCATTAATGGGATTTCCGTAAGGATGCGCCGCCCAAGACTGATCCGTCTGAAGAAAAATGGGCGCATTTATTGTGTCACTAAGGGCATAATATACATCTATAGTATCTGTCCAGTTTGCAGGGTTATTGGTGTATTTCCATTCCAAATAATTTAGATTTTGAGTAGTGGGAGTTGGGTAAATATTCTGTATTGTAGAGTTGGATGGGAATGTTACGTCTTGAATAAACTGTTGCACTGGAAAGACCGGGTTAGTGTACCAATATGCCTCCCAGTCATTTCCAGAGCCATAAGCCATATTATTTATAGTAATTGCAAGGGAGAAATCGTATGTTGCGTTGGGCAAAACAGGCTGTCGAAAATCAACAGTTACAGATATACGTGTGCCTGATTGGCTAGTCGAAAACTGAAGCGGTCCATGAAAGTCCCAGGCCCGAATTTTCGAGTATTCACCAGGTGACCAATCAAAGTACCAAGTTGCACTGGTTCCATTGGCAGTTCCAATATTACGGATATTTCGTTCAAGTATCAAATCTCCTCTACCATCTGCCCACAATGCGACAGTCTGTTTGAGAAGAAGATATTGAATATCGAAAGATCCAACAGCAAGCAAACCTGCTTTTATGGAATCTGTAGTTGCCGCGCCCCCACCTGATTTTGGCAATTTTCCTTGGCCGCTAGTTGGGGATATAGCACTGAATCCCAATCCTGATACCAACAGACTCAAAAGCAAAATTACCGAAAATAATCTATTCGTTGATCGATTAACAGATTTTTGATTCATTTTTTTTCATCTCCCATGTTTCTAAATACGATTCCCAACCTATATATAGAACATCGAATCAAAGTGAGATTCAATAGGCAAATATCACTTTTTGGTTACACTTTGATCCACCATTGTTTTAGGACTTGAACTCCGTGTATACTTGAACTACCCCACCGGGAAACCTCATGCCCCTCTCCGAATCTGACACCCGCGCGAAACTCATTGACCCTGCCCTGCACGTCCGCGAATGGACGGAGGATTTGATTCGCCGCGAGGAGACCGCCGGTGCGGTGGAGATTGTGGATGGACAGCCGCGCAAGCGGTCGAATGGGCGGACGGATTACACACTCAGAGTCAAGGTAACAAGCGAAGCCCAGCCTGTGGCAGTGGCGTTGATCGAAGCCAAGGCAGAGAATTTGCCTCCGGGTCATGGCATGGAACAAGCCAAGCTGTATGCCGAGTCAAAGCGGTTGAATGTGCCGTTTGTGATCGCCACGAATGGATATCAGTTCGTGATGTATGATCGAATAACTGGCATCACATCGAATGCGCGACCGATGGCGGAGATTCCAACGCCGGCAGAGTTGCGGGCGTCGCATGGCAGTAAATGCAAAGAACCGCTCGTCACGGGTAGGTTGGTTGAATGGGTTACTTGGGATTACATCATGGGTCTGATAACAAACCCTGTGCAATTTGAACAAAAGTTAAGGCACGCCCAAGCCCAGGAAGCAGCAACCATGCAACCCAAACAAAAAGAGCTAGAGCATATCTTAGCCTTGCTGAGTGAAACGGAAAAAGAGGCGGATGAGATCGCACGCGCAACCCGAAAAGCAAAGGGGATTATCGCCGCGAAATTGGCACAACAAGCCAATGAAGTAAATAGGCGGTATCAGGCATTTACCACCCGCATGATGGAATTACAGGAAGCCTTAGCCATTGAACTGACAGACCGCAATGTAGACAGCCTGCTAGAATTCCGTGAGATGGTTGCAACAGGTTTACAGAGTCCGACTGCAGAAGATAAGCGGCGATGGTTAGAGATCTTACAGGTTAAAGTTACAGTGCAAAATAGTATTGCCGTTGTTGCTTGCCGATTGGGAGGAAATCCATTGCAATACCGAATGATGTTAACAAAAGCTTAAATTCAATGTATAATCAAAGTATCCGCAAGGATCAAACAAGACTATTTCCACCGTTCGCGGTTTGGCTGTACCTATTTCTGGATATTTGAGCAAGAACCTCCCCCGTTTTGGGAGTTATTTTGTGAAGTCATGTAGGAAAAATTGAAGAATCATTGGACTTCGCCCCCCTTAACCTGTTTCCCACCTACCTGTGACTTAAGATTCCGTCACGCGGTTTGACCCATCCTGCTATACGCTTCTTTCGGACCCGGGTCCTGCTCAACCTACCCAGACATTATCCACAGCCGAAACCAACTTGATCGGTCCTCGGCTGTGTTTGTTTAATTCTGGAGTGTGACAGCTTACTGTCACAGCTATGAAAAAGATAACTGCCTTAGTCGTTCAAAAGCGCAACCCTAACCGAGTGAATCTCCATCTCGACGGGGAATACGCCTTCGGAGTAGCTCGCATCGTTGCCGCGTGGTTGAAAGTTGGCTTGGAGTTGGACGAAAAGAAAATTGAGCAGTTGCAGGCTGAGGATGCGCGCGAACGGGCGCTCCAGCAAGCTATGTTATTTTTGAGTTACCGCGCCCGGTCCGAATCCGAAATCCGGAAAAATTTACTTAAGCATGAAATTCCAGAATCGATTATTGATCTGACACTGGAAAGATTGAGGCAGGACGGGCTCGCGAACGATAATGAGTTCGCCCAGGCATGGGTTGAAAACAGAAGCACGTTTCGCCCGCGCAGTCGTCGGATGTTGGCAATGGAACTTCGTCAAAAAGGGCTTGACAATGAATCAACACAGTCTGCGCTGAAAAACGTGGATGATGCACCACTCGCTTATGAAGCCGCTAAAAAAAGGGCGACCAGATTCAAAGATTTGGAATGGAGCGAGTTTAGAAAAAAACTTTCCGAGTTCCTGGCACGGCGCGGATTTCCTTACTCGGTGGTCGCCCCAGTGGTGACCCGCATTTGGAATGAAGTACACAACCGGGAACAACATAATTTTGAGGAAGAGGATATCTTATGAGTCCAATTACTGTATTCGTAGTAGCAATACTTGCGTTGGTTGCAGGTGGCGTGGCTGGATATTATTTCCAGCGCTATCAAACAGAGCAACGCAAAAAGAATCAGCAGGAACGCGCCGATAACATTCTGAAAGGCGCAAATGAACAAGCCCGCCTGATCGAAAGCCAGTCGCGCGAAAACGCCACCAAGATCATTCAAGCGGCTGAATCCGAGATCAAAGAACGCCGCATCGAACTGAACAAAGATACTGAAAGGCTCGACAAACGCCGCTCTGAACTCGATAGCCGCGTGGATAAACTAGAACAGCGCGAACAAACTATCAATAAACGCCAGTCGCAAGTTGATAAGCGCGCCAACGAGATGGACAAGATCTATGAAGACCAGATGAAGAAACTCGAATTCATCGCTCAAATGTCACAGGACGACGCCAAGAAAGAACTCTTTGCTTTGGTTGAAAAAGAAGCGCGCGGTGATATGGCACGGATTATCCGCCAAATCGAAGCGGAAGCCCGTGAAGAAGGCGAGAAGCGCGCCCGCAAGTTAATCGCCGATGCGATTCAACGCGTGGCTTCAGAACATGTGGCAGAAGTCACTCGCGCGGTGGTCGTTCTACCCAGCGAAGAAATGAAGGGGCGCATTGTCGGACGCAACGGACGCAACATTAAAGCCTTCGAGCAAGCTGCGGGTGTGGATGTGATTGTGGATGACACCCCCGACTCTGTCACAGTCTCTTGTTTCGATTCGGTGCGTCGCGAGATTGGTCGGCGTGCTCTGGCAAAACTAATTCTCGATGGACGCATTCATCCAGCTCATATCGAAAAAGTAGTTGAAGATGAAACCAAGGCAGTGGAAAGAATTATCAACGAAGCTGGTGAACAAGCCGCCTACGATGCAAATGTCTCTGGCATACATCCTGAGGTCCTTCGCATGATGGGCAGACTCAAATTCCGCACATCATATGGACAGAACCAACTCGCCCACGCTGTTGAAGTATCGAAGCTAGCTGGTATTCTCGCTGCCGAAATTGGCGCGAACATCGAACTTTCCAAACAAGGCGGTTTCCTGCACGATGTCGGCAAAGCAATGGATCATAATCAGGAAGGCACACATGCCATGCTGGGCGCAGAATTCTGTAAACGTTATGGCGTCAATGCCAAAGTGATCAATGCAATCGCGTCCCATCACCACGAAGTGGATCAGGAAACTGTGGAAGCCGTTATCACTGAAGCCGCAGATGCCATCTCCGGCGCACGTCCCGGCGCACGCCGAGAAGACCTCGAAGCCTACATCAAACGCATTCGCAATCTTGAGGAGCTCTCCGTTTCCTTCGAGGGCGTACAACAAGCCTTCGCCATTCAAGCTGGGCGCGAAGTGCGTGTGATCGTCAAGCCTGAAAACATTGATGATCTTGCCTCTGCAAGACTCGCGCGCGACATCGCCAAAAAGATCGAAGAAACCATGCAATACCCTGGTCAGATCAAAGTGACAGTCATTCGCGAAACCCGCTCAACCGAATTTGCAAAATAACTCTTTGAGCCTTTACGATCTGAATCAGACAAACGCCTCGAATGAAACTCGAGGCGTTTGTCTTAGTAAAAAAGACAAGTCTACTTTTCGAACGGATATTTCAGTCCAATTTCGGCACGGATTTTATCCATCAGTTCCATATTCGCCAGCGACTCGGCATGGGTCATTTTGGGGCTTTCGAGCAAACCAGCGCGAATACATTTCATCGCTTCTTCTGTTTGGTATTCAAAGCCACCGCCCGCTATAGGTCTTGATACCGTCAGTTCCTGATCCACAGTAACCAGAGTTGCATTACTGGCACCCCAATAGTTCGGATGAATACGGATATGTCCTTTCGTTCCATAGATAAAAAAGTCATTGGTTTCTTTAACTAGGAAGTTACTATTAAATTGCGAGATTATCCCATTGGGATATTTAAGCGTCACTGCGGTTAACACATCCACACCAGTCTTTCCTAATATCGCCTGCACACTAAATGACTGAGGCTCTTGCCTCGTCACCCATTGCGAAACCGAAATGGGATAAATCCCCATATCTAACAGAGTTCCGCCAGCCAGTTCAGGACTATACCAGCGATCATCTTCTGCTTTTGGAGCAACGAAACCAAATGTTGAACACATATATTTTATGTCGCCAATTGCTTCGACTTCCAGCCATTGACGGATTGGTTCGTAAATTGGTAAACAACGCGTCCACAAGGCTTCCATGAGGAAGATCTTTTTTGAGTTAGAAGCCTCAATTAGTTGCTTTGTTTCAGCGGCATTGACAGTCAAGGGCTTTTCGCACAACACTGGTTTGCCCACATTCAAACACAACATCACGTTCTCAAAATGGTAACGATGCGGCGTTGCTACATAAATTGCATCAACTTGAGGATCAGCTATGAGCGCTTCGTACGAGTCGTAAGTTTTTTCGCCGCCATTCTTTTGAGCAAAGGCTGCAGCACGTTCTGTACTTGTACTTGCCACGGCATATAAAGCTGCATCGTCAACAACCTTTAGTCCATTGGCAAACTGCTGGGCAATCCGCCCGGGACCGAGAACACCCCAATTAAATTTCTTGTTGCCCATGTTTACTCCTTTTCCGTTTTTTTCTAAGATATGTTATTTGAACATGCCACAACACTCGCATAGTAGCTATAGCTTTTATCAACGAATTGAATCAAGTTCATGGGACTTCGTCCGAAACCATCACCGTTTGAGCAGATGATGCTTGAGCATTTGTGATGAAAGCCAACACAACAGCGCCCGCCAGAGTTAGTCCTGCGCTTAACTCAAACACTTTCCAGTATTGCCAGCCAACGGAAACCAGCAGTGATCCAAGAAATGGTCACAACGTGCCACAATTCAATGTGTGTTAATAGATCAGACAGAAGAGAGATTATCTTCATGAATAGCTCAAGCGGAAAAACCTGTCAAAATATTGTTTCTTAGCTCCAGAATGTCTGCAGCGTTGACAACTAAAACGTTATAATCGCACAACTAATTGTGTCATTTGGAGATGATAATCATGCAGTTGCCTTCTTTAACACCATCATTTCGTTCAGTGTATCTCATCATCGTAATACTGTTTGTTACCGCTTGTGCAGTTGTACCCAACATTCCGGCAGTCCCCACATCAACTCCCACTCCCGCACCCACACCAACCGCTGAGCCAGCAGTGGATGCCTTTACCATGAACAAGCAGCTCGCACGCACAGTAAATCTGGCAAACGCACTAGAAGCACCAAAAGAAGGTGATTGGGGCGTGACGCTTCAGGAACAATATTTTCAATTGATTCACCAAAAGGGCTTTACAGCAGTCCGCCTCCCGGTGCGTTGGAGTGCGCATGCTTTGGAAACCGCCCCATACACGATTGACCCGGAATTTTTCAAACGCGTGGATTGGGCTGTGCAACAGGCTTTCGCAAATAATCTGGTCATCATTGTGAATATGCACCATTATGAAGAAGAAATGGCAATCGATCCGCTTGGGCATCAGGAGCGCTTCATCGCGTTATGGAAACAAATTGCGGAGCATTACCAGTCCTATCCAAACGCATTGTTGTTCGAGCCTTTGAACGAACCGAACGGTTTGTTGAGTGCCAAACTCTGGAACAACCTCATCGTCAGCACGTTACAAGTGATTCGCGCCACAAATCCCACACGAAATGTCGTGGTTGGGCCAACAAACTGGAACAACCTGGACGACTTGGACGAATTAGTTTTGCCTGCTAACGACCAACATATTATTGTCACTTTCCATTACTACAACCCATTCCAGTTCACGCACCAAGGCGCAGAATGGGTACAGGGCAGTAATAGCTGGCTGGGCACAAAATGGACAGCCACCAACGGACAAAAGCAATATGTGCAATTTGATTTCAATACCGTTGGCGCATGGGCGAAGAAAAATCAACGCCCCATTTTTCTGGGAGAGTTTGGCGCCTATAGCAAAGCGGATATGGACTCGCGCATACTCTGGACTGCTTTTGTGGCACGTGAGGCGGAGGCACGAAACTTTAGCTGGAGCTATTGGGAATTTTGTTCCGGCTTCGGATTGTATGATCTGACAACCAATCAGTGGCGCGAAGGTTTGGTACAAGCGCTGCTTCCACCTCAATAACTTCAGAATAATTCCTTATCGCAGAGCTATTCGACTCTGCGATAAGGAATTAAGTTAATGGATTACGGTGTCCAGATCGTGCCATCGGGCCAGCGGCTTTGTGTCCATTCAATGGGCGGAATGCTGATCGGATATTTTGCGGCTTTCTTTTCGTCAATATCAATACCGAGACCAGGCTTATCATTCGGCCATAAATATCCATTGTGCAATTCAGGAATACCAGGAAAGACTTCTTTTAATGACTCACCAAAATAAATCATTTCCTGAATCCCAAAATTGTGACACGCCAAATCAAGATGCAAATTAGCCGCATGACCCACAGGCGATGTATCACCAGGTCCATGCCAGGCGGTGCGCACACCGAATGCCTCACACAGCGAAGCAAGCTTTCGTGCGGGGGTAATCCCACCAAGTTGGGAGATATGAGAGCGAATGAAATCAATCAATTGCTCAGCGATCAGCATACGCCATTCCAACGGGTTGTTATGCAATTCGCCCATCGCGATCGGTATAGCAGATTGAGCACGCAAGCGGCGGAACCATTCAATTTGATCAGGTGCGAGCGGGTCTTCGAGGAAGAACAAACGATAAGGTTCCAATGCTTTCGCCATGCGAATGGCATCAATGGGTGCGAGTCGTTCGTGAATATCATGCAACAAGAATAGGTCATAACCGATCTTACTACGAACATATTCAAACAAAGGCGGAATGGAGCGCGCATACCAATCCGGGTCATAATATGCGCCGGGGAAATTACTCTGCAGATTATCCATGCTGTTCATGCGATGAGTAGCTTGAGGGGCATTTCCACTAGGCATGGCATTCTGCTTGTTAATATCTTTCACACGCCCGCCATAACCACCCATCTGCAAACGGACTGCCAGCGCACCCTCGGCTTGATATTTGAGGACATTATCCAGCACTTCCTGATGATCGCGTCCATCGGCGTGACGATAAACCATCGCCGCTTCACGAGTTTTGCCGCCTAACAAATCATAGACGGGCATATTGGCAACTTTACCTTTGATATCCCAGAGCGCTTGATCCACGCCGCTGATGGCGTTGTTGAGCACAGGCCCATTGCGCCAATAGGAATTGACATACATAACATGCCACAAATCTTCGATATTGGCAGGGTCGCGTCCCTTCAACAATGGAGCGAGATACTCTTCAACAGCCTTGGCTACCAGCGTCGGGCGTTGGGTGAACGTGGCACAACCGACTCCATAGAGACCAGGCTGATCCGTTTCCACTTTGACGATGACAAGCGCAATGCCATCTGGAGCAGTAAGAATTGGTTTTACATTTGTTACTTTCATAAATTTATCCTTTATGACCAAAGCCGATCCCAGCTTCGTTCAGTATCCCATTGCGGGGTCGGTTCGAAGAAACCGCGGTCTTCGGGAATGAGATGTTCTTTTACTGCATCTTCATTCAAAGTGAAGCCAAGACCGGGTACATCGGGAACAGTAATATATCCGTTTTGGATGATGGGCTTTGAACCGGTATCAATGAAGTCGCTCCAGAACGGTATGTCAGTGAAGTGATGTTCCAGTGCGATGAAGTTCTCGGTCACTGCCGCACAATGAACTGATGCCATCGTACTGATGGGTGTGCCTGCCATGTGCAGCGCCATGCTAACACCATATTCCTGGGCGAGGTCGCCAATCTTTTTCGTTTCGAGAATGCCGCCGCTGGTGGCAAGATCAGGATGAATCACATTGACCGCGTGCGCTTGCAACAGAGGCAGAAAATTTTCCTTGAGATAAATATCCTCACCGGTGCAAACCGGCGTGTTCAGAGCGCGTTCCATTTGTACCCACTGGTCCGTAAACTGCCATGGCACCATATCTTCAAGCCAGGCAAGGTTATATGGTTCCAACGCTTCACCCAAACGAATACAATCATCCACACCAATATGACCAAAGTGATCGGCAGCAATCGGCACTTCATAGCCGACAACATGGCGAACCTGCTCCACATATTCACATAACATCTGGATGCCTTTCGGCGTGAGACGTACATGCGTGAAAGGATGCTGAATACGGTTGATATCGAGCATTCGCTCCAACTCAGTGCCATCATCCGTTTTCAAGAATCCAGCGGGATATGTGAGCGCATCCTTCACTCCAATGAGTGGTTGAATACCAACATCCATTTTGAGCATTGTGAAGCCGCGCGCCAACCGCTCTTTGAGCTTATGTCCCATCGCTTCGCCGGTTGGTTCGTTGGGCGTGTCGCAATACATGCGGATCGCATCGCGGAATTTGCCGCCCGCGAGCATATAAGCAGGGACGTCATAAGCCTTGCCAGCTAAATCGATTAACGCCATCTCGACGCCACACACCCCTCCGCCCTGCCTGGCGTGGTGACCAAATTGCTTAATCTTGCGAAAAACTTTATCCACGTTACATGGATTCTCGCCAAGCAGGCGACTCTTGAGCATCAATGCGTATGTCTTGCTCGCTCCATCTCGCACTTCGCCATAGCCACTCAGCCCTTGATTAGTGTCAATACGGATGATGGGGAACCGCCATCCTCCCCAGCCGACAGTTGCCACGCGGATATCTGTGATCTTTAACTCACTGGGGCGTGAATTTTGGTTGACATGATCTTCGGGTCGTGCACTCATTTATTATTTGCCTTTCTCCAGGCTGCAAAATCCGCGTCGATATCTTCACGCCACGGCGAAACGTCAATTTCGCCGCTGGCGTATTTACCTTCCGCCAAACGCATCTTCCCAAACTCATCGCGGACACGCGTCGCTTCGCTGGCTTCAACCACTTCCTGCACAAGATGTGGCGGGATGAAAATGACTCCGGTGTTGGTACCCAGCACAACGTCGCCGGGCAGAACCGTTACGCCACCGATGCGAACCGGGATGTTGATACCTTCCAACGTTTCGTCTGCAATGGCTGTAGGATGAACATCACGCATGAAAAAATTTACATCGGTCAGAGTCACGAGTCCGGGTAGGTCACGAATCGCACCATCCACAACGAGACCAGCGCGCGTGCGTGTGCCAACTGCTGTGCCAAGGTTGTCGCCAACAATTGTCCCGTTTTCGATTTTGCCGCGCAGGTCAACAACCATCACATCATGAAGTTGAAGCGATTCGATGATCCATGAATTTTGTCCGCCGATTTTTCCGCGACCTTCCCCGGTGCCTGCCTGTTGAATGGCATCATGATAATCGGGGCGATGCGGAAGAAATGAAGCCGTCAGCGCGCGCCCAACCAATGGAACACCGGGATGCGTTTGCATAAAACCGCCAGCAAATTGTTGATGATAGCCATGGTTCTTCAAGATCGCCCAGGCTTCCTCAGTGGTGACAAGTTTCATGCGCTCCAACAAATCTTCGGGCACACGCGGGCGACCATCATCAAAACGGTCAAAGGGATTGAGCGTGGTCAGATGAATCAAATCTTCTTTGGATGGTTGAATGTGCATCATGTTTTCTCCGTTTATTTTATTGCGACCAGGTCGTTGGCGTGCGATCCCAACGATGAGCGCGTAATTTCTGAACAAGTTCAGGCGATAATGCCCCCGCATCACTGGTGGCGATATTCATTTCTGCATTCGTGGTTTTTCTCATTCCCGGAATGATGGTGCTGACATCCGGGTTTGCCAGAATAAAGCGCAATGCCATTTCAGGCATGGTCATGCCTGTTGGTATTACAGGACGAAGCGCCTCAGCATGTTCAACACTGGCTTTGAGATTTTCTGGCACAAAGTAGCCATTACGCCAATCACCTTGGGGCCAGGTGGTCTCAAGGGTTAGTGTCCCAGTAAGTGTGCCTTCATCAAATGGGACGCGGGCGATCACACCAATATTCAATTCGCGGCAAACCGGAAATAATTCGTCTTCAGGATTTTGGTCAAAGATGTTGTAAATCACTTGAACAGCATCTATCGCGCCAGTGCGCAAAGCTTGAATTGCATTGGCAGGTTCCCAACGGTCAATGCTGATGCCCGTCGCTTGGATCAAACCCTCACGTTTAAGATCATCCAATGTTCGCTGCCAGCGCTCATCTGTTGCCCAACTATCATCCCAGGTGTGAAACTGGATCAAGTCCATTTGATCCAATCCAAGATTTTTCAAACTACTCTCCACATATTGACGAATATGATCAGGTGGATAGCAATCGTCAAGTGAATATTTAGGTTCAGCGGGCCATTTAAAATTCTTGGGTGGAATTTTGCTGGCGACATACAATTTTTTATCGGGATAGGCGCGCACCAATTGCCCTAAAAGCTTTTCGCTGTGACCACTTCCATAAGCCCAGGCGGTATCAAAGAAATTACAGCCGAGTTCAACAGAGCGATGCAGAGATTTCATCGATTCTTCATCGTCTGATCCTGTCCAGCCTGCAAGACCCCACATGCCATAACCAATATCACTAACCTTCCAACCCGTTCTTCCAAAAGTTCGATATTGCATATCCATTCTCCTTTTTATACTTATGTCATTGCGAGGGCGCTCTTGATTTTCGCCCGACACTTGCGCCGCACGCCAGTGCAGGTGAGCAATCCCCAACTTAATTAGAAGATTGCTTCGTCGGACTGGCGCCCCCTCGCAATGACATAGCGTTATTCGTTATGCTTCCAGCCCAGCAAACGCTCTGCCTTGCTGCAATTAAAGAAGCTTTTATTACCACTCAAATCTCCGCGCACTTCCACGTTTGGAAAATATTTTTCCTTGAGCTCAAGGGACGGAATATCCAAAACAGTTTCAGGTCCTACGATGAAAAAAACTTCATGTCCCTTGAAGTCAGCGGTTAAAGAGAGCAAGCAGGCTCGCGCAGCAGAATCGAAGCGGGTATATCCCCATAAATTTTTAGTACCCGCATCGCTCTGGCTATAGCCAACAGATTGAGTAGCAACAGGACGTTCACGCACAACCCAATGGAAACGCATGCTGGCGATCACCATGTTTTCATAACGCCGCGCAAAAGAGCTGCCTTGTTCCTCGCAGATCCATTTTGACAGACTATATGGGTCCTCGTTATACGAGGGATGTTCCTCGTCCAATGGAAAATAATCGAAACGGGGCCAGCGGCTATAAGCGAGACCCATAGCATTCACGCTGGAAGCCTGACACACGCGCTGAATGCCAACCTCCACTGCGGCGCGCAACGCATTGTAACTCCCCACCACATTGTTATTATGCACAACCTGATCTGGTAGATGACCAGGCGCTGGAATAGCCGCCATATGCACTACCGCATCACAACCTTTGAAAGCATCTACCATCGCAGCGTAATCGGTAATATCTGCCTGCACATAAGTGAGATGCGGATGGGTTTCTTGAGCAGCAGGATTATCAACACGGTCAATGCTGACGACGCTATCGCCACGCTTCAACGCCATATCGATAATTGCTCCACCGACCCGGCCGCTACCACCCGTGACTGCGATCTTCATGAACTGCGTCCTTTCTCGCCATAGACGGCTTGTCTCAGACCACGAATATATCCAATAGCATATAGCCGTCCAAACGATGAATAGCCAGCGTTGTCGTTGCTATCGCCTTCCACGGTTGGCACGTGGTCAGGGCGTAATACGCCATCAAAATTTATATCTTTATAAGCCTGCATACACGCCAGCATATCTGTCTGACCTTGATCGTGCCAGGTCTCCTCGAATTTTTCAGGCGTCCCGCGCACATCCCGGAAGTGGACAAAAAAGATTTTGTTTTGGTTGCCAAATTTTCGAATGACATCGGGCAGATCATTCGTCATCAACGTGAAGTTGCCCTGGCATAAAGTGATGCCATTCATCTTGCTGGGGACAATATCCAACAAACGCTGATAATTCTCAACACTGCGCATGATGCGTCCCACCCCACGGATCGGTGAAAGCGGCGGGTCGTCTGGATGCATTGCCAGTTTGACGTTCCATTTTTCCGCTACCGGCGCAACGATCTTTAGAAAATGCTCAAGCGTTTCCCAAAGCTTCTCTTCACTGATCGGACCGTTCTCCGTGAGAGGCGCGTCTTTCATCAAGGCATTGTCATAACTCGTGACCACCGAGCCGCCGCGCGAAGGTGTGCTCGTATTTGTGCGCATCCAATTGAAATCTGTCATCCACTCATAGCACCAGACGGGAATTCCCAAGCGACCCATGTTTTCGATGAGTGTACAAACTGTGGCGATCTCTTCATCACCGCCAGGCAAGCCGCGCTTCGCCTTGTTCAACGGCGGGCGGACTTCAATGACAGCTAAATTGAAGCCAGCACTTTCGTAGCGTTGCTTCATGCGGAGAAGTGGCAAATAATCCCACGGCGCGTCGGTCCCATTGGACGGTTCGTTGAAAGGCAAGCCGCCCACAGCGTAATCGACACCCGCTTGCTTGGAAAGTTTCCACAACGGGGAGGGCGTGGGTGGTAAAAACTCAGCAATTTGAAGCATAGAATTTGTTACTCCTTTTTATAGCCAGTTTATCTACAGAGTCTACGATTTGTATTTTTTCCAATAGGCTACAAACGGGCTAGCCCATTGCTCTAAAGTTAATGTTTTATCTTCAGGGAGGCCACCCGCATGTCCCTGCCAAAAGGACCAAATAAGCAGGCTGTCATATAGCATATACAGTTGTTGGCGGTCGGCAAAGCCTGGTTGGACAACTTTGTTGTTCAAATAAAATTGCACAAACTCATCTGCCAGCTCTGGCGTCTCCCTCAAATAGGATCCAATCTGTCTCGCAAGGTCAGCTTCGCCATCTCCAAAATGAGCGGTCATAAGATCAAATACACCACTCACCTGCCATCCAGTTTTATTCTGCATTACTACCACGTTGGCTTCTTTATAATCTTCCAATACAAGACAGGGCTGATATGGAGTCAGGCAGGCAGGCGCCGTTCTTTCGATAATATCTTCAACCCAAACCGTATCAGTTGTGGTAGTGTTCTCGTTATAGCTTTGTGCCTGTGCAATCAATTCACGAATGCGCTGCACAATCCAACTACGATAATCCTTTGGCATAGGCTCGACCATCTGAGTCGCAATATTATATCGACCTGAAAACTTCCAAGTAAGCGTTTGAATTTCTATGAGCATGGTGGCTAACGCTTGGGCTATCCCACGCCGTTCATCTATTGATAAGCGAGCTATCACTTGCGAGTCTGCCAGCTGCAGACCTGGCATCTTGGGCATGATTACAAATGCCCAGCCGAAAATCTCTGGCGAAGGGTTGAAGCGATAAGGATATGGAACAGGGACGTGTGTTTTAGCTTGAAGTTGATCACTAAAAAACTTCTCGGTGGGAAACTGCCAGTCATAATGCGGAACGCCGCGCAAGACAAATTCGCCAATAGTGCTTGTAACAAATAGGTTTTGTCCAAAGAGACCAAAAGGTATCGGCTCTGCGCTGAGAAATTCACCGAGTTCAAAATAACTGAGCGCAACTTGCAATTGCTCATCTGAAATATTTCCGAGTCTTTGAGAGTATCTGCGAATGGTCATGGTTGATCCATTAAACATCTTGCATCACTGCATTGCGGCCGCCATCGATCAAAATTGTATTGCCTGAAATATTCCCAGCCAGCGGACTGCACAAGAAGGCACACAAAGCTCCAACATCATTGGGCGTTCCCAGGCGGCCTATTGGATGCAACCCTTCAATTTGTTTCCGTTTGGCGGCGGGGTCAGGGAATTCATCGAACCAGGCATCAGCGAGAGGCGTGTCAATGAAACCCGGAGCAACCCCAACGGCGCGCAGATGCGGTCCCCATTCAATCGCCATCGATTGCACCATCGCCACTAATCCGGCCTTTGCTACATTATAAGGAAAAGAATTTGGAATGGTATAGAGCGAATGATTGGAAGTGATAATAATGACAACCGGCGCGCGCGCCTGATCGAGATAAGGCTTTGCAGCTTGTGCCACACGCCAATGCGCGGCAAGGTTGAGGTTGATATTCGATTCCCAATCTGCATCCGTGGCTTTTTCAACGCCCTTGAAAAAATTACGCCCGGCATTCGATACGACAATATCGAGACCACCCAACTGCGCCGACGCCCAATCTACAAAAGAACGGGACGCGTCCGCATCGGCGATATCCAACGACTGGTACATGGCACGTCGCCCATGACACTCGACAGTTGCGACAACCCGCTTCGCCCCTTCACTGGTAGTTGCTTCCAAACCACAGCCTGCAACGTCGCTGCCAGCTTGTGCAAGAACATCTGCGATGCCCGCGCCGATGCCACTGCTAACGCCTGTGACGATGGCACGATAATTACTGAGATCAATATTTATGCTCATAATGCCATAGCCTCGCTCACGGCTTGCTCAAGTGAGACAGATTGTTTTTCTGACCACAGCACTTTGAAATTACTTTCTCCGAGTTTGGAACGAACTTTTGCTCTGCGCTTTTCATGGAGACTGGTAATAATGGGAGCTCCTCGGACACCCTTTGAATCATGAATAGCGTCAGCCATGCCCCAGAATTTTGCGGCTTGCTCATACTGTTTATTTAAAGAAATTGCCCCAGCAAGACTCTCAAGACACCACGCAATTCCCAATCTGCTTTTATATTGATTAAAAAAATTCACGGCAGTTTTGAGATTTATTAATGCCCATGATGCGTCGTCTTTGGCGAGTGCTGTTTCTCCCAGTCCAAAATACGCCCAACCTGCGCCCGCTTTATGAGGACCAATTAATTCAAAAATAGACCCGCTTTCTATATAATAATTTTTGGCATCGTCAAAATTGCCGCGCAGAAGTGCGTTATATCCCAAATGGCTAAGACCCCAACCGATTGCCTGTGTCTCATTTTGCTGACGGGCTAGTGTGAGACCTTCTTCAATCATTGCTTTTGCCGTTTTGAGATCGCCTTGCATATTCAGGACCTCGCCCAGAGTTACGGTTGTCCACGAAATGCCAAGCTTGTCGTCCAACTCACGATAGATTGAAAGGCTTTGCTCAAGCCAGGCGTGCGCAGTGGTTGTATCTCCACGTTCACGAGCCAGCCAACCCAGCCGATTGAGCGCCCAGGCACTTACCCGGATGCCTCCATTTCTATTTAGGCGCAACTCTACTGCATCGTCGGTCATGGTAGATAAACTCCATGTTACCGCCGCGCGAATGTTATTGACTTCGATCTTCATATTTTCAAGCCAGTTTTTTTGAGTATAGTCATTAAGCGCTCTTGGGGCTCCAGCTTCGGCGAGATTGAAATAATATTCGGCGTGCCGTCGTCGGATTGTATCTGCCTCGCCGCTTTCGACCAATTTAGTCATGGCGTATTGCCGAATCGTATCAAGCAATCTGTAACGTAAAGCTCGCCCTTCAACCCTGCTTCGCTTTAACGCCAAAGATTTTTCGATTAGATGTCCTAGTAATTCCAGAATCTCACTAGACTCAACACCCTCGCCAACACAGATCGTTTCGCAGGCTTCGAGAGTCCAGCTTCGTGAAAATACTGCCAGCCGACGAAACAGCACCTTTTCAGGTTCGGTCAATAAGTCGTAACTCCAGTCGATCAGAGCTTGCAGGGTTTGATGACGCGGTAATGCTGTGCGGCTGCCCCCGGTGAGCAGGCGAAAAATATCGTCCAATCGTGTTGCTATCTGTTCTACTGGCAACATCCTCAGGCGGGCGGCTGCCAGTTCAATCGCCAAAGGGATTCCATCCAAGCGTTGGCATATTTGCGCGACCGCCGCCTCATTACTTTGATTAAGGCTGAATCCGGGAATCACATTTGCCGCGCGATCAACAAACAATTGGACAGATTCAAATTGACCTAATTGACCTGGAAGAGCAGGATGGCGACGATCAGGCATCGATAGTGATGGCACATAAATGGCGCGCTCGCCGCTGACTCCCAACATTTCCCGGCTTGTAGCGAGGATACATAAAGTGGAACTTGCTTGTAACAAAGTTTCAGCGAGCTCAGCGCTCGCCTGAACGACATGCTCGCAATTGTCGAAAATTAACAATAAGGTTTTTCCGCGTAAATGATCGGTGATGGCGGGCATGAGGTCGCCATCAGATTCTTCTGCAACGCCCAGTACAGCCGCCAGGGTGTTTGTTACCAGATCGGAGTCGGTCAGAGGCGCAAATTCCACGAGCCAGATCCCATCTGGGAAAACATCGAGCAGACCAAAAGCAGCCTGCAGCGCAAGCCGTGTTTTCCCGCAGCCGCCATGACCAGATAGAGTTAGCAAACGCACATTCCCTTCTTCCGATGGGCTTGAGGTAAATAAGCGATTGATCTCTTTTAGCTCTTTTTCCCTGCCAAAAAAATTGGTTAACTGAATCGGCAGATTATTTGGAGAGACAGGTTTCGCTTCAACACTTCGCTGAGGCTGGTCAACATCTGTGATCTGGGAATGGGTTGCGGCTCCCAGTTCCAGCAGGCGCGCTATCCATTGTGGCTGGTCCTCAACAAAAAGTGCAGGGACAAATC
>WNFL01035996.1_pt1 | contig 20167 bp, 16 predicted proteins | sample 5400361 | NCBI WGS metagenome assembly WNFL01 (sample SAMN13153351, study PRJNA577476) | soil metagenome | isolation source: 40 cm soil on Douglas fir-dominated hillslope | place: USA:California | collected 2013-09-17
GAATTCTGGCTGCTCAAGCCCGACACTTACATGAACGAGAGCGGGCGCAGCGTCGCGTCGTTCACGCATTTCCATCGCATCGAGGCGGCCGAGATGCTCGTCGTGCATGACGAGCTGGATCTTGCGCCGGGCACGGTGAAATTGAAGAAGGGCGGCGGTACGGGCGGCCACAACGGCCTCACCGACATCGTCGAGGCGCTCGACACGAAGGATTTCTGGCGCCTTCGCATCGGCATCGGCCATCCCGGGCACAAGGATCTCGTCGCCGACTACGTGCTGCACAAGGCGAGTGGCGAGGAGCAGGCGCTCATCGATCCCGCGTTCGAGCGAAGCCTCGACCTCATGCCGTGGCTCGCGAAGGGCCGCATGAACGACGCGATGACCTGGTTGCATACAAAGCCGGTCATTCCCGCGGAGGCAGGAATCCAGCCAAAGACGGAAGGGACGAAGTAGATGGCATTGCAATGCGGCATCGTCGGCCTGCCCAACGTGGGCAAATCGACGCTCTTCAACGCGCTCACCAAGGCGGGTATCGCCGCGGAGAACTATCCCTTCTGCACCATCGAGCCCAACGTGGGCGTGGTGGAAGTGCCCGACCCGCGCCTGGCGAAGCTCGCGAAGATCGACAAGCCGCTCAAGGTGATTCCCGCGATCGTGGAATTCGTCGACATCGCCGGGCTCGTCGCGGGAGCCTCCAAAGGGGAGGGCCTCGGCAACCAGTTCCTTGCCAACATCCGCGAGACGAGTGCGATCGCCAACGTCGTGCGCTGCTTCGAGGACGGCAACGTCATCCACGTGAACAACAAGGTGGATCCGATTTCCGACATCGAGGTGATCCACACGGAGCTGGCACTCGCCGACATGCAGTCGATCGAGAAGGCCAAGCACCGCTACGGCAAGACGCTGCGCTCGGGCGACAAGGAGGCGATGAAGATCGTGCCGCTGCTCGAGCGTGTCGAGAAGGCGCTCGACGGATTGCACCCCGTGCGCGCCCTGGGTCTCAGCGCCGACGAGATGGCGTTGTTGCAGCCGCTGCAATTGCTCACCGCCAAGCCCGCGCTCTACATCGCCAACGTGGGCGAGCACGGCTTCGAGGGCAATCCACTCCTCGAGCGCGTCAAGGAGTACGCGAAGAAGGAAGGCGCGCCTGTGGTCGCCATCAGCGCCAAGCTCGAGAGCGAGATCGCCGGCCTCGACGACGAGGAGAAAAAGATGTTCCTCGACGACATGGGCATGACCGAGCCCGGGCTGGACCGCCTCATCCACGCCACCTACGATCTCCTCGGCCTGCAGACCTACTTCACCGCGGGCGACAAGGAAGTGCGCGCGTGGACGGTGAAGAAGGGTGCGACGGCGCCGCAGGCGGCGGGCGTGATCCACACCGATTTCGAGAAGGGCTTCATCCGCGCCGAAGTCATCGCCTACGACGACTACGTGAGCCTGAACGGCGAGTCGAAGGCCAAGGAAGCCGGCAAGATGCGCCTCGAAGGCAAGGACTACGTCGTGAAGGACGGCGACGTGATGCACTTCCGCTTCAACGTCTGAGCACGTAGCACCAAAGGGACGTACCCGGCCCGAGGCACGCGGCGCAATATGCGCCGATGCGAATTCCCGCAATCGACTGGCTGCGCAGCTACCAGCCCGCATGGCTTCGCGCCGACGTGGTGGCGGGGCTTACCGCCGGCGCGATCGTGATTCCCAAGGCGATGGCCTACGCGACCATCGCCGACATCCCGCTGCAAGCCGGCCTCTATACGGCGTTCCTGCCGATGGCGGTGTATGCGGTGCTGGGAACGTCGAGCGTGCTGAGCCTCAGCACGACGACGACCATCGCGATCCTGGCCAGCACGACGACGACCATCGCGATCCTGGCAGGTGCCGCGATCGGCGCGTCGTCCGCCGATCCCGTCACGGCGACGGCCACGCTCGCGATTCTCGTGGGCGCGACCCTGCTCATCGCGCGCGTGTTCCGCCTGGGGTTCCTCGCGAACTTCATCTCCGATCCGGTGCTCACCGGATTCAAGGCCGGCGTCGGCCTCGTGATCGTGGTGGACCAGCTGCCGAAGCTCCTGGGCATCAAGATCCACAAGGAGGGCTTCTTCGCGGATGTATGGTCGATCCTCACCCACTTGCAGGACACCAAGCCCGCGACGCTCACGGTGGCGCTCGGCACGTTCGCGGTGGTCATCGTGTTCGAGAAGTTCTTCAAGAGGGCGCCCGCTCCGCTGGTGGCGATCGGACTGGGCACCGCCGCATCCGCTTTCTTCGCGTTGAAGGCCGCGGGCGTGAGCGTCGTGGGCGAGATCCCGGGTGGATTCCCGAAACTCACGTTGCCGGACGCCGAGCTCGCGCTCGAGATGTGGCCCGCCGCGGCCGGCATTGCGCTCATGAGCTTCACGGAGACCATCACGTCGGCGCGCGCGTTCGCGCCCCGCGGCTCGCCGCGGCCCGATTCGAACCAGGAGCTGGTGGCCGTCGGTGCGAGCAACGTCGTGGGCGGACTGTTCGGGGCGATGCCCACGGGCGGCGGCACTTCCCAGACGAACGTGAACGTGCAGGCCGGCGCGAAGACGCAGGCGGCCGAGCTCGTCACCGCAGGCATGACGCTCGCGACGATGCTGTTCCTCGCGCCCGTGCTGGCACCCATGCCCAACGCGACGCTGGCCGCGGTCGTGATCGCCTATTCCATCAGCCTCATCAGCCCGGCGGAGATCAAGGCGATCCGCGACATCCGCACGCAGGAGTTCCGATGGGCCATCGCGGCCATGGTGGGCGTGCTGCTGCTGGGCACGCTGAAGGGCATCCTCATCGCCGTGCTCCTGTCGATGGCGGGCCTGCTCGCGCTCGCGAACAACCCGCGCGTGGACTTGCTGCGCCGCAAGCCCGGGACGAATGTCTTCCGCCCGGTTTCCGGTGGGCATCCGGAAGACGAATCGTTTCCCGGGCTTGCGATCGCGAAGACCGAAGGGCGCATGTATTTCGCCAACGCGCCTGTGGTCGGCGAACGGCTGCGCGAGATCGTCGAGCGCGAGAAGCCGAAAGTGCTCGCGCTCGATTGCAGCGCGATCCCCGGGATCGAATTCACGGCCCTCAAGATGCTGGCGGACGCGCAGGCGGCGCTGCGCAGCGAAGGCGTGGAGCTGTGGCTGGTGTCTCTCAATCCCGAAGCGCTCGAGATCGTGCAGCGAACGGCGCTCGCGCAGGCGCTCGGGCATGAACGGATGTTCTTCAACCTCGAAAGCGCGGTGGACGCATGGCAAGCACGGCAGAAAGCGTGAAGACGGGCCCTTTCGGCGCGAGCGAGCACGTGCTCGATACGGTCGAGCGAGTCTCCGAGATGTGCTTCGGCCTCTTCATGGCGCTCACGTTCGTGGGCGCGGTGAATGCCATCGGCGATGAAAAGCAGACCGGCGCGGCGATGTTCTACACCGCGTTCGGCTGCAACGTCGCATGGGGCCTCGTGGACGCGGTGATGTATCTCGTGCGCACGATCACCACCCGCGGCAAGCAGCTCACGCTGGCACTCGCGGTGCGGCACGCGCACGACGCGGCCGGCGGCGTGCGCGCGCTGCGCGAGGGACTTCCAGCGGGGCTCTCGGCGATCCTGGCCGACGAGGAGCTCGAGCCGATGCGCCGGCGCCTCCTGGCGGCGGAGCTTCCGGACCGGCCGCGATTGACCGGCCGCGACGTCGCGGGCGCCTTCGGGATCTTCCTTATCGTGGTCGCGAGCACCTTTCCCGTGGCCCTTCCGTTCGTGCTCTTCGCGGATCCGAAGACGGGACTGCTCGTATCGCGCATCCTCACGCTCGTGATGCTCTTCGGCGGCGGCCTAGCCCTCGGACGCTACGCGGGTTACGGGACCTGGAGGAGCGGGATCGCGTTCATCACGCTGGGCGTCGTGCTCACGGCGGCGATCATCGCGCTCGGCGGATGAGAACGCTCCTCGCGATCGCCGCAATCGCCGCGTCGGCGGCCCATGCCCAGGTCCATGGAGGCGCCCCCCAGCCCGAATGGGAATTCGCTGCGGCCGCCTACTGGAACGCGCCTCGCGAGGGCGATGTCTACGCCTCGGCCATCGCCACCGCCGATCGCGGCGCGTTGCACCTCGAAGGCCGCGCGAACTACGAGGCGATCCACGCGCAATCGCTCTTCCTCGGATGGAGCTTCGAATTCGGCGAGGAGGTAAAGGTGATGGCGCGGCCGATCGTGGGTTTCGTGGGGCACAGCCTGCGCGGGCCGATCGCGGGATTCGAGGCCTCGGCTGCCGCGGGACGCTGGGATTACTACGTCGAGGCCGAATACGTGCGCGACCAAAGCGACAAGTCGGCGAGCTACACGTATGCATGGAGCGAGATCGGCTTCCGCCCGGTGGAATCGCTGCGCCTGGGCATCTTCGGCCAGCGAACGCGCATCTACGGCGGGGACCGCGACTACCAGGGCGGGGGACTCGCGCAGCTCACCTACGGAAAGGCGACCCTCAGCGCGTACTGGTTCAACCCCGGCTCATCGGACCAGGTGGTGATCGTTTCCCTTGGCGCGTCGTTCTAGTAAAATCGCGGGTTCGGCGAGTTAGCTCAGTGGTTAGAGCAGCGGAATCATAATCCGTTGGTCCGGGGTTCAAATCCCTGACTCGCCACCAATTCAGGAAAGCGGGCTGGCGCCTGCTTCTTCCGCCGGGCCCGCCGCGCGGCGCGCGAGATGGTGATGCGGCCCGATTCCATCGGCTCGCGTAGCACCTCGAGCACGTGACGGCTGAATTCCGGCAGCTCGTCGAGGAAGAGCACGCCGTGGTGCGCGAGCGAGATCTCGCCCGGCTTCGGCGGCGAGCCGCCGCCCACGAGGGCGACACCGGACGCGGTGTAATGCGGCGCGCGGAATGGGCGCAGCGCGAAGCGCTCCGCGCTGAAGCCCGCTTGCGCGATGCTCTGTACGGCCGCGGCTTCGAGCGCTTCTTCCTCCGTCATGGGCGGAAGGATTCCCGCGATGCGCGTGGCGAGCATGGTCTTGCCGGTGCCCGGCGGACCCTTGAAGAGGAATTTGTGACCGTCGAAACCCAGTAGGGGCTTTCCTCGAGGCCGGGCACAGGAGGCCACCGGGGGCGCGACGGTCGCGGTCAACCCCCTTTTCCCCAACCACCTCAAAAAATGTCCGAGAACGCCGCTACGGCGCCGATGGGCTGATATTCTGCGGATGTTGCGCGCAAGGGCGTCAACATCCAGATGATCTCGACTCCGAGATCAAGACCTCGGTCGTCGTCGACGAAAATACATGGAGCTCGCGGCGCGCGTGCTGCATCGCGAGTCTGGACAAGGAACCGGTGACGGAACGCATGAAGCCATGAAGCATTGGGTTCCGGCCATCGCCAAACAGCTGCTGCTCGATGCGAGTGTCGGCTTGCTCTCGGGCGTGATGCGCGTGCTGGGCGCAGTCTCCATCGCGACCTTGTTGTTCCCGGGAAAACTTTCCAGGTTCTTCCTGATTGGCGTCTCGATCGGGGTTGTCACGGTCGTTGCCGCCAACATAGTCGGTGGCATCAGAAACAGTATCCCTTACGTCACCTACTCCACGGAATACAGCCCTATTTTCCTTTTCAGCGTCGTGGCCGCAACGCTGGTCTCCCAACTGCCCGCCTCGCAGTTCGTTGCCACCCTCGTCCTGTTCATCATCGCGAGTTCCGTTGCCACCGGACTGGTGTTCTTCCTGGTGGGGCACTTCAAGCTCAGCAACCTGGCGCGCTTCGTTCCGTTTCCCGTCGTCGCGGGCTTCATGGCGGGAATAGGACTGCTGATCGTCATTCAGAGCCTCGGTACCCTCGCCCGGGTCAACCTGACGTGGGATTCCATTCCACAGCTGTTCGACAGGGACGCGATCCTGCACTGGACTCCCGGAGTGGCGTTCGCGCTCGTCATGATGTTCGGGGGACGAATCATCCGCACCAAGTTCTTTCCCCAAATCGCGATCGGCCTTGCGATCGGTATCTTTCTGGCGATTCTGGCGCTGACGGACACGCCGATTGCCGTCGCCCACGAGAACGGCTGGTCTGCCACACCTGTAGAAGGCAACCTGCCGTTCGAGTTCTATCTGGCGTCGATCTGGAACACGGCGGCGCCGGCGACATTGCTTGCGCATGCGTACCTCGACATCCTCGTGACCATCATCGGCGTCAGCCTGCTTTCAGTGCTGATCACGCTCACTGGCCTGGAGCTGTCCGCCAAACAGGAAATGAAATTCGAGCGGGAGCTCAAGGACGCTGGTCTGGCCAACATTGTCTCGGGCCTGCTGGGGGGCGCGATCAGCTTCCAGTCCGTCTCGGCTTCGACCATGAACCACAAGATGGGTGGACGATCCCGTCTCGTGCCGATCCTGACCGGGTTGGTCGCGCTCGTGTTCCTGGCGTTCGGCTGGGGCGCCGTCGCCATCCAGTATCTGCCGATCGCGCTGCTATCGGGGCTGGTGCTCTATGTAGGCCTGGACTTCGTGCAAACCTGGTTGCTCGACAGCCGCAAGCGAATGACCGACATCGAATATTGCCTGCTGGTGGCCATCGCCTGCACGATCGTCGTCTGGGATGTGATCACGGGCGTTGCCCTTGGCATCGCGGTGGCGATGCTGCTGTTCACCATCACCTACACCCGGCTCCGGTGCATCTACCTGCGACAGACCGGCCAGAGCCTGCGGAGCAAGGTGGAGAGACCGGCGATACAGGAGGAGATCCTCGCCAGCCACGACGACCTGCTCCGGCTGTTCCGTCTGCAGGGCTATCTCTTCTTCGGCAGCGCCGAGACGGTCGGGGAGATCGTTAGGAGAGAGATCCAAGCGCACCGGTTTGTCTTTGAGGTTTCCCTGACCCTCATCCTCGATTTCCATTCGGTTGTGGGGATCGATTCCTCGGCCGCGATGGCCTTCGCCAAGATATTCGAAGCGGCAAGAGCCCGCGGCGTCAGCATCATGCTCATCCACCTGAGCAGTGGCATCGAGGCCATCCTTCGACGTTCCATCGGGTCCGATGTGATGGAGGAGGTGAGCGTCTTTCCCGACCAGGATGCGGCGCTTGAGGTGCGGGAGAACTTCATCCTGGAGCTTCACCGCTCCGCCGCACCCCCGCACAACGCTTCTGATGCGCTGTCGGAGTCCGGCATCGATGCTGCCGACATCAAGGACGTCATGAGCTATCTCAAGCGGCAGAGCGTCAGCGCGGCCGAGGTGGTGTTCCGCAAGGGTGAGAAAGCGGAGTCGATGCTGATCGTGGATTCCGGTGAATTCGAGATCTACGTGGATACACCGGACGGCAACGGCATTCGGCTGAGAAAGGTCGTTGCGGGCTCGATTCTCGGAGAGATGGGCATCTATCTGGGCGCCCAGCGCACGGCCAGCGTCCGGGCGACCACCGACGGGTGCATCATGGTGCTGGACAAGGAAGCGCTGACACGCATGCACGCGGAGCGCCCGGCGCTGGCCCTCAAGTTCAATCGCTTCATCATCGGCGTTCTGGCCGGGAGACTCTCGCACAGCAACGACGAGATCCTGGAGCTCTCCGGTCCGCACCTCTAATCGCTGCATGGGCTCTGCCTCGATTGACGCCATCGTGACACAGACCGACGTCGAGTTTTTCCATCGTCATGGTTGGTGGGTAGCTCCCCGATTGTTTGAAATCGAGGAGAGCCAGGTTCAGAAGATCATGGATGAACTGACGCGATCGAACACCGTGGTTGATGCCAGGGATTTGCGCCACTACAACTACGCGAGTCTCATGAGCCCGAGTTGTCGCGTTCTCGCGCACAGCCCTGTGATTGCGGCCATCGCGGCAAGACTCGTTGGGGCCGACGAGCTGAGAATCTGGAATACGAATCTTGTCGAGAAAGTCGGTCCGCACAAGGAGTCCCACGTGGGCTGGCATGCCGACAGGTCCTACTGGATGAGTTGCAGCTCGGAGAAGATGATCACGGCGGGCATCGCCCTTCAGGATACGTCCATGGACATGGGACCGCTGAGAGTGGTCGATGGCTCGCATCGCTGGGTCGGGAATTCCGCGGACGAGTTGCGCCAGATCCAGGGGTTCCGTGGCCCGGAACCTACCGAGGCTGCGCTGTCCAGGTACCGCTCTGATTTTGATGTCGTCGACTTGCCCCTCAGCAGGGACCAGGTGACGTTCCATCACTGCCTGCTCCTTCACGGCAGCGGGGAAAACCGGACGTCCTCAATGCGCCGGCACCTGATCACTCATTACCAGGATGAAACGAATTGCTGGCGTCGCTACCTTCGCCCTGACGGTAGCGTCGCGGCATATCCGCACGACGCGAAAATAAGAAAGACCGCCGAGGGCTCCCCCGACTACACAGATCCGACGTATTGTCCGGTCGTCTGGTCGAGAGGTAACTGATGACCGCACGCCGTAGAAACGAAGTGCTGGTCGTAGTGCCGCCGAACTCCAATGTCGCACTGCCCGGGCGTTTGTGTACGGTCACTGAACCCGAAGAGCACAGCGACTGGTCGAACCTGTTGTCCCTTGGCGCTCTCAGCCTCGTCTCATCGCTTCGCAGGAATACAGACTTGCGACCGCTGTACGTCGACTGCACCGTGATCGGCTTGCAGCCGCTGCTGGATTACATCTCGCACCACCACGATCGCATCCTCGCTGTTGGCGCGAGCGTCCTGACTGCCAACTACGAATCGGCGCTCGCCGTGATGAGACACGCAAAACAGGCCGATCCGTCGATCCGAACGATCGTCGGAAACGATCACTTCACTGCGCTTCCGCTTGAATGTCTCGATCGATCGCCGTGGATCGACTACGGATTCACAGGCAATGAAATCATCGCATCCGCCTTTGCACTCATTTCACGCCTGTACCAAGGCGCGCCGATCTCGCCGGGCGATCATCCGTCACTGGTCGCACGCGACGAACGAGGGCGCATTCACACCACGCCACAGGCGCCGGAGCCGGTGTTCGCGAACTACGATTACGCACAGGTGGACGAACTCTTCGACCACACCAGTTGCTACCGGCGGGCCTTTCGTGCGCGCATCTCCCCGCGGATCGCAGCATTGCTTGGCCAGCACGTGTCCGCGGGCGTCCCCGTGGATATCGGGCGCGGCTGCATAAAGTTCGCGAAGGACGATGCGTGCAGCTTTTGCTCTATTCAATACGGCGGCCTCTGGCGCAACGCACTGGAGCCTCATGCCGCCTGGGCTGTCATCGAAAACGCCTGGCGTAGCGGGCATGACTACCTCTATCTGACCGCCGACGAACTTCCCCTGACCTTCACGGGACTGTTGAAGGCGATGCTTGCGGAGCAGCCGTCGTGGTGGCGTCACCTGCCTGACGACGAACGGCCTCTCATCGTCGGGTATGCACGAGCAGACGGCCTCTCCGATCCCCGGAAAGCCTCCCTATTGCGGCAACTCGGGATTCGTCAACTGATGATCGGCATGGATGCCGGCTCGGCTGTCTCGCTGGCGGCTTTGAACAAACCTCTCCGATCGCAGCAAGGGGAGCGGCTCACGGCGCAGAACTTCAATGCGCTGCGCGTGGCCCGGGAAACCGGCCTGTTGGTGCGCGGTGGTTTTGTGCTTGGCCATATCGGCATGACTCCGGCGATCCTCGACGAAAACCTCCAGATCATCAAGGCGCTGCTGAGTGAAGGGCGGGATGTGATCAGCGCCGTCGATATCGAAGTCCTCTCGCCGGAACCCGGCAGCCGCGATTTCAAGTACCTCACGTCGCCTGAGCTGGCGGCAATCGCCGCCGAGCGACTGAATCTCACCCTGGCGGACGCTCCGTTGCTTCAATCCGTGGCAAAACGGTGGCGCGGGTGCGACGTCGTCCCGCCGGAGGAGTCGATGCGTGATTACGCGGCGGCATTCATGCCCGATCTTCCGTTTGACCGGCTCATCTGCGCCCGTAAGGAACTCCGCGCATTTGCCCAGAGCCTCGGGATAGTCGTCGGTGAAGGTTTGACTGTTCAGGATTCCGAGGTCTTGGCTGATGAGCTGGCTCACTGACCTGAAAAAAACCGTCGTCCGGGATCGGCTGCAGCTTGGTGGAAAGGCAGTCTCGCTGGCACGCCTCATGGAGATCGGCTATCCCGTGCCGCCCACACTGGTGATCAGCGCCGAGGTCGTGAGCGGGATTGTGTCGGCTGCGCAGAATCCCGAAAGACTCGACATTCCGCGCGCTCTCATCGACGAAATCGCGCAAAAGACCCGAACGTGGCGCCGCTATTGCGTGCGCTCCAGTTCGGTTCATGAAGACCGCGACGACCAGGCGTGGGCGGGCGTCCTCAAGAGCTGCGTCGATATCGGCTTTGACAAGGTCGAAGACTCGATCCGTGAGTGCATCTCGTCGCTCTATTCGCCAGCCTCGTTGAAATACGCGATGAGCCAGTCGGTCTCCCCCCGGGATCTGAAGATGGCGGTGATCCTGCAAAAATACGTCGATGGGCAGGTTTCCGGAGTCGGCTTTTCGATCGATCCGGTGAACCACTATGAGAATGCAGTGGTTCTCGAAGCAGCGGAAGGACCGGCGGAGAATCTCACTGAAGGACGCATCGTTCCGGATCGCTACGTGGTTGAGAAGGCGAACGGGCGAATCCTCGATGCCCGTCCCGGGCAGTCGCAGGGGTACGCGGTGTCCAGGACCACCGTTGTCGACGTCGCCAGCCAGATCACGCGCCTGGAGCAGTTTTTCGGCTGTGCCGTCGACGTGGAATGGACCGTCGACAACGGCGTTTTCGTGCCGCTGCAGGCGCGTCCCATCACGACCCCGCGACCTTTCCGCGACGTTGCAGCCGAGGCGCCACAGTCCTATCGATTCTGGTGGCTCGACCACGATGCCCGGTGGCAATTCGAACTCGGGATACGCTCCTTTGAAACAGACAGGGATGTGAGCGCTAACCGGTTAACCGACGTGATCTACGTCCGGGAGGACGGCTCCACCCGCTGCTTGATCTCTACCGACGATACGATGCGGCTCAGCGAAGTCGGCGTTGAACTTCGATCGATGACGCACTTTCAACGCTTCCGGGCTGAAACCATTCAATGCTTGGACCGTGCCGAAGAGGTCAGGCGAGCGCTCGGCGAGGCGGAGATTAGACAACTCGGTCCGGCGCAAATCCGCCTGCACCTCCAGGCGATCGAGGGCGCCTACCGACGCTGCTCCGCTCTGTACCGCACGTGCGATCCTTATGCAACAAATGCCATTTTTGCTGCAGCCTCCAAATTCATCCCGGTGGAAAAGCTGATCGCCCTGATCGCGCCGCCCAATGAGATCCGCGAGCGGGAAAGCCGGGATTGGCGAGCCTTGGTCGAGCAGGACTTCGATGAGGCTGCAGCGTGGAGACACGCTGGCACATATCCCTGGCTCGTCCCGAATCTGTTCACCAGGGATGCAATCCTGGCCACACTGCGCGAAAAGCACCGGGTATCACAGGACCTGGCTGACCGGCCCGCGCCGGACTCCGCGGAACCTGACGAGACGGAGCTTCCCGACTCCGTACGGGACATCCTTTTCATATTGCGCGGGCTTTCAGACTTGCGCCTGCGGCTGAAAATGGCATGGGCGAGCTTCGATTTCTTCTTCGTCGACCTGTATGAGGCCATATCCCGCCACACGCGAGTGCCTGTACAAGAACTCCGCGACTGCCATCCCATTTCCAGCATGATCGCGTTGCTTGGCAGCGAATCGTCGCCGACGGCAGATGCACCCGTCCTCGCCCATCTTCATGACGGCAAAGTCGCCTTCGTCACCGCGGAACACGCCGAGGAGTTCTGGCGGCATCGTTGCGTCTTGTTCGACCATGCTGACGACACGAACGCCAATAACGAGATCCGCGGCACTGTGGCCAATCACGGAAAGATCTCCGGTCGCGTTCACATCCTGAGCTGCAACGATCCGGACAAGGCGAACCGGGTCCGGGCGCAGATGCTCGACGGCGACGTGCTGGTCTCCGAGATGATCCAGTTCAACGTCATGGACCTCGTGCAACGCGCCGGTGGCCTCGTCACCGACGAGGGGGGCATGCTTTCCCACGCGGCAATTCTCGCGCGGGAGATGGGCATTCCCTGCATCGTCGGGACCCAGCGCGCCACGCAGATGCTGCGGGACGGCGACCGGGTCACGATTGACACGAAAGCCGGTTGGGTGAAGCGCGTCGATGCTCAACGGCTATTTGAACCCTTGCAGTAGCAGACTAAGACAACGGATGAAGCCATGAAGCATTGGGTCCGGCCTTCGCCGGAATGGCAATTTCTCTCGCAGCGATGGCTCGAACGACCGACGATCCGTATTTCTGGCTGGGCGGCATCGCGAACGCCGAGACGCAGGTGCTCCACGGCGATCCCGCCGAGCAGCTCGTGCGCGCGGCCCTCGACCTGCAGGGGGACTTGATCGTGTTGGGCGTGCGGCGCGCGGGCCCGCTGCATGCGCTCATGTCCGGCTCGCTCACGATGCGCGTGATCGACGGCGCACCCTGCCCGGTGGCGCTGTCGCATTGATCGCGGCACGGCGCCGCGGGCTCAGGCCCCGCGCGCCGGTCGAAGCCGCGGAAGCGCAGGGCCTGCGCGATGTGCGGCGGGGGCCCCGAGCAGAGGATTTGACCCTCTAAACCCGGATCCCGAAGCGGGTCCAGTAGGGTTTATTGGGTCATAACTTCAGCAAACTGTGACCCTCTGAGCCCGGCAACAACAAGTGCAGCCGATGCAAGACACGCCGGGGAACTACCCGATCAACACCGGATCGACGCGAAGTGGCACGTCTTGGGACACCAGCGGGACATTAGACAGCGCAACTCAATATGACTCCGTTCACCTGGAGTGTCACTCCGGACGCCAAAATCCCTAAAAAACCATCGGATATGACGTCGAATGCAATTCGGCACTGGAGTCGCCACATAAATCATAATCCGTTGGTCCGGGGTTCAAATCCCTGACTCGCCACCAAATGCATCAAGGCGTTGGAGGAGTACGGGCGACTAACGTCTTGGAGTTTTTCCGGTGGTTGTCCAGTTCCTTTCGCGTCAGGCGTGGTGGCCGAACTTGAAAGGAGCTGGAAATGGCGTCCATCACCAAGCGGTACCGCCGAAATGGCGGCGTCGGCGAGCTTGCGGTCGAGCGAGGGAGTCACCGTTTTCCGATCTCCTTCAACTTTGTTTGCAGCGAAAATCCATCGAGCTTCTGGATCGGCAGGCTCAAGAACAGCTCGATGCGACGGTGGAGGATCGTGGCGGCATCGCGAAAGGCCGCGCGTTTCTTATCGTCTGCCCCTTCGACTGCTGCGGGGTCGGCGACCCCCCAATGCGCCGTGGTGGGTTTCCCGGGCCACACGGGACATACCTCGTTCGCCGCGCTGTCGCAGACCGTGAAGATGAAGTCGATCGACGGCGCACCCGGTGCGGCAAATTCATCCCAGCTCTTGCTGCGCAGCCCCTGTGCGGATAAACCCGCTGCAGTCATGGCCTCGATCGCGAACGGATTGACCTTGCCCCCTGGGTGACTCCCTGCGGAGAACCCGCGAAAGCGACCACGACCGAGGTGATTCAGCATTACCTCGGCCATGATCGATCTTGCCGAATTACCCGTGCAGAGAAAGAGGACGTGGTAGACCTTCTGTTCCACGAATCACCCGATCAGCAGCACGCGGCACGCGCGGGTGTGGCCTCTGTAGGGGCGCAGCATGCCTCCTTTTCCGCGTCCTTGGTCTCGCCGTTGTAGAACGGGACCGTGCCGAGGTTGTGGAACGATTCCCAGGGCACGCCAGCCGGATCGGTCGTCCAGTATTTATCCGACCGGGCATAACAGCAGGACACGTTCTTTTCTTCGGTCACTCCCGCGTCCGCTGCCTGGAGTCGCGAGTGGATCTCCTTGAGCTCCGATGGGTTGTCGACCTGGAATCCGAGATGGTTTATGCCCATCCCACCGCCCCGCACCGAGATTGCGAAGTTCACCCGTGGGTCTTCCAGCATCCACTTCGCATAATCGTCCTTTATGACCGACGGCTCCGCACCGAACATGGTGGTGTAGAAGCGAATGCTCTTCTCGAGCTCGGGCACGGCCACATGCACATGGAATCTCTTCATGTTTTCTCCTATCGCGTTTTGGAAATGCCGCGCTTCGCGCGGCGAGTGACAGGCCGCTTCCCACGACTCGGCTTGGCCGTCGCCGAATCGCGGGTCGCGGGTTGCGAGCAATTCTGGGTGCTGCAGCCGGGGTCGCAACCAACGCCGTCGCGAGCGCAGCAGTTCTCCGTGAGGTAACCGAGCAGGTCCTTCATGCGCTGGTAGTTCGCGGAGTAATAGATGTATCGGCCATCCTGACGCGAGGCGAGTAGGCCCGCGTGCGACAGCTCCTTGAGGTGGAAGGAGAGGGTCGCAGGGGAGACGCGGAGCGAGGCCCCGATCTCTCCGACCGCGAGCCCGGTCGGGCCCACCTCGACGAGGAGCCGGAATATCGCAAGCCGCGACTCCTGCGCGAGTGCGGCGAGAGAGGTGATGACGGTAGGGGAGTCCATAATTCGATAATACTCGAATTATCGAATACGGCAAGCCCCACTCATCCCGGTGGCTTCTATTAGGGTTGGCGTGTCACTTTGGTGTCACACACCTGCGTAGGGCAGCGGCGGAAAAGCGCTTTTGGATCAGCGCGGAATCATAATCCGTTGGTCCGGGTTCAAATCCCTGACTCGCCACCAAAGTCGAAGTGCCGCCGGTTCCCTTCGGGGCCGGCGGCTTTTTCGTGCATCCGAAAGGGCCTCGCGGACCCTCCAAGGAGTACGCTTCCTTCTTTCGCAAGAGGCACATGAAGATCACGCTCCTGGGCGGATGGCTTGCCGCCGCGGCGCTTGCCGCGGCCACGGCCGCGCACGCTGAACGCCGCGACTATCCGGTCGCCAACATCACGGCACTCGCGAGCTCCATCCCGCTCGACATCGAGATCGTCCAGGACGACCGCGAGAGCCTCACGCTCGACGCGGACGACGGGCAGCTCGCCGATGTCGACGTCTCGATGGAAGGCGGCACCGTTCGAATCCGCTCGCGCAACCGCTCGACCGACTGGCGCAAGAACGTGCGCGGCGTGTTGCACACGAAGGAGATCCAGTCGCTGCACCTCGCCGGCACGGGCTCGATGCGCTCCGCTTCGCTGCGCGCCGACGAGCTGAAGGCTTCCATCTCGGGCTCCGGAAAGATCCAGTTGAAGCGCCTCGACGCGACGAACGTGAACGTGGTGATCTCCGGCTCCGGCAATGTCGATCTCGGCAGCGGGCGGGTGGAGAACGTGAACATCACGGTGACCGGCGCGGGCGATGTTGCCGCAGGGAAGCTGCGCTCGGATGCGGGCAAGGTGACCATCACCGGCGCGGGAACGACCACGCTCTGGCCGGAGAAGACGCTCGCCGTGCGCATCACGGGAGTCGGCACCGTGCGCTATTTCGGCGATCCGCAGATCGTGGATCGCCACATCGCCGGCGTGGGCAACGTGAAGCGCATGCAGGCGTCCGCCTCGCCGGAGAACTGAGCGGCGCAGCCGGCGCTAGCAGAGGAAGCTTGCGCGAACCTTACTGTAAGGTTTCCTAACCTTTTCGTTCCACATGTCGGGGCGAATCTGGTCCAATCTTCGCTTTCCACGCAAAAGCAAAAGGAAGCGAAGCAGATGAGACACGCGGCATGGATCGCGTCGGCGCTGATTGCGCTCGGCGTCCTCGGCGGTTGCAAGGGCAGCCACAACCAGAACTCGGCGCAGGTCCGCGAGCTGAACGCGGTGGTGGACGCCGAACCCCTGAACATGCTCGTCGACGACGGCAGCAAGGCGAGCGGCGTGCCGCTGGGCTCGGCATCGAGCTACACCGAGGTCAATTCCGGGACGCGGGACGTGAAGATCGTCTCGTCCACCACGCAAGCCGTCCTGCTCGAGAAATCGCTCGCCTTCCCGGACGGCACGAACGACACCGTGCTGGTCTACGGGAAGCGCGCGGCGATGCTGGCCTCCGTCCTGCCCGAAGAGACGACGGCGATCTCCTCGGGCCACCTGCGCTTGCGCGTGGTGAACCTCGCGCCCGACACCGGCATCGTGGACGTCTACATCGGCGTCGGCGCCATCTCCACGCTCGTGGCCGCGGTCCCCGGCGCCGGCGCGGGCAACGTCACGGCATCGGCCGAGATCTCTCCCGGCAGCGCGCCGCTGACGATTGCGATTTCCGGCACGCAGGACGTGATCTTCACCTCGGATCCCCAGGCGTTCACGGCGGGCTCGTACGTGACCGTGGTCGTCGTGCCTTCGGCCGGCGGCAAGCTCGTGAACGCGATCCTGCTCACCCAGGGCGGGGCGACCACGTTCCTCCAGAATCCCATCTCCCGCGTGAAGGCGACCAACGCGATCGGCGACTCGGCCGGAATCAACTTCCGCGCGGACGGCGCGCCCGTCCTGCTGAACGTGCCGTTCGCGGCGAGCTCGACCTACGTGACCATCAGGAGCGGCAGCCACGCGCTCCAGCTCGAGCCTTCCAACGTGCCCGGCACGACCTCGGCGTCCGTGACGAAATCTCTGGACGGGGCGCATGACTACAGCCTTGTCGCATTGGGAACGTCCGCCTCCGCGCAACTGGCCGTGATCACGGACGACAACAGCTCGCCCCCCTCGGGACTGGGCAAGCTGCGCTTCGTGAACGCCCTGGCGGGCTCGGCGGCGGTGGACGTGCAGGTGAATTTCGCCGGCGAGCTGAGCGGCCTCGCGTTCGGCGCAGCCTCCTCGTACTACAACGTGGCGCCGAGCCTCACGTACACGATCACGTTCGCGACGCCGGGCGGCTTGAGCGTGCTGGCGACGGCGACGCCCGTCGAGATCGACAATGGTGGGGTGTATACCGCGTACCTGATGGGCGCGAGCGGCGCCCCGCAGATTCGCGTGGTGCGCGACCGCTGAGGACGAGCGGGGCGCGAGCCCCGCTTACCGCTGCAACAGTGAAGCCCGTCGTCAAGCCGCAATCGCGGTAAGATTTCGTTGGGTTTCCCAACGCCCTGCCCGGATTCAACCTCCGCCTCCAGGACCGCATGACGACGAAGAAGGTCTTCATTCGCACCTTCGGGTGCCAGATGAACGAGTACGACTCGGACAAGATGGCCGACGTGCTCCACGCCGCCGAAGGCTTCGAGAAGACCGCGGATCCCGCGCAGGCCGACCTCATCCTCTTCAACACCTGCTCGGTGCGCGAGAAGGCGCAGGAGAAGGTGTTCGCCGACCTGGGGCGCGTGAAGGCGCTCAAGCACGCGCGCCCCGGCGTCCTCATCGGCGTGGGCGGCTGCGTGGCGAGCCAGGAGGGCGGGGAGATCGTGAAGCGCGCGCCCTATGTGGACCTCGTGTTCGGACCCCAGACGCTGCACCGGCTTCCCGAGCTGCTGCGCGAGCGCCGCGCCACCGGCAAGCCCCAGGTGGACATCTCCTTCCCCGAGATCGAGAAGTTCGACAACCTCCCGCCCGCTCGGGTGGAAGCCGCGTCGGCCTTCGTCTCGATCATGGAAGGATGCAGCAAGTACTGCACCTTCTGTGTCGTGCCCTACACGCGCGGCGAGGAGGTCTCGCGCCCGCTGGACGACGTGATGAAGGAAATTCGCCACCTCGCGGCCAACGGCGTGAAGGAAGTGACGCTGCTCGGTCAGAACGTGAATGCCTACGTAGGCGAGACCCCGGACGGTACGCCCGCCGATTTCGCGCTGCTCCTCGTGCACGTGGCGAAAGTCGAGGGCATCGAGCGCATCCGTTACACGACGTCGCACCCGCTCGAGTTCACCCAGCGCCTCATCGACGCGTACACGCGCATTCCCAGGCTCGTGTCGCAGGTCCACCTGCCGGTGCAGTCGGGCTCCGATCGCGTGCTTGCCGCGATGAAGCGCAACTACACCGCGATGGAATACCGCTCGATCATCCGGCGCCTGCGCGCCGCGCGACCGGACATTTCGATCTCGAGCGACTTCATCGTGGGATTTCCCGGCGAGACCGATGCCGACTTCGTGCAGACCCTGAAGCTCGTGGACGACGTTCGCTTCGACGGCTCGTTCAGCTTCATCTACAGCGCGCGCCCGGGCACGCCGGCCGCCAACTTTCCGGATCCCACGCCGCACGCCGTGAAGCTCGAGCGGCTGCAGCGCCTGCAGAAGCGCCTGCAGGAGATCGCCCTCGAGTATTCGGGGCGGATGGTGGGCACGCGTCAACGCGTGCTCGTGGAAGGCGTTTCGAAGAGGGATGCCGCCGAGCTCGCCGGGCGCAGCGAGAACAACCGCGTCGTCAATTTCGCCGGGCCGTCCCGGCTCGTGGGCCATTTCGTGGACCTCGAAATCACCGAGGCGCTGCCCCACAGCCTTCGCGGCCGCGTCGCCACCATTCCCGAGGAGGAAAACGCAGCATGAATCACGTTTCCCGCAGCAAGGTCCTGATTGCCGCCGTCGCGCTCGCGATGGGCATGAGCGCATTCGCGCAGGGCCCATCGCCCACACCCACGCCGACGCCCACGCCGGTCCCGACGCCGAATCCGCCGCCGGGACCCGGACCGCATCCCGCGCCCCCCGCTCCGCAATCGTCGCCGCCGACGGGCACCACCGCCGTGGTTCCGACCACGCTGCCCGGCACGCCACAGACGACTCCCGCCATTCCCGCGCCGCGTCCCTTCAAGGAGGTGATCAAGGACGCGAAGGAAATCCCCGGCTACTTCACGCTCTACGAGAAGGACGAAAAGGTCTGGATCGAGCTGAAGCCCGAGCAGTTCAACAAGCCCTACTACCTGTCCATCAACCGCACGCGCGGCCTGGGCGAGAACTTCATCTACCCCTTCATGGTTCGCGGCTACGTGGTCGAGTTCAAGAAGATCGGCCCCCTGGTGCAGATGATCGCGAAGAACACGCGTTACGGCGCGAAGGCCGGCACGCCGCTGGAGCTCGCCGCCGAGCAGAGCTTCACCGACAGCCTGCTCGCATCCACCAACGTCGCGAGCTCTGCGCATCCGGATCGCAAGTCGGTGCTGATCGAGGCGAACGGCCTGTTCCTCACGGACATCCCCGGCACCTCCACGCAGCTCGAAGCCGTCTATCGCGCGCCATACTCGTTCGACCAGCGCAACTCGAGCTTCACCAAGGTTCGCGCGACGCCCGACATGTCGACCTTCGCCGTGTCCGCGCACTTCGCCATCCCGAAAGTGCCCGCGCCACCGCAAACGCCGAACCCCGCTTCGCCGCCGGTGCCGCTGCCCGCGACGCTGGAGGACGTGCGCAGCATGTTCCTCGGCTACCACTACAGCCTCGCGAAGCTGCCCGACGAGGCCATGGCCGCCCGTCCCGCCGATCCGCGCATCGGCCACTTCATGACGCGCCACCATGAGTTCACCAACGACATCGCGCCCTTCCCGCGCCAGTACTTCGTGAACCGCTGGCGCCTCGAGAAGAAGGATCTCGACGCGGAGCTCTCGGAGCCGAAGCAGCCCATCGTCTTCTGGCTCGACCGCAACATCCCGCTGGAATACCGCGACACCGTGAAGGCCGGCATCCTCGAGTGGAACAAGGCCTTCGAGCGAATCGGATTCAAGGACGCGATCAAGGTCGAGATGCAGCCCGACGACGCGGACTTCGACACCGCGGACCTGCGCCATGCCTCCGTGCGCTGGTACCTGGATACCAGCGACGGCGCTCTCGCGATCGGCCCCTCGCGCATCGACCCGCGCACCGGCGAGATCCTGGATGCCGACATCGGCGTCTCGCAGGGCTGGACGCGCCTGCCGCGCCGCCTGTCCGGCGAGCAGTTCCCGCGCCCGATGCCCACGATGCCCGCGATGCAGCAGGACGAGCAGGCGCTGTGCAGCTACGGCGCCGAGGCGTTCTCGGAAGCCGCATTCGCCTCGGGCCTGCTCGAAGCGCGCGGCGACCTCGATCCCAGCGGCCCCGAGGCCGAGGCGATCGTGAAGGCGACGCTGAAGGACGTGATCACGCACGAGGTGGGCCACACGCTGGGCCTGCGCCACAACTTCCGCGCGTCGACGATCTACACCGACCAGCAGCTGTCCGATGCGGCGTTCACGCGCAAGAACGGCCTGGGCGGCTCGGTCATGGACTACAACGCGTGGAACATCGCGCTCGACAAGGAAAAGCAGGGCGAGTACGTGATGAGCACGCTGGGCCCGTACGACTACTGGGCC
>WNFL01426188.1_pt1 | contig 20164 bp, 20 predicted proteins | sample 5400361 | NCBI WGS metagenome assembly WNFL01 (sample SAMN13153351, study PRJNA577476) | soil metagenome | isolation source: 40 cm soil on Douglas fir-dominated hillslope | place: USA:California | collected 2013-09-17
AGCTCGAGCTTCCGAACGTGGGAGTCGTCGCGCTCGAGGACGCCGAGACCGGCAAGATCGCGCACATCGACACGAGCGATCGACGGCTGCGTGACGAGTATTCGAGCTCGGCGCGGCGCCGGCGCACCGAGCGTCGGCAAGCCCTCGCGCGCATGAACATCGACAGCATCGACCTGTATACCGATCGACCATTCGTTCCCGCGCTCATGGCGCTGTTCAACGCGAGAACGCGACGCACATGAGGCGCCTGATCTTCGCGCTCGTTCTCGTGCTGCCGCTCGCCGTCGCGAGCGCCGCGGCAGGCGCGGATCCCGTGAACGCGGCCGCGACGCTCGACCGTGCGACGATCACCGTCGGGGACCCCGCGTTCCTCACCGTATATGCCGACGCCGAGGCGGGATACGTGGTCGGCGACCCGACGATCGCGCACACCGTTGGCGATCTCGAGGTGCTCGAGGTCCTGCCATCCGGCCGCTCGTCGCGCCCGGCCGGCATCGCGCGCTGGACCTTCCGCTATCGCGTGACCGCGTGGGTCGTTGGTGATGTCACCGTGCCGCCGATCGAGGTTCCGTACAACGGACCCAATGGGGTGACCGGTGTCGCAACGACCGCGCCGCTCGTCCTTCGCGTCGCGAGCGTGATCCAGGACGGCGAGAACACGACCGACGTCAAGCCGCTCAAGCCGCAGCTCGATCTGCCCGAGGCGTTCGCGACGCGGCTCGCACGTATCGCGCTCGGCGTCCTCGCGGTGGCAGCGTTCACGGTGCTCGCCGGCGTCATCTTCTGGATGCTGCTGCGGCGGCGCGTGCAGGTCGCGGCCGAGGAGCGCCTCACCCCGGTGCAGCGCGCGCTGCGCGAGCTCGATGCGCTCGCGGAGCAGCGCCTGCCGGAGAAGGGGAAGACGGCGGAACATTACGCGCTGCTCACCGCGAGCCTTCGCCGCTACGCGGTGCAACGCTTCGGCATCGATCCTGGGCGTACGACACGCGAGCTGCGCGCGGCCCTCGAGCGAGCCGGCGTCGACCGGACACAGGCCGGCGCGATCTACGAGATCCTTCGCGAAGGCGACGAGGTCCGGTTCCGGCACGCGATCCCGTATCCGGCGCACGCGCAGAACGCCGTGCGTGCGGCGCTCGATGTCGTGCGGCGTGCCGCGACAGCGGAGGAGTACGAGATCGCCGCGCTGAGGCCCCAGTGAGCACGCGCATCTTCGGTACGGAGATCCGCTTCGAGGAGCCCTGGGCGCTCGCGCTCTTCGGGATCGTCGTCCTCGCCGCCGCGCTCGAGCTGCGCCGTGAGCACGGTCGCAGCGGCGGAGTGCTCTTCTCATCTCTCGGCCTCGTGCCGCGCGCTCACGGCAGCTGGCGCGTGCGGATGCGGTGGCTGCTCCTGCCACTGCGCGTCGTGGCCGCGACGGCACTGATCGTGGCCCTCGCCGCGCCGTCGGTCGTGCAGGCCGCATTCGACGTCCCGGCCGAGGGGATCGACATCGTCGTCGTGCTGGACACGTCGTCATCGATGTCGACGCCCGATCTCGGCGGACAGCCCCGGATCGACGTCGTGAAGAAGGTCGTGCACGATTTCCTTGGCGGGCTGAAGAACGACCGCGTCGGCATCGTGATCTTCAGCGCCGAATCGATGGTGCTGAGCCCGCTCACACTCGACTACGCGGCGGCGCAGCGGCTCGTCGAGCCCGTCGCCGCCGGCCGGCCACTGCGCGATGGGACAGCGATCGGCACGGGCCTCGCGACGGGGCTCAATGTCGTGCGCGAGTCCACCGCCCGCAGCAAGGTCGCGATCCTCCTCACCGACGGGCAGAACAACGCCGGCGACGTGCAGCCATCGGATGCCGCGCAGATCGCGAAGCTGCTCGGCGTGCGGCTCTACACGATCGGCGCGGTGGCCGCGCGATCGCGCGCAGATGTCGACGAGACGCTCATGAAGCGGATGAGCGAGATGACCGGTGGTCTGTACTACCGAGCGTCTGACGAGACCGCGCTCCGCGACGTGTACCGCGAGATCCAGACCCTCGAGAAGGCGCGCGTGGGCACGCGCGCCTTCATCTCGTCCGACGATGCGTCGCTCCCGTTCGCCGCGGCCGGCGCGGGACTTCTCGCGCTGCAGTTCGTCCTTGCGCTTACCGTCTTCCGGAGGACACCGTGACCCTTCCGCCTGTTGGATTTGCGCGACCGGAGATGCTCCTGCTCCTCGCGGCTCTGCCGCTCATCGCGGTGCTCGTCGCCCTCGCCTACCGCGCAAGGATCCGCGCGGTCCGGTCCTTCGGTGGACCGTCGGCCCTGGTCTCGCGGAGCCGGACACGCTGGTGGCTCAAATCCGCGTTCGTGTTCCTCGCGCTCGCGAGCCTCGTGATCGCGCTCGCGGGTCCGTACGTCGACCTTCGTGCACGTGCCGCGCGTCGCCTCGGCGTGGACATCGTCCTTGCCGTCGACGTGTCGCAGAGCATGGCCACGCGCGATGTCGAGCCCGACCGGCTGCGCGCGGCGCGCCACTTCGCGGAAGAGCTCGGGCGCCAGATGGTCGGCAGCCGCGTCGCCCTCGTGCTCTTCGCGGGTCAGGGCACGATCCGGTACCCGCCGACCACCGATCCGCGGATCCTCGGTGAGGTCCTCGACAACTCCGGTCGCGGTGTGAAGCTCGTGCAGGGCTCATCGCTTCGCTCGGGCATCGAGTCGGCACTCGGCGCGTTCCCTCCGGATCTCGACCCACTCCGGCAGCGCGCGATCGTGCTCGTCTCCGACGGGGAGATCACCAACAGCGACGTACCCGAGGCCGGCGAGCTCAAGGGCGCGCACATCTACGCGGTCGGTGTCGGAACGACCGCCGGCGGACAGATCCCGACGTATGACGCGAGCAACGGGAAATTCACGGGCTACCTCCAGGGCGCCGGCGGTGCACCGATCGTGAGCCGCCTCGTCGAGGAGACGCTGCGATCGGTCGCGGACAAAGGTGGCGGGCGCTACTTCCAGTACGCGGGGAACGACAGCGTGATCGGCGATCTCGCTCGCGAGCTCCGGACGATGGAAGCCGTCGAGCCGCTCGACGACGCCGGCGCGGTGCCCGACGAGCGCTCGGCCCCATTCATCGCGCTCGCCGTTGCGCTGCTGCTGCTCGAGTGGCTCATTTCGGAGCGCCGTTCGATGCCGACGCCGCGTGGCCTGGGGCGTCCGGTCGCGCGTCGCGGACGACGGATCCTCGGCATCGCCATCGGCTCCGCCGCGCTGTGGGGACTCGCGTGCGGCGAGAACGCGGTCTCGAACGAGACGGCGAACGGGCTGTTCGCAGCGGGTGATTACGCGGGCGCGCTCGCCGACTACCGCGATCTGCAGTTCGATCGTCCCGACCAGCCCGAGCTCGCGATCAACGCCGCCAACGCGCTGCACAAGCTCGCGCAGTATCCGCAGGCACTGCCGGAATACGGCAAGGCGATCGACGGGAAGGATCTGAAGCTTCGCGCGGTCGCGCAGTACGACCGCGGGAACACGCTCTTCCGCATGGGGCGCTACGAGGATGCGCGCGATGCGTACCGCGAGGTGCTCCGCCTGGACCCGAGCGATCGCGACGCGAAGTTCAATCTCGAGATCGTCCAGCGGCTGCTCTCGGGCCGACCGGCGCAGCCGGGTCAGCAGTCCGGCCCCGGCCAGGGTCAGCCGGGCAGCCCCAATCCCGGCGCGCAGGGCCCGGCGCAGAGCGGTCAGCCGACCGCGAGTGGATCGCCGCAGCCGGGCCAGAGCACGGGAACGCCGCAGGAGCCGACCGGCGATCCAACGAACTCGAGCGATCCCAACGATCAGCCGTCGCCCGCCCTCAAGCCCGCCCTCGATGACTTCCGCCGCGCTTTCACGATTGACGACGCGCTGCGCGTGCTCGACGCGCTGCAGGGAGAGCAGCGTGGCGTCGGTCAGCTACTCGAGGGTCCGCGCAAGGGCATCGGCGGCGAGTACTGATCGCCCGACGGCCCGCGTCTAGATCTCGATCGTTCGCCCGACGCCGCGTTCGCGTGCCAGCCGGAGCACCAGCGCCGCCGCCGCGGCGTCCTCGACCGCGACACCGACGGACTTGTACAGCGTGATCTGAGATGCGTCGGCGCGACCGGGCCGCGCTCCGGACACGATCTCGCCGAGCTCCGCATGGATGTGCGCCGCATCGATGAGTCCGTCGCGGATCGGCCAGAGCAGATCGTTCGAACCACCAGGCGGTGGCGCGAGTGCCGCGGCGCGCGATTCGATCACGACGAGCGCCGCCGCGACCGTTTCGCCGTCGACCTCGCGTCCGGCGGTGTTGTAGCCGACGGAGTTCACATGTGTCCCGGGACGTAGCGAGTCTCGACGCACGACGGGGTCCGCGCTGTGCGTGCACGCGCACACGACGTCCGCGGCGCGCACGGCGTCGGCGAACGACGCGGCACGTGTCGCCACTCCCGTCTCCGCGGCGATCTCGCGCGCGAGAGCCGACGCCTTCTCCGCGTCGCGCGCACCGATGACGATCTCGCGGAACCGGCGCACGCGCGTGAGCGCGCGCAAATGCGCGCGAGCCTGCACGCCCGCGCCAAGGACCGCGAGCGTCGCCGCGTCCTTGCGCGCGAGGAGATCGGTCGCGAGCGCAGAACCGGCGGCCGTGCGGGCCGCGGTGATGGCCTCGCCGTCCATGAACGCGGCGGGCGTTCCCGTGAGCGGATCGAACGCGACGATCACCGCCTGATGCGTTGGCCGGTCGGCGTTACGTGGAAAGAGCGAAACGAGCTTCGTCGTGAGAGCGCCCGCGCTCGGAAGGTAGGCCGGCATGGCCGCCAGGAGCGCATCCCGCTCCGCGACCAGGGCGGCGATCCGCGTCGGCATCGACGCTCGTCCGGCCGAGAGATCGGCAAGCGCCGCGGCCACGGCGGCCCGGAGGGCGTCCGGCTCGAGGAGCGATTCGACCTCGCGCTTGTCCAGTACGAGCACCTGCGGATGCTACCGAGGGCTCCGGGGCCGCCGATTTCGCCGTATCTTTCTCGTGTATGTGTCGAAGCATCAAGACCCTGCGCGGCACGGCCCCGGCGACCGACGAAGAGGTACGGGCGGCGGCGCTCCAGTTCGTCCGGAAGATCAGCGGATTCAGGGCGCCAGCCCCCGCAAACGCCCAGGCCTTCGACGCGGCGGTGGAGGAGATCGCGGCCTCCTCGGAGCGGCTCCTGCACCGCCTGCCAGCCAAGCGTCCCCGTCCGGTGCCTACGCCAACTGACGTATAGCCCCCTAATTAGGGCGTTTCGCCGTGGCCCCTCCCCGTTAGAGGGATAGACACGTCAGTTAGTAGAGCCACACTTCCCACAATTGGCTTAACCGGCGTACGCCGGCCTGGAGGACAAGGGATAAATGACGCTTCTGCATAAATCGCTGAAATTGGCGCTGGTGGCTCTGCTGGTGGCGAGCTGCGGCGGCGCCAACCCGATCACGGCAAAACCGACGGACGACCCGCTGGCCGGGACGTATGTCCTGAAGGGCGGCGGCGGTGCGCTCGACGCCGTGAAGGCCCTGACTTCGGGCTTCTCTGCCACGCACGCGACCGTCATCTGGCAGGGCTTCGACGACGTCGGCTCTGACGCCGGCGTCTCGCTCACGATCAGCGGGAATGTGGATCTCGGGTACATCAGCCGGGATCTGCGTGCCGCCGAGAAGGGCACGGTCGAGACACTGGCGATCGGCGCATCAGGCACCGGAGTCGGCGTCAACGGAACGAACTCGGTCAAGGCGCTCACGAAGGACCAGGTCGCGAAGATCTTCACGGGTCAGATCACCGACTGGAAGGATGTCGGCGGTACGCCCGGAAAGATTCGCGTGCTGCTGCGCGAGCCGGAATCCTCGACGCGGTCGGCATTCGAGTCGTACTTCTTCGGCGCGACGAAGCCCGTCTATTCGAAGGACGCGATCGAGGTCTTCCAGATCGACGAGACGCTCAAAGCCCTCGGCTCCTTCAAGGACTCGATCGGCATGATGACGATGAACGCAAAGGCCTTCAGCACGGCTGACGTCCGGTTGCTCACCATCGACAACATCGCTGCAACGCGGGACACGCTCGCGAACGGCACGTACCCGATCCGCCGTCCGCTGTACTTCGTCTCGCACACGGACCCCGCCAAGGTGAAGCCGACGGTGAAGGCCTTCCTGGACTACGTGAAGGGTCCGGAGGGGCAAAAGATCCTGGCCGGCCTCTAAAAGAGGGGTACGGGGGCTCAATGCGGCTGTTCTCGCAGCTCTTCTCGCCTAGCCTGCTCCGCGCGCTCGTCGGACGTACCGTCGCGGTGGCGGTGGGCGCCCTCGTGGTGCTCGCCGCCGTCGCGATCTACGAGTCGAACGATCTGATCGCGAAGCAGTTCGAGGACGAGGCGAACATCGTCGCGGCCGCTGCGAAGAACGACATCCAGGATCAGGCGAACCTCATGCTCCGGCAGGCGTCGCTCATCGCGGGTCTCCCGACGACCCGCGAGCTGACCGAAGGCCGAGACCGCGCATCGATCGAGGCGTTCCTGCTGCCGCAGAAGTCACGCCTCAACGTCGACTTCATGAACGTCTCCGACCTGCACGGCGTCCTCATGGGCGGTGCGCAGGACTTCCAGCCGGGCGAGAAGCTCAATCCCGAGCTCGTCATCGCCGCGGAGGCGCAGGCGCAGCAGTCCTGGATCCTCTCCGACGAGCCCGGTCGCGGTCTCGTGATCCGCGCGATCTGGGTCATCCGGGGCAAGGAGCAGGAGAACATCGGCTACGTCGAGGTCGGCTACGGTCTCGGCGATGCGTACCTGAAGAGCATCAATACCAAGAGCGACGCGCAGCTCGCGCTGATCTGGAACGGCAAGGTCCGCGCCTCGACGACACCGATCACCGAGAGCACGCCGTTGCCGACGGTGGAGCAGGTCGACGCCGCCGTGAGCGATGTGTACTTCCGTGATGTCAGGCTCGGCGAAGCGAATTACTACGGCATCTTCCAGGTCGTGCGCGCGCAGCGCGGGAACCCGCCGATCCTCGCCGTGATGCTCCCGCTGGCAGGTCTTGAGTCGGCCCAGCGGACACTGCTGGTGATCCTCTTCGTCCTCGCGGCGGGCCTGATCGGCCTCGTCACCTTCTTCGCCTACCGGTCGGCGACCGCGATGACCAAGCCCCTCGAGGAGCTGGCCGCCGCGGCGCAGCAGATCGAAGCCGGCGACCTCGGAGTGCGCATCCGTCAGCGATCGCATCACGAGATCGGGACGCTCGAACGAGCCTTCGACACGATGGCCCGCTCGCTCAGCGAACGTGAGCGCGCTCAACAGGAATACCTGGCCGAGGTGCGCACGGTGAACGAGGTGGCCGACGCCGTCGTCGGTGTCACCGATCGCGAGCGCATCTTCGCCGAGTCGCTGTCCCGCATGGTCGCGCTGTTCCACGCTGACGGCGCGTCCATCGTGATCCGCGAGGACGCGCCGGGTGCCCCGATGGGGTCGGGCGGCCGGCTCATCGCGCCGACGACGATCGGCGTCGACGCGGACACAGCCGTGATGCTCGCGACGCGCGTGTTGGTGAATCCGGTCTACGACCCGAACCAGATCCAGCACCTGCACGTCCCATCCAGCCCGATGCCGTACATCGCGCACATCCCCCTGTCAGCGCGCGGCCGCGCTGCGGGTCTCCTGTCGGCGTACTTCAAGTCACCGCGTGAGATCACCGACACCGAAGCGCGGGCGCTGCGCACCATCGCTCGTCTCGTCAGCGTGGCCAAGGAGAACGCCGACCTGGTCAACGAGCTGAAGGACAACAACCTGCAGCTCGAGCGCGCGAACCGGCTGAAGAGCGAGTTCCTCGCGTCAGTCAGCTCGACGGGCTCGACGGTGACCTCACCGAGCAGCAGACGGCGGACCTCGAGCGCGTCGTGCAGGCGGCTGACAACCTGCTCGGCCTCATCAACGGTCTGCTCGACCTCGCGAAGATCGAAGCCGGCAAGATGGAGCTGAACATCGAGGAGGTCGACATCCCCCTCGTGATCGACGACGTCATCGAGCTCATCCGCGCGGGCGCGGACGCGAAGGGCTTGACCCTCCGCGCCGATGTCGCAAGCACGCTGCCCACCGCGTGGGCGGACCGCGCGCGCATCCGCCAAGTGCTCGTGAACCTGATGGCCAACGCGGTGAAGTTCACCGAACATGGCGGGCTCACGATCCGCGCGACGATCGTCGACGGCTGGATCACCGTCGCTGTGGTGGATACCGGCGTGGGCATCCCGCCCGAGGCGCAGACGTACATCTTCGACGAGTTCCGCCAGGTCGACGCGTCGACGACGCGCCGCTACGGCGGCACGGGTCTTGGTCTGGCCATCTCGAAGCGGCTCATTGCGCTGCACGGCGGTCGCATCTGGGTCGAGAGCACGGTCGGCGCCGGCAGCACGTTCCTGTTCACCCTGCCGGTACGGGTGCGCGCCGCGGCACTAGCCGAGGGTCCCCTGACCGGGGCGGCGGCGAGGTCATGAGCGTGGCACGCGTGCTCGTCATCGAAGACGAGGCCAACAACCTGGATGTCGCGCAGCGCATCATCCGCGCGGCGGGCCACGAGGCGCTCATCGCGATGGATGGCCAGACCGGCCTTGACGTTGCGCGCCGCGAGCGGCCCGACGCGATCCTCGTCGATCTCCTGCTGCCCCTGATCGACGGGTGGACCGTGACCCGCAAGCTGCGCGAGGAGCCATGGGCGGCGCGGACCCCGATCATCGCCGTGTCCGCGCTCGCGATGCAGCAAGACCGCCAGCGCGCGATCGACGCCGGCTGCGATGACTTCGTCTCCAAGCCGTACGCTCCGGCCGAGCTTCGCGCGGTGCTGGCGCGCTTCCTACCAGAGAACGCTCCGCTCACTGTCGGGACCAGGCGTCAGGACGTGGCATCGGTGCCGGTCCAGCGACTGGGCACGGTGCTCGCCGTCGACGACGAGCCGGCGAACCTCGATCTGATCTCGCGCCGCCTCGCGGCGCTCGGCTGCGCTGTGTTGCGTGCGTCCAGTGGCGAGCAGGCGCTCGCGATCGCCGAGCGCGATCGCCCGGACCTCGTCCTGCTCGACGTGATGATGCCCGGGATCGACGGCTGGGAGACCTGCCGCCGGCTCAAGGCGAACGAGCGCACGGCCTCCATTCCGGTGATCTTCGTCACCGCCAAGGACCAGACCGATGACGTCGTCACCGGCTTCGAGGCCGGCGGCGTCGACTATGTCGCGAAGCCGTTCGAGCCGGTGGAGCTCGCCGCGCGCGTGCGCAGCGCCCTCTTCACCAAGCGACTACAGGACGAGCTTCGTGCCAGCAACGAGGAGCTCCGCAAGGTCGAGCGCTCACGGCAAGAGCTCATCGGCATGCTCGGCCACGACATCCGGAACCTGGCGAATAGCGTCGTGGCCTTCCTCCAGCTCGTTGGAATGGGTCAGCTCGACCCGTCGCGGCCGGAGTTCGCGGAGCTGCTCGGCCTGTCCGAGTCCAACGTCAGCGAAATGCTGCGGATGGTCAACGCTCTCCTCGATGTGTACAAGCTCGAGGAGGGCCGCCTCGAGGCCGTGCCCCAGGCGATGCGCCTGGAGGACCTCGCGCGCAAGAGCATGTCCCAGGTGAAACCCGAGGCTCGCACCAAGAACATCACCGTCTCGAGCGAGGTCGGCGATGCGACGGTCTTCGTCGACGACGGTCTCATCGTTCGCGTGCTCACCAATCTGCTCGCGAACGCCGTGAAGCACACGCCCTCCGGCGGGAAGGTCCGCATCCAGGCGCAGAAGGCCGACGAGGGATCCGACTTCGTGCTCATCCGCGTGTCGGACACGGGTCCCGGCATCACGACCGCCGACGCGCCGAACGTCTTCGATCGCTTCTACCAGGGCGGCAGCGGGCGAAGCCGCGGCGGGACCGGGCTGGGCCTCGCGTTCTGCCGACTTGCCGTTGCGCTGCACGGAGGCTCGATCACTGTCGCCAACCCAGGACAGCCTGGTGCGATGATCGAGCTCACCCTGCCGGCCGCCGCCGCCGATCACGTGGTGGTCCCCGCATGAAGAACATCGTTCTCGACTCGGGCAGCGACACCGCCCGACGCAACGAGCACCGCTTCCTGGTGAACGAGTCCGTCGCGCGCCTCGCGCTCCGTACGAGCGGCACATATCTTGGGCTCGACCGCGATGACCGCCCGTACCAGTGGTCGACGACCGCGTACCTCGATACATATGGGTGGAACGTGTTCCGCGCCGCCGAGTCAGGAAACGCGCTGCAACTCCGAGTACGCGAGTATCACCGGACACGGCCGAATGAGATCCTCGCGGGTGGCACCGTCTATCTCGAAATGAAGGACGACTCCGCAAGCACGTCGTTCAAGGAACGCTACGAAGTGCCGACGATGTCCCTGCCCGCGTACCTCCGGGGCGAGCAAAAGGTGCCGCGCGACAAGAACGGGCTCGTGGAGCGCGCCGAGCGAACGATCGCGGACGGAGTGCGACCGGTCGTGGTGACGCAGTACAACCGCATCGCGTACTCCGCGCCCGACGGGAGCATGCGCATCACCGCGGATCACAACCTCATGTACCTCGCCGTCCCATGGGTCACGAATGATGTGAGCTCGATGCCGTGCCGCATCGGTCCGGTCATCGCACGCGAGCCGGGCGTGATCATCGAGGTCAAATGGTTCGAGGAGCTGCCTCGCTGGGCGGATGAGCTCTACTCCTACATACGCGACCACATGGTGAACGAGCGACCCTCGAAGTTCGTCGTTGCGATGCGGCACCTGCTCGGCGAAGAGCAAACGGGTCTTGCACCAGCATGAACGATCTCGCCATGACCCAACTCCCCGGGACCGCAAAGAAGGCCACGAGCGTCGTGGTCGTCGAGGACGATCCCGCTTCGGCCGACGTCCTTCAGCGCCGCCTACAGGCGAACGGCATGAAGGTCGCCGTCGGCCGCGACGGCGGTCAGGGCCTCGCGCTGGTACGCGAGATCGTCCCCGATCTCGTCCTGTTGGATGTGATGCTGCCGGACACGGACGGATACGACGTCTGCCTGCGCATCAAGAGTGACGGCGCGATCGCGCACATCCCGGTGATCTTCCTGTCCGCCCGCGGCGAGGTCGTCGACAAGGTGCGCGGCCTCTCATGCGGCGCGGCCGACTACGTCACGAAACCGTGGAATGCCGCGGAGCTTCTGGCCCGGATCGACGCCGTGCTGCTCCAGACGCGCAACGCGCGTCCGCCGCGGCTCGAGCCGCTGGTGGTCCGCGCCCAGCGCGCCCGTCCGGTGGCCGCGGTCTCGCTCAAGGATGGCGCCCGGCGAGCCAGCGCTGAGAAGCTGCTCGCGGCACGGTTCGACATTGCGAAGGATGGATCGGATGCCGTCGACCTCGTCCTGCTCGACGAGGGAGCGGCGCCGGACGCGGGCCTGGTGGATGCCGGGACCGCGGTCCTCGTCGTCACGCGCGGCTCCGAGACACCCGCGACAGAGTTCGCGCGGCTGGACGGCGATCTCTCGCGCCACGCGGACCTGCTCGTGCGCGAGATGCGTCTGGTGCGGGACATGGGTGCGGCGGCCGATGCGCTCATCACCCTTGCGACGTCGCTCGAGGCGCACGACCGATTCATGATGGGTCACAGCGAGCGCGTTGCCGCACGTTCGGTCTCGATCGCTGAAGTGCTCGGGCTCGACCAGGTGGCGATCGGCACGATCCGCCTCGGCGCGCTGCTTCGAGATGTCGGGAACGCCAAGCTGCCACCGCCGATCGTCGTGAAAGCGGGCGAGCTCACGCCGCACGAGCGCGAGGCGATCGAACGTCATCCGCTCCTCGGTGAGGAGCTCCTCCGTCACGTGTCGCCGCTCGCGCCGATCCTCCCGATCGTGCGCTGGCATCACGAGCGCCTCGACGGCGGCGGGTATCCGGACCACCTGACAGCCGAGAAGATCCCGCTCGAGGTCCGCATCGTGAGCGTCGCGGATCGCTTCGAGGCGCTGCTCGCCGATCGTCCCGACCGTCCCGCCGTCACGGAACAGGAGGCCGTAAGGATCCTGCAGGGCGCCGTCGGTCGGGGCGAGCTTGACCCAGCTGCCGTCGCGGCCCTCGCGGCGCAGGTCCGCTCGGCCGCAAACCCGGAAGTGGAGCAATGAGCGACGCGATACGCGTGATGATCGTCGACGACGAACGGCTCTTCGCGGAGCTGCTTCGCGTCGGCATCCGCAGTGCCGACGACATGGATGTCGTCGCGGTCGCGCATGACTTGAGGAGCGCGATCGCCGCGCTTGACGAGGCACGACCAGACGTCGTACTCGCCGACTATCACCTGCCCGATGGCACGGGCGCCGAGCTCGCGCGCGCGGTGCGATCGTCGCTGCCGAAGACCGCGGTCGTCGTGCTCACCGGCGATCCGAGCGCATTCACGCTCGCCGACGTCGCGCGATCTGGCGCCGTCGGCCACCTCACGAAAGAACGCGGCTTCAACGACGTCGTCGGTGCGGTGCGCGCGGCGGCAGCCGGTGAGGTGCTCTTCTCCTCGAGCGAGCTGCAGCGACTGTTGCTCTCCGAGCGGAGCGAGCCGGCGACCGCGACCGAGCCGCTCACACCGCGCGAGCTTGAAGTCCTTTATCTCCTCGCGACCGGCGCGAGCACCGCGGCGGCCGCGGCGTCCCTCGGCATCTCCACCGCGACCCTGCGCGCACACGTCCAGGCGGTGCTTCGCAAGCTCGGCGCGCACTCGCGGCTGGAGGCGGTCGCCGAGGCTGCGCGACTCGGTCTGGTGACGCTGGACTCCTGGACACGCCAGGGTCCGACCTCCCCGCGCGGGGGGAAAGTGCTCGCCCGTGGGGCTTAAGTCCCCACGGAGGGGGGTCCGATGACGCACGACCCGTCTACCATTCGGCGCATGGCAAAACTGCTTATCGCTGATGACCTGGTGCCCATCCGTCAGATGGTCCGCATCACGCTGTCGACGCAGGGCTGGACGATCCTCGAGGCCAAGAACGGCAACGAGGCGCTCGAGCTTGCGCGCGCGGAGAAGCCGGACCTGGTCCTCCTCGACGTCGACATGGGTCCGGGGCCTAATGGTTTCGAGGTGTGCCGGCAGCTGAAGTCCGAGCCGGGCACGAAGGACATCCCGGTCGTGATGCTCACGGCGCACGAGAGCGAAAGCGACAAGAAGACCGGATTCTCCGTCGGCGCGACGCAGTAGCGCACAGCTAACTCCCCATGCCAGAGGAAAGGCCCGAGCGGATGTCGATCGAAGTGATCGAAGTCTCTCCACATATCACCGTGCCGCCTGCGGGCTCGAGCGTCGCGGGCGAGGTGTTCCGCCAGCTGCTCCAGCAGGCGATCCGCGTCGCCGATCAGGCGAACTCTCAGGCCGTGCGCATGGCGAGCGACTTCGCAGAGGTCTATCGCCGCGAACAGTCGGTGCGCCTCGAGTACGAGATGAAGCTGCGCGAGATGCGGCTCCTCGAGCGGCAGAGCACGCGTTACGCGGAGGACCTCGCAGAGATGCTCCGCAGTGAGCGCGAGCGACGCGAACAGCTCGAGACCGCGCTCGAGGCGGAGCGCGTCGCGAACGAGGAGCTCCGGCGCACCGGTCTCCAGGGCATCAGCCACCTGCTTCTCGCTGCCACGATCAAGGACCAGACCACGGGCGCGCACCTGCTCCGCGTGCGCAAATATGTGGAGGCGATCGGCACTCGGCTCGGTCTGCCGGCGCAGGTCGTCGAGGAGTTCGGATACTCGAGCGTCATGCACGACGTGGGCAAGATCCATACGCCGGATCACATCCTTCAGAGCGAGCACCATCTCTCGAGCGAGGAGTTCGAGGTCATCAAGCAGCACTGCATCGATGGCGAGGTGATGCTCGGCGAGGCGCGCTTCTTCGAGACAGCGCGTGCGATCGCGCGCGAGCACCACGAGCGCTGGGACGGGCGCGGTTACCCCGACGGAAAGAAGGGCGAGAGGATCTCGCTCGCGGCGCGCATCGTGTCCGTCGCCGACGTGTTCGACGCCCTCACTTCTAAGCGGCCATACAAGACGGCGTGGACGATCGAAGAGGGCATGGCGGCGGTCATCGCGGGCTCCGGCGCGCAGTTCGACCCCGAGGTCGTCGCGATCTTCCAGGCGCTCCAGGCCGACGGCAGCATCGAGCGTGTCAGGCAGGAGGTCGCGACCGCGCAGCTCGACTGATCCTGCGACCGGTCCACGCGATCGCTCCGCCACCAACGGCGCTCGCCACACATGACAGGACGACGAAGAACGCCAGCGCCACCGCGATGAACCAATCGGGCACCGCGGCGTAGCGCGCGACCAGATCCGTGACCGGCCTACTGATGACGAACGCGCGCACCGCGCCGCCCACGAGACCCGCGAGCACACCGGTAACGACACCCGTCCGGATCGCGGCGCGGTCGTCACTCGAGAAGTACCCGAGCACGAGGTAGACGACCGTGCTCGCGAGCAGGCCGGCGGCGGTGAGCGTCACGCCCGCGCTTTCGAGACGCGGACGTCCTACCGACTCCGCGATCTGCTGCGCGCTCACGCGCGCCTCGATCGCGCCGATCACGACGAGCAGCGCCGCGGCCGCGGGCGTCGCGGCCCTCCTCATCGGAGCTCCTCCTCGCCCCGCATGAACGCGGTTCCGACCAGCGCGATGGCCGAGACCAGACCGACGAAGAACCAGGCGGCCCAGAAGCCGTACGTCTGTACGGCATAGCCCATCACAGGCGCGCCGACCAGCACGCCGGCCGTGCCACCGATCACGGCCAAACCCTGCGCCGCGCCGGGTGCCGAGGGCAGCGAGGCTGCGGCGGTGTTGAAGACCGCGGAGTAGGGAAGCCCGACACCGATGCCGACGAGCACCGCGCCGCCGAGCGCGACCGCGAGCGGACGATCCGGGATCGCGAGCAGCACGACGCCGGCGACGATCGAGAGATCCGCGATGCGCATCACCCGACGCGTTGGTACGCGCTCCCGTGCGACCAGAAGACCGCCGAGCGGCCGCGCGAGGACTGCGAGCACGAGCAACAGCGACCCGAGCAGACCGGAGAGCTCGAGTGGCAAACGGAACTCGCGAAGGAGATACACGGTGATCCACGTGCCCGACGCGATGGCCATCCCGAAACCGGCGGCGTGCTGAAGACTCGTCCACCAGCAGTTCGGGCAGCGAAGCGCGTCGCGGATGTTTCCCGGGCGCGCGACGCGTGGCACCGACGGCGCGCCCCACCATGCGAGCGCGGCCGCGGTCACGAAGGCTGCCTCCGTCCAGAACGCGCCGCGCCATCCGCCGAGGGCCGAGGCGAGCGGCGGCATCGCGAGGAGCGCGAGCGCACTGCCAAGCGGGAATCCGCCGCCGTAGAGGCAAAGTGCGAAGTGATTACGGCGGTCCCCGTACAGGCCCGCGAGATACCGCGCGGCCGCGACGAACGCGAGCGCCGCTCCAACGCCCTGGACCGCCTTTGCCGCGAGGGCCACCGCGTAGCTCGGCGCGGCCGCGAAGGCGACCGTGCCGAGCGCGGAGACGGCCAGACCCGCGCCGACCATCCGCTTCGGACCGAGTCGCTCCGCGAGCCCGGTCGTAAGGAGCGTCGCGAACAGATAGGACGTGAACAGCGAGGTCGACAGGAGACCCGCGCCGAGATCGTCCAGTCGGAAGTCGGCCGAGATCAGCGGGATGAGCGGCGCGTGATCCGAATACGTGAAGCCGAACGCGACCGCGCTGAGCGAGAGCAGGGCGACCGCCGTCCGCACCCGCCGACCCTACGGGAATGTCGCACGGGACCTATTGCGTTATGGAGTTGGTCGTGATTACATCAATTACAACGCTAACGGAGGCTGAAATGACCGCAAACGACGAGCTCAAAGGCTGGTTCGCCGGCCGTATCCCAAAGGACTGGTTCACCGGCGCGCCTGAAGTGCGCGCCGACCGCGACGAGATCTGGGTCGTCGGGACCCTGGGCGACGTGCAGCTGCCAGGCGATGCCGGTCCGGAGGCCGCGAACGCGGCGCGTTCGGGCCGCATCAAGCAGCACCGCGAGGACACTCGCGAGACGCGGATGCAGATCTCCGAGGAGGCTGAGAAGCGCTTCGGACGCCGGGTCTCGTGGGGCGTTCGCATCGGCGACGCGCGCGAGATGTTCACGCATCTGGCGGTACCTGCGATGACGCGCCTGCGGCTGCCCGAGCGTGAGGTGCTCGACGCGCTGGTCGACTCGGGTGTCGCGCGCAGCCGCGCTCACGCGCTCGCGTGGTGCGTGCGGCTCGTTCAACAGAACCAGAGCGAGTGGCTCAAGGAGCTCTCGGCGGCGATCGAGCGTGTTGGCGCGGTCCGGCAGCAGGGTCCGCTGAACTGAGCATGGCGACCGAGATCAGGCCTCTGACCAACGCGGACTCCGATCCTGCGAGCGCGCTCCTCGATGCGTATTCGCAGGCGGTGATCCGCGTCGTGGAGCGGGTAACGCCCGCGGTCGCGCACGTCCGTCGTGGCCAGGGCGGAGGAAGTGGTCTGGTCATCGCGCCGGATGGCTACGTCCTCACGAATGCGCACGTCGTCGAAGGCGTGAACGAGGTCGAGGTCACATTCGCGGAGGGCGCGAGCTATCGGGCCCCCGTCGTCGGCTCCGACGCAGCCACCGATCTCGCGCTCGTGCGCGTGCTGGGGCCATCTCTTCCCACGGCCGAGCTTGGAGACTCCGACGCACTGCGCGTCGGCCAACTCGTCATCGCGATCGGCGATCCTCTGGGACTGCAATCGACCGTGACCACCGGTGTCGTGAGCGCGCTCGGGCGCTCTCTGCGCGCGAAGGACGGGCGGATCATCGAGAACGTCATCCAGACCGACGCCGCGCTGAATCCCGGTAACTCGGGTGGGCCGTTGGTCGACACGCATGGCAAGGTCGTCGGTGTGAATACCGCCATCAACGCTATGGCGCAGGGCATCGCGTTCGCGATCCCCGCCGCGACCGCGCGACTCGTCGCCACGGCGCTTATCCGGGACGGCCGTGTGCGTCGCGCTTATCTCGGCATCTCCGGCGCGGCGACGCCGATCGGGCGGCAGCTCTCGCTCTCGCTGGGACTGGGCGCGGTGTCGGGCATTCGTGTGCTCGAGGTCACGCCGAATTCCCCGGCGCGCAAGGCGGGTATCCGCGAAGGCGACATTCTCGTCGCGCTCGACGGCGCGGCCATTGCGACGTTGTCCGAGCTGCAGCGCGCGCTCGGCGCGGAGCGCGTCGGTGCGCCGACCCTCATCACCGCGATCCGCCGAGGCGAGCGCGTCGTCCTCACGATCACTCCCGAAGAGGCACGTTAACCGCACACACGCGTGCGGCGCGGTGCCTAGCTGACCGCCGCGGTGCTTAGTCCGCCGCCGCCTTCAAGAATTGGACCCAGCCGGGGATACGCGTGTACCCCATTTGCGCGTTGAGATGAAGGATCGGTGCGTTCTCCCCGTCGTTCTCGGTCCGCACGCTCGTCACGCCCAGGGCGATCGCCTGCATCACTGTCTCGAGCTTGAGGGCCCGAGCAGCACCTCGGCCGCGGACCTTGCGTCCTGTCGCCGTCCAGTCGGTCCAGACATTCCCGCGCGTTGGCGGATACGCCAGGACTGAGATACCGACGATGTCGTCGCCCTCTCGCGCGATCCACATCCGGTCGAGCCGGACCGTCGGCGCGTCGAACCATCGGACGAAGACGTCGAACGCCTGCCGCACGTGCGGGATGGTGGTCGGAACGTCCGACGCTGCCTCCTCGCTCATCTCATGGATCTTGTGGAACTTCTCCGGATCCGCGTCTCGGTCGATCGTCTGGATGGTGATGCCTGCCGCCCGCATCTTGGCGCGGCTCTCAGCGGCCATCTCCTCGAGCTTGGAGCGCTGCGCGACGAGGTCGAGCAGCCATGCTTTGCTTCGCCGCTCCTCCTTGTATCCGTGCGTCGCGAACCAACGGGAGAGCCATTCATCGTCTTCACGCGCGTACGCCGTGAAGATCCGCGTCCCGGACGCGTGGGCACGTTCTTCCATCGCATCGAACACCGTCTCGAGCTGCGCATCGGTGCGCTCCGCGGGCAGGAGGTCGAAGCCGATCCGTCCGTACCGCTTCTTCATCTGATCCCACGGCGCATGGTTGTGTCGCGCAAAGCCGATCGGCGTGTTGCCGCGCATGATGATGAAGCGCTCGTTCGTCCAAGCGGGATCGTCGGTCGCCCACCAGTGTCGCCACGACGCGGGATCCTCGGGCTCGTCCGGATGCGTGGCGGTCGCGACGTCCGCGGCGAAGGCAGCATCGTCGAGCGTGGCCGGGCGGAACGTGAGACCGCCGCGGCGCAACGTGACCGACGGGTCGGTGGTCGTGGGCATGCTGGCAGTGTATGGCTGCACCGAGATGGGAACATGCCACGCGCGATGCGTGTTGTGTGAACATGGCTACATTCCGACGTGGAGGGACGACATGACGCTTGATCGCTCGCGCTGGGACAAGGGCATCACCTACGAAGCCTTCAAGACGGCGATGACACGTAACCAGGAGCGTTTTGCGGAAAATGAAAGTCGGGTCTCCGTCGACCCCGAGGCGGTCCGCACCTTCAAGTCGTTGCCGAAGCCGCTACGGGTCCTTGTCCTTGCGGAGGATTGGTGCGGTGATGTCGTGGCTAATCTGCCCGTGCTCGGCCGACTCGCCAAAGAGGTGCCGACGCTCGACGTCCGGATCTTCTACCGCGACCAGAACCTCGACCTGATGGAGCGTTGGCTGAATCAGGGGAAGTACCAGTCGATCCCGGTCTTCGTGTTCCTTGACGAGAGCTTTCGCGAGCTCGGTCACTGGATCGAGCGGCCCGCATCGGTCACCGAGCGTCGGGCTGCCGAGCGCGAGAAGATCTTCGCGGCGCATCCAGAATTCGGATCACCCGACGCGCCGATCGACCAGTTGTCCGAGGATGTGCGGACCGCGCTTCAGGCCGAGCTTCAGAAGATGCGTGAGGGCATGGTCTCGTTCGCGAATGCGGAAGTGCAGCGGGAGCTGCGCGAGCTCGTGAACAAGGTAGCCGTGTGACCGGCAAGCCGGTCAAGGTCAAGATCACGTACTGCGCAGAGTGCGGCTACGAGCCGCACGCGCTCGATCTGACCAAGGCCCTGATGTACGAGTTCGGTACGCAGATCGCGGGCATCGAGATCATTCCATGGGAATCGGGCACGTTTGACGTGTCCGTGAATGGCGATCTCATCCATTCGATGAAGCGTGAGGGCGGCTTCCCCGAGCATGCGACCGTCAAGTCGGCCGTGCGCTCACGACTAGCGAGCGCGCCAAGCGTTTAGTCCCGACTAAACCCGCCGACGCGCCTGACTTCCGTCCCACCTCCTCGTACACTGCGCGCGGGCCGGCGCACGGGCCGACCGCATTACAGGGAGGGGACCCAAACGCATGACCGCACACCGCATGCGCACGCGTCTCGCACGTGTTCTTACGACGGCGACCGTCACGGCGTTGGTCGCGAGCATCGCGATCGCATCAACTGCGTTCGCGGAATCACCCGGCAGGTCCAAGCTGTCGAAGCAGGACCGCGAGCGCGTCGCAGCCGCGACGGCGAACGGCTCCGCGACCGTCACCATGCTGTTCGCGACCGCCGAGGCCTCGACAGGTTCCGTCGCGAACGCACTCAGTGCGCTCGGCGCAACCGTGCGCAAGCAGGACGCGGACGTGGGCTACATCCGCGCGGACGTGCCGACGGATAAGGCGGAGCTCGCCGCGAAGCTCCCCGGCGTTGAGGGATCCGAGCTTGACCAGATCTTCAATCTCGAGCTGCCCGACACGGGTGAGGGCGATGGACCGTCGTCGGTACCCGCTGACAGCACACCCGCGCAGAACCCCTACATGCCAACACGTGACACGGGAGCGCCACAGTTCGTCGCGGCGCACCCGACGTGGGACGGGCGCGGTGTCAAGATCGGCATCCTCGACCTCGGTATCGACCTTGGTCACCCGGCCCTTCAAACGACATCCACCGGTGAGCGCAAGATCATCGATTGGCTCACCTATACAGATCCAGCGACAGAGGGCGACCCCTCCTGGGTGCCGATGACCAGCACGGTCACCGTGACCGACGGGACATTCACGGTTGGGACCGGTGCGACTGCTCGGACCTACACCGGCGCGCCGAACGGCATCTGGCGCTACGGCGAATTC
>WNFL01117827.1_pt1 | contig 20161 bp, 20 predicted proteins | sample 5400361 | NCBI WGS metagenome assembly WNFL01 (sample SAMN13153351, study PRJNA577476) | soil metagenome | isolation source: 40 cm soil on Douglas fir-dominated hillslope | place: USA:California | collected 2013-09-17
ATTTAGGTCCTATGGTCCACCCCCGTTCCCACCCAAATTGCATGCATTTAGATAAATATGCATTTGCACAGATATACATTTAAGCAACTTCTACTGTACAAGGGAGCTGACACTTGCGATGTTACAATTTGTCTGAATTTCTGAATATCCTACTTCATGTGCCAAGCCCCATGCTTCCCCTTCCCACTCACAATCGTTCATACTGCCATAGTTTGCTTTGCTCTCTCTAATAGTCGCTGCATGTTTGCTGCAGGAAATTTTATGCCACGGCTACTTCCTATCCTTATAAAACCAGACCTGTAGAGGCTACTAGTATGAAGGGGATGCACAACATACAAGGTGCACAGGCACAGGATTTTATACAGCTGGAGGTCGCTATAGTGCTATATTGAACCCCGGGTCTCGTACACTGCATTTCAAATTCCAAATTCCGACGAAGCCCATGGCTCCCTTGCAGATACGAAGGTGACGCGGTTTCTCACATCATGAACGACCAACTGTATGATATGACCCAGGTTGTAAGTTAATTTACGAGAAAATGGATACAAGGAGCGCACGACGAAACCCAGAACAACCATGTGCCCCGACGACCGCCACAGTTGTATTTTATTATCCTCCCAAGCCTATACGGCGCTGAATTTTATTGTGCTGGTTACCCCTGAGGTCACAGAGCCATGTCAATATTGTGTAATGACTGAAGAGACCGACGATGACAACTTACGAGTGAGGTAAATAACCAAATTCATCCCTCCAACCCGAGTACCTCTTGCGGACTTTCCCATATATCCTCCATAACTTTTTCGAAATTCGGCCCAGGAAGCCGATTCCTGTTTGAACGATGGCGATGGTGGCGTCCGAGCACAGACCCCGTCTTACTGCGTGAGAAACCCGGAGGTGCAGGAGTAATGTGAATCCTGAATAGTGGATGCCATTTTACTGGTGGATACGGTGGTAAAGGTGGCTCGAGACCAGCTTTTGTGAAGATTGCGTGGAGGCGATTGCACGGACGAGACTTGCTATCGTGGTCATTAAACTTGGAAATATATAGAATCATGAGGAAAACGAGGAGGAACGCGACCAATAAGGGGGCGCAGGACGCGTAGGTGTGAAGCCGCCGAGCGAACAAGAAGGAAACATCTGGGGACGGGAGACGGGACTGGGTGCCATCTGCGAGAACGCGACGTTACAGAGGACTGGTACATACGGAGAGTGTACTCACTGGAGGACACCGGCAGCGATTCAACGACACTACCGGTATATCTATGGATGAGGGCAAGAGATGTTGCTAGAGTAGAGCCACTTCTGTACACTCCAAAACCCATAATGTCTGAATGTCGGTCTCTAATATATGGCCAACGTTCAGAAGCGGGGAAAGGAGTGAATATGCGGTATCGCGGGCTGCCCGACCGAACAGCGAGGTGAGGGGGAGCGCACGAGTTCCTCGAGTCGAAGAGGGACGGACATGTTAAGAGGAAAATCTGGTTTGTTATTCCCGATTGATACATACGTCAGTACGATCCACCAGAGAAGCGGCGGCAAGCAACAGGCGGCATGCAAAGATGATGACGATGACGATTCCCGCGGTTACATATCCCTCGGCACGTCCCTGGTGTTTTTTCGTGCGCACTGCCTCGTATGTTCGTTCCTACATCCCCATTAGATCCCTGACGTTCTTGCTCCCAACTATTCTCTCCAGTCTCATATAGTCGTACTTTGAATAAATCGACTTCGTGGTTACATCTTCCGCGACCACTCCGTCGTCCAGGAACGGGAAGCGTAAAAACTCGGTGTAAAAGTCGGCATGATCGGGCGGCGCATAGAATATAATATTCCGAACACCTCGAATCTTGTACCTGTCGTTGCGTTACGGTGTGTTTCAGCCAGCGGTGAACCGCGAGTAAAGACCCATACGCACCGCCGGAAGAAATGAAACCGTTCGGTTACGAGCAGGAACTGCTTCGTACCCGCAAAGAATGCTTGTCGAGCCCGCGATATACCTTTGTTGTCTGAGTCCCTGTTCGCGTGGGGATTAGTGTGGTCTTACGCTGAGCGCAGGCGAGCCTCACTCCGAGAGGATGGCGAATGTCACGTCGCCTCTTGCTTTGAGCCAGTTTCGAACACGACAGTAGTCAAAGTAAGATGGTATAAAGATGATAGTGTTGGCACTCTGCATGGCTGACTTCAGGAGCTCAGGGAACGTCTGCCGGGATCAAAGTGTCAACATCTTGGATGGATATTAAACCCGCTATCGGCCATTGCGCGGACCCACGTGCGTAGTGAAAAACTCGAATCGCTTGTTGATTTCGTCCTTGGCGCTGACGCATTCGAATTTCATAAAGCTCTGAGTGAGAGCATTCAATACACGTTGTGTTTACCGTAAACACAAAGAGTCGATTACATACCTGCTGGATACCTTCAGGTACCTGTACTGGCGACCATACCGCCTGCATCCGGATCTTTCCCGCAACATTCTTCAACTCCTTGTTGAACAATGAGCGAGTTTCAGGCGTTTCGTATGATGAAAGGAGTATAGACTGTCGGAGATGGGATGCACTGAACGAAGTTACGATTCCTATGTACTTGCCCAGCTCCTAATAAAAACACGCACTCTCCATCCAAGTACCAGGGCTTGATGCGAGAGAAGTCGGAGTCGTGAGATTCTTTTGGCAAGAGGTTGAGGTGCGAAAAGACGAGCTATCAATGATATGTGAGATTGATGCGACAAGAGAGTGAAGTGGCACGTCCACTTCACCTGCAGATGGCTCCAGTTCTGCATGGCCAACACATCCAATTGATCCACCACGAGGATCTCGATAGAGGAAAGGAAGTCTCCGTGTCTTCAACAAACGAAAGTAAGTATCCGGCCATCGGGAGAATCACAAAAGTGCGATTTACTTTTCCTTCTCAATAACCTGTCTCAATCCCAAAGGACTAGACACAATAATGTCACTTGAATAAAAATCCGAAAACAGCTTTATGCTCTTCCGCGTAATTTTGACGCCGACCCGAAAGCTATCATCGATATTCCCCTTGAAATTCTCCACATGGTCGTCAGGATACGTCCCATAAGGCGCAAGAAGGAGCTTTTCCGTCGCTCCGGCCGGAAGGGTAAACTCAGCATCGAAGCGCAACCGGTTTTCAACTTGATGAGACCGCATTTGCTCCAGGAGGGCTGAGATCCAAGCGTGTGCGAAGGAACGGAAGGGAAGGAGGATCAGGACAGAAGGGCGGGTGAAACCTTGATCGAGCAGCGTCGTGGGCTCCGGTTGGAGCGCGGAGGGTTCTCTAGCACTTGAGAGTCGCTCGTGGTTTTTTAGGACTCGTCGACGGATTCTGGGAAGGTATCCAGATACATCGTGTGTAATAGGCTACAGTCCATGGTACGATACTTACTTGAGGATGTGGTTGAGGCAGTGGAGGGTTGTCGCTTGCCGTGAGTGTTGCCGTGACTTGATATCCATCTTTGTCCAGTATAAGTCTTGATAGGACGATAGTGTCGTAAGAAGGTCAAATTGAACGGTATGATCTGCGGTGGTTATTAGTTCCATCTGCAGTCCCGCACGAATGACGATCTGGCCTTTTGAGGACTTCCAGGCAGATGCCTGCTTCTCCAGCTTTTCTACCAGCTATTTTTGATGGTTAGATAGGCTATTGAGTATTATCCGACCCCCGACGCACTGTGACTTTTGAGCTCACGGTGTCTTCGTTGACACCTTGTGGAATTTGCAAGACTCCAGAACCGAGTTTGCCGCAGGATCGACTAGAAGACTTCCACTGCCCCTCTTGGACGTTTCTTCTAGCGACGTCAGTAAGGTGCCTCGATGACGCTCCAAAGTGTGCATTGAACGGATCATCTGGACCTGGAAATGAATCAATAAGAATTCAGTGTATAACAAGGCCGAAGTAGTGAAGTGGGCAGTCTTCGAAGCCAGACACCGCCTCTCGAGAGACATATATGCAGAACGTGAGGACGTTGCTCAGGAGGAAGGCGGGCTATTTTCCATGTAGAAATTGACGAGCTTCAGGCCATTAGAGCGTCCCAAGTATCCTTGATGGATAAGCCTTGGAGCTGAATCGACTGAAGGAAGAAACAAAGCTAGTCGCACTTTCTGCGTCCTTTTCGTGGTTGATCTCAACCATGAAACCCTCTTTCCCAGTCTCCTCGGGCTTTTTTTCGGATTCTTTAAGCTCTTCCGCCACGTTTGGAACCACAACACGTTTTCCTCCCATTTTTTTGACGGGCGGCAGAGCTAGAGAGTCGTCGAAATCGCATTTTCTCTTGCGAATCTTAGTGGCACTGATATTCAAGAGCGTCAGGAGCTTGGTTGTCACCACATCATCGAAATTTGTGGCAGCCATTTCGTGGTAGAGAACAAAGAGACAATCGGCTTGGAAACCACCAACTATTGCTGGTACGGGGTTAGAACCGGGAATATTCCTGGTGCCCCAGCGAAGTGGCACGGTACCTTCTCCGATGGGTTCAGACTCGGAAGTGATGTAGATATCATGATATATCCCACATTGACTAGTTTGAATTAGAGGGTCCAAATATAATACTTCTACTCATTCAACTTCTACTCATTGTCATTTTTGCCCCGCAGCCGCTCCAGCAGCATTTGCACTACTTCCTTTCCCTTCTCGCGACCCTGCGCGATTTCCTTCTCTGTGAACACTGTCTCCGGTTTTCCAGATGGTGGCTGTATTGTACGCAAAGACCTCGCTTGTGCAGCTGCCATGGCCTTGTGGACCTTTGCTACATAGTGCTTCCACATCTTCCTAGCTGACTTCCAACCGAATGGGCCTGGCAAGAGGGCCATAGCAGGCATATCCTGCTTCGGATCGAGTTTAAACTCCTCACGGCCTCGCTCTGCTCTAGCCCAATTTCCCGTCAGTATGTGGCTTTTGGGTCGAATTGAGAGACTGGAAATGACGCACTCATCCTGCAATATTTTGACGACTGCCTCCCAAACCTTCTCTACACCCTCTCCACCAGGGCTCCAGTAATCCATCTCTTCTCGGCTCAATTTCCCTAGAACGTATTGCTCCAATGGCATTCCATTAGGTGGGTACCCAATGCCCAGTCGTATTCGATAAAAATCTGATGTCCCTAGTGCGCTTATGACAGACCGTACGCCGTTGTGTCCACGAGCTGAACCTCCGAACCGCGGAGACACTGTGCAAGATTTTTGCTCGATCGAGTCGTGCAAAATTACCGTACGGCGGTTGCGCGGATGAAAGGTCTGTGTGTTGTGAAGCTTCTCTTCGTATGTCTTTTTCAATGCACGTCCGGAGTCGTTCATAAGAAGGTCTAGAGCGGTGGATGAGGGTTCAGACTTAACGAAGAGAAACAAGACACACTGGTTTTTGCAAACGTGAGTTTGAGGTTCAGACTTGCGGACTGCGTTGGTATGCTCGTTCGCGTTTCTGCGTGATACGCGAGGACACGCGACTCATACCTAAGATTAAGGTCAAATCGTGCAGCCAAGCCATCAATTACGAGCTGGGCGACACTATTTGATTCTGCCTGTAAGTACCAGTAGATATATAGTAAAAAGAATGGAAAAGGGCGCACCTGTGACGCGTTTTTGGATAAGGTAAGTTTCCAAGACCAAATACAAGCATCCTCCCGGGTCCACGCGCCTTCCAGACGTATTTAGACTTCTGCTGTACAATCTGCCGGAGACGAGGACGCCAAGGTGCAGAAACACGCATAGGCTGCGGAGGACAGAGAATACAAAAGCCGTTGAAGACGAACACAATTACAACCCCACCTCTCTGGACCGTATACTCCGTTAAGGTCACAGTATTATCGCTACAATAGAAGCAAAGCAAAGCCTTGCACTAACCAAATTAAGGAGAAGCACCAAGTACATCCTGTTACACGAATGTATGTACTCTCGACCCTGAGACTCCCCAACGCACCACCTGGATGGTAGGTACCTCAATCACGGACAAATGACCGATTCGCCATTTCCAGAGAAAAACGCTTGATCTCGCGCCTTGTGGCGTGAACACCCAAACTACCCACTCTCTGTAGATGCTAGGGGTGGACCTTTCGAGTCGTGCTGCCGGTAATTCAGATCTCCCGACAAACTCGGCTGCGATTCCCGTCGGCTGGCCCGCGTCATTCGCCCCGATCGTAAGGAGTAGCCCGAAGATTGAGACCCGAGCCAAAGGGAGAACGTGAATGGCCGAACTAAACGATTTAATATGTATGCAACGTTCCTCGAATAAAAATCTACTCACCCGTTCGTTGGCGGGAAGTACGGTGTAAGGGGTGGATTATGAACTCGTGCATCTACGAGGAGAATATGAGTTGGACTCAGGGAGTATGTTGACGGGTCGCGGAAAACAATGTCAAGAGGAACTGGACCACACGGAACGTCTCTCCTTGTTTGAAGGTCCAGACACACCATCCCAGGAGCATTCGGGTTGTCTGCTGACTTGTTCCAAAATCTAAAAAGCCAACGACTACCCGGAGTGTGATGGAAACGGTCATCGAAGACGAGCGAGCGAGTGATAGGAGGTCCATGGGATAGTGAGATGTTGTGATGGCATTTCATCCACCTTGAGACAGCTTGCCGCCACTCCATGGCTGTGAGCTGGTTTCGTGGCGAAATTCGAGGGAAGTGCCCATCAGGAATGCAACTGGCCTTCGCCCAATATGATGAGTACTGAATAGACACGGAATAGACTAGCTTGCAAACCTGTTTAGGTGGAAAATTGGGTGAGCTTGTTCGATCTACTTGTCAAGCACGCGACACTTGAGAGAAGGAAATTAAGAAGAGACAAAGGCTCGAGGAACGAGGAGAGATACAGTAACAGATCATCGTTGATACTTTGAAACATGGTTTCAAGGGCAAGAGGTCAGGCCCTAGGTTCCAACTTTGGCGATAGTGGCACTGCTGTTATAATGCTGTTATAAGGCTGCACAGGCCAAACTCTGGCTAAACCCAAACCATGGCGACATGGAGTTCGGTCTTCAAATGACGAGCACGTCACACACGGGTCATGGGCATGGGGGCATGATGGGAGGCGAGCACTGGCCTCCCGCTTCTCGTAAAGCCGTGTGGCCGTAAGATTGCGGATCAACGAGCTGAGTGCCTGACCTGAAGCAAGTCCCACTTCTTAACCATACCCCGACCGTAACATCCATCCATCCGTTGACGCTCACTGATTCAATTCATTAGGATATGAGTATACAAAGATAGGAACGGATGGTGGAACTACAAGACACAGCTAAATGCACGACAGCTGATTACGAACTAAAATCTAAAGCACGCTACTCCAGACGCCTAGACTTAGTTCGAGGTGCATATCCTGGCGCCCCATCAGCTTTACGAACTGGGAAATCTATCCCAAGCTCACCAGCCCCCAGGTTTAGCGAGCTGAGTGCCGTTCTTCGAGTACTAGACGAAACCTTAGCACCTGGATCCGAGGATGCGACTGCGATTGCACCAGAGGGTCCGGACCTGTTCTCCCTCGCTCCTCGTAGCCAGCCTCCTGCCCTGGGTTTGCTCACCATCGGCCTAGAAGACCGAGAAGGCTGTTCCTCTGACGTGAGTACGGAGGTCGGGTACACGGCCACTTTGTTCGCAGCCACTCTAGATCTCGGCCTGGGTGTTGCACTCGTCAAAAGCTCCTTAGAAGGTCGTACGTTTAAACACAAGCCCTGGGGTATCTCGATATCTTCCTTGTTGTGAATGGAAGGTGATGGGTACTTTTCACCCCCCAATGAGGGAGCCGGTACTGCGGGAGGGATGCCTATGTTGACAACCCAAGCGGCATTTGCAGCTGTGATAGCGGCATCCCGATCTGATGTAGTCGCACTGGTAGTCCTTGTGCGACTGGGCGTAAAGCCGTTTCGAGGAACCGTCCCATCCCGAAGCATGGCGCGACGTAGTCGGGAGGGAGTGGTACTCGCCAGCACGGGAGCCGGAGGAAGACGCTCTTCAGGATTTGGGTCAAAATCGTCTGGTAACCTCCTCTTTCGACCAGCAGATCCAGGCGTCGTATTCTCCACTGGATGCTGAGGAGAAGCACTGTGCTCTCTTGAAGGTGCAAGTGGTACCTGGCCCGATTCAGCCAAAATGGTGGGTGGGACGGTCTGAGTAGGAGCAACCATAGCGGATGGTTTGGTAGACCTCGTCTCTGGTGCTGTGCTCGACGACGAGGTGGGACGAGTAGTTGAGCCAGCTGCATGTCGATGTACGGGCACATCGCTGACAAGTGGGGCGAATATTGACGGCGCAGATGACCTAGATGGAGCCTTGGTTGAATCAAGAGAAGTAGGCTGTTGTATATGTGAACCGGATGGTCGACAGATTTCCGGAGATACAACCCTTGAGCTTGCCGAGTTGTTCACAATAGGTCTTGGCTCCGGCACATCATTAGTAGGCGCAGTAGGGCCTGTGGATGGCGGAGCAGCCTGGAGTTCCTCAACAGTGCGAGATGCATCTCGCAATTTTCGGCTGAGACTATCAACTTTGTTGCTGAGCTTCCTGCGCTCCTGGAGCAATCTGAACGGATGGTCAGCGAGCTATAACCAAATGTTGCAGACAGGGCCCTACTCCATAATCCGGTCTTCCGCTTTATCGATTTCATTGCTCTTGTATTGACACACTTCCGTGAGTTGCCTGGCTTCCTCTTGCATCTCCTCGACTTGTCTCTCGAGTTGGATGATCTTGATGTTAGCCTCGGCATCGCAAACAGTGGTGCTGGCAGCAGCGGACGCCGCTTGCCGTGCTTCGACTAACGCCTCTTCGGATTGAGCGAGCTTCATTTGAAGTCCATTCATCTGAGCTTGAAGGAGGGCAATGTCGGACGATCTGCGTCTCTGAATTGGCAAAGAAATGAGACTGGTGAAAAGATGACGTACTTTGATTTGGCCGCTTCCGGAGCAGTACGTTTTTCGGCCAACTCGGCGTTGCACCGCTCAAATCGGGCCTGCGCTTCCTTAAACTCCTTAGAATATGCAATATGCTTCGCCTCTAGAGTGTTGAATTCACTCTCCAACGAGCTGTATGCTTGTCGTTCATCATTGAGGATTGTCACCATCTCGTCCAGTTCTTGATCCAGTCCCGAATATCGTTGGATCTCTTCCTTCAGACGGCGGACCTCAGCTTGCAAGATGATGGCTCCTTCCTTCTCGGCCTCGAGTCGCCCCTTCAGTTCTTTTCGATGTTTCTCTTCGAAAATGAGTCTTTCTCCCAGCTCGTTGGTTGAAGGTTTCTCTTGAGCGACCTCCAAGGCGACCTTGAGCTCTTCAACTTCTCCTAGGAGCACTGCGTGTTTTGCTTCCTCAGCTTTCCGCGCATCAAAGGCAGCAGCGGCGACAATTTCTGCATTAGCCAACCGGATGTTGAGCGCTTCGATGGCTTGCTCATGCCCCTTCACCATATCTTTGCGCGTCTTTTCCGCAGCTTGAAGTTGGCTTTCAAGGTCCGCAACAAGCGTCTCCGAGGCCTTAAGCGAACCCCGAACATTTTGTAACTGCTTGTCAAGCTCCTCGAGGTCGCGCTCATGGCCATGAGCACCAACGTTTGCGAGCTTGTTCAAGCTGGACAACCGACGAGCCTCTCTCTCCCGAAACTGGACTTGCTGCGTCTGCTCCTCCAATGCCGCACGGGTGGTCCTCATCTCCTCCCGTAGATGCCCGACCGTTACGATTGCCATCCTATGCTTGCAAATCCCATCAAAGAACACTTTCAGAACCTCCAGAATCTCCGAATCCCGTTCGAGGAGGCCCTCGCCTTTGCATTCAAGCTCGCCCTTGACTTCATCCAACTCCGCGTCAACCTTCTCCAGCGCCTGCTTATCAAATGCCCAGCTCTCACGCACACAACGCGCATCCTCTTCAAGACACGCTCGCTCACTCCTCAGCAACTCAAGTTCCAACCGCATTGAATCAATTGTCTCCTCCGCAATCCGAAGGTTCGTCTGCAGGCGGGAGATCTCATGCTGGTGGACCCCGATCTGTTCTGTGCGTCTATCTACGCGAAGCTCGAGTTCTTCTATGTACTTCGATGCGCTCGAGGAATAAGGGCGTGCCCGCGGAGACGGATTGTGGGCAGGCTGAGGGTCGAAGTTAAACACCATACATTGGTCTTCCTCGTCAGTTGCGGAGCCGGAGCCAGAACGAGAGCTGGAAGGGTCTTCGTGGATGGCGAATGCGCGATCGACTTGCATCGGTTGTTGAAGGGCGGATTCGGCCAACCAGGAACCCGAGCTTTCCTCCGCGGGTGGTTGAGGTGGCCTCTGGTAGGCGAAGAGCAAGGAGTGAATTGAGTGGTCGATGTTGATGAGAGGGGCGGTGCGCACAGTTGAGGGTAAAGTGGTGATGGATGAGTGGTGAATAATGAAGTCGTATCGCTGAACCGTAGTCGCGAGAGCCTCGACGGCTTTCCTGAAGTATATTCCTTTTCGCTGTTCAAGCGTAGACTCGGATGTGAGCTCGGCAATCCGAGCGTCCTTCTCCAATACGGCAACTCTAATGACCTCGAGCTCCTCTTCAACAACTTTGACCCTTCGCAAATCCACCTGCCTGTGCTCTTCGACAGTGGCATCCACAGCATTCTCAATCGCCTTGGCCTCGGCTTTCAAGAACGCTGCGTCGCGCCTCAGCTGGTCCCTCTCCGCCCTGAGTCGATCGACTGCAGCGAGTAGTCGCTCGAGCACCTCAACTTCTTCCTCGTTCGACTCTGGCAGGAGCAACGCTGTTGGCTTCATCTTGGGCGTCGATTCGTCCTCTCCTTGTTGTCGCTGCGCAAGTTGAAGTTCGCGCTCAAGGGCCTGCACACGTTCAACGGCATCCGTCCACTGCCGATTGCGCTCGCGCGCTTCGCTGATCGTGCTGCGATCCGCGACCTCTTCGTGTAACTTGTCCAGCTGCGCTTCGAGCTCCACGGCGCGTTTCTCAGCGGCAGTACAGGCGCGATCCGTTTCTTGCCAGAGAGTGCGATGCTGGTCGACCATATTGCGAGCCTTCTGGAGATTTGATTCGCGCTGGGTTAGGTCGTGCTGTAGCGTCCGGACCTGACCGCGAGCGGAGGCGAGGTTTGCTTCCGCTTCCCTGTGAACGACGCAATTAATAATCCTGTTCGATGCAGTGGTAAAAGAAAAGGAAATGCTCACTCTCGTCGACGCTCGCTCTGCATTAGCAAATCCTTCATTCCTCCTGTCTCATTTATGAGCTGCATGCTCTTCTCGCGCTGCGCTTCGTGGTCGGCAATTGACCCTCGACACTGGAGTTCTCTCTGGAGCGCTTCGACTTCCCGACATTTATCTTGCAGAGCTTGGTGTGTCCGTTCGAGCGACTCGCGACAGTCGGCGGCGTCCTAAACAAAGAACGCATCGGGATTTCTGCAATTGAAACCAGCAAGAACGGGGAAACGGACGCACCTTGACATTAGTTACAAACAACGCCAGTTCTTCCTTTGCACGTGCGGCTTCGTTCCTCGCTTCCTGAAGCGCCTCCTGAATCGGCGGGTCCTGGAACTGGAACTGCAGTTCGTCCAGTCGTTCCTGTGCAACAGCGAGCTGGTCGGTCTTTCTCTGTAGCCTACCCTCAATTTCACGGTTCCGGGCCGTGATTGACACCAACTCTGCGCGTACTGCATCTTCCGCACTCAACGCACGCTCGTACTCCTCCCTACTGACTCCAGTGTCCACGGTCTGACGGGCGAACTTGAGCTCGTCCTGTGCTTCCTCGAGCGCAGATTGCAACTCTGCACGTTCTGCCGCGAAGCGCCTCTCCAGAGCAAACCTCTCGTTTTCTGCTTTGAGAAGGTCGTCGGCCTTGTTGCTCAATTTCGACTGTGCGGTTCGGAGGGCGGATTCGGTAGATGCGAGGGAGGCACGGGTCGCTCGGAGGTCGTCCTCGAGGCGGCGAGTGCTGGTCTCAAGGGTGAGAGAGGATGAGCGTGGTTGCTTTCCCTTTGGTACGGGTATGGATGACGCAGGGGAGGGGCGGCCGCGGGTCATGGACGAATGGGGTCGCGGTGGAGGTTGGTTGCTGTGAAGGCGCGCAATTTCCGCCTGCAAATCGCGGACTTGCCTTTGGAGTGCCACACACACGTCCTTTTGTTGACTGTTTGAGGCGGCTGTGGAACTGAGTGTATCGAGCTGCTGTTCGAGGTATTTGCGGGACACCTCAGCCTCTTTTGCTCGCGTATTTGCCTGTTCCAACGCGGTCTCTTGATTTGCGCGTAAGAGTTGTTCTTGTCGGAATTCCTAAAGGCCGAGTTCAGAGGAGATGAAACACCAGTGGAACAAAGTGAAGTCACGTGCCTCGGTTAGTTTGCGTAGCTGCTCCTCGAGTTTGACGCATCGTGCTTCTTCGTTGTGTAGCTAGATTCTGTGAGCTCAGAGGATTTGTAGCCGCCGCCGCCGCTGCGACGGAGATGGACGCAGACCTTGTTTGTGGCACCAGCGAGGGTTTGCTTGGCTTCGTTAAGTTGTTCGGTGACTTTGAGAAGCTGACCCTGTGTATTTGCTAAGGTTATATCTGGTGGTTAGGTCAGCTCAAACGCGTGACGGACGCGCCCACCAACGACCGGGACCGGGACCGGGACGAGGACATGGCTCACCATTTCTGTCGTTATTGCGGCGTCTGTTCGCTGAGCTGCTCGGTGGAAGATCATCATGGTCTGACCACATCGTCAGCTACGACGACGACGACGACGAAAGAGGCAGACGAAAGTGAAAGAGAGAAAGTGTGGAGTCACGTGTAGGGCCAAACAAACCACTCTGACTCCGACAACCCAAAACCAAAAGATGACTGCCCGACTCACAAGAAACACATTCAGGCAGCTGGTAGACGAGGAAGTGTCTGCTGATACGATCGATCGCGAATACGAGGTGATCTTGAGAGCGTATGATGGAGAGGTACAGCGAGAGCGACAGCGAGAGCGACACTACCATACGATAACTCACATCCACACCATGTGGGCAGCATGGGATCACTACTGTCATTCACAGTCCATCGATAGTCGCCATTCCGACAAAGTGGTCAGGTTGGCCATCCTATTCCATGAGTGAGTGCGGACACGACACGACCGCATTGTTTATTTATGTTTTATTTTTTATTCAGCATAGTGTATGACCCTCTTGCACCTCATGGGAAAACGAGCGGAGGAGTATCCAGCAGTGGACTCGGTTCGCGCAGTTGGTCGGTCTGGTAAGCATCCATCCTGTTCGCTAGCGCAGCGTCCCGTCTTTGACTCCGCCAGTATTCCGTAAAGTAAACATCGCCGTTATTCCGCTCTCTTAGACGCTCTAAAACGCCTGTTCGCCCTGTTTTGTAATCTTCTTTCGAATAATGCCCATACTCTTCCCGGATTTCCCTTGCGTACTTGGCATATTCCTCTCGCGTAGTCTAGTTGCAGTCAATCAGTGTCTCATTCGACAGGACGGCTCATTCATCGACTTGCCCCGAGCACCAATAGGTCCAGATCGAGAAACACGGGCAGCACATCCGGGTATGGCCAGTCAGGGAGCGTGTGCGAGATGGTCGCCTCAATAAGCTGACTGACATCCTCGACTACCTGCTTGTCCTGGGCAATAAATAGGTCAACTTCTATGGAGTGGGAGCAAAACCAGCTCGATCGGGGTCTCGAGGCTGGCTTGTAATTGGATTGATTTACTCCCCGGTACCTTGCACCTTTGCTTGCCTGCTTGCTTGCTTGCTTGGAGCCTTGGAGCTTGAACCTGACTTGGACCTGACGTCTGCTCGGCGCCGAGTTGCACGACGAAGGCAGTACGCAGTCTGGTCTGGCACTAGTAGTGGCAGCAACAACAACAACAACGGCAACGGCATGGGTGAGACTGAGACTGAGACATATGACGATACCCTATATGATGCTAATGAACTGGCTTCTCTCACCTAACTAGCCAGCAGCAGCAGTCTATCCGTTCCGTTCCCCTCGACGGCAGAAGCAGCGGCAGCGGCAGCGGCAGCGGCAGAAGCAGAGGCAGAGGCGCCTTCTCCTCTCATACGACGAGCACCTCATCTCCCGTTCCGACGCATTTCACTGCCAGCTGTACCCTCTCAGGCTGCTATCGCCGCACATGCACGAGCACGAGCTGCCGCTGCCGAAGCATCCAACTCCTCGAACCGGTTCTCCGTCGCAGCCATACAGCAACAACAGCAGCAGTTAGTAAGCCACAAGTTGCGCGATAATATCGATCCTGGACCACAAAACATCTCAAAGCAACGCCGAACACCCTCACGCCCTTCATCCCTTGCGATCCCTCAACGTCCACAGAGGCCCACAGCCACTGCCAGCGCCATCGAACACAAACGGACTCAGGTGATACGTGAAATACTCGATAGCGAGCGTTCCTACGTTGATGGCCTTGACCTCATCTATGACCTCTTCCTCGAGCCACTCATCCGTGCGCTCGAGCAACCCCGACCGCTTCTATCCCGGAACCAACTGAACATTGTATTCTCAAACTTTATTGAGATATGGAACTTCCACAAGTCGTTCTATGCCGCTTTTTATAATCTTCTCGCTCCCTCTTTCTCCTCCTCCTCCTCCTCCTCAGGCTCTCAGCAGCAACAACAACGCCTGTCAGCAGCAATCCCGAGCTTTACGGGACCCCCTCCATCAGGGGTTGCAGACCTCCTCTCACAGCATTTCCCTTATCTCAATCTCTACCACCCCTTCGTTACCGCCTATCCCACTGTCATAGCAACCCTCGACAATTTCACTTCCCCAATATCCGCCAGCTACTCCCAGCCCTTTGCAGAGTTTATCAAGGCCCAGCAGCAAAACCCTCGATGCCGCCCTTTCGGTCTCCGCGACTGGCTACTCACCCTCATCCAACGCTGTCCCCGATACGAGCTCTTGCTTCGTGATCTCATCCTCCATACCGACTCGTCTGATCCAGAGTATCAGGCCTTGGAAAAGGTCCTAATCCTCGTTACCAAGAGTGAGTCTCTTTTCTTTCTCGTCATCATATCATTGACACACCCAAGTCAACACGTCCCTTAACACCGCTCTCCAAACACAAACTCTCACCCTCACCCTGGTCGCCATCCAACGCGCAACCCCAAATCTCCCATTCACATTCATCGAACCCGGCCGTTCCTTCATAAGGCGTGGCTCCCTCCTCCAAATCGGCGACCGACTCGAGCGTGTACGCGAGTTCTTCCTCTTCTCCGACTGCCTCGTTTGGCTCTCCCGTGGTGGTGATTGGGAAGGCATTGCCGGCAGACGCGAGGAATTCCTTCTCCGTTCTGCCGGCAGCATCTCCCCATCGAGTCCCAATGGGCTCAACGTGTTCGGTGGGAGAATAAGGAAGACTAGTGAGGTCGATATTGGTACTCCCCCCTTTCGACGTAGTGCAAGTTCCAGCTTTGCGTTTTCCAGCGGTAACCCTAGGTATAGTGGAGTCGAAGAGGAAAAGTGGTGGTTCAGGGGTAGGACGGACCTCATGGACCTAGAAGTCGTGGTCCCTCATCTCATTGGGCTCGAGTCCGGTGAGGAAGGCCGGTTCGATATCCTTAACCCCGAAATGAGCTTCGCGCTCTATGCTGGTGAGTGGCCTCATTTGTACAGGGTTGGAACATTACCCTGATCAGTGTCTCACAGAGAGCGTAGAGGAGCGCGATGCATGGACCTTGGCCATCCGAACTGCAAAGGAATCCCGGCTCGTTTCGCTCAATGTGACCAATCGGGATTCAACTTTGACTTCCTCCTCTTCTACTCAACACCTTCGCCGTGCTCTGCAGGCCCTACCTTACCCTCCTGACGACGACGACAGACACGACGAACCGAGTAGCAAGAAGAAGCGAAAAGACCGCCAGAAAGATAAGAACCGAGAGCGTCGTGGAAGGGTGGAACATTTCGTGCCTGCTATTTGGGTTCCGGATGCTAAGGCCGAATCGTGCATGCGCTGTGGAGGAGTATTCGGGTGGAGGAGACGACGGCACCATTGTCGACTGTGTGGACGGTGTGTTTGTGCAAGTTGTTCGAGCAAGGTAGATTTCTTCTTCTTCCTTTGTGCCAGTGTGTGTGACCAATAGCTCCCTTTAGACGTTCTTCATCACTGAGACCCCTGGGTCGAGCAAGAAAGTTTCGCCCAAACCGGCGAGAGCATGTAATGCGTGCTATGAAGCGGTCTTCCCCGTACTCGATGGGGACGAATCGACGGACGACTCACCCACCAACGGACATATATCTCATTATTCGAGCATTGGGACGCTCACGGCTCTCCCAGCTTCGCGTTCTATGCCGTCTCTCTTATTGAACGTGCCAGTGACCACCGGAAACGTAGCCTCGGCTTCACCCTTGGAATACACCTTCCCAATTGTAGTGCCACGCACGGGTGCTGATGGCACGAAAGAAAGACCTAGAAGCGGCATCGACCTCATGAGCTTTGCGCGTCCAAGTGTCCAAACTGGTCTTGGAAGTGCAACTCGGCCTCCTAGTCTGTCAAGGCTCAGCTCGTACACTACTTCTACCGCCACTAGTGCGGTCACCCCTACTGGAGACGTGCACGGAGACATGGTGGGTTCGGTCGATCCCACCACTTCAAGTCCACTGGATGCAAGCACGGGCCAAGAAACTCCATTTATCCCATACGGTCAGACCAAGGCTACCTTCTCGTTGCCCGCAGTTGCCGTGCACACTGCTCCCGTCACAACTCACGCCTCTGGGGAAGGCCACGGACGCTCCAAACGGTTCTCGCTTGTACTTGGGAGTAAATCGCGCATAGTGGAAGAGGTTAAAGATAACGAACACGGTGGTGTCGCTCCTTATGGGCGTTCCAGCTTGGATCGAGGGCCCACTGTCGGCCGATTAGCTGAGTTACTTGGGCGAAAGAGATCATAATCGCGGCCGTGAGCACCGACATGACTCTAAGGATGTTAACTTGGACATTTACTACGTATATTGGACTATCTACTCAATACTCCATCCTACACAATCCTTTAGTCACCTAATGCCATTTAATTTTTGTTTCATTTGAGAGACCAGATTGTGAGTTGTCAGACGAGGCATGCAATATTGGATGACTGTGGTGAAGGTAAACCCCCCTCCCTTTCTGCCTGCACTCAAAGGTGCTAACTCCAATACAACTCTGGCCAAACTCCAGAACTCAATGGCCAGTAATTCTGACTCTGACCCTCAACCCAAAGTGACCTCAACCACCAGCCTGGCCTTATTCCACTACCTACAATAAATTCCAACCAAGATTTTTGGGAAAGGGTTCTCCAGTTGATCTATTTTTCTTTGGGAATGGTGACATGGAATCTGTTTTGGGTGTGAAGGGTGTTTCTGCCTTGATGGTCAATTTGAGCATTGGGCATAAGTGTTGGGCACAGTCTTGAGTGTTATCAGGGATAGAGGGTATTGGAACTGGTGAGCTATTGGAGATTCTTATTGCAGAAGTTTGCATAGATGGTGTTGATGTATCCAACTACTTTGTTGAAGTAGAGCAGGTTGTTGATAGTGTGGGCAATGAATTGTCTCTCAATGAAGGTTGGCTTGATTGGATCCTTGCAGTTGGGATGGCATTCATAGATTTTGCAGTAGCTGTTGATTCTCTGTAGATACCACTACCCCTCTGTGGACATGGTGTGTCACCTGCTAAAAGGCATGGTTTCACTTGCTCAAGAACCTGTCTCCATACAGTACCAGTGTCCCTTTTCAACTTATAGTTGCACGATAGTGAACAATCCAAAATATCTTACAAGAGAACTGCCTGGTGCTTAGCTGCCACCCTGTCTGCATTGGCACAGAGCTAGGCTGATGTCTGAGCCTTTGCAAGATCATGCCAGGCCATCAATATGAAAAGCCAGGGCACTCCTGGATCATAGTTCCTGTGATGCTGGTGATTTTCAAAGCCCTGACAGATGTGCAGGGAGCACTGGATGCTAGATCAGGCACACTTGTACTCTTCTGACAATGGAAAGAAGAGTCCTTCCTAACACAACACATATACAGTACAGCCCATGATAGGTGACTCCTTGCCTGAAAAGTCACCTCTGGAGCAGCTGATACTGCCCCTCAACTGAAGAAACTACTGGACCTGAATGTCACCACCTGGACCATCAGGAACACCTTAAGGAAGGCAGGCCTTAAGGCTGCTGTAAAGCAGAAAAAGGCATTTCTCTCAAAGGCTCACCAGAGGAGGCAGCTGGAGTTTGCTCTTGAGCATCAGCACTGAACTCTGGATGACTGGAGCAGGGTGGTTTTGTCAGATGAAACCAAAATTACTAGGTTGGGGTCAGATGGGAGGGCTTGGGTACCTGAAGCTAATCACCCCACATGCAACAGGTTGGAATTTTGGACAGATTGACAGATTGACAGGTCCAGTTGCCCAGTGGTCCAGTCACATGTGAAATACAACATGATGTATGTTTGCTCATTTTATTTTCCAACCTGACCCTCTCCATGAACAAACGGATGAGCCCCCTGCCATTGCCTGCTCAATTACTACATTAATCGATTGCCATCCATGGGCCCATATAGTATGTCTTACATGCACTTAGGATCTTTCTCACTGACACACCTTGAGCAACACTTTGCACAGCAAACTGGTATCCATGAACTTGACCTCTTTTGTGCTTGAGACTGCCTCACTTGTCATGCTATGGGTCATCCACTACACAAAGGTCAGTGTCTTCTTGACCAATGCATCATTCTGTGTGTCTTGTGTTTACAACAAGAATTAAGTCTGGCTAGCATCCTCCACATGACCCATGTCATTTTTGTAATATGTGTAGACAGGTTTATTATATTCATTAATCTATCTAATTAATTGTGTGTCCTTCCTACTGGCCCTGATTAACATAAGATTTGCAATGCTTGAGTGCATCATGAGATGCATTTGCCCCTTGAGGAATCAAGATACTCTTGTTTACATGCTGTGTACACATCACACTCATACTGCCTATATACCACTGCCTACCAGTCATACAATTGTCCCAATGGATATAACACATTTGCATTTCCATTCTTGGACAAACAAGAAGGGCCATCAACAGCAACCATTGCCATGAAATGTAATTGGACACATGTTTGTGAGGAGAACCATTCCTAAAAAAATTAATTTAAACATTTCAAATTTTCATATATATTTTCTTTTGTGCCCTTTCTGAAAAATGACTGAAGTGCCTGCTTTGTCACTCAGCCTCAAATATTTGATCCACCAACTTGGCAACCAGACCTGTCAATCATGTCAATGGACCTGCATCAGCAAAAAATAATTAAACTTTGGGAACTCTGGAGAGCTCTGGAGTACTCTGGAGTACTCTGGAGTCTGCAAAGTTTTATTCCTTTTTGCTGATGTTTTATTCCTTTTTGCTGATGTGTCAACCTGTCTAAATCCCAACCGATCATGTGGGGTGATTAGCTTCAAGTGGCTTGGGTATGGAAGAAGCCTGGTTCTGGCCTGAGGGAGCAGCATGTCAGTGGGACTGTAAAGTTTGGGGGTGGATCCCTCATGGTTTGGGGCTGCATGACACCTCAAGGAGTGGGATATATGTGCAAGATAGATGGGAGAATGGATGATGAGCTCTACACCAGCATTCTTCAAGATGACTTCCTCAAAACTGTGGAGTTTTATGGGCTGGACAGGGAAAACCTCATCTTCCAACAAGATAACAACCCTAAACACACCTCTCACAAGGCCTCAAAATGGTTCAAACAGAACCACATCAATGTCTTGAAGTGGCCTGCACAGTCACATCAGCAAAAAGGAATAAAACTTTGCAAACTCCAGAGTACTCCAGAGTTCCCAAAGTTTAATTATTTTTTGTCAAAGAACACTGTGCAAAACCCTGTGTCAATACAAAGTCTACGATCTACGCTCTTATATACAAGACGTGATGCATGTGATACTTGACAAAAGCGCACAGATCGGTGCAACTCTAACACACCCCCTCGCTGAAGTCGAGTCAAACAGACAACAGGAGAAATAAAAACAAAACGGTGCAGACAACATCGATACCATGACCCATGAACAAGACAACCATGTCGAAACCACGACCCATGAACAAAACCACATGTCCAAGACAACCGTGTCGATACCACGACCCATGAACAAGACCAGCCACACACGACTCATGTCTGACACCCCCTCGCTACAAAACAAGCAAGGAAAAGTGAAAACGAAAAGAAACGAAAGAAAGAACCAATCCAAACGTGACCCC